>Ga0306866_1000003_pt1 | contig 326409 bp, 328 predicted proteins | sample AntRauTorckE5432_FD_190450 | JGI IMG/M metagenome (GOLD analysis project Ga0306866, IMG submission 190450) | Saline lake microbial communities from Rauer Islands, Antarctica - Metagenome Torckler E5 #432 (v2) (version 2) | ecosystem: Environmental > Aquatic > Non-marine Saline and Alkaline >...
ACATTTGAGCTCTCAACCTCTTCAAAAGGTTTTATAATCCCATATTGCGATGACTCATCATCAAAAAAGCCTTCATCGACCTGAGCATGCTTGTGCATTTTTGCCAAATTAGAGCCATCAACTTCTTTAAAGGGTGTAATAATTCCATATTGAGCGGACTTCCCCACACCAACCACATCACCTTCGGCCTTAAATTCTTCCAAATAAGCGTTAGTAATTTTTTTAGATAATTCAGGGCTGACAACTTCATCATTACTGAGAGATGAATTGGGACTGGATACAAGATTATTAGCTACGACTGGTCTAAAATCCTGCTTTATATCAATATTTTGATTTAACACAACAATTGCCATTTCAGATAAATGATGAACTGCCAAACTAGCCACAACCAGGCTAAAATCAAAAACTATTATCTCAAGTATGGTTAAACTAAGGATGGGAATAAAATTTGCTGAAATAGCAAATAACGACAATACAACTACGGAGTACCTTAAAATCTGTGATATAGGGAATTTTTCCGCCTTTTCAGATATTTTATCATTAATTTCACCAATATTCATATTTAAATCCAATTATTTAAACTGTTATAGCATGGATGAAAATATTGTCAGGAAATTCAGCCACCCCTATTTGAGAGATAATAATTATAAAGCATTGATTTAGAAATAATGATATTAATTCAACATACATCGAGAAATGGCTTTGATGTATATCATCAATAAAAAACAATCATTTATAGAAGTTTTAATCAAACACGTATTGGTGACAAACAACAAAAAAGACTTTGATGCTAAAAGCAAAGCTCATACGCCATTAAAATCTTATCTGTTGTATTGAGAGATCAAGAAATCCTTCCTCGTCTTCTTTAGTGATTTTACACATATCACGGTATAGGCCAAAAAGTATTTCTTCCTTTCCATTAAATATATGCAAAAGGTATAACAATCTACAGCATTCATTCAAATTTAACTTTTTAGTTTGAATGAAGCCAATCATTTGCTTGAGTGTCTCTTCATCAACTAATGGAAAAAATCGAATTTTATGTTTGGGATTAAACATCTCCACCAGTAAAATATAATATTTTTTATACGTATCCATGTTTGGCTCTATGCCAAGGAACTCTGCTAGATTCTGAGCACGATCAAAGTCATATTCCCGAACTAGCAAAGCTTGTAAACTACGAATATCATGTAGTGACATTTGAACCTCATCTTCACCAATCTTACAAGCTCTTTTCGTTTGATCAGATTCACAGGATCTCACCTGATCAATAAAGTTGCTGCATTCAGATTGTATGGATAATTTGAAAACTGGCGTACCCAATTCATGGAACATTTGCGTTGTAAGCGGTATAATGGTTTTTGATTTAACCAAGCTTTTATTTTTATTACCAATAGAACGATCAAACACCCAGCGCCCAGTTATTTTGAATAAAACTGAAACTATACACAAACCAATACTGTAACCAACCAGTAACTCTCCACCTAAAAAGGCCAACAGCAAGAGCCAACTTGACTCAAAACATAAAAACCAAGTCGCTATAATACGAAATATAGGCGCGAATACAGAATAAAGCACTGCAACATATACTACTTCTAATGGAATTTTTTTACTGATATATAACTTTTTCTGTTCACTCAGCATAAATAACCTCTTTTTAGCTAGTATAACTTGATTAAACAGCCGTTAATAGTTTTATCTAAGAGATATATTGGGATAGTATAAATTGTTAAGGATCGTCAAACAATCTTACTGCAATGCAGCAATGAGTGAACGTGTTTCCTTCTAAATTCTCATAATACACATACTGATATAGGTAAACCCTATCGTTGATCCAATACTTAAGTATCGTTATTTGAGCTTATACCACATATAACTATGTGAAAAAAATAAAGTTCCAAATTATGAATCTTGATATTATATCACAATCTAGTACTAAAATTTTCTTCAAAACTTACACTTAATTTAATGGCATCAATCACTGCTCTAGCTTCATCATGCGTAATATGTCTTGCTTCGTCCAAATAGCACATATTATCAATCCAAACTTTTATGCTTTTTTTCGTGAGCACTTCCAGTTTATTATACTTTGGAGAAAACTGATCATTAAGTACTTCAAAAATTGCCTTATAATCTTCCACAGCTACACTTTCAATATCACCACTTTCAGGATTATTAGATGTATACAATATACTCAATACTTCATTACACCGATTCTGAACTGCTGGAGACAATATTTTCGCAAACTGAGCTACTTTAGATGTTTCAGCTGTTGGAAATATCTTTTCTGTCCGAAAAAATGCACTTTTTTCATGACCAACATCATCTCCAGTATATCTTATATTTAGTGAATTTGCCCTTAACTTATAAGCAATTCGAGCAGCAATAGACAGTCCTATTCCAATACCCACAAACACCTTCACAGAGCTTGCTCCAACTACATTCGCTACTACAATGGGTGCAATGGTGGGGTAAAATAAAACCACTACCCCCGCAAGTACTAAAAAATATTGAAACAATAATATTCCTTTAAACAACGTTTTCTTTAAATTATTATTTGCATCATTGGGCTTTTTCATAACATACTCATTTTAACCATATAGTTATTTATAGCACAGTTATTTTATTTGCCAACATTTATAAAAAAATACAGATATAATAGGATTTTGATAAATTTCTATAAAATTTTCTTTACAACATGTTTGTTTACATATAAATTACAGTAAATTATTTGATTATGAGGAAATTATGGTAAAAATACGTTTAGCTCGTGGCGGGCGAAAAAAATCACCTTTCTATAAAATTGTAGTATGCGACAGCCGCTCTCCTAGAGATGGCCGTTTTATCGAACAGATTGGTTATTTTAATCCATTGCTAGAAGGCCTAGAAGGCTTCTCCTTGAATATGGAACGCATTGAATACTGGATGGGCGTCGGAGCACAAGCATCCAATCGCATAAAATCACTTTACAACTGCGCTAAAAAAGCTTCTAAATAATTTATGCCAAATGCACTACATATAGGCACGCTTGGTAAACCACATGGTATCAAGGGTGCCAATGTTATTTTCTCTAAAACCATCCCAGAAAACATTATCTTTCACTTAACATTATTTTTTAATGTCGATGAATCTTTTGAAATCTCAAAATATGAAATTCATCACAATAAAACAATTTGTTTTTCAGATAAAATCCCCAATCGAAATATAGCAGAACAATCAATGGGGCTAAAGCTCTACTGCCAAAAAGATCTTTTTTTAGAACAGCACCCTGACCAAGTCTATGATGATATTTGCCAAGGCTATCAGATTCATGACTGTCACAAGCAATATATTGGAGAACTGCAACGGCTGGCCACAATAAGTGACCTGCTGTGCTTAATTGTAGTGGATAAGAATCAAACCTATCATCTAGCATACAAACCAAAACATATTGATCATCAAAAACAAGTGATTCAGCTAGAATACAGCTTATGATTATAAATATACTTACCTCGATGCCAGATATCATCTCAGCAGCATTCCATGGCGTATTGGGCCATGCTATAGAAAAAGACATTATCACATTAAACATAGTTAAGCTTCGAGAATTCTCTGAACGTGGTGATGGTCGTATTGATGATAGACCTTATGGTGGCGGACCTGGAATGGTCATAAAAGCGGAAGTTGTTTATCAGGCTTTGCAATCATTGGGGAAAAACCAAACCATTGAACTCTCCCCTCAAGGTAAGCGTTTGGATCGGCAGAAACTTCAAGATTTAGCAAAATTACCTGAAATCACCTTGATCTGTGGTCGTTATGAAGGCATTGATCAACGAGTTGACTCATATATTGATCAAAAAATATCCATTGGTGACTATGTCTTAACTGGGGGAGAAATACCTGCTCTGGTACTGATTGATGCATTATCTCGCTTTTTACCTGGTTGCATTAATGCAGATTCAGTATCTGAGGACTCTTTTGAAAATGGGTTATTGGACCACCCTCATTACACAAAACCTGCAACCTGGCAAAAAAAATCAGTAAACCCGACACTATTATCTGGTCATCACAATAAAATTTCAAGCTATAGATTAATGAAATCTATTGGAAATACATGGCTTAACCGACCAGATTTACTCATTAATAAAAAGTTTTCTGAAAATGAGCTTGCATTGTGGATTAAATTTGTGCAAAATCATGATCGAAGAGGTGAAGATTATGAGTAATTTATTGAAGCAATTCGAAAATAAACAACAAACGCAGCTTGAAGTTCCTGCATACCATCCTGGTGATACTTTAATTGTAAAAGTTCAGATCCAAGAAGGTAGTGGCAATCGAGTTAGAATGCAAACTTTTGAGGGCGTTGTGATTAAGAAACGTGATAGAGGTATTAATACTTCTTTCACTTTGCGTAAAAAAACAAGTGGTATTGGTATTGAAAGAACTTTTAGTTTACACAGTCCTTTATTAAAAAGCATTGCAGTTAAGCGTGTCGGTAAAGTAAGACAATCTAAATTGTATTACTTGAAAGGACTAACGGCTAAGAAAGCTCGTATTGCTGAAAAGATGCCACATAAAGCAAAGAAAAAAGAAAAAACAACTGAATCCTAGAAGATTTCTAGTGTTTTGACAATAAGCTATGTCTATACACCATCAGAATTCTCTTTTTACCCACTCAGGTGGCGTAACAGCTGTTGTGAATAGCATAGCTTATGAAATATATCAAAATACGCTCAGGCATCCAGGTAAGCTTTATATATCTCAATATGGCATCGATGGTATTTTGCAGTCTAACTTCATAGATACAGACAATATTGTCACACCTGAATGGCAAAGAATACAGCAAAGCCCAGGAAGTTGTTTTGGCTCATCTCGCACATCACTTCCAAGCAAACTCAGTGATTTTGAACCAATTTTTAAGACATTCGATGATTTGAAAATTGGAAAGTTCTTTTGCAATGGTGGCAATAACTCCCAGCTTGTAAATTTACAAATGTTCCAAGCTGCAAAAAAACTTCAATACCCATTACAATGTATTGGCATTCCAAAAACCATTGATAATGATATCCTCCACACAGACACCTGCCCAGGCTTTGGATCTGCTGCTAAATATACTGCAACGGCTATCTCTGACATCAGCATGGATTTGCAAGCTATGTGTCAAAGCTCAACTCAAGTCATCATTTATGAAGCCATGGGCAGAGATGCTGGCTGGTTAGCAGCATCCAGTGCGTTAGCTAAAACCAATGACTCAAATGGTCCACATATCATCTTATTGCCAGAGGCATGCTTTTCTTTAAAAGACATAATAACCCACACCAAAAAGATGCTTTCTAAACACAAGCACTGCATTATTGTGATGGCTGAAGGCGCGACAGATAAAGATAACCTACTTTCAAAACAACGTTATAAATCAATTTTTTTAAGCGAATATATTCATAAAAAATTGAAAATAAAGTGCAGAGCAGTGATGCCTGATTATTTACAAAGATGCTCTGGTACCTTGATTTCAAAGGTCGATCTTGAGCAGGCAAAAGCACTAGCGCATGCTGCGTTCAATCTTGCATTGGAAGGCCAGAATGGTATAATGAGCACAATTGTTAGGGAAAGCACTGATCCTTACCACTGGTCAGTCTCTAGTATCGAATTAACAAAGATTGCAGGAAAGGTAAAAATGATGCCCGACTCCTACTTAAGGCAAGACAACCTATTCGTATCAGATGAATGCATTCAGTTCCTAAAGCCGCTAATTTTTGGCGAGCAATTACCTTCTTTTCGCAGTGGTATACCAAATTATATGCCACTTATCACATCCCTAACCCAACAATTGCAAGAATGAAAAAACACATTGATTTATTAACCTCTAGAAAATTTTTACCGATGTTTGTTACGCAAATATTGGGTGCTTTAAATGACAACGTCTTAAGAACAGCAATCTCTGTCTATATAAGCTATAAATTGGTGCATGAAGAAGGACTGGCAAGTTTTTGGAGCAATCTGTCAACTGTAATGTTTATGCTGCCAACATTCTTGTTTTCAGCTATTGCTGGGCAACTTGCAGATCGATATAGAAAAGTCAATATCATACGTATTGTGAAACTAAGTGAGATTCTAATCATTCTGTTAACCAGTTATTTCTTGTTATCCCCCAGTATTAGTCCTACACATTTAATGGGTTGTATTTTTTTGATGGGTATTCATTCAGCATTTTTCTCACCAGCTAAATTTTCTTACCTGCCTGAGTACTTAGAGACAGATGAGCTTCTGCCAGCCAATGGTCTATTTGAAGCGTCAACATTCGCATCTATTGCACTTGGTGCAGCTTTAGGTGGACTCGCCTCTAGTTCATATTTTGGCATTAATACGCTTATATCTATCATGTTGCCTATTTCTATTTGTGGCTGGCTTACGAGTCTTATGATTCCCACACACACACCACAAAACCCCAGACAAGCGCTAAACTATAACTTCTTAGCCTCAGTGTTAAAACAAATTGACATGGTTGCTGATAACCCGAAAATTTGGTTCCCAACTTTAGGGATTTCTTGGTTTTGGGTTACTGGTATTGTCTACATGACCAATTTGACCAACTATACACAGTTTACATTACATTATAATAGCAATGTCGTTATATTGCTAAATTCTATTTTTACAATTGGTATTGCCTTTGGGTCTATCATGACCAATAAAGCTCTAAAGGGAGAAATTCACACCCGTTTTTCACCTATAAGTCTGGCTATTATTTCAATTGTTGGTCTACATCTCTACTCAATCTCCTACCCATCTTTTCATGGAGCGGGACTTGGAAACTTAGTCGACTTCTTCGCAAGAAAACACAGTTATTTTATTATGATAGATATGTTTTTAATTTCAAGCTTCTGTGGTATATTTGTTGTACCATTATATGCAATTTTACAAAAAAACAGCCCCATAGAGAAGTGTGCACAAACCATTGCAGCATCAAATGTAATTAGCGCACTGATGATGATCTGTACCAGTATTATTAGCTTACTACTATTAAGCATCATCGGCTTACCCGTTAGTAAGCTAATTCTATTAATCTCTATTATGAACCTAGGACTTAGTATGTACCTTGTAAAAATCTTACCCTTCACATCAGTTAAACCTATTTTAGCTCGCATTCTACGTTGGTTTTTCAAAATTGAAGTAAATGGATTAGAGCATTTTCAAACTGCTAACAATCGCCTCATCATTATTGCAAACCACATTTCCTTTTTAGATGCAATACTATTGGCACTATTCTTACCCGATCAATATATCTTTGCCATCAACACAGATATCGCAAGATTGCCTTTTATTCGCTTTATCCAACAATTTTTTGAAACTTGTGAAATTGACCCCACCAACCCAATTCGAATAAAAAATCTGGCAAAATCTATCATGTCTGGTAAAAAATGCATCATATTCCCAGAAGGCCGATTAACCAATACTGGTGGCATTATGAAGATATATGAAGGTTTTGCTGCATTAGCACAAATGACAGATGCAGATATCATCCCAGTTCATTTAAGCAATAGCTTGAGACATGCTGCAAAAATTACACGTGTTGGTGATCGTTATCGACAACGAATGTCTGTAAAAGTCAGCATTACTGTCTTCCCTGCATTTAAACCAGAGAATGACCCCAATATTTCTGCTAAAGAAAATCGCACAAAAAATGTAGATGAAATCTACGACAAGCTGGCTTATTGCCAGTATGCTGCAGAACCAAGAATGCCGATTTACAATGCCCTGCTTCAAGCTGCAAAAGATCATGGATATGGTTATAATATTTTAGAGGATTTCACTAGTAAGAAAAAAGTTAACTATAGAAATGTTATTCTAAAATCTCAAATCTTAGGCCAAAAAATTTATGAGCTCACCAAAAATGAATCCAATATTGGTTTTTTCTTACCCAACACCAATGCTGGGGTAATCACCTTTTTTGGTATGCTTGCTTATCGCAAAGTACCAACAATGCTAAATTATACTGGGGGTTCAAAAAATATAGCCAACAGTTGTATTACAGCCGGTTTAAAAACGATCGTTACATCTAGAAGTTTTATTAGTAAAGGGAACTTATCTGAAGAACTTAGTGTTATTAAATCCCATGTCGACCAAGTAATCTTCTTAGAGGATATTGCAAATGATATAAGAACAATGGATAAAATAAAAAGCTTTTGGCGTTATCTAAACATCGACCGATTTTATAAAAGAAACCCAAAATTAACCCCCCCTATTGACTCACCTGCTGTTATTTTATTCACATCTGGTTCTGAGGGTTCTCCAAAAGGCGTTGTACTGTCTCATCGCAATATCTGCGCGAACATTCATCAATCCACAGCTACTATGGATTTAAATCCAACAGATGTCATGTTTAATGCACTTCCAATGTTCCATGCATTTGGACTTAATCTTGGAACCCTTACCCCTATTCTTATCGGTATTAAAACTTATCTATACCCAAATCCAAAACATTACTCTACGGTCGTTGAGCTAATTTATGATACCAGAGCAACGCTTCTAATTGGAACCAACACCTTTTTATCCGCATATTTAAAGTTCTCCAAACAGTATGACTTTAGCAATTTGAGAATCGTATTCACAGGAGGAGAAAAGCTACAGAATGAAACCAGGATTGCATGGCTTGAGCAGCGAGGCATTACTTTGTTAGAAGGTTACGGCTCTACAGAATGTGGCCCTGTTATTAGCTCCAATACTTTAATGCATCATAGAGCTGGCAGTGTGGGGAAAACACTACCTGGTATTCAAACTCGTTACAACCCCTTTCCTGATTTAGAGATTGGTGGTGAGCTTTGTGTACGTGGTGAAAATATAATGTTGGGATACCTACTATTAGAAAATCCCGGAAAAATTGTACCTCTACCCAATGGTTGGTATGATACCGGTGATATTGTATCTTATGATGAGCAAGACTTTATCTCAATTATTGACAGAATTAAGCGTTTTGCTAAAATTTCAGGAGAAATGATTTCTCTCAGTGCCATTGAGGGGGAAGTCGCAACCTGTTGGCCAGAATATCAACATGGTGTTGTCAGCATCCCAGATCCAAAACGTGGTGAAAAATTAATATTAATTACCAATAAACCAGACCCTGATCGCATTGAGCTGGCCCGAAAACTTAAAGCCCAAGGTGTAAGCCCACTCTCTGTCCCAAATCAGATTGAAGTCATGGATCAGCTTCCACTACTTAGCACCGGCAAGATAAACTATCCACAACTCATTGCTTTTATTAAAAAGGTATCAAGTAAAACAAAAACCTTTTTACGACGAAAATCTTAAGCTTTAATTTGCTTGCAATGTGTTTCTTCCACACAATAGCTAGCAATATACGCCAATATTAATGCAATGGGTAAAGCCAATACTGCTTTTTCATATGCCAATGCTTCAGATAGCCCAAGGCGCATATGCTTTTCTACCAGCCACCCAACAATTGTAAGCGCAAAACTACCCAAAAGAATGGATAACATATTACAAAAAGCAATGGATACCCCTGAAACACTTGGGTGATTTATCTCTCCAGATATCGCATAAGACACCACTAAACCAGCATTAAAACAGCCATAGCCAAACATCAATAGATTTGCCCAAAGTGGCGATAAATTATGACAATATAATACTGGGAGCAGTAACCCTGCACATATCCATGGTGTTACCAATAAAATAGGTCTTCTTTTCTGAATTCGATCAGAATACCAGCCCATTAAAACTCCGCCCAATGCCCAGCCAATAAAAATCATATTCACTGCAGTTGTGGCTTCAGCTCTGCTTAAAACTTCACTGGTTTTGGATAGATACTGAATCCCCCAATACTCTCCAAAAGCTGCTGTTGGTAGATAAATTAACCCTGCAAACATTGCATTGTACCAACTCTGAGGATTACGCCAGACCATTAATAATCCATCTAAAATATTAACATCAACTGTCTGAGTTCTTTGTGCCTTTGGTCTCATCAACAACATCATAACCAACAGTAAAACACATAAAAATGATGAAAATAATTGAATTACTGGACGCCAGTTTCCATCAATTAGATGAATATGCACCACATAATTACCAAAAACCACACCCAACATACCTGATACTTGAGTTAATCCTGCTAATATGCCCAAATAGCGATTCTCAAACCAAATCATTGCAAGCTTCATTGTTACCACAAAAGCAAATGCGCCCATTGCACCCATAACTGCTCTAGCAGCCATTGCCTGAAAGATAGTTATACTTTCAGAAAAACATTGATTGGCTAATAAAAAAATACAAGTGCTAATAATTAATACGTAGTGAGCAGGATATTTATCGGTAATCTTGCCCACAAACAATTGCATTGCAATATATAAATAATAAAATGACGATCCTATATGCGACATCATTGTCTCACCTATAGAAAAATCTAGCATAATTGGATCTAACATCCCACCTGTTGAAATCCGACAAGCATACTGTAGCAAGAAGGCCATTGCCCCAAATGACCACATCATGATTGGCTTCATATGTTTCTGTAATCTAAAACTCATTTCTATTCCCTTTTTTTAAGTTTATGCTGTGAAATAGAATGTAGCAATAGCTGATTGGTCATGCTACTTTTATATAGCTAAAATTAAGACAATGATGATTACCTTTTATATTGACAAAAGTCAGAAAACCCATCACTTCATACAGCTTCTTCTTGAATTAAAAGATGATATTTATATTCACTGCAATGATGAAGCGCATGCTCAAAAAATTAACAATTTATTGTGGGAAAGCAATCATTTCATTCCAAATCAAATTGGAAAACCTAAATATGATGCCATTACGGCCATTGGTTATGGCAAACCACTTGCAAGAACTCACATTATAAATGTTTCTGATCAAATCCTGGATATGCCACATATTGAATGGGTTACTCAAAATCTTGAAGAAGCAAGATCACGCTACAAGCATTACAAAAAGCAACACCAACTCTCTAGTAAAACATTGGATTAAGTGCTTTTAGGTTAATCTATGTTTTTCTATATTACTCAAATTCTCAAGTGCTTTATAACTTTCTTTAGAATATGAACCCCTCGCATGCATACTTCCTATTTCTCAAAAGAATAATAATATTGATCATCACCAAAAAATATCTATCTTGCATATCCAATGATTGCTGATAGAATAGAATCATTTAATGATAGATATCATGCTAGAAAAAACATTTGATCCAACCTCTATAGAACTTCGCATCTCACAAAAATGGGTGTCAATGGGCATTGGTAAACCAGCTGCTCAGAAAGAAGCTTATTGCATCATGGTCCCACCACCAAATGTCACCGGCAGCTTACATTTAGGGCATGCATTACAGCATGCTATTATGGATACGCTCAGCCGTCATCACCGAATGAAAGGCTATAAGGTTTTATTACAAACAGGTACAGATCATGCTGGTATTGCAACTCAAATGGTGGTTGAAAGGCAGTTAAAAAATATTGGCATTCAAAAAAATGATCTGAAAAGAGAAGATTTTATTGATAAAATCTGGGAATGGAAAAAAGAATCTGGCGGCAACATAAAAAATCAAATGATGCGCATGGGCATATCTGTTGATTGGGAAACAGAACGATTCACCCTAGATGAGGGCTTTAACCATGCTGTAGCGCATACTTTTGTCACCCTTTATAATGAAGGCTATATCTACAAAGGTAAACGGTTGGTTCATTGGGATACCCAGCTTAAAACAGCCATTTCTGATCTAGAAGTGCAATCTGTATCACGACAAGGATTAATTTGGTATATTCGCTACCCCCTGGAGAATGGTGACCATATTACCATTGCAACCACAAGGCCTGAAACAATGTTGGGAGATGCAGCCATCTGTGTACACCCTGATGATGAGCGTTATCAATCATTAATTGGTCAAAATGTTACATTACCTTTAACACATCGAACCATTCCAATTATTGCTGATGAAGCCTGTGAACCAGAATTTGGCACAGGATGTTTAAAAATCACACCAGCGCATGATTTCACAGACTATGATATTGGAAAACGCCACAACCTTGAAATGATCAACATATTAACAGCTAAAGGGACATTAAACGATAACTGTCCTGAGGATTATCAAGGATTGGATCGCTTTGAAGCTCGGAAAAAAATTATCTCAGACCTAAAATCCTTAGATCTGATAGAAAAAACAGAACCTCATACCTCTATTTTACCCATTGGTGATCGCTCACAAACCATCCTAGAACCTTACTTAACAGATCAGTGGTATGTGAAAACTGATGCATTGGCGCAAGCTGCTTTGGATGATTTCAAAGCAGAAAAAATTAATTTTGTACCAGAGAACTATGGAAAAGTGTACACATCCTGGCTTGAAAATATTGAAGACTGGTGTATATCCAGGCAACTTTGGTGGGGACATCGCATTCCAGCATTTTATGATGAAAATGGTCAGGTATATGTTGGCCTGGACGAAGATAGCGTTCGAAAAACCCATAATATTATTGGAAAACTAACCCAAGATGAGGATGTTTTGGATACTTGGTTTTCATCAGCACTTTGGCCTTTTGCCACTTTGGGCTGGCCAAATAACACAGAACGTTTACAAACCTTTTATCCCAACAGTCTGTTGATCACTGGTTTTGATATTATATTCTTTTGGGTTGCAAGAATGTGTATGTTTGGTAAGCACTTTACTCAAAAAATGCCTTTTCCAACTGTTTATGTCACAGGGCTTATTCGAGATGAGCTTGGCCAAAAAATGTCTAAGAGCAAAGGCAATGTTATAGACCCCATTGATCTAATTGAAGGGGCCAATTTAGACAATCTTATTGCAAAAAGAACACAAGGCATGATGCTAGAGAACATTAAAGCATCTGTTATAAAAGCAACTAAAAAATCTTTCCCACAAGGCATTGAAGCGCATGGAACTGATGCTTTGCGTGTGACGCTCTTGGCTTTATCAACACATAGCAAAGATATTAATTTTGATTTGAACAAATTAAGAGCACATCGCAACTTTTGTAATAAGATATGGAATGCTTTTAGATTCTTATCTCAATCCACAGCTACAGCCAGTGTTAATAATATCTTCACCCAAGCTTTAGAACATCAAATTTCATTATTATTGTTGGAAACTGAAAAACATTTATCAGATTACCGATTTGATCTTTATGCTAAGGCAATTTATGACTTCTTTTGGCATGAGTTTTGCAACTGGCATCTTGAATTAGCAAAAATAGATGCAGATGACTCTAGTGATGCCAAAATGGCACATTTATACAACGAATTCGATAAAATATTAACAATTCTACACCCTGCTCTTCCTTTTATCACAGAAGCTCTATGGTTAGAAAAATACCCTGACCATTCTATTACGGCACAAGAAATACCAACTGCCGAAACTCATCCTACATCTTATAATCGCTTTATGGCATTCAAGTCTTTGGTCTCTGGTATTCGTCAAATTCGTTCTGAACTAAATATCAGCCCCAAAGAAAAATTGGCTTTGTATTACACACAGGATAAAACCCAACTTTTGAAAAATTTTGAAAAAGAAATATCTCAGTTAGCTGGTATTCATAGCCATCAAATTGTAGATAGCATACCGAAAAATTGCTGTATTTTTATCGATCATGGCATAGAAATTGGCATTAGCCTTCAGGATAAAATAGACCCCAAAGCCGAAAAATCTAGATTAGAGAAAAAAATCAACAAACTCAATCAGCAATATGAAAAGCTTGGGAAAAAAGTCAATAATCCCATGTATCAAGAAAAAGCACCAGAATCACTTAAAATTTCAGACAGCCGTATACAGATGGATTTAAATATTGAAATACAGCGATTAGAAACACATCTTGCAATCATTCAATCACTGTAGCAATACGATTAAATCATTAAATTTATAATCAATACTCAGATGGTTTGAGCCCAAATGACGACAGTTAATTGTGAAAACAAAGATTACGCCTTATCTTCTTTAACCTTATCTTCTTTATTTTCTTTAACCTTATCTTCTTTAGCCTTGCCTGCATCCTTAGCTTTTGGTTTGGCTTTTTTTGTACTTTTACTTTCTTTGCTTGAATCAACCATACCCATTGCGAGATCAGCACCAACTTTGGCCAGGTCAATTACATCTTTTGCAAGATTTGTAACACTTTCCCCCATTCCTTTTAGAATCGCACCAGCATCTCGTTTTGATTTATCATTCATGATTTTCCTCCATCCATCTTTAATTTAAAATAACTATGCAAATAGCACAATCAGTATTCCAAGACTGCATAAGCTTAACATAAAGCCTGTGAGTATTAAACGTCTAGAAGATATTTGCCCAGTACCCAACACCAAGGCATTTGGCGGAGTTGCTGTTGGTAGCATGAACGCAGAATTTGCACTCAATGTGATCAACAACAAACAGGAAATAATATCGAGGCTGGATATTTGCACCATAACAGACGATAGCGGTAAGGCCAATGAAGTCACAGCCGTATTACTACATAACTCTGTCATCATGCTAATACTAAATCCAAAAAATGATAATACCTGATAATTTTCAAATAAAGTATTCTCATGTATACCGGCCATCAGTACATCAATTACCTCATAGCCCATTAAAGCATCTGCCATAAAAATTCCCGTAGAAACTAAAGCAATACTTGAGAGTGAAATTAAGCGCATATCCGTCCAATGAAAGGCTTGATGATCTTTATACATAATAAACGAACAACTGATTAGAAATGCCAGACCTATCCATTCTTCAAATATTGTAAAACCGATCCAACTGGACCATATCGATTGAGTTGCCCATAAAATAATACAGATGAGAAGACCCAATATGATTTTAAGTTGAGGTAGATCGACTGAGATAACCTCAGATTCATAAGAAAACTTCTGACGATCTGAAGCCATATAAACATATACCATCATACAGATAGATAGCATCAGAACAAATGGGAATGTATGGATAAACCATGATACAAAATTAAGTTGAATTCCAAAGTAACGTTGAGCATAAGCAATAGCAACTAAGTTAGCTGGTGTGCCAATGGGTGTTAACATACCACCCATAGTAGAGCCATATGCAATAGACAATAATAACGAAGACACTGGTATATTAAGGGTTTTACCCAATTGCAGAACAACAGGAATCAACATAGCAACAGCAGATGTATTCGATATCCACATGCTTAAAAAGCCTGAACTTATAAACAAAACAGTTGATAAACCAAACTCTGTGGAAGGTTTAAACCATTTCATCAAACTTGATGCAATTAATAGATGAATGTCATTTTTAACAATTAACTCGGAAATTAAGCAGCCAATGATTAATAAACGAACTGGGTGGCTCAATAAAATCCCCAATCCTTGTATTAGACCAATATGATTAAAAATTATCAGGGAAGCACAAGCCAGACCACTTATAAGGCCAACATATTCTGAAAACATAAACCAACCAACAAAACACAGTATCATTATTACTGCAAGATGTTGTAGCGGGGATAACACAAACCAAGAGATTAACACTACACCCAGTAGCCATTGACGATTTAACATATCTTCACCTTAAGTTCAGCCACCATACTACCCTAATTATCACTGCTGGCAAAACTATTTATGGCGAATTTACCTTTTTTTGATGTCATCGGTAACGGTAATTCGGCGATTGGTAATGCGCTTTGTAATTCTTTAGAAATAAAATTCTTAGCTTCTTTTTCAGGAAGGCTATGATACTGATATATTGTCAAATTAATCATCAGTGAATTAACTTCAATCAGTACAATTTTGCATCTTTCACCCAGATAAGGGAATTCCAAGATATCAATCCATTCATTAATTGACTGAAAATATAAATCCCTCATTCCATATATTCTACCATTTATTTCTTTTTTGTATTCAGCAAACTTTGACAGCATTTCACCTTTTATTATAATTTCTTTTGCCAATACCCCACAATTTTTAAAAAATTCATTTCGACTATATGGATTTTGCCATAATGGCCAAAAACACAATTCATCTAACTTGAACTGCGCCATTTCTTGTTTTAAAAATCGAAAAAAACCCATCATATAACTAGAAAGCATTTTGCAAGAATCATATGAGAGCAGATACTCCTGCAAAATAAATGCAGTAATTCTAGAGGGTTTTAATGATTTCTCCAGATGATTCTCAAATAAAAACATATTATCTACAAAATATACCTGTAATATTTCCATTAGATCTGGAAAATATAACATGGATACTGGCGGGATATTCACGCCCTGTATTGTTGATTCATTATAGTCCTCAGACGCCTCTGGCATCGCATTTAATAAAAAATTTGAATATAGTACTAAGTTCGACCGATAGTTTTCTATTTCTCCGCCCAACTTAAGCTCAGCTTTTCCTGATAGTCTTTTCACATTATTTCTCTATATTTATTACTAAATACCATAGGAAGACATTGAACACAAATATTAATTTAAGATTTTTTATACTTTGCTTATCGTATAAACTGCACTATCCTATCTTTAAAATACCCAGTATAGAAATGAAAAAAATAACACTTGTTGCACACGTTGATATGGATGCTTTCTTTGCCTCTATTGAGCAAAGAGATAAGCCGCATCTCCAAGGGAAGCCAGTTGTTGTTTTGGCGAGTATACACAGTAAAATCATCATTGCTACCTCTTATGAGGCAAAGGCTCTGGGTGTGAAAGTTGGTCAAAAAATAACTGATGCCGACCAAGTTCACATTCAATATTCTAATTTAGCTCACTATCAAAAGATTTCTCAATCGATTATGAATTGTCTTTACACCATCACACCAGATATTGAAATATTTTCCATCGATGAAGCTTTCCTCTACTTAAATGGTATTTTGCAACATTATGAATCGATAACACAGCTTCTAAAACACATCAAACAAAGCATCTACAAGGATGTTGGGCTAAATTGCTCAATTGGGCTTGCACCAAACAAAGTTCTGGCTAAGATGGCCTCAACAGAACGCAAACCAAATGGTTTGTTTGTTTTAGAACCATCTAAGGTTCAAGAATATCTATATCAGAAACCCATATCACATATTTGTGGAATTGGTCATAAAATGGAAAAATTTTTCAATCACCATGGTATCTACACCTGTGATCAAATTACAAAAATGCCAATAGGATATATATCATCACACTTTGGGCAAACTGGCCGTTACTTATGGTATGCCTGTCAAGGTAAACACTTAGCCGGAATCTCTCGCACCAAAAGAGCTAAAACAATGGGCCACAGCAAGCGATTAGAACAAAAACCATACCAAATGCTGGATATTAAAACTTCTCTTGACAAACTCACCCTAAAGCTCTGTAAACGTTTACGAGAACATGAACTTAAGGCCAATCAAGTTCAAGTTACTATTAATAGCAGGGATAATCGTTTTCAAAAACGATTTACTCTAAGGACTGCAACGCATTACCAAAAAACACTGGCACCCATATATTACCCAATGCTAAACGATATTCCTTGGCCTCAAATCATCACGCAAGTTTCTATCCAGGCGACTTGTCTTGTGCAAAACACACAACAAGATTGGTTAGAGGTGAGTCAAAATAAAACAGAATCAATAATGGATAAAATTAATCAGCGCTACAATAAAACCGTTATTCAATATGGTTATTTATTAGATTAAATCTACTTGATGGAATATACGATTCAGCGTCATTATTAACAGCACCTTTCACACCTTCAACACGCTTAGGTGATACCTCATTACCCAACAGATAGTTAAATGGACCTGGGTTAAGCTCATAGAACTTTGAACCATGAATCAGAGCAAGATCAACTGCAAGAAAACAGTTCATAAAGTTGACGATTCCTGGTGCAAAAACAACATACCCAAAGTTGATGCATAAAACTGAAGCGAATATTCCAAAAACGAGCCCCGTCTTAAGCATTTGCCAAAACTCAGGCTGGTAGCTTAGAAAAAACTGATGTAACGTACCATTACAGAAAAACTTCGTCGGGGTAGATGTAAATTTATCAATAATATGATCCCGAGTTTCACGATCTTCATCTCTCAAACAATAGTACTCAGCCACTGAACCCGCTCTTGCAAGCCACCTGCGGTCATCATGTTTATTAAGATAACCAGTTTGATCATAGACAAAAGCACTATGCGCTTGACCTAAAAAATCTAATCTGAAAAAAATTAATAGGAAAGTCCACAGTAAAGCATGGCGTCTAACAAAAAACACTTCTGCATTATCTCCCTCATAGTCACTGAGTATTTGAGCACCAGAGCCAGGAATAGGATCATAGTCATGATGATGACAAATAAAATTTAGCCTGAAGTCTGGCTTGCTTTCATTTAATTCATTTAAAAGACGTTTCGCCTCGCTTGCAACACTCTCATTCACCCCAGCACTTTGATACACGCAAACATTAATAGCTTGAATATGTTCAAGCTTACCATGATCAGTCAATATTTGTCTCATCAACTCTACAGCCATCATCATGGATATAGCACCGCCAAAACTGTGTCCGGAAATATTAATATAATCCATATCCCTTGAAGCATCAGAGATTGCTTCGATAATCTTAAATTTCTCTGTTAAGAAAGCTTGACGACCTGGGCCTTCAGCATCCATATCAGCAATCAAAGTTGCATCTGTTTCTTGTATATCTGTACCAGCTGTTAACACCAATAAACTTTTATGCTTATCATTTCGAGTAAAAGCCATTTTAATGGCAGTAGATGCCAACTCATCCATTTTTATTAATTCGCCATAACCACAACCAGCTAATGTGTGAACAAATCCTTGGCTGATTAAATGTTGTGGACTTTCCCTAAACCAGTCATAAATTGCTCTGGATAATATTTCAAATTTCTCTGGAGTAATACCAAGCTCTTCACTAAACCCAGGTAAAGCGTTCATAGCATTTCGCTTTTTTTCTTGACTCTCGGCCGCACCATCTTTCTGTAATTGATCAATTGTCTCTTTAATAGATAAATTCACACTATATACCAAATAGACTATACCAACAGAAACGGAGATGTATAGATTGATTTTTAAAAGCAGCATTGCAACAAATAAAAAGCACACTTGGACAACACGTTCAAAATTATTAACAAAAAATGCTTCAGATAATTTGAGCACCTGTTTGATTGTCTCTAATAGTTGGAATAGAATTTGGCTAAAAAAGAAGGTTATTTGTGAAAACCAACTTTTGCCTGAATCAGTTGTAGATTTACTGCTATGCATTAAGAATCCTCATAATTTCTGTAGATTATACAGAAAGATATAAGAAAAGTCAATGTCTTACTACTGCTCTACAAATTGGATAATGGCCATTGGTGCATTATCACCCTTGCGAAAACCAGCTTTCAGTACCCGCGTATAGCCACCTTTTCTCTCTAAGTTCTTAGGACCAATTTCAGATAGCAACTTTTTAATTGCCTCTTTTGAGTTTAAGACAGATTTCAAATAACGAACTGTATTGAAATCATTTGTTTTTGATTTAGTCACTAACTTCTCAACAAATGGCCTTAAGGTCTTAGCTTTTGGCAAAGTTGTCTTAATTGTTCCATACTCTACTAAAGAAATTGTTAAGTTTCTCAACAACGCCTTTCTGTGCGAGGTTGTTCGATTTAGTTTTCTTTGTTTGCTTCTAATGCTCATAATCTATCTCCGATTATTCTTCGCCAGGTGATACCCAACCTTCAATGTCAAGACCCAATGATAAATCATGATCAGCCAACATATTCTTAATTTCTGCTAATGACTTACGTCCTAAGTTAGGCGTTCTAAGTAGCTGTGGCTCAGACCTGGTCACTAAATCACCGATATAACAGATATTTTCTGATTTCAAACAATTTGCAGCACGAACTGTAAGCTCTAAAGTATCAACTTTATCATACAATCTTGGATTAATAGTAATAACTTGAGTTTCATCAAATTGAGACTCTGCCTTTAATTCAACAAAAGATGACAATTGGTGTTGAAGAACACTGGCTGCCCAACGAACAGCGTCATCTGGATCAACAGAACCATCTGTTTCAACTTCAAGTATTAGTTTGTCTAAATCTGTTCTATTTTCAACACGCGCATCTTCAACCTTATAGATCACTCGACGTACTGGTGAAAATGAAGCATCCATTTGAATAGAACCTATTTCATCATTTGATTTTAAAGCTGGCACATAACCTGTACCTCTTTCTACCACCACATACATGGTAAAGGTATTTTTAGAATTAAGTGTCGCAATGACTAAATCTGGATTGTGAATTGTCGCTCTACCTTCGGTATCAATATCACCGGCTGTAATTTGACAAGGTCCTTTAACCTCAAGCTTAAACTCTTCTTTGGTAAATTCATCACCCAATGAAACAACCACAGATTTAAGATTTAACTTCACTTGAACCAAATCATCATGCAAGCCTTCAATGGTCGTATACTCATGCATGACGCCATCAACCTTAAAGGATGTAATACTACACCCAGGCATAGAGGATAATAAGATTCGTCTCATTCCAAAACCAATCGTATAACCAAACCCTCTTTCGAAAGGCTCTAATACTATTTTAGCAGTACATTCATCCACCAAATCATATTTAATTTCTGTTGGTTTCAACATTTTGTATACATCTTGAATATTCATATCTGACCTAATTATTTAGAGTAATAAACAATAACCATACCTAACATCTGCGAGTCAAATATACCAATTTGCTCCAATGTAGGATGTTGTTTATAAACACCTGAGAGTGCTTCATAGTCACACTCAACCCATTCACGCTGTCTGTTTTCTTTTGCTGTTTCTACAGACATAATGATTCTATCGTGCTTCCTAGCAGATTCTTTAATCCCAACCGTATCACCTGGTTTAATTTTGCAACTTGGACAATTAATCACTTTACCATTTACTTCAACCTGCCCATGAGACACCATTTGCCTAGCTTGACGCTTAGTTAGTGCATACCCCATAGTGAAAACAACGCTATCAAGCCTTGATTCCAATAATTGGATAAAGTTTTCATCTGTTGCACCTGGTGCACTCTTAGCAGTTAAAAAGTAATTTCTAAACTGTTTCACTCGAATATAGTAATAATGACGCATAGCGTTCACTGCATTTTGCTGCTCACCAAACCGACTAGCTGGTGGACGCCGTTTATCTGACTTACCAGGTCTTGACGCATGTTTGCACTTAGATTCGTACGGACGTACCCCAAATAAGGATAAATCCATTCCAACTGCTCTAGATACTTTAGCTCTTGGCCCTTTATATGATCCCATAATTTCCCCTTATTTACGTTGCCGTTTCTTCTTTTTCACACCATTATGTGGTACACCAGTTACATCACTGATTGTTGAAACAGATAATCCAGCCAATACCAATCCTCTTACTGCGCCTGGACCACCTTGGCCAGCGCCTTTTAAGCGAATAGCAACAATACTCATTCCTCTTGCTTTTACATACTCACCAACTTGCTTAGCAGCAATTTCTGCAGCTTCACCTGTTGACTTACGTGAATTTTTAAAGGTTCGACCCACACCACCAGATGCTTGACATACTGTCTGACTTCTCTGATTAGCACAATTAATAATTGTGTTATTATGGGTTGCCTGGATATTGATAACACCCACAGCTGTGATTGGTGCGCCTTGTTTGCCGCCCTTCTTCTTAGCAGCCATCGACTTTGAACCGCTTTGTTTTTTAACTGTCATAGTTTACTCTCAAATTATTAAACATCTCTTCTACGACGTGCTGTTTTCGCATTTTTTTGAGTGTTCTGACCACGCACGGGTAATTTCCCAACATGACGACGACCTTGGTAAGAACGAATCATTTTCTTAATAGAAATGTACTTACCTACCAAACGTTTTAATGTTGTCCCTAAATCCCAACCAGTTGCTGTTAGATGATGACGAATCGCCTCAACTTGAGTTTCTGACAAATCTTTTACTTTTGTTTCAGGATTGATTTTACATTTTTCACATATAATACGTGACCTAGTTTCACCTACGCCATAAATGCGTGTTAAACCAACCCAAATATGTTGGTTATCTAATAATCGACTACCTGCGATGATGGTCATATTCTCTCCAAAGTTTTTTTCAGCTTATTTCCGACATAGATTATACGTTTAATAACGATAAATCAACGTTTTTTATCATATTGTTTATTACCCTTGCCTCTGTTTGTGCTTTGGGTTGCTCTTACAGCGAACAATTAAAACACCATGTCGTTTTATTACCTGACATGTTGAACAAATTTTCTTTACAGACGCTCTTACTTTCATACTTATCACCTAAATAATTGCAGCTTTTGTTTATTACCTGCTTTGTTTGGTTTATCAACCAAGTTTGCGTAACGGTCAGGCAATAAATGCGCTGACAGTTGACTCATAAAATCCATCACTACGACAACTACAATCAATAGCGAGGTTCCCCCAAAACTAAATGGTATCTTCCACATCTTTACAAAGACCTCTGGCGCTAACACCACGAAAGATAAATACAATATACCGAAAAGGGTTATCCTTTTCAAAACATCATCAATATACTTTGCTGTTGCAACACCTGGACGAAGTCCTGGAATCAATACGCCGCCTTTCTTTAAATTTTCCGCAATCTCATTGGGATTAATCATCAAAGAGGTATAGAAAAACGAAAAGAATGCTATAGCCGCTACCATAGCTATAATATACAAAGGTTGGCCTGGATGCAATGCCCTCATTAATGTTTGCACATTAATATTTTGACCAAAACCCAACATATCCATAACTGAGAACGGCACAAATACCATTGTTGTCGCAAAAATAGCTGGAACAATACCTGCCATGTTGATTTTTAGTGGCAACACATGTGTTTGCGATGATCTAACCTGATGTCGAGATGGGTGCGTAATTTTAATTTGTCGTTGTCCTTTTTCAATAAACACAACACCTGCTGTTAACAAGGCAACTGCTAAAAGAATCATTAGAAAGACAACCACATTCATCTCACCTGTCACAACCAATTCATATAAATGTGATAAAGCTTCAGGAAAGCGAACACAAATACCCGCAAAAATAATCACCGAAATACCATTGCCTATTCCCCGCTCGGTTACTTGCTCCCCAAGCCATAATAGGAACATAGTGCCTGTCGCCATTGTTATAGCACTAACCAATAGAAATGCTGATCCAGGCTCAATAACCACACCCATACTAATCATTCTCTTTGACATTGGGACAGATTGAATCAGAGCCAATGCTAGCGCAAATAAACGTGTATACTGCGTAATTTTATGACGCCCCTTCCCACCTTCTTTCTTCAACTGCTCTAAATACGGAACCAAATAAGTTAACATTTGGATGGCTATAGATGCTGAAATATAAGGTGACAAACTTAAAGTAAACAAACTCATTCTAGCTAAGGCGCCACCTGAAATTACATTTAAAAAACCAAATAATCCTGCTTGAGTCTGTGCTGACACTATCGCCAACTTTTCATAATCAATACCAGGAATTGGGATATGAGATCCCAAACGGAAAACAAATATCGCAAACAAAACAAATAATAAACGCGACTTAACATCTTGAATGCCAGACTTATTTGCAGTAATGCCTTTCATATTTAGCTCTCTATGTACTCACCGCCAGTATCTTTAATCAAAGCTACTGCGCCTTTAGTTGCAGGAATCCCAACAACTTTTACCTTTGTTTTTACTGTGCCCGACTTAAACAACTTAACATACAATGTACTTTTGCGAATTAATCCACTTAACTTCAAAACTTCAATCGTTACCTCTTTGTGTAATTTCGCATCAACTTTGTTCAATACTGACACTGGCAATGATTCACGTAGAAATTGCTTACGAGAAGAGAAACCACTTTTCGGTGTTCTTAGGTAAAAAGGCATTTGACCACCTTCAAATCCTGGACGAATACTGCCACCAGATCTAGATTTTTGACCTTTGTTACCACGTCCACAAGTATCACCTCTAAAACCACTTGATCCACGGCCTCTTCTTGATCTTAATTTATTTGATCCCTTTGTTGGAGATAACTCATTTAACCCGCTCATGTTGGCACCTGCTCTTTTGTTTCTTTAGAAAGAACGTTGTCTTTACTAACCCTACGTCTTTTTGCAACCTGTGACAAAGACTCCATTTCAACCAACCCTTTAATAGTTGCTCTGGCAACATTAATTGGATTTGAAGAACGATAACGTTTTGCCAAAATATTTTCAACACCCAAGCAATCAAATACTGAACGCATAGCACCACCGGCTATCACACCAGTACCTGGGCTAGCTGGTGCCATAAAGACAATAGATGCGCCATACTTAGAACGAATAGGATGATGTATTGTTCCCTTCTTCAAGCTAATGCTAACCATATTTTTCTTGGCATCACTAACGGCTTTTTGCCTTGCTAAAGAAACTTCTTTCGCTTTACCAATACCTAGACCAATTTTTTTATGACCATCACCAACAACGACAACAGCTGTAAAGCTAAACTGCCTACCGCCTCTTTTCACCAAAGAAGTACGATTGATCGTAACCACTTCCGTCTTTAGTTCATAACCTTGTTGTTCCACTTCTTTCTTCGACATAACTTTACCTTAATTAAATTTTGATACTTGCCTCTCTCAAGCCTTCTGCAACTTTTGCAACCCGACCATGATACAAACAACCCGAACGATCGAATGCCAAGTTATCTGTTCGTTTTAGTTTTTTAATGACTGCAGCCATTGCTACACCAACTGCTTTAGCAGCCTCACAATTACCACTATATTTAAACTTCTTTTTTACATCTGCATTTAAAGTCGAAATACCACCTAAAACTCTACCATTGGTATCAACCAACTGAGCTCGCATATGCTTATTGCTTCTACAAACAATAATTCTACACTTGTTTCTCATTCTCGCTCGACTTTTACGTTTTACTCTTTCGCGAACACGTTGTTTACTGATACTCATTCTCTAACCCTCTACTTATCAGACTTGGTGCGATAATGTACACCACGAATTCTAACACCCTTTGCTTTATATGCATCAGGCTTACGCTTTGAACACAATAAGGCAACAAAATCACCCAAAAGTTTCTTTGAATGTGACTTACAAATAATTTCACGTTCATTTGGCACGTCAACTGACACATGCTCTGGTATAGTAACCACATCATCATGCGACTTACCCAAAGACAATGTAACCTTAGTGTCCATTAACTTTACTCGATAACCCAAACCATGAATTTCCAAAACTGTTTCAAACGGCTTATCTAAACCTTTTACTAGGTTTTCGATATGGCGGTAATCTGTTCCTAACATAGATTTAAAAAATTTATCAGAACGATCATCTTCTTTCATACTGATGGTTATTTTATCACCATCAATTGCAACCTGAACTTTTGGATGCACAGTCCAAGACTCATTGATTTTTCCATTACTCAATGTCAGACAAAAACTTTCAGTATTCTTTTCACAAGTTACATTAACCGAACTTGGGATCATTATTGGCATATTTGCTAAACGAGACATATTATCACCTACTCAACTACACAGATTAATTCACCACCAACACCATCTTTTTTAGCCTGATGTGTTGTCATCAAGCCCTTAGATGTGGTGATAATTCCATAAGATAACCCAGATTTAAATAAAGGTATCTTACTTGCCTTATAATATCGACGAATAGCTGGTCTGCTATGTACTTTCACATCACGCATTACAGCTCTACCCTTAGAGTAACCCAATTGTACATTCATATGAAAAGGATCTTCCTCATTCATACTCACGCCTTCAATACTTCCTTTGGACTGCATTACCGCCAAAATTTGAATATTTAACTTAGTTTTACGAACACTAACTGTCTTTTTACCAACAGCGTATCCATTTTTAATTCTTGTTAAACAGTCTGCAACTTCATATTGTAACATATCTTATCCCCTTACCAACTAGCCTTTCTAACACCGACTAACCAACCTTGCCTCATTGCATCAAAAATACAACAACGACATAAGCCAAATCGACGATACACACCTTTAGATCGACCACATTTCCAACAACATCGAGTATGTCTTGTTGGTGATTCATCAAGCTTACGCTTGGCAAGATCAAACATGGCAACCAACTTTTCCTCAGCTGGTGTATCCAATGATTTGATCTTGCTTCTAAGTGCATTTCTCTTCTCTTGATTTTCTTTGTGACCAATTAACTTCAATAACTTCTTTTCACGCGCAATCATTCTTTTAGTTGCCATTACTATCTCCTGAAACATTTTCTTTAAAAGGGAATCCCATCAAACTTAACAATGCAAAGCCAGATTCTTGATCTTTTGCACTGGTTGTAATACATACATCCATTCCGACTCTTCTTCTATTGGATTCAAAAGGAATAGAACGAAACACTGAATAGTCCACCAAACCAAAGGATAAGTTACCCTGGCGATCCAATGATTTCTTACTCAAACCATTAAATTCACGAACAGATGGAAGACTGACACACAATAGATGTGCCAAAAAGTGATACATCCGATCACGACGTAAAGTTACCTTTACACCGATGGGCCAACCCTGTCTAATTTTAAATCCAGCTTCCGATTTTTTCACATAGGTAACAACAGGTCTTTGACCTGTAATTGTTTCAATATCACCAAGAACTTTCTTAACATCTTCTTTAGATGCCTCTGCTCCCAGCCCTACATTTATCGTCGCCTTTAAAATAGTTGGTATCGCCATCACAGATGATGATTTTAATTTCTTACCCAAATCACCTTTAATGGATTTGGAATGTTTTGCTAAGTCTGTATTCATTACTTACTCTCTATACCGGTTTGCCAGTTTGTTTGTTTACTCTCACCTTGGTTCCATCTTCATTGATTTTAAACCCAACTTTTATTCTCTTTTTGTTTTCCACATCATATAATGCAACATCAGATGCATGTATCTTACCCTCTACGGACTTGATCTCACCAGCAATATTATTTTGAGGATCAGCTTTTATGCATTTTTTACGCATATTAGCACCACTAACAATTAAATATCCGTCTGTGCGCACTCGATCAATTACACCAACATGCCCCTTACTTTTACCAGTGGTCACAATCACCTGGTCATTCTTTTTTAATTTATTAGCCATAGTCAACCCCTACAATACTTCTTCTGCTAATGATGCAATCTTAGGAAATTCTTTTCTAAGCTCTTTTGGGATAGGACCAAATATACGAGTCCCCACCAATTCTTTTCCTGCATTTAAAATAACAGCTGCGTTATCATCAAAGCGAATCGTTGAGCCATCATTTCTATTAATCGGAGATCTAGTTCTCACAATAACTGCGTAATGAACAGATCCTTTTTCCAACTTACTCGTTGGCAAAATTTCTTTAATTGAAACTTTAATAACATCACCAGCATGAGCAGTGTTGCGATTAGAACCGCCCAGAACTTTTATGCACTGAACAATTTTTGCGCCACTATTATCTGCTACTAGCAATTTAGTTTGCATTTGTATCACTCTTCTACTCCTGTAGCATGACCAACAACTTCCAATAAAGTCCAGGCCTTATCTTTAGAAATGGGTCTTACCTCACCAATGATCACAGTATCGCCTGTTTTCAATACATTATTTTCATCATGCACCTTGTAACGAGAACTCAATTTATGATATTTACCAACTTTATGTTTCACTTGACGGGTAACAGTAACCACTGCTGTTTTATCCATTTTATTGGACACAACTATACCTGTTAATTTTCTTTGGTTAGACATTATTTCGCCCCCTCATTCTTCTCACCGATAACAGTCATTGCTATTGCAATCTGACGTCTAATTTCTTTAAAACGATGTGATTTAACATCACTACCAGAAGATCGCTGCATTCGCAAAGACAAACGTTCTTTTTTAAGCTCAGTAATCATTATCACTAACTGTTCTATTGTTTTCTCTCTTAGAGTTTTAGCTTTCATCATAGCTGACTTCTCGTTTTATAAAATTAACTTTAAATGGCAATTTTGCTGCCGCTAATCTAAAGGCTTCTTTTGCTGCATCTTCAGATACACCTGAAACTTCAAAGATGATCGTACCAGGCTTCACATTAAAAGCATAATGATCCACAGCACCTTTACCTTTACCCTGTCTTACCTCTAAAGGTTTCTTGGAAATAGGTCTATCTGGAAACACTCGTGTATAATACTTACCATCTCTTTTTAGATAACGGGTCATTGCTCTTCTTGCTGCTTCGATTTGTCTAGCATCAAGACGAGATCGGCCAGCAGATTGCATACCGAAATCACCAAAAACGACCGCTGAATTTCTCGCGTTCCCTTTGGATCGACCTTTACGCATCTTATTAAACTTTGTATTTTTTGGTGGCTGTAACATGCCTTACTCCAACTTTATGACAATTTCTCGTCAAATACATCACCCCTATATACCCACACTTTTACTCCAATAACACCATAAGTGGTATTGGCAAGCGCTAATGAAAAATCAATATCCGCTCTAAAAGTATGAAGAGGAACACGTCCCTCTTTATAGGTTTCACTTCTCGCAATTTCAGCACCTGAAAGTCGGCCACTGACTGTAATTTTAATACCTTTAGCACCAGCTCTCATAGCAGACTGAATCGCTCGCTTTACCGCTTTCCTGAATAGTACCCTTTTTTCTAACTGTAATGCAACAGATTCAGAAAGCAAACCTGCAGATAAATCAGGATTTTTAACTTCTCTAATGCTTAAATGCACTGAGGTGTTCAAAATTTTCTGCATGTTCTTTTTCATACCATCTGCATCAGCACCCTTTTTACCAATAATGGCACCGGGACGAGCACAGTATATAATAACATGTGCATCATTCGCTGTTCTTTCAATGATGACTCTATCAATACCTGGATACTTCTTGTGCACCATTTCACGTAAAGTAATATCACTTTTAGTATATTCAACATAACGGTTTTTTCTATTGGTGCAACCAATAGATAATGGCAACCGTGATACATAAATTCTATTTAAGATTGGATTTGTCTTCTGCCCCATGTTATTTGGTCTCCTGTTTATCTGATAGCACAACCACTACATTCACTGATCGTTTCAAAATACGACTTGATCGTCCTTTTGCTCGTGCTCTCCAACGTTTTAAAGTTGGGCCTTTATTAACAGTTACAGTTGAAATAAACATTTCATCTGTATCCATCCCTTTATTGTTTTCAGCATTTGCTACAGCAGAGCGCAACAGTTTCAACATAACTCTACAAGCCTTCTGTGGTTGAAACTCTAACTGCAATAATGCAGTAGGAACAGCTGTTCCTCTAACCAACTTTGCAGCCAATTGCATCTTTTTAACCGATGATCTTTGATTTTTTAACTCAGCGCGAACCATAGTTTTCTCCTAACCTATTTTTTAGTCTTATCGGAATGCTTAGCAGGTTTTCGGGTTGGCGAAAACGCACCCAATTTCTTACCAATCATTTCATTCACAATATGGACACGAACATAATCTTTACCGTTATGAACCTCAAAAGTCATGCCTTCCATGATTGGCAATATTGTACTACTTCGTGACTTAGTTTTAATCACACCTTTAATATCACCTTTCATATGCTTTTCAATTTTTACAAACAAACGAGGATCAATGTATGGACCTTTTTTTATCGACCTAGACATAACTAGCTACCCCTTTTTTCTTTCGCCTTTCTTCGAGAACGAACAATAAATTTATCTGTGCGTCGGTTAGACCTGGTTTTCAAACCTTTGGTCTTCCAACCCCATGGTGAACATGGATGACGACCACCAGATGTACGACCTTCACCACCACCCATTGGATGATCTACCGGGTTCATTACAACACCGCGAACTGTTGGACGTATACCAATCCAGCGCTTAGCACCCGCTTTACCAAACTTTCTTAATGAATGTTCAGAATTGGATACTTCACCAATGGTTGCGCGACAGGATAAATGAACTTTTCTCGTCTCACCTGATCGCAACCTTAAGATAGCATAACTTCCATCTTTACCCAATAATGATGCATAAGAACCAGCACTTCTGGCCAATTGACCACCTTTACCTGGTCTAAGTTCAACATTATGAATAATTGTACCAAAAGGAATTGCTTCCAATGGCATACAATGACCAATTTTAACTTGTGCACTTGAGCCAGACATGATTTTATCACCTTCACGCATATCTTTAGCTGCTAAAATGTATGACCAATGACCATCTGCATAACAAACCAAAGCAATATGTGCTGAACGATGTGGATCGTATTCAATACGATTTACATTACCAACAATATTATCTTTATCAGATCGTTTGAAATCAACAATTCTTAATAAAGAACGATGCGTGCGTGATGAACGATGTCTTACCGTCAAACGCCCATAAGCATTTCGCCCTGCTTGAGCTATACCTTTTTTCGGTTCAGTCAAGCTCTTCATCGGTCCACCTTTATGTAAGTGTGGATGCTTAACTGCTTGAGCACCACGCTGACCTGGTGTCACCGGATTTTTAACTTTTATAAATGATTTTACTGCTGTCATCATAAACCCCTTATTCTGTCAGATTTAACTCTTGACCTGATTCTAAAGTCACATAAGCAATTCGAAAAGCCTTGGTGTGACCATTTCTTCTAGCTCTGAACTTACCTGGACGATTCACCACATTACAAGCTTTAACTTTAACTTTATAAATGGTTTCAACCGCTCTCATAATAACTGTTTTAGTGGCATCTTTACGAACCTTAAACACATACTGCCCATTAGCAGCCACACGAGAAGTCTTTTCAGTAATTCTCTGGGCTTCTAATATATCAAAATACTCTGCATAACTCATGATAACCACTCCTCAATCTTTTCAAGCGCTTCTTTTGTTATTAAAACGTCACTTGCATGCTTCAATGATAAAGGATCAATACTGCGCGCATCGCAAATCATGTATTCATACAGATTTGAAGATGCCATAAAAAGATCCTCAGTTAACTCATTTAATATAATCAAACCAGTCCAATTGTTTGGCTTGTTTTCTTTACTAAAGTCCAACTCACCCATCAATGCTTTAAAGCTTTTTGTTTTCGCATCTTTCAAATCCAATTCTGAAACCACTTTAATCTGATTATCACGCAAATGATCAGATAACATCACTCGAATTGCTTGACGATATTCTTTTTTGTTAATTTTATACTTATCACGATAGTCGATAGATACTTTATTATGAGCATTACCACCTGATCTCCACAACGGGCTGCCTCTACTACCACAACGTGCACGACCTAAGCCTTTCTGCTGCCATGGTTTTTTACCACTAAAGGACACATCTGATCGACCTAAGTTTGCAGCTGTCATGACGCGACGCTTATTATAAATAGTTATCGCTTTCCAAACCAAAGTTTTATTTGGATCTACAGAAAAAACTTTTTCAGATAGATTGACTGAAATTTTCTGCTTATCTTGTAAAGATATAACCATATTTTTCTGCTTATCTTGCAAAGGTAAACTCATGACTGGCTCCTATTTTTCTTTAGTGCCTTTTTAACTAAGATATAACTACCTTTTGGACCAGGAACAGAGCCTTTAACAACAATAATTTTGTTTTCTGTATCGATCTCAACAAGCTTTAGTGATTGAACAGTTGTTTTAACACCACCCAAACGTTTTGCCATTCTCTTACCAGGAAAAACACGACCTGGATCCTGACACTGACCTGATGAACCAGCTTTTCTATGTGAAATAGACACACCATGTGATGCTCTTTGACCTGCAAAGTTATGCGCCTTCATTACACCTGAAAACCCTTTACCTTTACTTGCCGAACTAACATCAACATAAGCCCAATCTGAAATAGCATCCAAACTTAACTCTGAACCAATCTCATAATTTTCAACATCATCAACCAAACACTCATATAATTTGCGTGTCGGTTCAACCTTAGCTTTTGCAAAATGTCCTTGCATTGGCTTACATGGCTTTTTCTTCAAAGGTCCAGCTGAAAATTGTATTGCACTATAACCATCTTTTTCAACTGTTTTATGACTCACAACCTGTTGCTTTTCTGCATGTGACAAAATGGTTACTGGATGCGCAACCCCTTTATCATCAAACAATGTAGTCATACCTACTTTTTTAACTAATACTGCTATGCTCATTGCTTATACCTACCCTTCATCTACTTCAACTTCAGCATGGACCCCAGCAGCAAGCTTTATACGCATGAATGCGTCCATAGTAGCTGTATCTGGCTGCATAATATCAATCAAACGACTGTGTGTTCGAATCTCATACTGATCTCTTGCATGCTTATCAACGTGAGGAGAGATTAATATAGTAATCCGCTCTTTACGTGTTGGCATTGGAATTGGCCCACGAACCACTGCACCAGATTTCCTAGCTGTGTCCATAATTTCATCAGTTGCTTTATTTATCAAACGATAATCATGAGCTTTTAACCTGATTCTGATTCTAACGCTTTTGTTCTTACTGGCCATATCAATCTCTCTAACCTATTCAATAATTTCAGATACGACACCAGCACCCACTGTCTTGCTTCCTTCACGGATCGCAAAACGTAAACCATTTTCCATCGCTATCGGTGAAATCAACTCTACTGTAAATGTTAGCTCATCGCCAGGCATTACCATCTCAACACCTTCTGGAAGTTGAACAGCGCCTGTCACATCTGTCGTTCTAAAATAAAACTGTGGTCTGTATCCTTTGAAAAACGGCGTATGTCTACCACCTTCTTTCGCCGACAATACATACACCTTTGCTGTAAATTTTGTATGCGGCTTAATTGAACCCGGTGCTGCAATAACTTGACCACGTTCAATATCTTCACGCTTCAAGCCTCTTAACAAGACACCAACGTTATCACCAGCCTTCCCTTCTTTCATGCTGCGACGAAACATCTCAACACCAGTACACGTTGTCTTCTGAGTGGCTTTGAGACCAACGATCTCAACCTCTTGACCAACTTTCAATACACCTTGATCAATTCGACCTGTCGCAACTGTTCCACGACCTGATATTGACATAACATCTTCTATCGGTACCAAAACAGGCTTATCCAAGTCACGGATCGGGTCTTCTATGAATGTATCCAGAGCATTAACCAATTGGTTAATTGCTTCCTCACCAATCTCACTTGTATCACCTTCTAATGCTTTCAAGGCTGAACCTCTAATCACTGGTGCGTTATCACCATCAAAACCTTGTGCGCTTAATAGCTCTCTGATATCCATCTCAACCAGTTCTAACAACTCTTCATCATCAACCATATCAACTTTGTTCATGAACACAACAATTCTTGGCACACCAACTTGTCTTGCCAATAAAATATGTTCTTTTGTCTGAGGCATTGGACCATCATTTGCAGATACAACCAAGATCGCACCATCCATCTGTGCAGCACCAGTGATCATGTTTTTAATATAATCTTTATGTCCTGGACAATCTACGTGTGCATAGTGTCTAATCTCTGACTCATACTCTACGTGAGCAGTATTAATGGTAATACCACGCTCTTTTTCCTCAGGCGCCTTATCGATATCAGCCATTTTAACATTTTTACCATCAATTGATTTCAAACGAACCAATGCGGCTGTTAGTGTCGTTTTACCATGATCAACATGACCAATGGTTCCAACGTTTACGTGTATCTTTGACATTATCCTACCCCTATTTCACATATCATTTATAATTAAGTTAAATAACACATATTTTTTAACATGTTACTTGCACTAAATCAAGGCAAATTACGAATTCTTAGTGACTTTCACCTTCGATTACCGCCTTTGCTATATTTGCTGGTACCTCACCGTATCTTTTAGGATCGACATTTGGCACCGCACGACCCTTTGTCATTGAACGTAATTCGGAAACATATCCAAATAATTCTGACAAAGGTACCTCAGCTTTCACGACCTTACCGGAATGTCCATCGTCCATTCCAAGTATGAGTCCACGCCGGCGATTTAAGTCTGCGACCACATCACCAACATGTTCTTCAGGCGTAATTACCTCAACATTCATAATAGGCTCAAGCAAAAATGCATCTGCTTTTTTCACTGCTTCTCTGAAGCACTGTGATGCCGCAATTTTAAATGCAATTTCACTAGAATCAACTTCATGGAATGAACCATCAAATACTGTGACTTTAACATCTAAAATTGGGTAACCAGCTAGCACACCATTTGCTGCTTGTTCTTGAACCCCTTTATTAATTGCAGGAATGTATTCTTTTGGAATCACACCACCTACAATTTGATTCACAAATTCGTAACCATCACCTTCACCAAGTGGTTCGATACGCAGAAAGACATGCCCATACTGACCACGCCCACCGCTTTGTTTTATATATTTTGACTCATGCTCAACCATATTGCGAATACCTTCACGATAAGCAACATGTGGCTTTCCGACAGATGCGTCAACATTAAATTCAGTTCTGAGTCGATCAACGATCACCTCTAAATGAAGCTCACCCATACCCATAATAATGGTTTGCCCAGAATCAGGATCAGTTTTTACTTGGAAAGATGGATCCTCTATTGTTAATCGATTTAATGCCATACCCAATCTTTCCTGATCAGATTTTGTTTTTGGCTCAATTGCAACATTGATAACAGGCTCTGGAATGTGCATAGATTCTAATGAAATATGCTTACCAATATCACATAAAGTATGACCTGTTGTAACATTTTTTAAACCAACAGCAGCAATGATCTCTCCTGCTCTTGCTTCGGTAATATCAATTCTCTGATCTGATTGCATCAACAGCAGTCGACCAATTCGCTCTTTTTTCCCAGAAGCCATGTTATAAACACCACTTCCCGATTTCAAGATACCTGAATACACCCGTATATAAGTCAGCGTTCCAACAAACGGATCTGTAACAATTTTAAAGGCCAATGCTGATAGCGGTTCTTTTTCATCTGCTTTACGTAGAATCTCATTTCCCTTTTCATCTTGCCCCTTAACAGGCGGAACGTCAATTGGGCTTGGTAAGTAATCAATCACAGCGTCTAAAACTGGCTGAACACCTTTATTTTTAAAGGCAGAGCCGCAAAAAACAGGAATAATTTCACTCGCAATTGTCATTAAACGAATGCCTTCTTTAATATCAGACTCAACCAAATCACCATTATCAAAATATTTTTCCAACAATGCTTCACTACCCTCAGCAGCAGTTTCAACCAATAAAGCTCTCTTCTCATTTGCAATTGACACAAGCTCATCAGGGATTTCTTTTTCTTCCCATGTGAGACCATTGTCTTCCATATTCCATGTAATGGCTTTCATTTTAACCAAATCTACCACACCTTCAAAGTAATCCTCTTTACCAATTGGCAGATTCATCATAACTGTTCTAGCATTTAATCGCTGTTTAACCTGATTCACCACTTGATAAAAATCAGCGCCAGATCTGTCCATTTTGTTAATAAAGCCGATTCTTGGCACGCCGTAACGATCTGCCTGGCGCCATACAGTTTCAGACTGCGGCTCTACACCACCAACTGCACAAAAAACTACGACAGCACCATCAAGCACACGCAAGGAGCGCTCAACTTCAATTGTAAAATCAACGTGTCCTGGAGTATCAATAATATTAATTCTATGCTCATTCCAGTAACAGGTAACTGCAGCTGATTGAATCGTAATACCGCGTTTACGCTCAGCATCCATTGTATCCATCACAGTATTACCAGAGTCGACATTACCCAACTTTCTAGTCATACCCGCATAGAACAATATACGCTCTGTTGTTGTTGTTTTACCAGCATCAACGTGAGCTGAAATACCAATATTCCGAACCTTATTAATTTTTACATTTACCTGGGACACTTTTTACTCCTTATCAGACGCAGCTGGCTGGCTGTCACGCTTCCTAATTAAGTTAGTATTCGCTCTATTTGCAGATGCAATCTTATCTTGTGTTTCCTTTCTATGTAAAGTAGCACTTTTACCTTCTAATGTTGCAACAATCTCTCTTGATAGCTTTACATGCATTGGCTTACCTTCAGAACGTTTCCTTGCTGAGGTCACCAACCATCTTAATGCTAAAGTCATGCCTCTTTCCTTATTAATCATAATAGGAATTTGATAACTCGCCCCACCAACTTTTCGACTTTTTATTTCAGTACGCGGAATAATGATAGATAATGCTTTTTCCAACACAACAAGCTCTTTATCTCTCGGCCCATTATGCTCAGGTAGCTCAACACGCTTTGGCAACTCCAGAGTTGCTGATTCCATTGCTTGATAGACGATAGATCTTGCTTTTGCAGCTTTCCCCTCAACCATCAATGCTCGAATTAATCGAGACACTAATACAGAATTATTGTATCGACTATCTACTAATTTTTGTCTTCTCGCGCTATTTTTTAATGATGCACATTTACCTCTAGACATGATTACCCTCTTTTACTCTTTTGGACGTTTCGCACCGTAGCGAGAACGACCTTGTTTACGATTTGCAACACCAGTGGCATCTAATTTACCCCGGATTACAATATAACCCACACCTGGTAAATCTTTTCTTCGACCACCAGCAACCAAAACAACTGAATGTTCTTTCAGCTCATGGTCAACACCTGGAATGTAGGCTGTTATTTCTTGACCATTACTAAGCAGAACACGACATACCTTACGATTTGCTGAGTTTGGCTTCTTAGGCTTTACAACTTTAACAGTCAAACAAACACCTCGTCTTTGCGGACAGCCTTCTAATGCGCGAACATTGGATATTTTCGTTTTCCGTTTTCGCGGTTTTTTTAATAACTGATTTATCGTTGGCATATTTTACCCCGTTTAAGTACTTCATGGTTGGAGTATTCTATTTGATTTACATTAAATCTGTCAAGCAAGATTTTAAGAATCATGTATTTACTCCCCTTTATCTGAACTATCATCTAAATTTGATGCTTCGTTCTCTTCTTTTTTAGCTACCATAGGTGATGTAAACAATTGATTCAAATCAATTTGCTTCTCAGCTCGATCCTCTTTGGTGCTGAATCCAGTACCAGCAGGAATCAAACGACCTACAATAACATTTTCTTTTAACCCTCTTAGCATGTCACAGCGACCCTGTGCAGCGCCGTCGGTTAAAATCTTAGTTGTTTCTTGGAATGAAGCAGCTGAAATCCATGACTCAGATGATGATGATGCCTTGGTAATACCAAGAAGCAATCTATCATACTTAGGCTTAATGCCTTCCTGAGCAATACGTTCAGCTTCTTCAATAACGTCTTTGTGAGCGACAACATCACCTTTAATGAACTTAGAGTCACCAGCATTTGTAATCATTACCTTTCTTAACATCTGCTTTGTGATAACCTCAATATGCTTATCATTGATTTTAACACCTTGTAATCGATAAACATCTTGAACTTCATTAATGATATAGTTTGTAAACGCACCAACACCCAGCAATCTTAAAACAGAATGCGGATCTGCTGCACCATCTACAACAACATCACCTTTTTCAACTGTTTCACCCTCAAAAGCCGTAATAGAACGCCATTTCGGAATCAAATCTTCACGAGTCTCTAACTGATCATGTGAAGTAATAATCATACGACGCTTATCTTTTGTTTCTTTACCAAAGGTAACCACACCTGAAATCTCTGCATGAATTGCAGCATCTTTCGGCTTTCTTGCTTCAAACAAATCAGCAACTCGTGGCAAACCACCTGCAATATCTGTTGTTTTGAAACTCTCTTTTGGAATTCTTGCAATAACATCACCAACTGTGATCTTAGCACCATCTTCCAAACTGGTTACAGCACCTGCTCCTAAGAAATAGTTCGCTGGCAATTTGGTACCTGGAATTAATACCGCAATACCCTCTTTGTCCAGTAAACTAATCATAGGCCGCTGATCTCGACTTATTTTCTGATCCATCGGTAACACAACAATATTAGCAAGCCCTGTCGTTTCATCTACCTGACGACTAATTGTGCTTCCCTCTATCATATCATGGAACTTAATGTAACCAGATACCTCTGAAACAATTGGATGAGTATAAGGATCCCATTCAGCAATGGTATCGCCTGCTTTAACAGAGATTCCATCTTTAAATAGAATTTTACTACCATAAACAATCGGATGTTTTTCTACCTCACGGTTATTATCATCAAAGATACTAATAGCACCAGATCGAGATACCGCAATCAGTACACCATCTGCATTTTCAATTGTTTTAACATTATGAATTTTAATGGTACCAGCTGCTCTTGCTTGAATATTGTTTTCAGCTGCTGCACGTGATGCTGCACCCCCAATATGGAATGTTCTCATCGTTAACTGAGTACCAGGCTCACCAATGGATTGCGCAGCAATAATACCAATTGCTTCACCCTTGTTGACCAAATTACCCCTTGCAAGATCACGGCCATAGCACATAGCACAAACACCTACTTTCAAATCACAAGTAATAACGGAACGCACATGCAGTTTCTCAATACGATTTTCCTCAAATAGAGCTGCTAAGGCTTCATCAACCATTGTATCTCTACATGCAATCACTGTATCGTCCAAGCCCAAGACATCACTGGCCAAAACTCGACCAAGTGCTCTATCTTTTAAGGACTCAACAACTTGACCACCTTCAATTTGCGACTCAATCTGAACACCATTTGTCGTTTGACAATCATCTTCAGTGATCACTAGATCTTGTGCAACATCCACCAAACGTCTAGTTAAATAACCAGAGTTTGCCGTTTTCAATGCTGTATCTGCCAAACCTTTTCTAGCTGAGTGAGTTGTAATGAAATACTGAAGAACATCCAAACCTTCTTTAAGATTTGCTTTAACCGGCGTTTCAATAATACTACCATCAGGCCTTGTCATTGGACCACGCATACCAGCTAATTGTCTAAGCTGTGCAACAGAACCCCTAGCACCCGAATCAGCCATCATAAATACTGGATTGGTTGAAGTTTGAGTTTGCTCTTTGCCATCTTTATCTATATAGGTTTCTACTGACATATTTTTCATCATAACATCAGCAACTTTATCCCTTGCATCAGACCAGATATCAATCACTTTATTCGCACACTCACCTCTAGTAATTAAGCCTGTATTATACTGCTTATTCACCTCTTCGACGGCCAATTGACTGGTTTTCAATATATCTGTTTTCTGCTTTGGCACTTCAATATCATCGATACCAATAGACACACCTGATTTGGTCGCATATTCGAAACCCAAATACATAATTTGATCAACAAAAACAACAGTTTTCTTAATACCACATGAACGATAACACTCATGAACCAAATGGGAAACATCCTTCTTTTTCATCAATCTGTTGACTTCAGAGAAAGGCAAACCTTCTGGTAACACCTGTCCTAATATCACACGTCCAGCTGTTGTTTCAACTAATGTTTGTTCATCACCAACATTCATTCTAACTTTAATATTAGCATGCAAAGCGACAGCCCCAGTGTCATAAGCCCTTCTTAATTCAGATACATCTGAAAAGCACATACCCTCACCAACACTACCGATATGAGATTTTGTTAAGTAATATAAACCCAAAACAATATCCAACTGAGGATCAACAACAGGATTACCATTTGCTGGTGATAAAATGTTATTGGTTGACATCATTAGACATCTTGCCTCTAACTGTGCTTCATAAGTTAACGGAACATGAACTGACATCGTGTCACCATCAAAATCTGCATTAAAAGAAGAACAAGCTAACGGATGTAACTGAATTGCCTTGCCTTCAATCAACTTAGGCTCAAATGCTTGTATACCCAATCTGTGCAAAGTTGGCGCACGGTTCAATAGAATCGGATGCTCATGTATCACATGTTCTAAAACATCCCATATAACAGCCTCTTCTCGCTCAACCATTTTCTTAGCCGCTTTAATCGTACTGGCATGACCCAAACGTTGTAAACGACCATATACAAATGGTTTAAACAATTCAATGGCCATTTTCTTAGGGATACCACACTGATGTAATTTCAATGTTGGCCCAACAACAATAACGGAACGTGCAGAATAATCGACTCGCTTACCCAATAGATTTTGTCTAAATCGACCTCTTTTACCCGACAAACCTTTTGTAAATGAATGGTATTCACGCTTGTTCGTACCAGTCACAGGTTTACCACGTCGACCATTATCAAATAATGCATCTACCGCTTCTTGCAGCATACGTTTTTCATTGTTAATAATAATACTTGGCGCACCAATTTCAATCAAACGCTTCAAACGATTATTACGATTAATAACTCGACGATATAGATCATTTAAATCTGAAGTTGCAAATCGACCACCTGGTAATGGAACCAATGGTCGTAAATCTGGCGGTAAAACTGGCAATATTGTCAAAATCATATGCTCTGGCTTATTACCAGAATTATTAAATGCCTCAAGCATTTGCAAACGTTTGAGCATTTTTTTAGATTTTGCATCAGAAGTTGTTGATGGCAACAATTCTCTAATTTCACTGATTTCATCAGCTAATATGGTTGTTTCAAGCATTTCTCGAATACCTTCACCACCCATTTTAGCATTAAAGTCATTACCATAAGTTTGCAATGCTTCATAATAAGCTTCATCAGAAAGTAATTGACCTCTTTCTAAATCTGTCATACCACCATCAATCACCACATATGATTCATAGTAAAGTACTCTTTCAACATCTTTACGCTTCATATCTAAAAGCCAACTAATTCTAGATGGCAATGATTTTAAAAACCAAATATGTGCAACCGGGGTAGCTAAATCAATATGCCCCATTCTTTCACGTCTTACTTTACTGTAAGTAACCTCTACGCCACATTTTTCACACACAACACCACGATGCTTCAAGCGACGATATTTACCGCATTGACATTCCCAGTCCTTAGTTGGACCAAAAATTTCTGCACACAATAAACCACCTCTTACTGGTCCCAATGTTCTATAATTGACAGTTTCAGGGTTTCTAACTTCACCACGCGATTTTGCTCTAATTTCTTCAGGTGACAAGATAGATAACGAAACAGATTTCAACTGCTGCGGATCTTTACTCTCTGATTGAGCGGACACATTAGAGAATATATCTCTTCTAATATTATTACCGGAAAAAGGTCTCATAATGACTCCTATTGTTCGTTCAAAGTAACATTAATACCTAAGGCCATAATCTCTTTCGTTAACACGTTAAAAGATTCTGGGATACTAGCTTGCATCTTATAATTACCATCGACGATATTTTTATACATCTTCGTTCTACCTGCAACATCATCTGATTTAACAGTCAACATTTCCTGGAGTGTATATGCTGCACCATATGCTTCTAGCGCCCATACCTCCATTTCACCAAATCTTTGACCACCATTTTGTGCTTTACCACTTAACGGTTGCTGTGTGACCAAACTATAAGAACCTGTAGAACGGGCATGCATCTTATCATCCACCAAATGGTTTAGCTTCAGAATATACATATAACCAACCGTACTTGGTTTATCGAAGGCCAAACCTGTTCGACCATCATACAGTTGTTCTTGACCAGACTTTGACTGTCCAGCCATCTCAAGCAACTCTTTAATTTTTTCAATACTCGCGCCATCAAACACAGGAGAATTCATTGGAACACCATCACTCAAACGAACCGCTAATTCAACAATCTGCTGATCACTATAGTAAGATAAATCAGTGTCCTCTACTTTGGAAACCTTATATATCTTTGTCAAATAGTCACGAATCGGTTTAATATCTTTCTTATGTTCTTTTAGCATCTTCTGAATTTGCTTTCCAAGACCTTTCGCAGCCAGACCCAAATGCATTTCTAAAATTTGCCCCACATTCATACGAGAAGGAACACCCAATGGGTTCAAAATAACATCAATCGCTGTACCATCTGCTAAATAAGGCATATCTTCCACTGGCACAATTGTTGAGATAACACCTTTATTACCATGACGACCAGCCATTTTATCACCTGGCTGAATTCGTTTTGTTGTTGCCAAGAATACTTTAATTACTTTGATAACGCCCGGCGTTAACTCATCACCTGTCTGAATTTGCGCACGACGCTTCTCTAAATTTTTCTCAAAATCTTCTTCTAAAACTTTAAAACGATCAACAAACACTGCTAATTTTTCATCCACTGCAGCATTTCCAGTCACCACCTTTAAAAGATCAATATCTTTGGTTCCCAAAAGCCAGGTATCTGTCATTTTAATACCAGATTTAATACCTTTAATGCCCTCTTTATACTGCTTATCTAATAATAAAGTTTTCACATCATCATAGATCACTTGACTCTTTAGCTTTAATTCATCACTCAAATCTTTTCTTGTTGACTCAAGTTCTTCTTCTGCAATAGCAAGTGCTCTAGCATCTTTCTTTGTCCCATCTCTGGTAAAGACTTTAACATCAACAACGGTGCCTGTGGTTCCTGCTGGTACCCTTAGTGAAGAATCTTTTACATCAGATGCCTTTTCACCAAAAATAGCCCGTAATAATTTTTCCTCAGGCGTTAATTGGCTCTCACCTTTTGGTGTAACCTTACCCACTAAAATATCACCTGATTCAACTTTAGCACCAATATAAGCAACACCAGATTCATCCAGCTTACCCAATGCGCCTTCTCCAATATTTGGAATATCGGCAGTGATTTCTTCAGGTCCAAGCTTTGTGTCTCTAGCAATACATTGTAACTCATGAATATGAATTGATGTAAAACGATCTTGCTCAGCAACTCTTTCAGAAAGAATAATTGAATCTTCAAAATTGTAACCATTCCAAGACATAAACGCCACTAGCATGTTTTGCCCAAGCGCCAATTCACCCAAATCTGTGCCTGCCCCATCAGTGATTATATCACCAACTTTAACAGTGTCCCCCAAAGAAACAATCGGCCTTTGGTTAATACAAGTATTCTGATTGGATCTAAAGAATTTGGTTGTACGATAAATATCAACACCAACACCTTCTTCATCAGAAGCATCATCTACTTTTACAACAATCCTAGAAGAGTCGACTGACACAACTGTACCAGCTCTCTTTGCAACCATTGAGACACCTGAATCTGAAGCAACTTTACGCTCCATACCAGTCCCAACTAAAGGTTTATCTGATACAATCATTGGCACAGCCTGACGCTGCATATTTGACCCCATCAAAGCCCGGTTTGCATCATCATGCTCAAGAAACGGAATCAATGAAGCTGCAACTGAAACCAACTGGTTAGCAGCGACCTCAATATATTTAAGTTGATTTGGTTTAGCGGTTGTATACTCACCATTATATCGACACTCAACAACATCTGCTGTGATAACGCCTTGCTTATCAACATCTATTGTTGCCTGAGCAATATAAGCATCATATTCATCATAAGATGATAGATAACATAATTCTTTTGTTACAACCCCATTCTCTACTTTGAAAAATGGTGTGACCATAAATCCATATTTATTTAAATCTGAATAAACTGATAACGAGTTAATCAAACCAATATTTTGACCCTCAGGTGTTTCAATTGGACAAATACGCCCATAATGCGAAGGATGCACATCACGAACATCAATCGTTGCTCTTGCACGATCCAAACCACCTTGCCCCAATGCTGAAATACGTCTTAAATGCGTCACCAACGACAATGGGTTACCTCTTTCCATATATTGTGATAATTGACTGGATGTAAATAATTCACGCCAAGCTGATACAACCGGCTTTGCATTAAAGAAATCTTGGGGTAATTTCCCCTCAACATCTGCTTGAACCATTCTGTCTAAAGTTGAGCGAACAACTTTAACCATTGCAACTCTAAATTGGTTTGCAACCATCTCACCAACACAACGAACACGTCGGTTACTTAAGTTATCAATATCATCAACAATATGACCATGCTGTCCATCACGTGTATCTACCAACGCTTTAACAACCTCCAATACATCATCTGGATCCAGTACGCCATGCGTTTCTGGTTTGTCTTTTTTGAAACGCTCATTGATCTTCATTCGACCGATATGTGATAAATCATATCGTGATGGATCATAGAACAATGATTCAAATAAATTCTTAGCTGCATCAGATGTTGGCGGCTCACCAGGTCTTAGCATATGATAAATCTCTACCCAAGCATCCATTTGCGACTTGGTATGATCTGTCATTAAGGTATCTGAAATATAAGAACCACACTCTAAATCATTCACATAGATAACAGATAATGCATCTATGCCTGCCTCTAATATTTTTTCTAGAATATCTTCAGTTAATGCTGTATTAACATCAACCAGAATCTCACCTGATTCTTTATCAATAATGGGCTCTACTGTTACTTTACCAACAATGTAGCTAGCATCCACTAAAACTTCTTTAACTTTAGATTTTTTCAAAAGACTCATTTCTTTTAACCAGATACGAGTTCCTTTTTCAATCAAGACATTGCCATCTGTATCCATCATATCATGGGAGGCTATTTGTCCTTTCAATCTCTCTGGCACCAAATCAAATACCAGTTTACCCTCTACTACGGTATATTTTTCTCTTTCATAGAAATGATCAATGATCATTTGTGAATCATAACCCATGGCTTTTAAAAGCACTGTTACAGGTAATTTTTTTCGACGATCAATGCGAACACTAATAATATCTTTTGCATCAAATTCAATATCTATCCAAGCACCTCTATACGGAATAATCCTTGCTGAATACAGTAATTTCCCAGATGAATGTGTCTTACCTCGATCATGTTCAATTGACACACCTGGTGAACGGTACAGCTGCGATACCACAACCTTTTCCGTTCCATTGATAATAAAGCTTCCTGTTTCAGTCATTAATGGAATTTCACCAATATAGACATCTTGTTCTTTTGCTTCTAATATTTTCTGAAACTTTCCTACTTCTTTATCAAAGTATACCGATCGGAGTTTTGCCCTGAGCGGCGCAGCGTAGGTTTCTCCGCGCACCTTGCATTCGTGCTCATGGAAGCTGGGCTCTCCAATCGTATAGCTCTCATACTGTAATTGTATTTGAGCTGAATTTGAGCTAATAGGGAAACTTTCATTTAACACATGGTGTAACCCAATGTCCTGAAAATCGGAAGGTTTTACCCCCAATTGCAACAGTTCATCTCGATATGACTTAAGATGTAACCGTATTAAATGTGGATATTCCAAACCTTTTTTTGAACCGAGGTGTAAACGCGGGCGTTTTTCACCTGCTGTTAATGTTTGATTGCTCATGTATAACCCTATCAACTAATTTATTATGAATGCATTTATTTTAAACGTTACTCAACGGTAACTTCTGCACCAATTTCTTTTAACTTATTGGCAACTTCTTCAGCTTTAGCTTTATCAACACCTTCAAACAATGTAGCTGGCGCACCATCTACTTTATCTTTGGCCTCTTTAATGCTTAAAGACAACAAATCTTTTACAAGCTTAATTACATTAATTTTACTTGCGCCCACACCTTGCAGTACAACATTAAATGCAGTCTGTTCAGCGGCAGCAACAGTGTCTTCACCACCAGCGGCAGCAACAGCAACAGGTGCTTGTGCACTGACACCAAATTTATCTTCAATAGCCTTTACCAATTCAACCAAGTCCATAACACTTAGCTTCTCAATCTCTTCTATCAAAGCAATAGCTTTATCTTTACTCATTTCTTCTCTCCGGGTTTATATCTTAGTCAGATTTTTGTTCTGCAACAACTTGCAGAACTCTTGCAAACTGACCATATATTTCCTGCAGTACACAAGCAAGTTGTACTACAGGAGCTTGCATGCCTCGAGCAACCATAGCTATGGCCTGCTCTCTTGATGGCAAATTCATTACACTCTTTAACTGACTCTGATCATATCGAACACCTTCGATAGCAACAGATTTTACAGTTAAATTCTTATTTTTTAATGCATACTTACCCAACAACTTTGCAGAAGCAGATAAATCATTTAAAGAAAACCCCAACATTACTGGGTTATTTAAATCTTCACAAATTACAGAAAACTGTGAATGATCTTTTAGAGCTCGGCGAGTAATGGTGTTTTTAGCAACCATTAACACAACACCAGTTTCTTTTGCATTTTTACGCAATTCATTCATTTGGTTCGAACTAACACCTAAGTTTTCAGCAATCGTAATCGCCTCTGCCTTATCTGCTAATGACTTAATTACTTCTAACTGAGCCTGTTTTTTCTCTCTCGATATAGCCATTTTTGTTCCCTAATCTAGTGTGTTTAAATCAACCTGAATGCCTGGACCCATCGTTGTCGATATATAACAATAACGAATATACTGTCCTTTAGCCCTTGCAGGTTTTAATTGTTTCAATTTTTCAACCAAGCTTTTTACACTGCTTGTTAATTTTTCAACGTCAAATGTGACTGGACCCAATCGTGCATGCACAGCACTGGCGCTATCACTTCTAAAAAATATTTGACCTTTTTTTGCATTTTCGACTGCTTTAGCCACATCTGTCGTTACAGTGCCAACTTTTGGATTTGGCATTAAACCCTTGGGACCCAATATGCGTCCAACCTGTCCAACTTTTGACATCATATCTGGTGTTGCCAAAACAACATCATAATTGAAGTCACCCTTTTTGATCTCTTCAACCAAATCATCAGCGCCGACTCGGTCTGCATCTTTGGCATTTTGAGCTTGATCGCCTTGCGCAAATACCGCAACTCTGACTGTACGACCAGTACCATGCTCAGGTGATAATGCACCACGTACATTTTCACCCTTTGGCAAACCCAAGCCAAAAACAATATCCACAGAGGCTGAAAACCCTTCTGTGGCGCTTTTTCTAGCTAATTCAAGGGCTGCACTTAATGGAAGTGCTTCACTATTTTTGCAAACTTCATAAGCTGCTTTCATTCTCTTACTGACCATTACTTCTGCTCCGCTTCTATCTCAACACCCATACTTTTGGCTGTACCGATAACTGTGTTCATCAATGCTTGATCTGTCGCACCGGTTAACTCAGCTCGCTTCTTATCAACAATCTGGATTAACTGTTCAACTGTCAACTTACCAACTTTCTTCTTATTCGGCTCACCACTGCCTTTACAACCAATTGCCTTGATAATCATCTGAGCAACTGGGGGCGCCTTGATTTCCATGGTGAACGAACGATCTTTTGAAATTTTCAGAATTACTGGTAACAATGCACCTTTTTCCTCTTTTTGTAGGCTTAGCTCGTTAAAAGCGCTACAAAATTTTCTAAGATCAACACCATACTGACCCAGAATAGAACCAACTGTTCCTGGATTTGCGTTACCTGCATTTACCTGCAATTTTACAATTTTAATATCATTTGCCATATTTATACCCTACGTACTTATGTTATTTTCTCTACCTGTCCAAATTCCAGTTCCACTGGAGTTGAACGACCAAAAATCATCACTGAAACCACCAAACGATGTTTATCAAAGTTAATCTCTTCTACTGTGCCCTGGAAATCAGCAAACGGTCCCGTTGAAATTCTGACCACCTCACCAAAATCAAACATGACTTTGTGTTTTGGCTTCTCTTCACCTTCTTCTTCCCGATTAATCATTCTTTCCACTTCTTTTGTTGATAACGGTAATGGTTTTTTACCTTTTTTACCACCAAGAAACCCAAGAACTTCTGATGCATTTCTAACCAAAAACCATGCATCATCATTCATGTCCATTTGAATCAAAATATAACCAGGAATTAGCTTTCGCTTCGTTTTTACCTTCTTACCATTCTTCATCTCAACAATTTCTTCAACCGGCACAACCATTTCGCCAAAAGAATCAGCCAAATTGGATAATGCAATTTTAGCAACAATTTCTTGTATCATTTTATTTTCACGCCCACTTGCAACGTGTAATGCATACCAACTTAAACTTTTTTCTTGATCTGACATCTAAACTACCCAATTATCTTTGATAAAAACTTTACCAGTATCGAATCCAATACAGAAACCAATATTGAAAATATAACCACTGCAACACCAACTGCAAACGTTGTTGTTAAAATCTCTTGCTGCTTTGGCCACACAACTTTTCGAATCTCTGCTCTTGAGGCCTTAAAGTATGAAACCAGTGTTTTACCTGGTGCGGACAATGTAACAAAGAGCAATCCTGAGATACATAGAGTACCCAAGGAGGACAAAATATAATACTGCCCCATGTGCGGAGCAAAATAGTAAACATAGACCAGGGCTACGCTTGAAAGCGCTACCGTAGCTGTTAATAGCATGTCTTTAACCAAAAGACTCATATGTTTTACCTTAACTTTTATAAAATTGTCGGACGTTAATTGCAACAATAGTACACAAACGTTGTTTTATCAACATAAATATATATTTATTTTAAAAAAACTTATTTTTTTTTGAAATATTTTCAAATTACTCACAAAATCAATGAATAAAAATCAGGTCAGGTGGGGATCGAACCCACAACCTGCGGTTTTGGAGACCGCCACTCTGCCAATTGAGCTACTGACCTAAACTGTACACACTATTCAATAATTTCAGATACGACACCAGCACCCACTGTCTTGCTTCCTTCACGGATCGCAAAACGTAAACCATTTTCCATCGCTATCGGTGAAATCAACTCTACTGTAAATGTTAGCTCATCGCCAGGCATTACCATCTCAACACCTTCTGGAAGTTGAACAGCGCCTGTCACATCTGTCGTTCTAAAATAAAACTGTGGTCTGTATCCTTTGAAAAACGGCGTATGTCTACCACCTTCTTTCGCCGACAATACATACACCTTTGCTGTAAATTTTGTATGCGGCTTAATTGAACCCGGTGCTGCAATAACTTGACCACGTTCAATATCTTCACGCTTCAAGCCTCTTAACAAGACACCAACGTTATCACCAGCCTTCCCTTCTTTCATGCTGCGACGAAACATCTCAACACCAGTACACGTTGTCTTCTGAGTGGCTTTGAGACCAACGATCTCAACCTCTTGACCAACTTTCAATACACCTTGATCAATTCGACCTGTCGCAACTGTTCCACGACCTGATATTGACATAACATCTTCTATCGGTACCAAAACAGGCTTATCCAAGTCACGGATCGGGTCTTCTATGAATGTATCCAGAGCATTAACCAATTGGTTAATTGCTTCCTCACCAATCTCACTTGTATCACCTTCTAATGCTTTCAAGGCTGAACCTCTAATCACTGGTGCGTTATCACCATCAAAACCTTGTGCGCTTAATAGCTCTCTGATATCCATCTCAACCAGTTCTAACAACTCTTCATCATCAACCATATCAACTTTGTTCATGAACACAACAATTCTTGGCACACCAACTTGTCTTGCCAATAAAATATGTTCTTTTGTCTGAGGCATTGGACCATCATTTGCAGATACAACCAAGATCGCACCATCCATCTGTGCAGCACCAGTGATCATGTTTTTAATATAATCTTTATGTCCTGGACAATCTACGTGTGCATAGTGTCTAATCTCTGACTCATACTCTACGTGAGCAGTATTAATGGTAATACCACGCTCTTTTTCCTCAGGCGCCTTATCGATATCAGCCATTTTAACATCTTTACCATCAAGTGATTTCAAACGAACCAATGCGGCCGTTAGTGTCGTTTTACCATGATCAACATGACCAATGGTTCCAACGTTTACGTGTATCTTTGACATAACATACTCTCTATTAACAAATTAAGCCCACAACCGGATTTGAACCGGTGACCTCTTCCTTACCAAGGAAGTGCTCTACCACTGAGCTATGTGGGCGAGCTCAAACAATCAGCGGACGATGGGGATCGAACCCACACGATCAGCTTGGAAGGCTGAAGTTCTACCATTAAACTACGTCCGCATTGGTGGGAGCAGGATTCGAACCTGCGAAGGCGAAAGCCGTCAGATTTACAGTCTGATCCCTTTAACCACTCGGGAATCCCACCGATGAAGGAATTTTGGTATAAATTATAATAATTGTCAACAAAAAATATCTATTTATAATGAAGCTATATCCATTTTTTTTCTCAACTTCTCCAAACACTCTTGATTAACTCTTCTACATCCGACCTATGATTTGAATACCCTTTTTCATATTTACATAATCCGTATTCACCAATAAAATTAAAATAATTATCCATATCAATAATTGGCTGATTTAATTATATTACTATTAACACATAGTGATAAGTTGATTAGTTGGACGCAACTAGAAAAGATAAAAAGAATTACCTATCTCTAAATATTAAACTTTAGAATTCATGAAAGAGACTTAAAATCATACGACCAATTCCCATGCCAGAGGAGCCAATATAATCATCCCCATATAGACCTGCATCTTTCTTTACATTTTTTGCAAATACATGATTATATTGTTTCAATTTATCATTAAAACCAACCCTATCCACAATATTATGACCACACTGTTTCACTCTATCATTAAAATCAACCCTTAAATTCTGTAAGAACTTGAGGTTACAAATAAAGCAGGCAAACTAGAAACTACGCCCTCATCAATAGAAACTTTACTAAAAATTAAATCCTCTCAGTAGCATTATACATTATATTTCTGGCTAAGCTTTACACTCTATCCATTGGCTAACTATTTGTTTTAAAATAATTACACTTACTGACCATATCGTTAAAATTATTTAAAGCAATAACACCATCATCATTTTCAGCATTATTATCAATTTTCTGAGCCACAGCAGGTTGTGTAATTAAATATGCTGGCAAACTGGTCGTAACATGATGCTCCTGAGCATAAGTGAGTTCAAAAATATACCGCCAAATTTCCCTGGGCAAGAGAAAGACAGGATTAAAAACCACCTCACGCTCAATGCGAGTCTGAGCAGCATCAAAACATGCAAAAAACATTCTATAATTTTTTAAAGATTCCGTAAAAACAAACTTATTCAGAAAAGCGCGATACTGAGAATCATTATTAGAAAAATAGTCACTCGACCGCTCAGAAGTTGCTAACGTCCATACAATGGACTGAGAAAAATCCTTTAGTGAAGATGGATTGGATATATCCAACTGATTTAAAAATTCATTCCGAGCTTCATTGGCAGTATTCAGGAATTCTTCCCCAAATAAATTAAGGTTTGAAATATGAAAATATGTAAAGAATGTATTATAGGATCCATTTGAACGGGTTCTCGCAAATAAACTAACTATATCCTCTCTTGCACCTTCTCTTATCTCCTCACATTCCAGCAATTTATTTGCAATATTAACCCTTTCACATTCAATAACATGTACCAGAATTAACTTACCGAAAAGTTCAACTGTAGATACATTCTCAACAACCCCCTTACAATTCAGCAGCAAATCTATAATTTCAATCGCCTCTACCTCAGAAGCTCTGCGACATGCAGCAAAATAAAACGCATGATTGCTTTCAGAGGCAGTATTTCTAATACAATCTTTACCTAACATCTCTCTAACATGCTCAATACTTCTACTATTTATGGCCGCAGCTAAGGGTGTTGAGCATGTAGAGCTCGCAACTTTAACGCTTATCTCGCCATAACAATCATTTAAAACAGGAAATTCAAAGAACATTCTACAGATTTCATCTGAAGCATTCGTATAAGCATCTACAAATAATCTCTTTCCTGAATTTAATTTCGCCTCATCTTCATCCCCAGTCATCGTCAATAATTTCTGAAGCCCCAATCTAATCAGTGGAACGCTCTCCAGCACATATAATGCAGCTATAGTTTTCTCTAAAAGAGCAATATTATTACCCTTGCATTCTTTATTAATAATCTTATCAAATATCGTCTGCACCGAATCAAGGTCACAATCATCACTTGCACAATACTCTTTGAAAAAAACACCAAAAGACTCAACATCATCATTAAATTCGTCTAAATCTAGATTAAAATCTTGAAGGGAAAAATGCAGATCAGTATCTGTAACAATTATTTGTAAATTGTTCTCAACTACATTAGATACAAATAGATCTCTAACCGGTTTCACCTTCAAAGCAATGAACACAACGAATGAACACAATAGCATCATGATCAATAAATTTAATATCAACATTTATAACTCTCTTATCTTTTTACAAACACTACCAGAATAAACATTAAAAATCAATAAATAACCCACTCAACACTCAGCCACACCCCTAAGATATCATTTCTTTTATATAATCTTCATGAGATTTTAACTCACTTGGCAATAAATCAGCTGCACAATAAGCAAGCTTCGCCTCATCACCTTGAGACACTGACTTTGATAGAGAGAAATCCTGCTGCTTTTGCGTCATTGCTATATAAACTTGAACCAACAGCTCTGTATCCAAAAGCGCACCATGCAATACTCGGTTAGAACGATCTATCGACAATCTTGAACATAAGGCATCCAAACTATTTTTCTGACCTGGAAATATTTCCTTTGCAAGCTTTAGAGTATCGAGAACCTCACAGTCCCGTCCAATCTGAAAAGATCGACCTGCACGCTTAAATTCCATATTAAAAAAGCCAACATCAAAAGGTGCATTGTGTGCAACAAACACACTCCCTGAAAACATCTCAATCAAGTGATCGGCAAAATCAACAAATAATGGTTTATCCTTAACACTTTCCCAACTAATACCATGTACACGAAATGCAGCATGATGAACTTCCTTCTGAGGATTAACATATTGATGAAATACGCGACCAGTCTTCGCTCTATCATGAACCTCCATGCAAGCAAATTCTAACATTCGTTCTGTTTTAGGACTAAGACCTGTTGTTTCTGTGTCTGAGAAAATAAACTTATTCATACTTCCCAACAGCCTCTTTTGCAGCCAAGTCGACACGATCATTTAAATCATGACCAGAGTGTCCTTTCACCCAATACCACTTCACCTGATGCCTTGCAGATGCGTCCAAAAGCCTTTGCCAAAGATCTTTATTCTTCACAGGTTTTTTACTGGCACTCTTCCAACCATTTTTCACCCAATTTTTGCTCCAGACAGTAATACCATCTTTCACATATCTTGAGTCTGTCCACAGATCCACTTCACAAGATTCTTTTAAATGAAATAAAGCCTCAACGCAAGCGAGCAACTCCATTCGATTATTTGTGCTATCTTTCTCACCACCTTGCAGCATTTTTTCTTTTCCTTTATACATTAATAATGCAGCATAGCCACCTGGCCCAGGATTACCCTGACATGCACCATCTGTATAAATCACCACTTTTGTCATTCAACAACTCCAATCACACCATTCCAACAAACGTCCATTCGCTTAAGTTCATACTCCATTGGCAAAATCATCATATCTGTTATTCTCTCACCTAACAAATAAGATTGTTCATTGGCCAAAGAATGTTCTGATTCTATCATCAAACCTGCATTAACTGTTGCTTCTTTAAACTTTCGCAAAGACACTGAGGCCATTTTCAAATCACCCAATGGGTGCAAACCTGCTGGAATACCACCTTCAAACCAACGGCTGATTAAAACCATCACACAGGCAACTCCCTTTTGAGACAACACTCGCTCACATTCAGCCATAATGGTGTGCGTATTTTGATACAGCTCGATTGCATGTGCAATTATAAGCAAATCAACAGAATTATCCGGAAAAGGCAAAAAACCTTGCTCAGCCTCTACTGTGAACCCAACAGCTTCAACACTTGGATCTTCAGAAACATGATAGTACAGCATGTTTTCCATCATTTGATCTAAAAGTGGTCTTCCTTCTAATTGAACCACCAAACCAGGTTTATATTTTTTAATTAACCCCTGAATCTTTTCTACTTCATTTATAAATATAGAAGCACCAACGGCCTCAGTTTGCCACATTCTAAATTGACTATATATGCTCTCATTTTTGCTCATCAAATTCAGTTTTCCAACTCCTTATATACGCAAATCTTTCAACATCTGAGTCCACTTCTTTTTCAGCAAACTCATTTACCTTGTTAATGATAGCAGGTTCCTTTAATCTCAAAAAGGGGTTGGTTTGCTTTTCTAGCAATATTGTTGAAGGTGTTGTCCTAGAGTTGAGACTTTCCATCCGTTTTTGAATATTTATATTACAAGGCTCAATATAATTCGCAAACTCTAGATTCATTTTGGTATACTCATGCCCAAAATACACCTTCGTCGCATCAGGCAATTTAGATAACTTATTTAAACTTGCAAGCATGTCCTCACTACTGCCCTCAAATACACGCCCACAGCCCGCACCAAACAATACATCCCCTGCAAACAAGCAATCCCCCAAAAGGTATGCACAAGCCCCAACAGTATGCCCCCGAAGGTGCATTAGCTGTATTTTCAAACCACATAACATAAAGTCATCTGATACAGCATTTAAATCAAAGGGGAAACTCTCCCAAACACCACCATAAATCTCAGATCCATATTTATCCTGAAGATTTAGAACACCACCAATATGGTCATGATGTTTGTGGGTCAAAAGTATCGCCTTTAAAGCTATTTTTTTTGTTTTAATAAAATCAATAACTGTGTGACTTTCTCCAGGATCAACCACAATGGCATGATCACCAATTAATACCACATACGTATAATTACTTTCCAATGTACTAAGAGAATACACCTTCACCATAAATACCCTTCAATAAGAAAGGGGCCCATAAGGACCCCTTTCTCTAAACATTAATCTAATGCTCCCATCCATGGGAAGGCATAAAATTATATGTTCATCGACACAGCCGCACTAAGCGAAATCTGCGTACGGTTGTTGTGAGTTGAACCAACAACAGGACGTACAGCAGGCAACGGATATGTAGTAGCCGCATCAATCAGACCACCATCTATACCTGGTGTAGCACCGAATTTTGTATCAAACCCGTACTTCACTAGATCTGCAAAATAAGTTTCCATTTCACTGTCAGCTGTCTTGCCTAGATTGCTAGAAGCAGTAACTGCAAAAATCAACTTAAGATCATCAAGCTCGTAAGATTGCTCACCACGTGCACTAAATAAAACCTGATTTGATTTTAAATTTTTGTTCAGATAACTGGTAAGCGTTGCTACTTGACCTGATACTTCAAACTCACGCATGTCATACACTGCACCGAAATACAGGTTGCCATAACCAAGATATGCTGCAGGTGCCATCACCATCTTACTTTTAATGGTTGCATACGTGGTATCTTGTAGATTCCAATCAGCATCCGCTACAGTTGTTCCGGTTGCAACACCAACATCCACTGCTTTCATAGATTTTGCATCATTAAAGCCAGTTGCGAAGTTGAACTGTAAAATGAAGCCGAAATCCTCAGAGAATTTACTTCTAGCCTCTAACGAACCACCAAATGTGTAGTTAAGCGGCTTAGAACTGTCTTCCTGCATAGCAAATGCAGATGAGTTTACGATTGCAGCGGTGTATTTACCAAGATGCAAAGCTGTTGCAGTTGCATTGCTATGATATGCATCAGAAGTAGCGTAAGCACTTACACCAACAGCCACCTCAAAATCCATACCATCAGATACGCTACTGTCATCACTATATGCTAACAACATTGGTGCGACCAGTAGTGCTAGACTTGCTTTTAAAAGCTTTGAATTTGTTTCCATGTTTTCAATCCCTAAATATTAACTTAAAACCACTATAACCAGTTTAATCATTGTTCGCAAGCGCATATTTAACTTTTTTTTAACATTTCTCATTAATGCTTTTCAACGCCTTGAATTTTTGGCATAATATTTCTGAATGTATAGGGAGAAAAGGAATGAACCAATACAAAACCTGGTTGTTTTTTGGCATTAGTCTTAATTTAATGTCTGGTTGTATACCAAATTATGACAGCCCTTCTGAATCCAAGGTTGATGCACCGCCTCAGCGCTGCAGTAGTGCCAATTATTTTTACAAAACACATTTAAAAAGCGCCACAAGTGCTTTATCAACCGTATCACCAGAGCTAATATCCAAAACACTCTGTGAACAAAAATCTCTCATTAAGTATGTAATGTCTCAATGTGAACAGAATGGCGTACCGGTTGATGTCGCCTTTATGCCAATACTGGCATCCAATTATAACCCTGCTTCGAACAATGATGGAAATGTCGGACTTTGGCAAATTAACCCAGTTATGGCACAAAATCTTTCACTAACGAATGATTATTGGTTTGATGCTAGAAAGGATGTTGTTGCCTCTACTGAGGCTGTTATCTCGTATTTAAAATTTTTACACTTTAAACTAGAAAGTGACTGGACCTTAGCATTCGCTGCATATCATACTGGATTACAACCTATCTTGGATGCTGTTAACTATAATAAAGCACAAGGAATGGAAACCACATTCGATAAGTTGAACCTAGACCCAGAAGTCTCACAATATATTAAATCACTTCAAGCCGTTATTCATTCTGCTCAGCATATCGATATACTATCATCTGATAACTTAGAGACCGTCTCCTTACCTGGACAAATTGAACTTGAAAAGCTTGCAGAGATAGCAGATGTAAATCTAACCCGATTAGAATTCTTAAACAGTGGATTTAAACGTCCCTTAACCGATCCAGATGGGCCACACCGTGTACTGGTGGATGCAAAAGATTTTAATGCTGTGATGAATATCACCAGAGATGTGAATAAGTTGCGACGCATTTCAAAATCCAATTGGAGCCATCATATCACTAAAAAGAATGAAAACCTCAGTCTTATTGCCCATCGCTTTGAAACATCTGTCTCTGAAATTAAAAGAGTCAATCATTTACAATCTAATGTCATTCAAGTGAACCAAAAACTTATTATTCCAGATGCAACACCGCAAGCTAAGACACAGATCGAATCAAATTTAAACAAACATCCTGGCCCCAAACGTATTTTACATCCTGTATCGACAAAAGACACACTTTATCAATTGTCCACCAAATACCGAGTATCTATCTCTGAAATCTCACATTGGAATAATCTAAAAGATAATGCCATATTTCCAGAACAGGTTCTCACTATTTGGCAATACTCTCCGACTGATACTGCCCGCTTCTATACAGTGAAACCTGATGACTCATTGGCAAAGATTGCAAGAGCACATAAAATTTCTATTTCTGGTTTAAAGCAAGCAAATCAGCTTGATGGAGACATCATTCATCCGAATGATCGATTGCTAATACCCAGCAAGACTGGGTGACTAATGCTGCTCTTTGTAATCTGTCAGAATTCTTTCTAGCTTATCGTGTGCAGCATCAATGGCTGCATATAGATCATCTCTTTCTTCAGAATCCACCTTAAAGGTTTTTTTAGGCAAATGCATGACGATCGCGACATGGTGCTTCCCTTTTTTAGCCTCCAAAACAACTTTAAAAGAATCAATTCTGCTATAATAACGGGTTAATTTATCCAATTTTTCATGGCAATAATCCTTAATTGCGTCAGAAGATTGCATTTGATGAAAGGTAATTTGCATATCCATAGTTACTCCTTGTGTGTGCGTTACATCCTACAACAGATAATTCAGTTGCATCAATCAAGCTTACTTAACAAAAGCATGCTTGAAAACCTCTAGTATATCCGATACAAAATATACATCAATTTTACCATTGATGTCTTTTTTGAACTCATTTAAATCTTTTTTATTCCCCTTTGGAATAATCACCTCATTTACACCAGAACGAATTGCTGCTAAGATTTTCTCTTTTAATCCACCAATCGGAAGCACCTCACCTGACAATGTTAGCTCACCTGTCATCGCAATTTTATTTTTTATCTTTTGATTGGTGGTCACTGATAATAATACTGTTGCCATACCGATACCGGCACTCGGGCCATCTTTTGGTGTTGCACCTTCAGGAACATGAATGTGATAATCACGATCAGAAAAACTTCCTTTCTTAATTTTATAGAGTTTTGAAACACCCCTGACCACTGAATGCGCAATTCGAATAGATTCCTGCATTACCTCACCAAGTGATCCAGTATATATCAAATCACCTTTACCTGGAAAACTTGCCGCCTCTATATTTAGTAACTCACCACCACTCGATGTCCATGCCAAACCATTCACAACACCAACTTTGGGTTTAAGTGATACATCCTGATTTTCATAAACAACCACGCCTAAGTATTTCTCTAGATCCTTAGATGTAATCTCCAAAGGATTTTCAATCAGTTCCTTTGATGTAACATTTTGCCTTACAACCTTTCGGCAAATTTTACTCATATCTCTTTTTAGGTTTCTAACTCCAGCTTCTCTGGTATAAGATTGAATAATAGATAAAATTGCATCTTCTGTTAGTGTTAGCTCTTTGGTACTTAAACCATTATCTTTCAAACACTCTTTAAGTAAATGCTTTTTAGCAATATGTAACTTCTCTTGCTCTGTATACCCACTTAAATGAATAATTTCCATTCGATCCATTAATGCAGGCGGGATATCCAATGAGTTCGCTGTTGTAATAAATAATACATTAGAAAGGTCTATGTCTATTTCAGTATAGTGATCATTAAATGCCTTATTCTGCTCAGGATCTAAAACCTCCAACAAAGCAGATGCAGGATCACCTCTAAAGTCCATACCCATTTTGTCGATTTCATCCAACATTATTACAGGGTTCATGCTTTTAGCTTTGGTTAATGCCCGAACAATTTGACCAGGTAGCGCACCAATATACGTGCGACGATGTCCTCTGATTTCAGATTCATCTCGCACACCACCCAATGCAATACGGACAAAAGATCGACCCATAGCATCTGCTACAGATTTTCCCAATGAGGTTTTACCCACACCAGGTGCACCAACAAAGCACAAAATGGGTGCTTTATTAACAGCCACACGCAATGATACCGCCAAAGATTCCAAAATTCTTTCTTTCACTTTTGGTAAACCATAGTGTTGTCGGTTTAACATACGGCTGGCACTTTTTAAATCATCATTTATTTTATCTAATTTATTCCAGGGAATGCCTAAGATTATATCCAAATAATTCCTAATAACTGTTGCTTCCGCAGACATCTCTGACATCTGCTTTAGTTTACCCGCCTCACTCAAAAACTTCTCTTCTAAATCTTGCGCTAGTTTTAATGCTTTTATTTTCTGCTCGTAAATCCCAGAATCAGAAGCCGCACCCTCGTCCATTTTCTTCAATTCTTCTTCAAAGATCTTCATTTTTTTACGAATATAGTAGCTCTGCTGATCTTCATTAATCTCATCACGAACCTTATCCAGCATTTCCTTCTCTTTGCTCTGCCATCGAGTCTCTTGCTCAAGTAGAATCAATAAACGATTCACTCGATCACTCACATCGACCATCTCTAACAATGCTTGTTTTGATTCAGTCGCGATCGGTAAATGCGCTGAGATTAAATCTGCATAATCTGTCAAAGTTCCAATACTGGCTAAATTTGCAATAACATCCAAAGCCAACTGCTCAGAAGATCGTAAAAATTGACCAAATTTTTCCTGAAGTATTCTCATTAAGCTCTCAGAGAGCTCAGCAGGAACCATTGGCTCTTCCACAAAGGAGAACAAACCCGATAATGATTGATTTTTAGATGATTTTTCTAGTTTTTCAACTTTTACCCGGGAGCCACCCTCAATTAACAATTTCATATTACCATCAGGTAATTTCACCGCTTGCAATATTTTAGCAATGGTTCCAAATCGATAAACATCTCGAGCTTTGACAATGTCTTGATCTGGATTTTTCTGACTTAAGCAAACAATTTGACCTTGGCCATCCAGCGCTTTTTCAATTGCTGCCATGGAAGAGGCTCTTTCAACATACAATGGAATAACCGTTGATGGAAATACAACAAGACCTCTTACAGCCAGCACGGGAAACTTTCGTTTTTTATCAAGCTCTGCCATAATTATGCTCCTTTCTTATTATCTGTCTCAAATACCAATATAGGATCCTGTTTTCCATCAATGACATCTTCATCAATTATAACTTTTTTCAACCCTTTTCGTGAAGGAAGATGATACATAGTGTCCATTAACAAACGTTCTGTCACACCCCTTAACCCCCGAGCCCCAGTTTTTGTTTTAACAGAATTTTCAGCCAAACGACTAATGGCTGATTTCGCAAACTCTACCTGCACACCATCCAGTTCAAACAAAAATTCATACTGCTTTATTAATGCATTTTCTGGCTCTACCAATATCTTTTCTAGTTCTTTTTGTGTTAATGCTGACAACACTGCATGAACTGGTAATCGGCCGACTAACTCAGCAATCATACCAAATTTTATCAAATCTTCATTTTCAACTTTTGCCAGTAAATTACTGTCTTCCGAGGTAGTGCGAACATCTGCACCAAAACCAATACCAGAACGCTCTGTTCTTTTCTGAATAATACCTTCAAGCCCCACAAAAGCACCGGCACAAATAAATAAAATATTGGTGGTATCAACTTGGACATGGTCCTGACTTGGATGTTTTCGCCCACCTTGTGTGGGCACTGAAACAACAGCACCTTCTACTAGTTTCAACAAAGCCTGCTGAACCCCTTCCCCAGAAACATCTCTTGTAATTGAGGCAGATGCTCCCCTTCTTGCAATCTTATCCAACTCATCAATATATATAATACCTCGTTGGGCTTTCTGAACATCAAAATCACAAGCTTGCAATAGCCTTTGAATAATGGTTTCAACATCATCACCAACATAACCTGCTTCTGTCAAAGAAGTCGCATCAACTATAGCAAAAGGAACTTGTAAAGAATCTGCTAAAGATTGTGCCAACAATGTTTTACCCGATCCAGTTGGCCCCAACAGCAAGATATTGCTCTTATTCATCTTAACCTTGGCCGAATCTTTTGACATTATTCGCTTATAATGATTATAAACTGCAACGGATAAGACTTTTTTTGCATGATCTTGACCAATCACATATTTATCAAGGTGTTTTTTTGTTTTTTGAGGCGGCATTAATTTAATGTCTTCGCTATCAACTAAATCATCACCAATTTGCTGATGCAAAATATCATTACACAACTTTACACATTCATTACAAATATAAACGTTGGGGCCTGCAATTAATTTTTTTACATCTTCTTGCATCTTTGCACAAAAAGAACATTTATGTATCGCATTTTCGACCATTTATACTACCTCTTACTTACCAAAACCTTATTATATAAGGGCATTATCAAATGTAGTGTCAAAATAAGAAGTTTCTAGCCACGTTTTTTAACAATTTCATCAATCAACCCATATTTAACCGCTTCCTTAGCTGTCATAAAGTTGTCACGATTGGTGTCTTTTTGTATGGTTTCGATATCCTGACCAGTATGCTCAGCAAGCACTTTTGTCACCGTATCATTAACCCTTAATGCTTCTTTTGCATGAATTTGGATATCAGAGTTTTGCCCTTGAAAGCCACCCAGCACCTGATGAATCATAACAGTTGAATGCGGCAAAGCTCTTCTTTTCCCTTCTGCCCCAGCAGCCAATAAAAGTGATGCAGCACTTGCGGCCATCCCCAAACATAATGTTGATACGTCTGGCTTGACAAATTGCATCGTATCATAAATTGCGAGTCCCGCACTCACAACCCCACCTGGAGAATTAATGTACAATGAAATTTCTTTCTCAGGATTATCCGATTCTAAAAACAACAATTGGGCCACAATCAAATTTGCCATATGATCTTCAATGGGGCCAACAATAAAAATAATTCTATCTTTCAATAGCCGAGAATATATGTCATAAGCCCTTTCACCACCAGGTGTTGACTCAATGACCATAGGCACCAAATGATTATACAACATTACGCTTTCTCCTTTAATTCAGCTTCTAAATCCTTGATCGATGTCTTTGACTCTTTTATATTAACAACCGTTAATAATTTATCAAACACATTCTGCTCTAATACCAATCCTGTAATTTGCTCCAACCGTTCTTGATCTTGCATATACCATTCAATAAACATCTCTGGGGCAATACCATCGGGCACACCCATTGTAATAAATTCTCTAATTTGTTCATTTTCTGCTTTAATTGACCACTTATCAATATAATGCCTTAACAAAAGGCCCATCATTAATGAACTCTCAGCCCTTAGGTTTACTTCTTTATCGCTTAATTTATCATCTTTAGCAGCGATAATTTCTTTCTCTTTGCTCAACATAGAATCAGGGACTGGGAACTGAATTCTCTTTTTCAACTCTGCCAATATCCTTTTTCGATTAATTGCCTTAGCCAAGTGGGCAGCATCTTTCTCTAATCTTCCTTCCAGTTCTTTTTCGAAATCAACTTTTTCCTCTGCACTAGAACCAGAGGCTTCAAAAAATTCCTTGCCAATAGCCATTAATTCTTTCTTCTGAACACTTTGAATTTTAGTTTCAAATTCTACTTCTTTACCTGCTAAAGCTTCACTTTGATAATCCTTTGGGAACGTGATTTTAAAAGTTACTTCACTTTGAGCTTTATGACCGGTTAAATTATCTTCAAAACCTGGAATAAAATTCCCCGCTCCGAGTATAACCTCTTGGTCAGAGGCGCTACCACCATCAAATAATTCACCATTTAAACGGCCAATGAAATCAATCTTTAACTGATCACCATATTTAGATACTTCACCAGTATCCACCCAGCTCCCATGATGCTCTTGAAGCTTTTCAACCTCAGCTTTTATATTATCAGCACTTATAACAGGAATTACCGTTTTCACAGATAATTTTTCGACCTTAGCTTCTGGTATTTCACCAAAAACTTCATAAGTTAATTCAATGGATACATCTTTTGTTATGCCATCCCCATCTCTTTTTGTGACAGTAAAACCAGAGGCAACTTTATGTTTTTGCTCAGTAACCGATTCTGATACAATTTCTTGCAATAAACGATCAATGGCTTCTTCTCTTATGTAGACCCCACGCTGCTTTTCCAAAGCCTTTAACTTCAGCAAACTACTGCCTTTACGAAACCCCTTTAACTGTACCTGTGAAGATACCTTCGTTAAATGTTGTCTGTATGCTTTTTGTACTCGTTCACAGGAAAAACCCACTTTTAATGTAACCACTAAACCTTTTTGAGAACTTTGTTTCTTATCTTGACTCATCATTAATACCTTAGAAAGTAAATAAATTTGCGAAAGGAGAGACTCGAACTCTCACGGGTTACCCCACAGGAACCTAAATCCAGCGCGTCTACCAGTTCCGCCACTTTCGCGCATATCACGACAGCCTATAGTACAAGGCAGAACTCGTCAACTATTTTATACACCCGCACTGTTTTCATATATTTCCTTAGACATGAGTTAACATATATTACAAATATTAACAGTAACTTATACAGTATAACAATTACAAACTCAGGAAAATAACGAATGCCAAAAAAATATCATCAATATGCGCCAAGTTATTTACCGGCATATTACGAATATCTTATTTTAATTTACGCTTTCACCTGTGTATCTATACACTGCATATATCACTTTTTCCGCACTTTGGATAATAGGTGTGAGCTTATCTCTCCAATTGCAGCCTATATAAACACGATAAAAACCCCCATACTTCATTAAGCTTATATTATACTTCAATCACCACACCATTTTATACTGCTATACTTTTTAGCCTCTCCCCTACACCCTAGATTGGATCTATGACAATACATCTGGCTTACTTATGCCAAATATATCTTTTGTATGGCCAACTATTCTGGCTTACCCTCTAACATGCGCACACACTTCAATTTAATCATCCAGTTAACATAAAACAAGCAGCATATTAAAACATAAGGTTTTATCGCATCACTTCTACAAATGGTACCCTTGCAAATAATATTCTATTCATCATTAGTGAATAGATTTCAATCACTCTATCTAATCAACTTTATACTGTCTAAATGTCGCTTTATATACTATGAAATTTAACGATACGTTAAATACAGTCAATCAAAAGTACGGTATTCCGGCATTTAATACATGCTTTCATAGCAATTCATCTGAAAATAATTTAGTATCAACTAAGGCCTAAGCGGTCAATTAATAATTGGAGAATTTTATGACAGCAGCTAAAGAAACACTTATTTTGGTACTTAATATAGGTACCATCATCATAGAACTATTACCAGGCGTTGCACCACAGCATGTTGCACAAATTCAAAATTTAGTTGAAAGCAAAGCTTATGATGGCGTAGTTTTTCATAGAGTAATCGATGGATTCATGGCGCAAACTGGTGATGTTAAATTTGGGCATCATGATCAATTGGATACCAATCGAGTCGGCACAGGTGGATCTGATTTACCCAATATTCCTGCTGAATTTGGTCCTATTTCTCACATCAAAGGCAATGTGTCCATGGCGAGATCTCAAAACCCTAATTCTGCAAACAGTCAATTTTTCATCTGTCTTGCAGATGTGCCATTTTTAGATGGTCAATACTCTGTGTTTGGAAGAGTAGTAGAGGGTATGGATATTGTTGAAAGAATTAAGAAAGGCCACCCACAATCTGGTAGCGTGAATGGCCCTGATTATATCATTACTGCTTATTTGAAATAACTTTATCCATCGTAAGAAAAAAGCATTCTTTTAACACCAATGCTTAATTGACATACCACCACTACCTTTGCCTTTGGCAAGGTATAAACCATAGATTTCATTTTCAAGGTAACATCAGCCCAACAATCACTGTCACTAATTTATTTTTGACAGTCAAAGCTCAGCGCTTTTAAATAGAGGGCACCATCCGATATACCACGATTAAACCAAGACTGCCTGATACAACAGGTGCAAATCTAGCCAAATTGGAAGTATAAATACTATAAATATCATTAAAACCATCTTTGTGCCCCACGCTAAAACTGTTTAGAACCATCATGATGAGCTTAATGAGATAAAAACTATGGATGCATGGCAGAAGGTATGGACATAGTTAATAGAGTCAAAGGACGCCAGTAGAGTAGATATGCTTGATTACATCATCACCGCTGCTTTAAGATAGCCTTAATTATCCAACGAAAAGAACATTCTTCTAATCGCAATGCTTAGCGCACTATTGAAGTGAGGCTCACCCTCACATGAAGTATGTACAGAAAATCTCCATGTATTTTCAACCCAATAGTTGCTGTTTCCAATATGTTTTTGAAAGCCAAGCACAACCCCTACTCTATCCCTAAGCTGATAACCACCCCGAGGATGCTGGTGCGCACAAAAAACCTCAGTACTATCATAAGATACGCCAGCCAGTAAAGCATAATCCCCGTCAGAGAGAACAAGCCTATTCATCGTAGAGAGAGAAAAATCATTCTCCCCAAATAAATTTACACCAACCGTGCTCACTGAGCCATATACAAAAACCTTTTCTCCAAATCGATGTTCCTGCTGAGCATAAAAACCAAATCCGGCTAAAACCCCTTCTTTACGCAATTCAAGTGCAAAATCTATATTGTGATCAACCATTGCCAATGACATTGAAGCAACCAACAATAATAATATTTTTTTCATTTTTAACCATGTTATTTTAAATCGGGATGGGTGAACGATGGGGCTCGAACCCACGACCACCGGAACCACAATCCGGAGCTCTACCAACTGAGCTACGCCCACCACTATTGCGCGCCTGGTAGGACTCGAACCTACAACCCTCGGCTTAGAAGGCCGATGCTCTATCCAATTGAGCCACAGGCGCATTTTGTTTCGGGGTAGAGGGATTCGAACCCCCGACATCCTGCTCCCAAAGCAGGCGCGCTACCAGACTGCGCTATACCCCGTAAACTAAATAGAAAAATAAACCAAAATTTGTCACAATACAAGTAATTTAATTTTAAGGAACTTAATTATGCAACTAAAAACAAAACTTTGGCAAAGAGATGTAAAGGAAATATATCAAAACATACATCAAGGTAAAACCCTCAGTCGGGATAAAATGGTAATATTAAAAGCCATTATGGAAGAGTTGGATCAAGGTCGCCTGCGTGTTTCTGAATTCACCGACACATGGAAAACACAAGAATGGATTAAACAAGCCATCATTGCTTATATTCACTATAGTGAACCCAAATCCTTAAATTATGGGATGAAATATCGTGATCACACAGCCTATAAATATGATCATCAAGAAATAGAACACAGTCGAGTGGTACCAACTGCATATATACGCTTTGGTGCTTATATTGGGCACCATACAATTATTATGCCAAGTTTCATCAACACAGGTGCCTATATCGGCCACCATACCATGATTGATACCTATGCCAGCATCGGGTGCTGTGCTCAAATTGGTAATAATGTGCATATTTCTGCTGGTAGCGGCATTGGCGGCGTTCTAGAACCCTTACAAGCTAACCCAACCATCATTGAAGACAATTGCTTTATAGGCGCCAGATCTGAAATATCTGAAGGTGTCATCGTTAAATCTGGCGCTGTTTTAGCCAGTGGTTGTTTTATCTCTCAATCCACCAGAATTTATAATCGACTGACTGATGAAACGACCTATGGTGTTGTTCCCAAGAATGCTGTCATTGTTCCAGGCACCATCCCATCCCCTAATGGTAAATATAATATTTCAGCTGTAATTATTGTTAAATTTGCTGATCAAAAAACCCGTGAAAAAACTAAAATTAATACATTACTTCGGTCTTTTGACGAAACCTAAGCCATCAGATACAATGACTTTATTTAAATTAAGGAAACAATATGCACCCATATATTGAATACCTATCTGGATATACAACGGCGTTGATGTTGGCGCTATTCTCAGGCGCATCTGTCGCCTGTTTCATGTCAACAAATACATTCTTACCCCTTGCTGTTTTTGCCACCTTTAGCTGTTTTATCCTAAATATCATCCTCTATTGGCAAAGCCTTTCACACATTATCGCACTGCCTGACAAGCTAACAGTGGCCAATGCATTTTCCATTCTTTTGACAACCTGCGCCAGTCTAATTATTTATGCTTTCAGCGTATTCTCATTCATTGAGCTTGGTACCACTTACCCAATTATTGCCATATTATTCCCCCCTTTATTAATACATTTTATTTCATTTTGCTGTGCTGTTGGCTCCTTTGCATTATATATCGATGACTGTATCAACCTAAAAAAGCAAAAAATCCCTTTAATGGTGTTGTTTTTTAGCCTTATTTTATGCGGAATAATCCTCTACCCTCCCCCATACCCGCTTATCTGTTTTTCAACATTGACAGTAGCGCTATACTATGTTTTAGAAAAGAAACAAGCACTTTGCATCTTAGCCATTGCAACCTCTATGATACTATCCATTAGCGGGTTTGGATCAGGACTTGCTGTCTTACACAGTTTTGCCAATTCTCAAGCTAGCTTGGTTTTACTACAATCTATAAGCTATATTGGCCTTCTATCACTCACTCTGTGTGATGCAGTATATAGTTACCAAGCTATGCAAACATTCCTTGATAATATTCCAACCTACCAATCATTTAAAGAATATCTATCATTGCTATTCACCACTTCAAATGCACTGGCAAATTCCCAGATTACTGCTAGCGGAAAAGGTTTTTTCTGTATAGAAGCTTGGTTAGGTGGAGCAATGTCCTTTATTGTTATGACCAACAATACCAAAGAGCTGATGACATCTACTGAAAAGAAACCGACCATACCCACTGATGAAAACTTGCCTTTTTTATTATTAGCCTATAATACAATATTGTATCTTGCTTATAAAAATTGGTTATTTTTCTATCATCGAAAAACTTATTCTCACCTTCAATGCCTGTTGTCCAAACGATCTCTTGGCATTAAAGCAAGCTCACTCATACAATTTTCATTTCTATCATTGCATTACAGCATTTGGGCCAACCAGATACCAGAGACAAAACTCACATCACAAACATCTGATTTAGCTACAGCAACAGCGTAAATACATAGAGGATAATGGCTGTGAACAAGCCTGCAATAACATCGTCCAATAAGCAACCAAAAGCCCCTTTTACATGCTGATCAATCCAAGAAATGGGCCAAGGCTTTATAATATCCAACATTCTGAACAGGACAAAAACAAAGAGCCAGTGGTTTGGAAACCACCAAAGCGGTGGGATAATTCCAATGATTTCATCACAAACAATACTAGAATGATCATGATCATTTCGAGCTTTACCCTCAATATCTGCACTGATATAAGCCACAGCACAAATGATTAAATATACAACGACAGGGCAATCCGTTCCATCTATTACCGGCATCAATATAAATGCCAATAAAGTTCCAACCGTCCCAGGCATAATGGGCGATCGCCCAAGACCCAACCCTGTTGCAAATAATTGAGCTAGTCTTGACACTCCAACCCTCTAACATCCTTGGCAATACGATCTAAAACCGAATTCACAAATTTATGCGAGTCCAATGCGCCATATATTTTTGCCATATTAATCCCTTCATTGATAACAACTCGATAAGGCACATCGTAAACGAACATAAGCTCATAAACAGATACCAGTAATATCGAGTATTCAATTTTAGAAATTTCTTCCAAACTTCTTTCTTCTAAGTACTCAGTGATTTTTACATCAAGCTCTTCACGCTTTGCCAATGCACCATTCGTAATTAACTCCAGATAAGCGTGATCAACATAACTGCGTTCCTCATAGCGACCTAGATAAGCTTGTACATCAAACTTTGTATACAACCATTGATAGAATACTTCCATAGCACAGATACGGGTTTTGGCCCTTGATTTATTCTTTTTCATATTCTTCAACTATTTTAGACTCACGGCACAAATGCTCGCTTATAAACGCTTTAAAAGATTCAGCATCTTTAAAAGCATGATACACTGATGCAAAACGAATCATTGCAACCAAATCAACATTTTTTAACTCTTCGATAATAATATACCCAACTTGCTCAGAACGCAAGTGTTTTACCTGCATCTTATTAATTCTACTTACAATTCTCTGAATCAAACCATCTAGCTGAGTTAATGATACTGGCCTTTTTTCTACAGATCGCATCACACCTCTGCGTACTTTATCAACATCAAACTCAGTCAATGAACCTGACTTTTTAATTATCTTTGGCATTTTAGATTCTATTTCTTCTACAGTAGAGAAGCGATAGCCACAGGCAATACATTCTCGCCTTCTTTTAATTTGGTTAATATCAAAAGAAGGTCTAGAGTCCAACACCCTTAAATCTTTTGAAGCACATGCCGGACAAAACATACCTCACTCCCAAGCATCTGGAACAGGTTTCTTATTCCTCAAAAAATCTTGAATCTTTTGACGATATAAATCTGCTTTATTTGGAAATCTCAATACTAGTGCCATCCAAAGCGCTATAGTTTTTGCACCATTTTCATCCATCCCTCTTGTCGTCATTGCCTGAGCACCAACCCGGATGCCACTGGTTTTATTTGGTGGCAATGGATCATTTGGTATACTGTTCTTATTGGTAATAATACCAACAGATTCTAAGATAGATTGTGCCTCATGACCATTTAACCCAGCACTTTTTACAGACATTAAAAACATATGGCATTGCGGCATGCCCGAGATCAGCTCAAACCCTTCTTCTATAAAAACAGAAGCCATTATCTGTGTATTCCGAATTACAGATTTTTGATATCGAACAAAATCAGGTTGCATTGCTTCATGAAAGCAAACTGCTTTCGCGGCAATAATATGCATTAGTGGCCCGCCTTGGGTCATTGGAAAAACGCCACGATTTAACATTTTTTCCATAAAAGCACTTTCCTTGGCTAAAATAATTCCGCCCCTTGGCCCTCTTAATGTCTTGTGGGTCGTGCTCGTAACAACATCGGCATGCTCAATCGGGGAAGGATACTGTTTGGCTGCAATTAAGCCAGATACATGAGCCATATCAGCCATATAATATGCCCCAACCTCCTTTGCTATTTCAGCAAATATGCCCCAATCAATGATTTGAGAATATGCAGAAAATCCAGCAATAATCAACTTAGGCTTATGCTGTTTTGCCAATGATCTCACTTGGTCATAATCGATAATACCTTTATCAGTCAGCCCGTAATGCACAACATCAAAATATTTCCCACTTAAATTCACTGAATGTCCATGGGTTAGATGCCCACCTGCACTTAAACTCATACCCAGTATCTTATCTCCAGGGTTTAGTAATGATGTTAATACAGCGATATTCGCACTACTGCCAGAATGTGGTTGAACATTTGCAAAACCTGCTGAAAATAATATTTTTGCTCTTTCAATCGCTAAATTCTCTATTAAATCAACAGTGTTACAGCCACCATAATACCGTTTAGAAGGCAAACCCTCTGCATACTTGTTCGTAGCAATTGAACCTTGCGCCATCAATACTGCTTTTGAAGCAAAATTCTCAGAAGCAATTAATTGAATTGTTGACATCTGTCGTTGTTTTTCTTCAATTAATAATCTGGCAATATCCGCATCAACTTTTGCAATATCATCAAGATTACTGTTCACTGTCTCTCTCCATTACCCAATTAAAAACTTCTAACTTCCCAAAAGCAGTTTTAAGTTTATCAACAGAAATATTTTTATTTCCTTTTACGATAGACCCTTGATCAAGCCTTAAAGACACTGATATTTTTTCAGAAAATGCTAAAAGCTCCTCTATTAGTTTTGAGCGGTGACTCTCTTTTTTGGTGTAAATGTCTAACCCCATCAAGTTTAGGCAATATTTATTCATCCGACTCAAAATTCTCCGTAATTATGCTAGGTTTTAAGGTCAATTTCCGTTACTATATCCTAAATTGTTTTTGATATGTACCTATTTCTATTACTGAGTGGTTTTTGTTTATGCCAGTTCACATACGCAGCACTATTCATAAATGGTGTTCCAACCGATATTAAGCATAATATTGAGAAACGAATTGACTACAAATTACGATCTACCACAGAAATAGATGAACGCTTCTTAGATCAAATTAGACGTGAGACAGAAGAAGCAATTAAACCTTTCGGATATTTTTCACCTCAAATATTGGTCAGTTCTGATAAAAAGCAAGACATTTACGTTGACATCAACCTGCGTAAACTCGCCCATATTCGTTCTATTCATATCGAATACACCCACACACCTGATAACCAGGATTTTGAAGCCCTAATTTATCAAATTAGTCAGTTATATGTCTATAGCCCCTTTAACACAAAAATATTAGAAGACATTAGCAATAAAATAAAAATGAGCGCCATTCCGCTGGGCTATAACGATATTGTCATCACGCGAAGCTATACCTCCATCAATCGTCAAACTCATCTAGCTGATGTCACTTATTTAATCACCCCAAATGAAAAAAATCTTTTTGGTGAAATCATTTACCCCAATCCATCGGATGCTAAATGCTTAAATCGATTCACAAACATCCAAGATGGTGACCACTATAACCCGAAACAACTAAATATCTTTCAAAAAAACATGATGAAAAGCGGTTTGTATACCAGCAGCAATATAAGGACAGCGCCCAGAAAAGGAGCACCATTTATTCAAGATATTTTTGTTGAATACACCCCCGCTAAACCAATACAGTTTTTCCTTGGTTTTGGGCTCAATGCTAATATCAGTGAATCAACCATCAATCCACAAGCACAAGCTGATGTTGATTTCAACAATCTAGGTGGTTGTGGTAATAACTTAAGCATAGGTATTAGAGGATCTACCAGTGGTGGTCAGCTACGCGTCCACACCTTAGTCCCCAAAGCAGACAACATTAATCATTTCTCTTTGTTCTCAGCAAAAATGAATACCCAGCACTATAATGTAAACAATTCCAGTGATTACTTTAAGGTTACAAAATTAACGCAATACTATATGTATCCTTTTACACACCAACTATCCATAAACTATTTAATAGAAAAAACAACACTAAATAAAACCACCAATTATTCTACAGTTTTACTTTTTCCCAAATATCGCATTATGACAAAATTTAATGGAGAACAGTCTAATTTCAGCTTTAAAGCCAAAGCGATTGCTGGCGCACAATCTGTATTTTCTGACTTTAATTTTTTTCAAGTAGATTTCACCACTCAAGTTAGAGCCAATTTAAAAAAACTACATTTCAGTCACCAATTATCATATGGAAAAACCTTTACCAATGATTTCAACAATCACCCCATCTCATTACATTATTATTTGGGCGGTGCTGACTCTAATCGAGGACTGTCTTACCGCGAAATACAAGAGGGAAAAAGCTTCCTCCTATCAAGAAACCAAGCTCAATATCGCATCAAGCATCATATATTGATTGGCGGCTTTATTGACGCTGGTTTTTGCACCAAACCCAATCGAGTTGACACAAACTACCCCGCCTATGGCCTGCTTGCATCCTATGTGACAGGATTCGGACAATTTGAATGTTCAGTTGGCCGACTGGTTAATGATGATAAATGGGTTATCCTTTTAAATATCGCACCTGGAACAGACGCATTATGAAAAGAATAATTGCATTAGTTACCGCTCTTCTTATTGGAATACTCGGTTCTCATATCGGCTTGTTGTTCATTTTTAAAATAGCCAGCTATTTTGTACCCATAGAATACAGCTCCATAAGTGGCTCACTTTTTAGCAACCACATACAAATTGAAAAACTGCATTATCAAGTATCTAAAAAAACCAACATACAAATCCAATCACTTGAGTTAAATGGTATTAATCTTTTCAAGCGTCGCATCAATGATATTTCTATCGCAACTGTAAAGCTGCCAATTGATGTTTATTTACTTGAACAGCTTCAAAGCAAATCTAATTTTGAATATAGTACTATTTCCATTGATAAGTTAATCATAACAACCCACCTATTGCTTAAGCCAATTGAGCTTAACCAGGTAAATATACTAGACAATAAAATTTCATTCCAACACCAAAGAAAACCTTATGAAGTTTCACTTGATAAGCAGAATTTTGACCAATCATTCTTGCTAAAGATTACCGCAAAAAACTTTCTAATGTCCTTATTGGGTGAAGTTGATGAAGACGGCATATATTTAAAAAGTTCAGAGGATTCTGATTTTCAAAATCTCCACATTCGTTATTATCCAGAGGATACTATTTTTAATTTAAAAATAAATCATGATGCAAATAATCAAGTTTTAAAAGCAGACATAAAACTATCTCCACAAGCAAGTTTTATTAATATTGAACAAATGGAGTTAAAAACATTATTTCAGCACACCACCCTTAGGGCAACAATCGATACTACAAAGATGCTTTGCGATGTTGATGGAAGAATCAATAACTCCCATATCAAAACAACTCTAGTTGGGGGAGATAAAATAATCATATCAGGATATATTGATGAAATTGCTTTAATCACACCTTACTTAGAGGGAGATTTTGACTTCAATATGACCTTTTCTTCCAACCAGTTTACACTTCATGCAAGCTCCAAGTATCTTTCTTTACCCTTGGCTAAAATGACTGATGCGCAAATCACCTATGACTCTAGCAATAAGCACTATCTAAATATTTCAGCCGCACAGCTTAGAAATCCAGCTGTATTAATCAAATACCCTTCTATGACTTTGCAAACTACTGATGAGACTGAAAAGTTAACATTGATTGGCCTTTATCAAGATCGCTTGGAACAAGTAAACGCTCACTTTGTTAGAAATGATAAAAATACTGAGTTCATCATTGATAAATTCTTTGTGCAAAACTCTTTGGGAGAGCGCTGGATTCTTAAATCAGACCCAATATTGATATCAGATGACGCTATTTTGCTACCACATGGCACATTAACCCAAAAAGAACAGGCCATCACTTGGGATGGTCAGTATAAACCAAGCACCAACTCTTGGAAGCTCAATCATGCTTTTAATAACTTTCAGCTTAACTTTACCACTCAGGGTATTATTGATGCAGATACTGAAATCAATATTAAGGAGGCCGTCTTAAATGGAGAAGCCAGCATTCAGTCTGAGAAGAAAAAGCCTTTAAAAGTTGAAGGCTATTATGATTTATCAAAGGTTACTGCCGATTTAATGAATATTACACCTAGCTTCATTTTTCCAATGGACTATGAAATATCTGACTCCCATATTCATTGGAAAAATGGTAAGGTTCATGCTGAACTCTATTCATCTCAAGGTGATATTTCGATTTCTCATGATCATAAAGCACATTACATCTCATCTCATGACATTTCTTTTGCCCATCACAGTAATAATATGAGGGGAAATGTCTCGCTTCGTTATCACGACAATACTTTTTCAGGCTCTATTGAATTATTTGAAGCTAAATTTTTACTCAACCCAGATGAAGCTTTTGAGCCTTTCCCAAAAGACATTGAAATTATCGGTGCTGTAGCAACCGCTAAGCCCTCTAGCAGCAATGTTAGCATCAACCTTGATATCTCAACAAACCATGCGCCTGTTTCTCTATTTGGCTTTGAAGGGCTTTGTAATGGTAAGTTGCTTTTACACACAAGCCCAACCAAACCGATGTTAGTAACCGGAGAGCTTTCATTAGAAAATCCCATGCTAACATTGCTTAATCGATCAATTAAATTAAAATCACTGGATGTCATCTATCGTCAACAGCCTTGGCTAAAAGGTGAGATGAACCTCTCTATTGAAAAATCTGTCACTGTTGGCTCTGCTAGCGCCAATATCTCAAATACAGACATTCAAATACTGGCTTTTGGATCAATTGACTCCCCAACCATTAATGTGTCTTCTATTCCCACCCCCATATCTCAATTTGAGGCCTTCTCTTATATCTTTTCATCCAGCAATCAATTGCCTTCTGGTAACGAAAACTACCCCTTATTAGAGGCAATTAGTGGGCTCAAAAGAAACCAAGGTGTTGTCATTTTATTACAAGCCATGAATCAGGTTTCTAACTTAATTAACGTAGATATTACCTTTAGACCTGAATACAACCAGAAACAATCTTTCTCAGATGATTTTATCAAAGCAGATTTAACTCTCTCTAAAGAAATCTCTGAGAAGATTTGGTTCGTCATGCGACATCAACTAAATGAAGACATTTATATCTATGCGCTGAACTATAAAATTAACCCATGGCTTTCTACGGAGCTACAATCAAATAAAGGTAACTTCTCGTTTAGTATGTTTTATAGAAACTAAGCTTGGTCAATACCTTTTTCAACTTCTTTGATGGCTTCATCTTTGTCTTTCCACCCTTGAAGCTTTACCCATTTATTTGATTCTAAATCTTTATAGTGTAAAAAGAAGTGCTCTATTCGGTTTAACAGTCTCTGATCTATATCAGCAATATTTTGCGTTGAAGCTTGTGATGGTGAAATAGATTCAACTGGTACTGCCAATATTTTATTATCAAGCCCTGCTTCATCTTCCATCACTAACATAGCAATTGGACGCGCTTTGATAACAGATCCTGGGAATAAGTCATGTTCACAATAAACTAAAACATCACATGGATCACCATCATCACTCATCGTATTTGGAATGTAACCATAGTTACATGGGTATGACATCGATGTCTGCAAAAAACGATCTACCCTAAGTTTTTCTGTCACCTTGCAATATTCATATTTAACCGGTCCTTGAGCTGTTGATATCTCAATCAACACATCAAATAATTCACCCGTATTTTTTTCAACATTCATCATCTTATCCACTATAATTCCGTTCAAGTATAACGGAAAATGACCATTTTTCAAGTCCAATACCCAAGGCTCTACTTGATTTATTCCCAATCATTGGTTATAACAACCCAAACACTGAGAGAAATTCTATGCCATCTTTTGATATTGTATCTGAAATTAATTCACATGAACTTGATAACGCCATTAATCAAACCAATCAAGAAATCGCCAGACGATTTGATCTAAAGGATAGTGGCGCAAAAGTAAGCTTTGAAGAAAATAAAATCACCATTACAGCAGATGATAAATTTCATGTAGATCAAGTTAAAAAGACTTTAGAAAGTCGTTTGATCGCTCGGAAAATTGATATCAGATCATTAAAAGAAGATAAGCTTGAAACATCTCTATCAGAAGCTCGACAACATTTCACCCTTTTAGAAGGTATTGATACCCCCAATGGTAAAAAAATTAACCAGCTCATCAAAAGCTCAAAGATAAAAGCACAAAGCAGTATCATGGAAAACAAAGTAAGGGTAACTGCAAAAAAACGTGATGATCTTCAAACAATCATGGAAATGCTAAAAGCAGAAAAATTTGAGTTACCACTTCAATTTAATAACTTCCGCGATTAATGCAAACCAAATGGATGGAGCTTGCCCTACTTGAGGCTAAAAAAGCTCAGATTAAAAATGAGGTTCCAGTTGGCGCTGTTATTGTCTTCAATGATCAACCAATCGCATCTTCACACAACCAAACCATTTCTCAAAAAAATGCTTGTGCACACGCTGAAATTCTTTGCATAGTAGAAGCTTGTAAACTATTGGGCAATCACCGACTAAATCATACTGAAATTTATATTACCTTAGAGCCTTGCATCATGTGCTACGGTGCCATCGCTCAAGCCAGAATACCTAAGGTGTACTTTGGCGCATATGATAAACGTACCGGGGTATTTTCAACTGAAAAGCTCTCTTCTTATCTAAACATTAATCACCATCCGCAGCATCAAGGGGGGGTTTTAGATTCAGAATCGATAAGTTTGCTGACAACCTTTTTTCAGGATAAACGTTAACTATGATTCAATGATGATAAGATAGAATTTATACTATTACTGCTTAAGCGCGTCATAAGCAGTCCCCACCATGCACTTACCTCTTGCATCACTAATGCGCAAGACACCAGAAAAATTTCCCCTATCAGCAATAGCTGTCGCCAATAAACACACTCCCTTTAGCAACATCATTCCCTGAATGTCAATGGGTAAGAAATATGCATTACCCTCCCGAATACATTTTACCTTTATATAGCGCATTGCAAATATCATGTTAATAACAGCTGGATGTGATAAATAGTTCTTTCTTAAAAAACCATACATCTGGTCTTTAGTCGCCCATGACTTAATCGAAGTGCATTTATATTTATATCTCTTGCTATTGGCCTAAATGAGAAGAAAGTCTTCTGAATACCGCTTACACTACCTGCTTCAAGAGATTTTATACTGCTACACACTAGGAAAAACTTTAAACAATAACTGCATAATCTTAACCACCTGGCTCTCTTTTGCATATTCTATAATATGCTTGCCAGAATTTTTATAAGCAATCATGTTTCCAATAAGATTCTCAATATCATCTATTTTAATAGTTTTCTCAGCAACAATAGATTCAACCTTTGCTGATTTAATCGAAAATATAGGTAATTGTTGTTTTTTTTGCATTCACATTAATACAAAATAAAAAAAATCATCTACAATGGTCAGAGCTTTATAGAAATTATTTTTTAACAACAATCTTTAAGAGTCGTCTTTTTCCAACTTGCAATATATGAGACCCAGTTATTAAAACTGTATCTGAAATTACCTGACCATCTAATTTTACGGCTTTTTGTTTAATGAGTCGGTTTGCCTCTGAAGAAGATACCGTCAGCTCTAAATCTCTCAACAACACCCCTAAAGGCATAGATAATGCTTCCTTTGATACGACGGCTTCTTTAACTTCATCGGGTATAGATTTACTAGAGAATTGAGTAATAAAAGCTTTTTGAGCTTGATTGGCTAATTCTTCGTTATAAAATCTTTTAACAATTTTATGTGCCAATGATCTTTTAATGTCTCTTGGATTTACACCATTTAAAGCAGATTTCTTTAACAGCTGAACTTCTTCAACACTCATACCTGATATTAAATCATAATACCGCCACATAAGCTCATCACTAATGGACATTATTTGCCCATATATTTCAATTGGCTCACCATTTAATGCGATATAGTTATCATAGGACTTTGACATCTTCCTAACACCATCTAAACCTTCCAATAATGGCATGGTCATGATGGCTTGCTGCTCTAAGCCATAAGCTTTCTGAATTTCTCGCCCCATCAATAAATTAAAAGTTTGATCGGTTCCACCCAATTCAATATCTGCTTTTATAGCAACAGAATCATAGCCTTGTAACAAGGGGTATAAAAACTCATGGATGCGTATTGGCTGATTATTTTTATAACGCTTACTAAAATCATCCCGCTCTAGCATCTTGGCGACCGTTTGATTTGCTGACAAACGAACCAAATCCATACTGGTCAATTTCCCCAACCAATCGTTATTATAAACCACTGTGGTCTTATCTTTATCCAAGATCTTAAAGACTTGCTCAGTATAGGTTTTGGCGTTTTCCAACACTTGCGCCTCAGTCAAAGGTGGTCTTGTGGCATTACGCCCTGAAGGATCCCCAATTAAAGCAGTATAGTTTCCCACAATGAAGATTACCTCATGCCCCAATACTTGAAACTGCCTTAGTTTCTCAATCAACACCATATGGCCTAGGTGCAAATCCTTGGCCGTTGGATCAAATCCAGCCTTTACTTTAAGCCGCCGACCACTTTCCAATAAAGTTTTCAGGCCACCTTGAGGCAAAACATTATCTGTACCTAAATGTAACTGTTCTAAATCATTCAACAACATCAAGTGTTTCCTCTTTTACCTCTATCGGGAACCATGATTTACATGCTGTAATTATCTCACTAAGATAGCTTATAGATAATGTAAAATCAGCGATCATTTGCTCGATAGGATTTTCACAATCATCTACTTGCTCAACATCCAAATAACGAATTCGACTAAAATCTAGTTGGTCTTTCAATTGAAAACGCATTTTATTATCATAATTAATGGTAAGTTGAGACACACTCATTCCGCTTTGTAAGGGCGCTATCACCAACGACTCTTCTAGCCCAATCATTCTTGCTTTTACATGAACATTATTTGGATTAATTAAACTATATTCTGATTCAATCTCAACTTGCTCTGGAGGCTGGGTTACCCAATTTTTCAGGATATGTCCTATTTGTGATTTTTGATCCAAATGGTGTGTCATCGGACACTCCCCTAACGCCTTTTTCAGAAGCTCCACTGTCATATCTTTTATATTCGCAGAAGTTTGATCTATCATTAATACCTGATTTCTTTCATCAATCACAATATTAATACGCTTACTCTGCACAAAAGCTTTTGGCAATAAATCCAAAATTAAATCATCTCTTGCAGATCGCCTCTGCTTACCAGTAACAGGAAATCCCTGATGAAGCTCAATTTCACTAAGCTTTCGCTTTAGTTGATGATTAATGACATTTGCAGGCAACAATTTTTGATCCAATCGAGCCGATAACCATGTGTAACCTGGAATGACTATCGCTAAAGGCTGCCCTTCTCCCAAAGGACTCTCAAATCCCATTGATTTTGACTGAGTTGCATGCGGGTCATAAGCTTTATGCATACTTAATGCTTCTTCCAAAGCATCCCCTTCCAACAATAATGGACTTTGTAAATCGAACCAAGAACACTGTTTAAACCACATAATTTACATCCCACTAATTTTATTCATCTACAACCTTCTTATCAAAGGCCTCTTATGATGAATTATCACACATCAATATATGATTGAAAAGTAATATCGCCACGCTATCAAAAAAGGGTAAATACCATAATAAAAATTAAATTTTCTATCAAATATAGACAGTGAAATGATTGGCATTGGTTAACCATGTACCTTTAATGACAAAATACTTTCTTAAATTATCCGCCAGCATCAATATGGTCATAACCCAAGGCCTTTAGTCGATCTTTTAAACTTGGGTGTGTTGAAAACCACATATTCATATCATATAAGTTAAAGATTCCACACTCTGATGGTGAATAAATATACGCCAAACTTCTAAAGCTTTCATTTGAAGTATTTTTATAAGCATCCTGATACTGTTTTTTAGAACCTTCATGAGCCTTGTGTATTTTTCTTAATGCCTGTGCCAATCCTTTGGGGTTCCTAGTCATAGAAACACAACCTGCATCGGCTAAAAATTCTCGCCTACGGCTAACATACATAACCATAAATGCAGTTAATACCGGCAAAATAAATCTTAATAGCAATATAAAAATCATTAAAACCCCACCTGATTCATTCCGTTTTTTGGATCGCTGATTACCGTAGAGCATCCGACGACACAGTACATCAATTACATTGACCAACAAATTCGCACAAACCATCACCAAAGTGATCACCATAGTATCCTTGTGCTGTATATGACTAAGCTCATGAGCAACGACCGCCTGTAGCTCCTCTCGGCTCAGTATACTTAAAAGGGGCTTGCTAACAGCTATTAACGATTTTTTTTCATCGAAACCCGATGCAAAAGCATTACAATAATCAACATCCAATACATAAATTTTTGGCATAAATTGCAACTTTGATGCAATTTTCATTTCTTCTACAACATTATATAGCATTTGATATAGTGCAGAGTCCTTCGTTACTAATTCTGCATTTGCCCCAGTAATCGACAAACGACTGCCAAAAAATATTGCAATCAAAATAAAGGCTACAGAAAAAGCCAAAAAACTTAAAATAATATATTGCGTATTGGCATCGAGCAACTGAGCAATACTGAACATTGCCAGATTGGGGGATAAAAGAGCAGCAATAAACCACCCCATTAAAAAATACAACAGTAAAAAACTGAATAACACAATGAGTGTTTTACGACGATTTACCGCAATCTGTGTACGCCAATCCATATCTATAACTTAGCAATATAATCTTCTTTTGATTTTGCATCATCTTGCGACAGTTGCCAATATACAAATGCTGAGAAACCAAAATTTGAGACAAATAGATTTATTGGAAATTTCTGCATCATTGCATTAAAACGCTCAGAACCATCATTATAGGATTGCTTTGCATAAGATAGCTTATTTTCAGTGCTAACAATTTCTTCCATTAATTTCATGACTGTTTCACTGCCTTTTAAGTCAGGATAAGCTTCCATCATAATATTCACTGACTTTGGCAAGTTTTCAGCAATTTTAGAGATGGCACCCTCGGATGCAAACCAATTAGACTCATCCCCACTGTCTTTTGCATTTTTCGCCTGCGAACGCAAGGCAACCACATCCTTTAACACAGTTTCTTCATAATTTAGATATTTAGCCACAGCACTAATTAATGATTCAAATACTTTATACCGCCGATCTAACTGTATATCTATTTGTTTCAGATCATTACGAATTGACTCTCTTAAGTGGATCAAGCGATTATAGACATATGTTAAGTAAACAATAACAATACCCAAAAATATCATAAGCTCAAACTTCATAACAGCTCCTAAAGTACTCTTAAATCTGGTTTACCATCTGATCTTTCCTGATCTTCTGTACTACCACCATTATCATCTTCATCTTCAAATTCCATCCCAACCCCTTCTTCAGCAGTTTGAATAGATAAAACAGCAATCATTGGTAAACGTATAGAGCACACCTTATCTTCAAAGACAGCATTAAAGGTGATCAAATGTTCTGTAATATTAAAATTTTCAACTGAATCAATTGCAATATCGAGCACAATTTCATTGTCGACAGCATACCCTAAAGGCACTTCAACACCCAAAATATCTGTTCTTGCTTTGACAAGCGGTGTACAGTTACTATCAACCATCCAACGATACATTGCCTCAAACAAATATGGCTTAGTCGATTTCATCATCATAGTCTTCCCGGATTGCACACTCTTGATCTGTAAGGCTCGCTTGGAATGAGTTTCGACTAAATACTCGCTTACAATATGCTTTAATGTGAATAGCTTCTTCAGGAATTTCAATACCATATTTTGGCAATCTCCACAATACAGGCGCAATAGAGCAATCCACTAAAGAATACTCAGAACTTAAAAAGTATGGCATTTCAGCAAAAACAGGCTCAAGCTTCAGCAAAGAACTGATAATTTGCCTTTTCGCCACTTTATCATTTTTATTCTTCTCTATAGCTTCTATCAATTTATACCAATCTTGCTCAATTCTATGAATCATCAAATGAGATTTTGCTTTTGCAATGGGGTAAACTGGCAACAATGGCGGATGAGGGAAACGTTCATCCAAATATTCCATAATAATATTTGAGTGATTTAAGACCAAATCTCTATCAACCAAAGTTGGTAAATTACCATATGGGTTGATCTGTAAAAATTTTTCTGACGGACTATCTAGATCGACTATTTCTATTTTTGATGTTACTGCTTTCTCACACAATACTAAGCGAACTCTGTGATTGTCGATGCAATCCGGATGTGAATACAAAATCATATAGGGGCTCTCTAAAACCAATTAACGTTTTGAATACTGTTCTTTCTTACGAGCTTTTCTGAAACCGTATTTTTTACGCTCAACTTTTCGTGAATCACTGGTTAATAAACGGTTTAACTTTAGCAATGCTCGAACAGGGTTTGTTACAACGCCCTGCTCATCATCTTCATGATCTTTGACAACCTTAGCTGCAAGTGGGCTTGTTTTCAATTCATGCATGCAAAGCGCTCTAGCTATCGCCAAGCTAATTGCATCTGACTGGCCTGTTAACCCGCTGCCTTTTACCATCACAGTTACATCAAATTTCTTATCTGTCTCAGTTAATCGCAATGGTTGCAATGCAACTTCAGAGTAAACTGTTGTTTTACCGAAATAGTCTAAAACTGGTTTACCATTCACAGTAACCACACCTTTTCCATCTGCTAAATATACTCTTGCAACAGCTGTCTTTCTTCTTCCAATTGCATGAATTTTTTCAATTGCATGAATTTTTTCAATCTTTGCCTTTCGCGCCATTTGCTATCTCTCTTTAAACTTCAATTACTTCTGGAGTCTGAGCTTCATGTGCATGCTCAGTTCCTGTAAATACTCTTAACTTAGTCAATAATTTTCGACCATGTGAGTTCCTAGGCAACATTCTTTCAACTGCTTTCAGAATAACTTTATCTGCTTTATTTTCCAAACGGCTGCCCATAGATTCCTTTTTAATCCCACCAGGATAACCAGTATGCCAATAGAAATTCTCATCAGGAGATGAACATTTAACACCTGATGCATTAATAATGACGATATGAGGACCAATGTCCACACCCGGTGTATATCGAGGATTATCTTTACCCAGTAGCATACTTGCTAATACCGTGGATAATCTACCCAAACTTTTGCCCTGAGCGTTTATTAACACCCACCTTGTTTCAACATCTTGCGTTTTTGCATGGTACGTCTTGAGACTTCTCATATGTACAACCCTTTATTTTGATCTACGATTCACTTTCAATATTTACGCTATAATATACGAGAGATAAATGAGTTACAACACTTTTATTAAAAAAAGGCCTACTTTTTTCACTTAGTTTATAAGAATGCATTATTTCCCGCCCTTGATAAGGTCATCATTTATCTCAGATACTGGCTCTTTGGTCATGTTTTGCAATAAATCTTGTTTATAAGTTTCAAATATAGGGGCATTACTTTCCTTATTGTTCTCAAAATTTTGCCCTGCTTCCTTTAGTTTTACCGGTAAATTTTCATGCTTTAAATATGCCCATGCTGCCATTTGGAACTTAGGTGAACCGCTATCTACCTCAAATTTCTCCCAACCTTGAGTTTTTAAGAACTCAACCACTTCCACAGCAGTTCTAATTGTTTTCTGCTGAATCGTTATTTCTGACAACACATCATCGACTCTGGGTGCTGATACCGTCAAACTGGCTGGATTTTTTCCTTTCGGGGGATGATAATGCATTAACCACCCATAGGTGGTTTTGATTTCTACAGGATGACCAAAATCTCCTTTATTGTAATCCACTCCGTTGGTTGTTTTTAATATTTTTGCCTTTGGGCTATTCACCATTTTGAGATAAGGGTATAAATCTTGCAATACGCGCAATTGTTCCGTTGTTACTTCTGCCTTCATTTGCATAGATATACTCCTAAAATTCCTACCACAATCTACCATGCAAAGCTCAAATCAACAAGCATCAATATTGAATAAGCGCATCAAGCTCTACTGACTCCAACTTTTTCCAGAATTGATATAATTCAATTTTTTTATTCTGTAAAAAATCCAATTCACCATGATAAGATAACTGATTAACCACCCCAGACATCTTAAGTATTGCTTTATACCGATCTGCTTGAATGCACATTTCAAAACCATTCCCGTCTTTTTCTGACTCAAGAATCAATAATACCCCACCGGGATTAAGCATTTTTCTGAGCACAATAAGCATACTTTCAATATCAACCAACCATTGATCTGGAAAATATAAGACATAGCAGTCTGCTGGCTTCAAACTCGCTGGAAACTCATAAAGCTCTTTATAAGCATTATTTTCAATGAAAAACTGAACCCGCTCCCTAACCAAAGCTTTTAATTCTAAACAATGTTGCATCCTAATGCTTTTTTGATAATATAACTAACATGTACACCACTTTACAAAAAATAACCCTAAAAAGCGAAAGCATTGCTGATTTCTTACAAGCCATCATAACTCAAGATATTAATCATTGTAAAAAAAAACCATCTCTTAGTTTGCTTTGCACCCCTTATGGAAAAGTTGTACATATTTTTTGGGTTCACCTTGACATCAATGCCACTATTTATATCGACAACACATTAAGCGATCATTTTATAAAAACCATAGAATATTATGACCCTTTCTCTAACATTCAAATAGAGAAGAACAATCAGCCAGTTGCCATAGATGAGCTTTATAAAAGCATCCACGAGCCCTGGCCCTTGTTCTTAATTAAAAACAGCATTATCCGGCTAGATGAAAACACGCAAAAACGTTATATACCCCAGGTGCTTAACTTAAACAATGCAATATCATTTAGAAAAGGTTGCTTTATTGGTCATGAACCCATTTCAAGAACACAATTTAAAGGACGCATTAAACGAAAACTTACTTACCTTATCAGTGAAGAAAAGCCGAAAGATGCACTCAACTTTTATTATCAAGCACCTTATTATCACTGCCTATTGATTCAGCCTTTGCACGCAGAGTCGGAAACAAAATAACATCACGTATCGTTGGTGTATTGGTTAAGATCATCAATAAACGATCCACACCGATACCTTGACCTGCAGTTGGTGGCATACCATATTCTAAGGCTTTAATATAATCTTCATCATAAGGCATTGCCTCCTCATCCCCTTTTGCTTTTTGTTCCATCTGCTGCTCAAATCGACTTGCTTGATCTTGTGGATCATTCAATTCAGAAAATCCATTGGCAATCTCTTGCCCAGCAATAAAGAGTTCAAAACGATCTGCTATTTCAGGATTATCATTGTTTCTTCTCGCCAAAGGCGAAACCAATGCTGGATAGCCAGTTATAAATGTTGGCGCAATCAACTGACTTTCTACCGTTTCTTCAAATAAATGCAATTTCACCTGCTCTATGGCCTCAAAATCTGAACTTAACTTCAAAGAAGACATGTGAGCACATAAAACTTGTTTGTCTGACAAATTTAAACCTGGGTGCACTTCTAATATTGCCTCATCCATCGTTAAAACACGTATTGGTTTAGAAAAATCAATTTCATGCCCTTGATAAATAACCTTACCATTTTCTGTCATTTCATTTGCAATGAAAGAAAATAATGCCTCTGTTAATTCGATTAGATCTCGATAATCTGCATACGCTTGATAAAATTCAATCATTGTAAATTCAGGATTGTGTCGAGTGGATAACCCTTCATTCCTGAAATTGCGATTAATTTCATATACGCGCTCAAAACCACCAACAATCAAGCGTTTCAAATACAACTCTGGCGCAACCCGCAAATATAAATCCATATCTAGAGTATTATGATGTGTAATAAACGGCTTTGCTGCAGCGCCGCCTGGAATGGGGTGCATCATCGGCGTTTCCACCTCTAAGTAATCTCTTTGGTCAAAAAATTCTCTTAATAATTTCAATAATTGACTACGTTTCCTAAAAACTTCCCTAGATTGCTCATTAACAATCAAATCAACATAACGCTGCCGATATCTTAATTCCTGATTTTTCAAACCATGATGTTTATCTGGCAATGGCCTTAGCGCCTTGGTCAATAAAGTACTCTCATCAGCTTTAATGGTCAACTCGCCTACTTTTGTTCTAAACACCAATCCTTTAACCCAGATAATATCACCCAAATCCCAAGTTTTAATCATTTCAAACAATGACTCACCCACCTGATCCAGTCGAACATAAATTTGAATTTTTTCCGATCTATCCTGAATGGTTAAGAAAGCTGCTTTTCCCATATATCGAGCGGTCATAATGCGGCCGCAAACTTGATGAACTATATCATCAAGCTCGGTTGCATAACGATCAAGTAGCGTTGATATCAATACATCTGGTTTAAAATGATTTGGATAGGGATTCGCTGTTTTCCTCATCTTCTCAAGCTTTTCTAACCTGACGTTATAGTGATCTGTCATCATCTTCCCCTGTGTGATTAATTGCACCGCTTTGTAAGCTTGCTCGAATAAAAATATCAATATTGCCCTCTAAAACTGTCTGCGGGGTGCTGACTTCCACCATCGTCCTTAAATCCTTAACCCTAGATTGATCCAAGACATAAGATCTAATTTGCTGCCCCCAGGTAATATCATCCTTGGTTTCCTCTAACTGTTGCTTCTTTTTATTTTTCCGAGCCAACTCCAACTGATAAAGTTTTGCTTGTAGCTGCTTCATAGCCGCTGCTTTATTCTTATGTTGAGATCTCTCTGCCTGACATTGAACAACAACATTCGTTGGAAGATGCGTTAGTCTAACTGCTGAATCCGTTGTATTAACATGCTGCCCACCAGCCCCACTTGAACGATATGTATCAACTCTTAAATCAGACGGGTTGATATCAATCACAACAGCATCACTGACTTCTGGGTAGATAAATACTGATGCAAATGATGTGTGTCGACGATTTCCGCTATCAAAAGGTGATTTCCTCACCAAACGGTGAACGCCAGATTCAGTTTTCAGCCAACCATAAGCATAAGCACCTTCAACTTTCAACGTCACATTACGAATACCCGCAACCTCTCCTGGCATTATTTGAGTCACCTCAACAGAAAATTGATGACTATCGGCCCACTTTGTATACATTCTCTGTAGCATCTGAGCCCAATCTTGCGCCTCAGTTCCACCTGACCCTGCTTGAATATCCAAATAAGCTGAAGCTTGATCCTCATCTGATGTAAAAAATCGATTCATTTCTAGCAATGAGACCTCTGATTCCATTCTTTCCACATCAATTTGCAATGCTTTCAGTAGATCAGGATCTTCATCGCTCAATAGGTACTCATATAACTCTTCAGCATCCTTAATAGACTTTTCTAAAGTTTTTAATGCGCTGATCAGTTGATTAACCTTTTTCAGCTGTGATGATGCTTTTTTTACGTTGTCTGGTGATTTCCAGCTATCTGGGTCATCCAGTACCTTCTGACTTGCTTTTTTTTGAGCGTCTAACTGATCCCAGTCAAAGATAGCCCCGAATCTCTTTCAGAACTCTATCTGATTCTCGAATTTTCTCTATTAGTTCAGAAGTTTTCATCGTTAATTCCTAGAATATTGGGTCGTGTGCGATTTGAACGCACGACCAGCGGATTAAAAGTCCGATGCTCTACCGACTGAGCTAACGACCCAATTCGAATCAATTCTACTGGTGTTTTTTCAAAAAATCAAACATATTTTACAATATTTTAAAGTTCACAGCACAATCATTTAATCAATAACATTCATTTTTATTCTTATGGACTTATTCATCAATAAAAATTTTATAGCCGCTGATACTACCAGCCAGTGCTCAACTGCATTATTTGGATTGCTTAAACAACAAATTATAGATTTCTACCTCTATACGTTTTATACTTTAAAAAGTATAAACAAATTAAACGGAGAGGCCAATGTCTGAAGCAATTACACTTTTTATCATCATCATCTCAACAATATTATTTTCATCAATTAATATTCTAAACGAATATGAGAGAGCTGTTGTCTTTACCCTCGGAAAATTTACCGCAGTTCAAGGCCCAGGAATTGTTTTTGTCATACCCTTGATCCAGAAAATGGTAAGGGTGGATATTCGTACAGATGTACTAGATGTACCATCTCAAGATGTTATCAGTAAAGATAACATCTCAACCCGCGTTAATGCAGTTGTATATTTCAACGTAACAATGCCGGATCGAGCCATCATTAAAGTCTATAACTATATTGAGGCCTCTTCCCAATTGGCTCAAACCACACTCCGTTCTGTTCTGGGCGAATACGAACTGGATGAAATGCTTTCACAACGAGAACAGTTGAATGCTAGAATCTGCAAAATACTAGATGAGCATACCGACTGCTGGGGGATTAAAATTTCCCAAGTTGAAATTAAAGATATCGATATTGATGAATCTATGAGACGAGCCATTGCCAAGCAAGCTGAGGCAGAGCGGGATAGAAGAGCCAAAGTAATTCATGCTGATGGTGAGCTACAAGCATCTGGAAAACTCAAAGAAGCGGCTGATGTTTTGTCTCAATCCCCACAGGCAATTCAATTAAGGTACTTAGACACGCTAACCAATATTGCTTCAGATAAAACCTCTACCATCGTCTTTCCACTACCAATAGATATAATTAATCAATTCTTTAACCCTGAGGAAAAATCATGATTTATCTTGCCCTTCTCTTTCTAAGCCCTTTTTGCTTTAGTGCCAGTGGTCACACAGTCACACGGCATATCGAACTGGATAGGGTTGAAAAACTTTCCATCTCTGGTGGTTTTCACATTAAATTATCCCGTGGCGATCCTGGTATCACCATCACCGGGGATAAAAACATCATAGATGCATTGGAAATAAAGAATGAGTATACCACCCTATCGCTTTCTGCCTCTGAAAAAAAGACATTGTGGTCTTGGTTTGGGGTGCAACATCAAAACTCAGAAAACTATGATATCGATATTCAAGTTTCATTACCACACTTAGATAGCTTATACCTACACGGTAGCTCAAGCGCTGTGATAAAAGAAGATCTCGGAATTGAAAAAATAGAGCTCACCGGTGCTAGCACACTGGATATCAGGGCCCCTATATCACCTAGGGAGCTTGATGTTGAAATAAGAGGCAACTCTTTGTTCTCAAGCAAAAGCATTAAAACCAATCAACTACATTTACAACAATCTGGATCAGGCCGATCTGTTTTTTCAAATCTGAATATTAGAGAATTTGCAATATTCAACATCACAGGTAGATCTTCTGTGAACTTGATAAACATCCATACAAACCAGCTAAAATTAGAAGGAAGTGGCACCAGTCTATTTAGCCTCAATACTGCAAAACTAAATGAATTAACGTTAGAACTTTATGGAATATCCGCAACCAGCATAAAATCATTAAAAGCAGATGCAATCTATGCTTTTTTACATGGATCTAGCTCTTTAAACATAAAAACAGGAGAGGCAAAGACTCGACATGAGCACCTCACAGGCTTTGCAAAGTCTAACTACGGTTCACTTACCGTCTCTCCATGAAAATAGCCACAATTAATCTAAATGGTGTTCGATCAGCCTTTAGCAAAGGCATAGAAGATTGGGTGTCTGAGCACAATCCTGACATTATTGCTGTGCAAGAGACCAAAGCGCAGACTGAGCTTTTAAAACCCGAAGAGCACCTTCTAGACGGCTATCACGCCAGTTTCAGTTCAGCCATTAAAAAAGGTTATAGTGGTGTTGGCCTCTATGCCAAAAAACCACCCATAAAGATACATAAAAAGTGTGGTTTAGATTGGGCTGATGATGAAGGGCGCTACATTGCTTATGAGTACGCAAATTTAATGGTTATTTCATTATACTTACCTTCAGGATCCAGTGGAGAACACCGACAACTTCTAAAATATAATATGTTGGATCATTTTTACGAACATCATTTAAAGCAATATCTAAATTTAGGCAAGCCTGTCATTATTTGTGGTGATTGGAATATCGCACACAAAATCATCGACATTAAAAATGCCAAATCCAATCAAAACAATTCTGGTTTTTTAAAAGAAGAACGCGCTTGGATGGATAGCGTTATGTCATTGGGTTATATCGATGCATTTCGTCATAAATGTCTTGATAAAGATCAATACACTTGGTGGTCATTTCGTGGAAAAGCCAGAGAAAAAAATGTCGGCTGGCGGATTGACTACCAAATCACAACCCCTTGCCTAATAGAAAAAATACAAAAAGTTTCTATTTTCCCAACCCCACTATACTCTGATCATGCCCCTTTACTGGTTGAATATAATTATAACTATGAATAAATATTTAACTCAAGCTTTGCCACATCTGAAAGCTTCGATTTATCCCATGGAGGATCAAACACTAACTCTATTTCAACTTCCTTTATCGCTTCAATTTGATAAACTTTTCGCTTAACTTCGTCGATAATATATGGCCCCATACCACAAGTTGGTGAGGTTAAAGTCATTACAATATGCACAGACTGATCATTTAACATCACATCATAAATTAAACCTAAATCGTAGACATTCACAGGTATCTCAGGATCATAGCATTGCTTAATCATCAAAATTATTTTTTCAGATAAAGATTCCTGTCCATTTAAAATAGATTGTATTTTAACATTTTCTTCAAAACCCAACGCCTGGGCATCCTTTGATTGAACCATAACCATGTTACCAAAGACTTCAACTGAATAATTTCCACCCAAAGCTTGCATCATTCTAACTGGCGTACCTGCTTTTAAAGGAAATAAATGCCCACTTGGTACCAATATTGCTTCTATATCTTTAGATACAATAATAATCTTACTCATCATCAATCACAAAACTTTCACCACAACCACAATGTTGCCGTGCTAAAGGGTGGTTAAAAACTACTTTATACTGTAAAAGATCATCCTTTTCACAATCAATCAATGTACCCTTGATTTTCTCAATTTGCGATGGCTCTAACCATAATGTAAATGCTTCAAACGCATAAGCCACCAAGTGAGGCGACACCACCTTTTGTATAGTTGGCACAAACTGCCAACCGTAGCACCCCAGTTGCTTAAATTCCAAAAGCACACCTTTCCCCTGTTGTGAGCGAACCATGCCAGCCCAGTAAGCTTGACAGTCCTTAGATATTTTAACTGGGCACATAAACTTCCTCTAATGCTTTTGACACTGCATGCCACACCATCGTGACACACTTTACCCGCATTGGATAATGAGAGATATTTGAAAATACCTGCAATTTATTTGGTAGTTCAGCCTCGTGGCCTTTAACAAGCTGTAAGAACTGATGCTTTATTAGAAAAAAATCTTCTTTTGATTTCCCAACAATAATGCTCACCAATATCGATGCAGCAGCAATCGATAGACTACAACCTTCTCCTGAAAACTCGATATGAGAAATAATCTCATTATCTTGTTTCAAACAAATATGAACACTATCACCACACAATGGGTTATATGCTTTTTCACAGCACCCTTGAGGATTTTTCACGTACCCCTTAGGATTCTTACTATGATCTAAAATCATTTGTTGATATAAATTGTGGTTCATAGCATAACCTTTTTAACTCTTTCCAAAGCCAATATCAAACGATCAATATCACCTTGATGGTTATAATAGCCTATTGAGACTCGTGACAAAGCATTAACACCCAATTGACGCATCAATGGCATACAGCAATGATGTCCTGCTCTTACCATCACATTCTTCTCACCCAATAGCGTTGCAACATCATGCGCATGCACCTTCGGGTATTCAAATGAATACACAGTATTATTCATAGGAGAGAATGTGTTCAACCCAAAAGCTTCAAGCGATGACAATAAATAATTCATGATAGATTTTTCATGCGCCATTATTTCTGAATAACCAATACTATCAATATATCGAGTCGCACTTGCAAAACCTATTGCTCCACCAATATTCGGGGTACCAGCTTCTAATAAAGCCGGCATTTCTTGAAAACTAGCACCTTCATAACTCACCATTTCAACCATGCCACCACCTGTAAAACAAGGTTTTAATTTATCGTGTAATTTTTTATCGATATACAAACCACCGATACCAGTTGGACCATACATTTTGTGGGCCGAAAATGCATAAAATGCACAACCTAATTTCTTAACATCAACCTTTTCATGTGACAGCATTTGTGTCCCATCAACTAAAACATCAACACCATAGCTTGCAATTTTTTCAATATCAAACTTAACACCCAACACATTTGAGCACTGCGTTATTGCAATTAAAACTGCTTTATCTAACTTCGATTCAAAGTCATCCCAATCTATACTAAAGTCTTCATTTAATTTAATATAAGAAATTTTTGCCCCAGCTGATTTAGCCAATATTTGCCATGGAATCAAATTTGCATGATGCTCAATTGGACTTAATAAAATAACATCGTTTTCTTTGATATAATGCCTTAAATGGGCCATTACAACCATATTAATTGATGCTGTTGCGCCTGAGGTGAACACCAATTCTTGCTCATCTGCACCAATGAATTCCGCAATATTTTTTCGTGAAAGCTCATATGCCTGTGTTGCCCGCTCACTCCATGAGTACACGCCTCTATGAACATTGGATCGGTAATTATAATAATAATCTTGTATATCCTGTATCACTGAATCAGGTGTTAATGATGTTGCAGCATGATCCAAATATGCAACATCATCATTTTTCAAAATAGTGAAATCATCTCTGCCCATGTCTAACCTTTTGTATAAATTCTACCATTTCAGATTTGCACTCAGGATATAATTCGTAAGCCCTCCCAATAAATCCATTTAGATACATCTCCCTCGCACTTACTTTATCCAACCCTCGAGTCAACATATAAAACAATAACTGATCATCAATCATACTCATCGTTGTACCATGCTCACATGCAACCTCATCCACAGAAATCTCTAAAGCAGGTTTTGAAAAAGCTCTTGCTGTATCGGATAATAATAAATGCTCAATGGATTGTTTTGATTCTGAATTTACTGCACCTTTATGAACTCTAACCTCACTACTAACATCACAACGACCATCAATAGCTGTATTAATTTTATGAGAACTTTGTGTCGATTTACCCAAATGATCAATCACCACATGTTCTGAAAAATACTCAGAAGTGCTTAAACAACCTGATAGCTTTGCACTTGATTCATCCCCCACTAATAAAACCCGGGTTGCTCTTCTTGCAGACCCGCCAAGAGCATATATTTGTTCATAAGTACCTTTTTCATCCACATAGACATTGATGTAGTCATATGCCTTAGCATTTAAATACACATCGTGTCTCAATGTAGCCCCAGATCTAATCACAATATCCAAAATTCTTAAACCTGAACCATTTAGATATTGAGATAAATGTGCAGATTCACCTTTTTCCACCACACACAATATTCGAGACAATCCCTTCTGGCTCTGTTGATCTTCCCATTTCAATGAATCTGATAAAGAAAAACATAAATCATATGATTGCTTGAGCATAACCTGGTATAAAAATTCGTCCCGCCAAGCTGGCATTGTTTGTTTTTGTTCCTCAACTTTTACACAGCGATTGGACATCTGTAAAACTTGACCGCCTTTTGTGATCAAATTATCGCCCAATTCATTTTTATTCATCTTCTCACGGGAGAAAGAAAAATCTAAATCTTTTTTCGCCCGACGCCATGCTTCATTACGTCTCATCAAGTATTTCTGATAAGATTGATTTGACTTTAGCTGCTCTGTGATAACCAATTATAACCCTCTTTTTCTAAACGTTTAACCAATTCCATTTTCCCAGATGCCTTAATATTGCCAGCCTGCATAACCTTAACAACATCAGGTTTAATATAATCCAACAAACGTTGATAATGTGTTATCACAATAATAGAGTTCCCCTTTTTCTTCAAACTATTCACAGCATTGGAAACCAACTTCATAGAATCAATATCCAAACCAGAATCTGTTTCATCTAAAATCATCAACTTTGGTTCCAATAATAGCATCTGTAAAATATCATTGCGTTTTCTTTCCCCACCTGAAAAATCATCATTCAAAGATCTATCCCAAAAGCTGCGATCTAGACCAACCATTTTAGATTTTTCTGCCACCAAATCTAAAAAATCACTGGCATCTAATGAATCAAGCCCTTCTCTTTTGCGTTTTGCGTTCACAATTGTCTTCATAAAAAACAAATTATTAACACCAGGTATGGATACTGGAGATTGAAAAGCAACGAATATACCGAGAGCCGCCCTCATATGTGGCTCCATCTCTAACAGAGACTGACCTTGATAATCCATACGCCCAGTACAATCATAATCTGGATGACCGGCAATCACATTTGCAAAAGTACTCTTACCACAACCATTGGGCCCCATAATCGCACATACCTGTGAGGGTTCTACTGTAAGAGAAAAATCTTTCAATATTTTCTCTCCATTTTTTGCTGTTACATTTAAATTTTCAATACTTAGCATATTTTATCCTATACTATTTTCTAAACTAATTTCCAAAAGCTGCTGTATCTCTGCTGCAAACTCCATTGGCAATTGATCAAAAACATCTTTACAAAAGCCATTAACAATCATTGGCAATGCCTCTTTTGGCCTTAAACCCCTTTGGTTACAATACAGCATTTGTAAATCATCAATTTTACTCGTCGTTGCCTCATGTTCAATCTTTGCATCAGCCTGTTCACAATCAATATATGGAAAAGTATTTGCCACAGCATTGGGTCCAATCAACAATGAATCACACTGTGTAAAACTTCTTGAACCAGTCGCTAAAGAGCGCACATGAACTTTCCCTCTATAGCTGTTTTTGGATTTATCTGCAGAAATACCCTTAGAAACAATACAGCTTTTAGTATTTTTCCCAATATGAAACATCTTGCTACCGGTATCTGCTTGCTGATGATGCTTGGTTACAGCAACAGAATAAAATTCACCAACACTGTTATCCCCCATCAGTACAACACTTGGATATTTCCAAGTAATAGCAGAACCTGTCTCCACCTGTGTCCAAGATATTTTTGCAAAATTCTCTGCACATTTACCCCGTTTGGTTACAAAATTATATATTCCGCCTTTCCCATTTTCATCACCAGGATACCAATTCTGTACTGTAGAGTATTTTATCTCTGCATTTTCATGAGCATATAACTCAACCACAGCAGCATGCAACTGATTTTCATCGCGCATTGGCGCAGTACACCCTTCTAAATAACTCACATAGCTTTCTTTTTCAGCAATAATTAAAGTTCTTTCAAACTGTCCCGTATTGGCCGCATTAATTCGGAAATAGGTTGATAGCTCCATGGGACAACGTACCCCTTTAGGGATATATACAAATGAACCATCAGAAAATACTGCTGAGTTTAATGCTGCAAAATAATTATCTTGATATGGCACCACTTTGCCAAGATAACGTTTTACCAATTCAGGGTGAAGTTGACATGCCTCACTAAAAGAACAAAATATCACCCCACTTTTGGCCAATACATCTTTATACGTTGTTGCAACAGAGACACTATCAAAAATAGCATCCACTGCCACACCAGCTAATTTTTTTTGCTCGTATAATGGTATACCCAAACGTTCATATGTTTTAAGTAACTCAGGATCAACATCATCCAAACTTTCATACTTCGGCTGATTGTTCACTGCCGCATAATATGAAATAGATTGAAAGTCAATTGGCTCAATATTTAAAGCAGCCCAATTTGGCATCTCTAACCCCAGCCAATAACGGTATGCTTTTAATCTAAACTCTAGCACGAATTCAGGCTCTTTCTTCTTTTTACTGATCCAATGAATAACAGACTCATCCAAGCCTGGCGCTAACTTTTCTTGAGATATATTGGTAACAAACCCATGCTGATACTGATTAGATACAGCGTCATCAATTACCTTTTGCTCATTCACAACTCTACCTCGCTATTTTCAATAGAATTATGACACCTATCATAAAAAATGCAACTGTTCCTTTAAATCTAGCAACATCCGATATAATAAAAATGGCACCCTAAGGTGCCCTTTTTAAAGATTTACTTATATTCATTTAAACCTCAGATTAAGCTGAAAGTGAGCCACCCACACTTCATCAGTAATCAATCCTTTCTCAATCACAGTTGATCGATGAACAGAGCGATAAAGAAATTCATACTTTGCGAGAACACAATGATCATGCCTAACTGCCCAATAGCAATGATTCGTTGTAATTTAACAATCGTGACTGCTTTTTCTGAAATTTCTATTTCACGATCTCTACTTGCACTTTTTCAGTAATTTCATCACTAGTTGGTGTTTACCCCTTAGAAAAACTCCTCCACTAATTGGTGAGATTTCTCTAGAAAATTTAGCCATTATTTCACTTTTTTTCACTCGACTCTGGTTTACTAATCACTACTATCATTGATGAACTGATTCAGTAATACAGCAGCATTATTAGCCCGTTCAAGGAAATCTTTTGTTGCTTCAATATTTCATCAGATAGCATGCTGATACCTAAATAATGATTTAATAATTATAAAAATTGCGCTTAGTTGGCTGATTATCATTAGAATACAATACTTCAAAGACCTTCTTCATATGAGCAGCATTGGTTAATAATTCTTAACAAAACGCTTCTTGAGCAATCTGTAGCTTTTCAGAAGGTTCACCATAAACAAGAAATAAGTTATGTGGCAGCTGGTTTCTTAGATCCTGCTACCAAACCTCTGTAACTTTCTTCGCTATCTGCAAACATTTGCTTTATTAATTTATTAAATGCATCAAAATTTACTTTACCAATAGGTTGAGCATCCACTGAATCTATATGATATGCGCGCGCAAAAAATTTATTACGAACCGAAATTTTAACATAATTTTCAGCAAATTTTCTCTCTTTACTCAAACCAGCACTTGTATCACAAACCAGAGTGAGGAAATTAAGCACTGGCTTAACCACTGTAATAACAGGATGTCTTCATAGCAAATTTCCGAAAGTAATATTAGTTGTTTTCATTACATCTTCACACATATCATTCCCTCAATTTTATAATGCACAGCTAACTTTAGCGACCTGATTGTAGACCATAAATATTTTTCTAAATCCAGTACCTGTTTTTTTATCCTTATTATTTTTAGTGTTTTATCCAAATAAGTACTAGAAAAAGTGATAATTTAATCACCATTAAATTATTTTTTCAAATTTGCCCAGCATAAGCAGTTAGTATTATTTTACCCTTGAATTACTTGACATTCAGTTTAAATCACTATATGATTCAAATCACTTAGATATATAGAGCTTAACTAAAAAATTGGAGCATATAGCATGCCAAATACCTCACAAGCAACTCGAAGAGTAAAACAGTCACAGGCTGCAAATTCAAAAAATAATAGCGATCGTAGTAAAATGCGAACTGCAATTAAAAAACTACTTAGCTCAGTTGCTAAGAAAAATTCTGAAGAAGCAAGTTCATTGTTTAGAGTTGTTCAGAAGATTTTGGACACATTGACTAAAAAGAATATCATTGCTGCAAATACTGCTAGTCGATACAAGAAAAGACTAAACAGCAAAGTTAAAGCAATTGCTAAATAATTGCTCTGATAACTTCTGACCTAGAAATCAAACAAGTTCGAGACACCCCCTTAGCTCAGTTGCTAAAAACAACTCTGTAGAAGAAAAATCAATATTCAGAGTTGTTTATAAGATTTTGGAAACATTGCCTAAAAAGAATATCATTACTACAAATACTACTAGTCGATATAAGAAAACACTAAAGTTAAAGCAATTACTCTGATAACTTCTGACCTAGGAATTGAACAAGTTCCGGACACCCCTTTCCTGTTAAAGCCGATATTGGAAAAACATGATCATATTTTTCCAGAAGTTCATCCAACATTTCACTATAGCCTTCTTGCATTAAATCAACTTTATTTAATGCAAGGTATCTTGGCTTTTGATCCAGGCCTGCTTCATACGCACAAACTTCTTTCTCAATGGTTTCAAGCTGATCTAAAATAGGTAAAGTTGCATCTATTACATGCAATAATATCTTACAGCGCGTCAAATGCTTTAAGAATTTATCTCCCATCCCAAGCCCCTGTGATGCACCTTCAATCAAACCCGGAATATCAGCCATTACAAATGAGTTGAAAGTTTGGAACCAAACAACACCCACATGTGGCTTCACAGTGGTGAAAGCATAATCAGCAACCTTTGGTGTCGCATTTGATACCTGCCTTAATAAAGACGATTTCCCCGCATTGGGTAATCCCAATAATCCAATATCTGCCATGACCCTAAGCTCACAACGAATCCGTATATCCTCACCAACCTCGCCTTTTGTTGCATGCCTAGGTGCACGATTGGTGCTGCTTTTAAATCGCATATTCCCAAGGCCACCTTTTCCACCGCGAGAAATAGTATATGTTTGACCTATATTGCATAAATCAACAATAACTGGAGAATTTGGCGCATCAGCATCAAAAATACAAGTTCCTAGAGGAAGTTCAATGATTGTATCCTTACCATCTGCGCCAGTTTTTTGAGATCCTGCCCCATGATGACCAACTTCAGCTCTAATGTGCCGCAATCTTTGCATTCCAGCCAGTGAGTTTGTAGAACTACTGGCTTTTAAGATAATGGAACCACCATCACCGCCATCACCGCCATTTGGCCCGCCAAATGGAATACATTTTTCTCGACGAAAAGAAACACAGCCATTTCCACCAGCACCTGCTGAACAGAAAACAACTGCTTGATCTAGAAAGGCCATTAGGATGCTATAGCTTCAAGCTCAACTGGCTCGATTGAAACATATACACGTATCATACGCTTATTTTTAAGCTGTGGATCTTGATAACGATGCTTTGAAAACTTAACCCGACCAGTTTCAGTTGCAAACAAAGTGTTATCTCGAGCAACCTTTACGTTATCACCAGCATGATAAGTCATGCCACGCTGTCTAATCAATATATTACCAGCCAACACAAGTTGATCATGATTTCTTTTTACACCCAGCCGCTTTCCTATCGAATCACGACCGTTTTTGGTACTACCGCCTGCTTTTTTCGTGGCCATTATTACTCCTCGTTTTTAACTTTAGCTTTCTTAACTGCTACTTTTTTAACCGCTGCTTTCTTAACGACTGCTTTTTCAACTGATGCTTCCTTAGCAACTGTTTTTTTAGCTGCTTCCTTAGTCACTGAAGGTTTAACCTCAATGCTTTCAATCTTTACTTCAGTGTGCAATTGCTTGTGACCTTGCAGTCTTGAATAACGTTTACGACGTTTAAACTTCACAACATCAATTTTTCTTCCACGAGTATGTGCAACAATTGTTGCCTTAACAGAAGATTTAGACAATGCATCTCCAACCAAAACTTCTTGGCCATCTTGCATTAACACAATTTTATCAAAAGACACAGAATCCCCTTCTGCACCCTTTAAGCGATCAATCTGGACCATTTGGTCCTTCTGTACTTTATATTGTTTACCGCCGGTAACAATTACTGCTAACATTATATTTCTCCAAAATTATAACAACATCGATTATTTAAAACACATATCTAGGTGGCCCGTTATCCCCATATTGTGGCGTGTCAGGTGAAACAGAAAAAGCATCATATGCTGGCGGAACCGCACTCATATGATCATAATTTGTTTTAAGTCCACCAGAAACCATTGCAGCCACAAATTTAATACCCACATAGAAGATCGCAGTTCCCAGAATTACTTCAGATATTCCAACCCAGTTTACTTTGCTGTCTCTAGGTGAGTTATACTCAGTGATTACTCTGACAGCCGTTGCCAACATATCCACTGAATTTACAAACAGTATTAAAGCACCATAAGAAGGACTTCGATTTTCATGCATATCAGTCCCTGGATCAAATAAACCACCGTATGACTTACTGACCTCTATAGAACCATTAGCGAATACTGTGTAAATGTTACCGCACATCATTAATGCAAAGGATGCGAACAAGGCAATCTCAACACCAAAAGCAAAAACAGGAACCCCAGTTGCGAAAGCAAAGAACTGCAATACAGATACGCCAATCACAATAGACAACAAAGACGCACTTATACCTCTTGCATAACCATTGATACGTGCAAGCGACTCTGTACTTTCAAAAATCACTGATATTGATACATATGCGACAATACCTAAAATACTTGCAATGGTAACTGCAATACCGACAATTAAAGAACCAGGCGCAATATAATTCAAAGCCAAAAGCTCATAAGAAAAGAACAAGCCTGTGATAAAACCCACACCCAGTTCATTAATACCCCACTCACGAAAAAAGTTTTCACTCGTCTGTGCGTCATCAATCACAATAACCGATAGAAAAGTGTAGGCTATGAAAGCACAAAACCAAGTAATACCAATACTCAAGTGAATGACTGGGCTAAACAGCAACACGGTTGGCACACTGGCTGCAATGTATAAACCTAGGAAGAAACTCCCCATCATTGCTATATATCTAAGTATAGCGCTTTTTATGTAATTTTTCTTTAGCATCTTTATAACTCCAAATCTGGTGGCAATTGTAACACATAAACCCCATGCCGTCAACAGCAATATCAAAGACTTGCTTGCTCATTATAAATGCGGTATATCAAACGAATATTTACTATGGAATGCCAATGCTCTCTGATTTACGACATTCTCTAAAAACTGAGCTTGACCAAGTGCAAAACATGATCAATGAAGCAACTTTTTCAGATATCACCTTGATTCAAACAATACATTCATATGCCTTAAATCAACCTGAGAAAAAATTGATTCGCCCTCTTATTATTCTACTACTTGCAAAATCAGCTAATTACAAAGGTCAAGCGCACATTGTATTAGCCGCCATTATTGAAATGATTCATGGGGCAACATTGCTACATGATGATGTGATTGATAAAGCAGATACACGTCGAAATAAAGCATCTGCACATAAACAATTTGGTGCAACACAATCTATCTTGATGGGTGATTTTATTTATGCCAGTGCTTTTCAGCTGATCGCAAAACTTAATAATGCGAATATGACGCAAATATTGGCTCGAGCAACCAAAGAAATCGTTGAAGGTGAGATATTACAACTCAGCTTTCAAGGTAACCCAAATATTCAACTTAAAGAGTACTTCTCTATTATCCGAGGAAAAACAGCTTTACTGTTCTCAACAGGCGCTCACTGCGTAGAGGAAATTACAACACAATCTGGTTTTCGACTATCTGATTATGCACATCATTTCGGCATGCTCTATCAAATTACCGATGATATTTTGGACATAGATACCGATAACACAGAACTCAATAAATCTCATGGAACTGATCTTAAAGAAGGAAAAATGACCTTACCGGTAATTTTGGCGTATAAACATGCTACAACTCGAGATAAAAAAACCATAGAAGATATATTATTACAAAATCAATCATGGGGTAATATTTTGCCAATTTTAGAGAGGACAAAAGCCATAGAGTTGTGCAAGCCCTATTTAACCCATCATATGGCAATGGGTGCATCGGCATTAGCAGCGCTACCCGATAGTCAACACAAGAAGTACCTTTTAAACTTATTGTCTTATGTCCCAAAACGTAAATGCTAGCCATCCCATCAAGATTGTGCTTAAATTAGAATGTGTGAATAAGAGCGAAATCTATGTCTAAATCAATTATAATACGGGGTGCAAAAACCCACAACTTAAATATACCCATCCTAGAGCTTAAAAGGCACCAATTTATTGTTGTTACAGGCCCCTCAGGTTCTGGTAAGTCATCTTTAGCACTGAAAACACTCTATGCTGAAGGTCAAAGGCGTTATGTTGGTTCGTTGTCTACTTACGCGCGTCAATTTCTGTCTGTCATGGATAAACCCGATGTTGAATCTATTGAAGGATTGTCCCCAGCTATCGCTATTGAGCAAAAAGCAGGATCACATAACCCAAGATCAACTGTTGGAACCATTACAGAAATTTATGATTATGTCAGACTATTGTTTTCAAGGGTTGGAACACCACATTGCCCAACACATAAATCTGCACTTAAAGCAATGAGTGTGACACAAATAGTCGATCATTTGCTCAATGAACATGATGATCAAAAGGTTCATATTCTCACCCCAATTGTTGAGTCTCAAAAAGGTGCTCACCACACCACATTAGATAATTTTATGAATCAAGGGTATCTGCGCGCTCGGGTAAACGGAGAGGTTAAAAAAATTAAAGACGCCATCATTGATGAGCACAAAAAAAACAACATTGAGTTGGTCATCGATCGATTAAAAGTCAACACAGAAAATCGACAAAGACTTGCTGAATCTATTGAGATGGCAGCCGATATTGGTAAAGGCAGAATTTTAATCTATCTTGATGAAGAAAAAAATGACCGTTTATTCTCAACACTGCATGCTTGCAAAGAATGCGGGTGGAGCATTGATCACTTAGAACCTAAAATGTTTTCATTCAACAGTCCTCAAGGTGCCTGTGATAATTGTGATGGGCTTGGAATGCGCAGATTTATTCCACAAGACGCCATTATAACGAATAAAAAACTGAGCTTACTCGAAGGTGCTATATGGCACTGGGACAAACAATATAAGCACTATTTCCACATACTAAGCTCCGTGTGCAAACATTATGACATTGACATGAACACATCTTGGGAAGAATTACCAGAAGCTCAACAAAAGGTAATATTATATGGCAGTGGCGCCAAGCGCATTCTCCTATCTTACCCAAATATCTACGGAAAAATGGTTGAAAAAAACAGAAAGTTTGATGGGGTTATACCTATATTAGAAAAGCGATATGAAGAAAGTGATTCAGACAGTATTAAAGAAATGATCGGAAAGCTAGTTGCCTTCGATCATTGTCAAAGTTGTGAGGGATCAAGACTAAATATGGCTGCCAGAAGCGTTTTGATTCAAAAGAAATCAATCTCCCATATCATTGGAATGTCCATAGAGGAACTGCACAACTGGGTCACCAAGCTTAAGTTGTCTGAAATGCAAACCACCATCTCTGAAAAAATAGTTACAGAAATTGCAAATCGTGGACAATTTTTACTCAGCGTGGGTTTGGATTACTTGTTTCTTAACAGGGCTGCTGAAACCCTATCTGGTGGGGAAGCGCAACGAATTCGTTTAGCAAGCCAAATTGGCTCAGGCTTGGTTGGTGTTATGTATATACTGGATGAACCATCTATTGGACTACATATGCGTGATAATCAAAAACTAATTGATACCTTGTTACACCTTAAATCATTGGGCAATAGTGTTATTGTCGTTGAACATGATGAAGAAATTATGCGACAAGCTGATCAATTAATTGATATTGGCCCAGGTGCTGGCGTTCACGGTGGAAAGGTAACTGCGCAAGGCAGTGCTGAAGAACTGATGGATAACGACCAATCTTTAACAGGTGCTTATCTCAGTGGTAGAAAAGGCATCCCAGTACCTCAGAAACGCACCAAACCCTCTGATCAATGGATCCAGATTAAAAAAGCAAGTTGCAATAATTTACAGTCAATCGATGTTGATATCCCGATTGGATTAATCACCTGCATCACTGGCGTTTCAGGTTCCGGTAAATCTAGTTTAATAAATGATACATTGTACCCATATATATATAACTACTTTAATAAATCCAATCGACCAGTCGGACCATGCCACTCAATAGAAGGGTTAGATCATTTAGATAAAGTCATTGATATCGACCAATCCCCTATCGGTCGAACCCCAAGATCCAATCCAGCAACTTATACTGGCTTATTTACCGTAATTCGTGATCTCTTTTCACAAACAGAAGAAGCTAGATCTCGAGGATATTCACCAGGACGTTTTAGCTTCAATGTAAGGGGTGGTCGTTGCGAGTCCTGTAGTGGAGATGGCTTAATTAAAGTGGAAATGCATTTTCTCTCAGATGTTTATGTGCAATGCGATATCTGTGAAGGTAGCCGATTTAATCGAGAAACTCTTTCTGTATACTATAAGGAAAAAAATATATCTCAAGTTCTAAGCTTAACAGTCGATGAAGCACTCCAGTTTTATAAAGCCATTCCACGAATTTATAATAAATTAAAAACATTAAGTGATGTTGGTCTTGGCTATATAAAACTTGGTCAAAGTGCCACTACTTTATCTGGCGGGGAAGCGCAACGAATCAAACTTTCTCGGGAACTCTCAAAAAGATCCACCGGTAAAACATTGTTTATCCTAGATGAACCAACAACGGGCTTGCATTTCCATGACATTAAAAAATTAATGACAGTCATTAGCACTTTACGTGATCAAGGAAACACTGTTGTTGTTATTGAACACAACATTGATGTTATTAAGGTTGCAGATTGGATGATCGACTTAGGTCCAGAAGGTGGGCATAGAGGCGGAAATATACTAACGTTCGGTACACCAGAACACGCATCATGTGAGAAGAAATCCTATACTGCACCTTATCTGAAAAAAGCACTAAATCAAAGCCCCTCTTGACGAAAAATCCTGTAGTTGCTACGCTTACAGATAATACAAACTTGGAAAAGCATATATGTCGGATATTCAATCAAAAACTTTTGGGGCTGTTTTACTAATCACTGGAACCGCAATTGGAGCTGGTATGTTAGGACTGCCTGTTTCCACCGGGGCAAGTGGATTAGCTGCCTCCATTTGTGTAACGATATCCTGCTATTTTTATATGCTCGCAACTATATTTTTATTTTTAGAAGCGATGTACTATTCGCCAAACGCTTCAACAAATTTGACAGGCTTATGCCGTCGACTATCTGGACGCATCGCTGAAAGTATCACTTGGCTGTTATTCTTAAGCTTATTATATATAGCATCTGCAGCATATATGGTTGGAAGTGGTGAGATTTTATCCGGAAGTTTCGCTATATTGGCAAACCACCAAACCTTTGCAATGTTTCTGTTTTCTGGTTTTTTTGGTAGTATTGCTTTTTTTAAAATGCATTGGGTAGATTATCTAAATCGCTTACTTATTTATGGACTGGTTATTGCTTTTGCAGCATTAATTTTCACCTCATGTCCACACATCAAACTGAATAACTTTTCCGGTGGAACACCATATCTTGCGATCTACTCTATCCCCATTGTCATTACAAGCTTTACATCACATCTTATTTTACCCAGCATAAGAGCATACCTGGACAACAATCTTGCTCAGCTAAAAAAATCCATCTTAATCGGTTGCACCATTCCATTATTATTTTATATTATATGGGAATTTTTAATATTAGGACTATTGCCACATTCAGGCGAATACAGCTTAACATCTATCTTAAATTCAGGTCAGGATGAGCTTAAACTTATGATAGAATATCTCAGCTTTCATTACGAATTAAGTCACTTTTCTAAAATTGTCTCAATTTTTTCTTTCTTTGCTATTTCAACTTCATTTTGGGGTGTTATGATCAGTCTTAGAGATTTTATCGATGACGGGTTAGATTTAAAAAAATATAACCAGCACCAGGCCATTGCTGTCGTATTATCATTTTTACCGCCAATATGCATGGCATTGTTCTTGCCAGCTGGCTTCACCTCTTTTCTAAAATTTGCAGGATTAATTATTTTACTTCTCTATGGATTTTTACCCATTTACTTGGTGTGGCGTGCTAGATATACACTTAATGTCGTCAGTGCATATACTCTGCCTGGTGGGAAAACATCACTAATTATACTATTCATTATCACTTTTGGCATCTTTGTCTCAACAGGAATTAGAGTATTATAATATTGGATGATTTTTATGAAAAAGGATTTGTTAATGGTTCAGTGCCCCCCTAAAAAGCGGGATGATCTTCACCCTCTGGTTTATCTTGATCTTCGATATAGAAGCAAATGCCCTTACTGTGGAAAATGTTATGCAAAGAAATGAGCCCCTTAGACTCCAAAATATACTAATCGTTAGCCTTGCATCTATATACTATCTGTATATGTTTTTTGTTCGAGTTCTACCATCCGTAATCACCAATGATTTAATGTTGGACTTTCAGACAGGTGGACATGAAATTAGTTTATTAATTGTGATCTTTGTCTATGGTTATTCATTATCACAAATTCCAGCAGGTATATGGATTGACCGCTATGGGGCAAAACGAGTTATGCTAGCTGGTATGCTCGGCTGCTTTATTAGTAGCTACCTATTTCAAGCAACGGATAATCTATGGATCACTATACTCTCTAGAGGATTGTTGGGTTTTTCTTGTGGCCCATCATTCATAGCACCCATGGCACTGGCAAAAGAATACCTCCCAAAAAGATTTTTCACACCAGCTGCTGGATTTATCCAAGTACTGGGGTGTGTGGGTGCAATGCTCACAAAACCTGTCACAGTCTGGACTGAAAGACTGGGCTGGAGAGAGGTTGTCTTTTCTTCTGCATTATTGGCATTGTTTCTAATTGCTGTTTATAGTTTACTGCCCAAAGATAAACCAAAAGAGGCTGATTATAAGCCTTTGGCAACAAAACAAGCACTGAGTCGCATTATTCAAACACCACACTATTGGATAATAGGTTTTTTTGGTTTTGCCAGTTGGGCTGCCATTGGCGGTTTTACGGAAGCTTGGGGAATCTCGTATCTAGCAACCTTGCAAGACATTACCATCTCAAAAGCAACTGCTCAAATGAACTGGGCATGGATCGGAGTTGCTATATCAAGCCCTTTGGCTGGTTTTTGGTATGAAAATGCCAACAATAAAATCATCCCCTTGGTAACAATGTATGCATGTGGATTTATAGGGTTGTTTTGTTTAATCGCAACCAGTGTTCACGAATATTACACCATTTCAGCTTTACTATTTTTGCTTGGGATATCTGCAGGCGCACAACCCATATCCTTTAAATTAATGTCAAAAGTTGCACCCAGAAACATTCAAGCAACCGCTATGAGCTTCTGTAATATTTGCGTTACAGCTGGCGCATTTCTACTTCAGCCACTGATTACTCATATTTTAGAGTTCATGTGGGATGGAAAAATGCAAAACAACATACCCTTTTTCCAAGCACATCAATATCAAGTGAGCTTTTTGCCGATCTTAGTTATTCTAATAATTGCAATTTTTGCATCACTGTTTACCGAAAGATTCACCAACAATGAAACATCTTGATTTGGTACTTAAAATTATCTGTATTACACTTTTACCCAAAAATATCATCATCCATTGAAGATAACCCAAACCTCAAAACACAACTTTTGCAAAAAAAATAGTTAACCTGGACTTGATGCCTAAACACTACAGATTATTCAAAACACCCTTCATAATCCTTGATACTGCTAATGCTCTAATTCTAGCAATCGCCTAGCTTGTCCAAGCATTTCCACATCCACATGGCCACACATCAATTTTGATAGCGCTTCTACTCTTTTTTCATCCAAAAGCATATCAACACAGGTTTCTGCAGCTTTCTGGCTTAGCTTCTTATACACACCAAAGTGGCAATGAGCCCCTGAAGCTACTTGTGCCAAATGACTGATACACAACACCTGTCTCTTTTGACCAAGTGCTCGTAGTATATCACGTATTTGGTTGCCAATTTGCCCACTCACACCAGAATCAATTTCATCCAACATCAGCACAGTTGATGGATTGTGGTATAGTGATAAAAGAATAGAAAGCCTGGATATCTCTCCACCAGATAGGCACATCTGAATTGGTTTATAATTCTGGCCAGGATTTGACTTAATCTCAAACACGGGCACTAAGGCAAATGGCGTATCCTCTAAAAATCTAATTCTAAAGCTTGCTTGTTCCATACCCAACAACACCAATTGCTGCGTAATTTTTACGGTTATATCTTTTGAAAAAGAATCAGCTGAGATCATCAATGATTTAAATAATTCTTGGCGTTCCAGGTCCATTGCCTCAATTTCATCATCTATTGTCACAATATCTTGCTTTGCAGTGTCATAATCAAATAATAACTGTTGAAGGGATTCAAAATGAGCATACAGCTCATTGATAGGTAATTTATGCTTTCTAGCCAGATCTTGAAAAAGTTGCAACTTTTCAAAAGACTGTTCCAAGGTATGTTGAGTTTCAAAATCAATCTCCAGCGCATCTTGAAATAGCCCTTCAATGACCTGCAATGTTGTATTCAATTCTTCAATATATATTGAAATATCCACAGATTCTATATTTCCTAGGCGATAAGTCATTTGCTTCAATTTCTCAATATCAGATTTTTTAAGCAACCATTCTTTTTTGACACGTGATATCTGTTGATATTGATCAGCCTGTTTTTGCACATCAATCACAGATTGTGGATTTTTTAAGTGTTGTGAAAGCTCATCCACTTGATGCTGCAGCCAAGATTCATCTTCTTGCTCCAGAATAAGTTTCATATTTTCTTTTCTTGCTTTTAAAGCATAGAACTGCTTTGAGCAATTAGAAAAATTTTCAATTATAGTTGGGTCTATACATTTTTCTATATACATTTTTTGAAAGGATTGTTCATAAATTTTTTCAGCACTGCCCTGCGCACTATCTAACACTAAATAATCTGATAATATTTTTAAATCCCGCAAGCCTATCTTTTGTCCATCAATTTTACAAATTCGTTTGCTCTGTGACAATGTATGCTGAATTTCAATCACTTCCTTTGTATTTATACCAATATCATCTAAAAATACTTTTGCTGGTTTTGGTATTCTCCAAGCCATACCAACAGTCATCACATCATCCCAATTACCGATATACGATTTATCTATTTTTGCACCCAAACAAAAACGGATGGCTTTAAAGATTAAACTTTTCCCAGAACCTGATTCTCCTGTGAAAACTATAAATTTAGGATGCAGATCAATCGTAACAGATTGGATTAATAAAAAATTTGTAATGGATAGTGTCGTAATCAAGCAATATCTCTTATAAGTTAACCGCATTATGCGACCACATTGATTTCATGTCAATCTTTCATCAAGCTGGTTTGCCAGCCAAGTTTCAATTGTAATGTTCGATAATAATTGTAATGCAATGGGTGTAAAAAAGTGACTGAGGATTTATCCTTAGATATTTTAACCCTCTGATGTGAAAATGGAACCTCAACTGCATCATTGGCAATAACAGCTTCACTATCCTTCCACTGGTTTAATACAATCTCTATTTGTGCATTTTCATCAAGCACCAAAGGCAATGAGGTAATTTTATTTGGGCAAACTGGGACAATACTAATGGCTTTTGCCCCAGGATGTATTAATTGACCACCTGCAGATAAGGCATAAGCACTAGAGCCAGTTGTTGTTGCGATAATCACACCATCTGCTTTTTGCTCATATAAAAAATGATCATCCACATACACTTCATAATGAATCATGCGAACCGCCCTTGCTTTAGACACCATCACTTCATTAATGGCATAATACGTTTTTTGATCAATTTGACATTTTAATACCTGCTTTGGCTCTTCAGTATAATGTCCTTGCAAAATAGCGTGGATAACATCGGTTTCTTCTGAAGATACATCGGCTAAAAACCCAATATGACCCAAATTAACACCCAATATTGGAATTTGGTATTGATGCGCTACTTTCCCCATATGCAAAATACTACCATCTCCACCCAAAACAATAATAAGATCTGAATCCTTAACATCCTCAACCACTTCAACATTAATTTTTTGCATTAAATGCTTAAAATCAAGAATTTCTCTTTCTTTTTTAAACCCAAATAAAAATACTTTTTTAAAATGCATCAGCTACTACCAATTTCTTACCTATCTAAATCTATCACATGCTTACATTAAAGTTAAATAACTGTTTTTATAATCAAAGATGTCCTTATAATTATAAACGTTTTCTTAGTCAACAGTTATTGACAAATTCCAATGGTTCAGTGATAGTACATTTTATAAATGCTACAATAAAAAAAGTATCTGACAAATAACTATTTGTTGCTATAAACAAGTAGATTAAGTACCGAGGAGATCAATGGATCAAACAGAATATAGTAAATTTGTACCTGCATGGTGGTTGCCTACAGCACACCTACAGACAATATTTCCTACATTCTTTTTCGCGCAGAAAGAATTTCCAACACGAGTTGAGCGTTTTGAGCTCCCAGATGGTGATTATATTGATGGTATTTGGACAGATAAACCTGCTGCACCAACGGTTATTCTACTACATGGCTTACAAGGCTCTCCAAGATCCTATTACATCAATTCGCTCATGGATAACATATATCATGAAACCAACTGGAATGCTTTGGCCTTGAGCTTTAGAGGCTGCGGTAGTGACAAACAACGGATGTTTCGTCAATACCATGGCGGTGATACTGAAGACATTAAATTCATCTTAAACCTTGTCAAACAACGTAACCCAGATATGCCCGTTTCAATGGTTGGCTATTCCTTGGGTGGAAACATTCTATTAAAACTTTTTGGTGAGCTTAAATATAGTAATTTATGTGAAACAGGCATTGCTATATCTCCTCCCTTTGATATTCGTGCATCTAGCCAATATATGAATAAAGGCTTTCTAGGACAATTTTATGAAAGAACTTTTCTGTCAGATATTAAGCATCATATGACCAATAAATATCATTACCCTCTACACCCAGAAACATTAGAAACTCACTTAAATGAAATTCAAACACTGGCTGATTTAGATTCTAAAATGACAGCACCCTCTCTTGGTTTTGATACTGTAGATGAATACTATAATGATTCAAGTAGCATTCACTACTTGAAACACATTAAAAAGAAAACCCTCATTATCCTTGCGCTCAATGATCCCATTATTGATTATTCAACCTTACCCACAGATGAAGAATTATCCAAACATGTCGAGTTAGAAGTATACCCTGAAGGTGGCCATGTTGGCTTTATCAGCGGTAATATCAAATCACCTGAATTTTGGGTCAATAAACGCATTATGGCACATCTTTCTCACTATTTACCCTTGGGTATTCATGAGTTGGATCAAGAATAGCTTATCTACCATCTGGTGTTGCTAGAGTAGCTTGATCCAACTTATCAGGGATATGTTGAAATGCGTGAAAAATTTCACGGCTGCTTTAATATCAACATTTTGATTATTTGCAATATTTTTAATATCCCGATAATTTGCTACAGCCTTAATAAGATTATTTGTATAACGATCAGTCTCCAAAAAAGTTTTCATTTTCAGTATACGACTTTTCAGAGAAGGGATCTTAGCATTAAGATGGGGATGATCTGCAAGGTTGTTATCCATAAAATAATTGGCACAATCTACTATTACCTCATATTTATCTAGACACGTGCTGAGACTACTAATAAGATCATCATCTCGATACCACGTCAATATTGCCTTATAGCCTATTATCATCATGAGAGGCGAATAATACAACGTTGTAAGTGGTGATAAACTGAAGATAAATGTGGCTACCAAAAAAGCAATACATAAATCATTCAAAACTAATAGTGATTATAATAAAAACATCGTATCAAGGTAATGATATTCACTTATAACTTAATTTTAGAGACCATTGGGTCTTTGCTGTGTGCCTCTAAGATATCTTCAATCAATTTAGTGACAGCACTCTTCTTAGCGTCATCTGAAATTACACCTGAACCTTGTATATCTTTATTCAATCTTGCTTGAATAAATTTAGTTGCAGAACCCTCTGAGAATATACGAGAGAGTAATTGCCTTGCTTCAGTTGCACCCAGTGCTTCATATAACGCATTTCTTAATATCACATCCTCAGATGTCGTACTAAATGCCCATAGCTCAGCTGGACCCAGGGTCAAGGTTAGGAGTTGCAGATGATTCCCACCCTTAGTGGCAAATTGACCTAAGAAGGTCGCACCGCCCTCTCGCGGACCTCTAACAGACTGTCTCAGTGCAATTTTTGCAGTTGTGCTTAAACCAAATGTTTTACTTGTTTCTTCAATTGCAGATTCAGGACCAGCATCCATAATAAAAGTTGATGTTGCAAATTTTACAATCTGCTCATCAAAATCTTTAAGATCTTGAGATATAACAGCAACCTGTACACGCCATTTACGCCCCTCCCTCATATCTACAATTACTTGGTCTCTAACTGCTTGCGCATTTGAAGTTCTATGGAATTCATCAAAGACAATGCGTTTTTGATCTTCTTTGATCTCAGATGCACGGTTCTCATGATATTTTCGATAATGATCTGGAAGATTGGCCACAGCTTCTTTATTTAGATAAAAATCCTTACCCAAAATATAACGTGCTAACATATACATAACAGCAGTTTGTCGATTTGCAGCATCACCACCACTTTTAGCAACCTCATCCAAATCAAAAGATACGACTCTAGACTCACCAATATCAAATTGGGTATATCTTGATAAAACTGGATACTCTCGAACAGTACTGGACATCATTCTAACAAAGGCATCCACCAACTGCTCACCTGTTGATACCGTAATTTTACCATACAAGTCCATTACAGCTGGTGTTCTGGCAATTGATGTCAAATCACTGACCAAAGGTACAGCATTACGTTGTGCTAAAACAGCCTCTCTTTCAAAACCAGCACCAAATAAACCATCAGCAACTTCCCACCATGTTGTCTTATTGTCAGCAACAAACTTAATTTCTGTTAGCAATTCATCAATTTTACTGTCCACACCGGATGTATAAGTATTGGGATTACCATTATCTGCTAATAACTTATAAGCCTCATCAATCACCATCCCAACTAAATCTGGAATACCATCATAAGCTGTCTCAGAGCCCACGGGCGTTGCTAATAACGTTATAAAGTTCACCAAAAATGATCTTTCTAATGGCAAAGGATGACGAGAGCCCACTTGCGTATCAAATGGATTAATCGAATATTCTTTTGACATATTAAAACGAATATAGGTAGCCAAATGCTTCTGATCCTCAGGTAGAGCTTCTTTCAATAATGAAATTAAACCCGCACTTGATGGGCCAATATCAATAATGGCAATTCTGGGTAATCTCTCAATCCCACCTTGCAGACAAAGCCCAAGGTTTAAAGCATTTGATAAAACAGATTTACCAGAGCCTGGACGAGCATATATCATATCAATCCAAGTCGTTTGCATTGGAGAACCTGGCTGATATGGCCATGGTTTACCATCTGGTGATCTTAACAGCAAACTGCCCTCATTCCAGGGGGATGCAGGTCTAAACATCGGCATCATGTATAAAAAAGATTTTAATGAAGCAACTGATTTATTGGCAGGCGATTCTTGTGTTAACCCCATCATACTCGCAACGGCTCCCTCAAATGGATCTCCACAAATATCCGTAATATCAGCAGAACCCCAACCTTGTATGGCTCTGGCCAATTGAGACTGTCGAGAGCGCAACAAACGTATATCGTCCTCTGGTGCCCAAGTTGAGGCAACTGCCCTGACAATAACAGCAGCATCATCTGTCTCTAAATCTAGATAATCCAATAAACGAATACCATCATGTATTAAACGATTTTGTGAAGAAGAAAATGCCAAAACTGAAGACATTGCCCGTTTGAACTTCAAACAAGATAAACCACCACCCCTGATTTGAAAAGTAATCTTCCAAGGCAATCCCGCTTGAATGGTTTTATTTAATAAAACTGAGAAAGGCTGTACATCTTTTGGAAATAAATCAATATACACTGAAGAGTAAATTTTTCCACCAATCTTACAGGTTTTCAAATCAATATTTTCACTGTCTCTGGGAAACAACTGCATGGCTAGATTTGGCCACAATAAATCAGCTAAATCACCCTCAGGCGTTGCTTCTAAGTATTCTTGTGATAGCTTCGGGGTTATTTTATCACCCGGTAAAACTGGGGACCAATCCCTATCAGTAAATTCATGATCCACTGAATGACGCATTGCTTTCAAAGCAGAATGTGCATCCAATAGTTCACTGGATATCCCTGCAGAACTCAAGTCATTCACTAAAGTTTTCACGAATGAATCATGCGCATCACGAATATCATGAATAGCAGAACCCACATTTTGTGTGGACTTGAATCCCGGAATTTTATTTTCTTTAACAAAAGCATTTTTATCTTTTGTAGAACGTTTTTGCTGTTCACGTGTTAAAATATCTAAACTTGTTCCTAAAACCAAGTATACAGCTTCATCAGAACAAAAACGGCTCATATAAGATACACGCTCATCCAATACATCGCCAATATTTAAATCCAATTTCTTAGCAGTTGATCGAGCACTTCTATAGTTATCTTCAATGGCTTCTTTAACCTGATCATGATTATAACAAAAATGTATTGATACAGTGTGCCCAACTTCTTTCAAAGGGCTGTTGAATGCTCTGAAAACCTGTTCATGAATTCGCTTATATTCCTCATCACCAACAAGGTTAATAACACCAGCTACCTTAACTATAGATCGCAAACCGCCCTCATTGGTCACCAATGTATTTACATCATCAGCTGTTTGCAGATCTGTATAAGCCGTTGAAGACTGTTTTAACAATATAGCAGCAGCACTCATTCCTGCTGCGACTCCATCAATAAATGATTTCATAATCCTTCTCCAGCATCAAGCCGACACAAACGCATTTTGTGCCCACATTGTGATTTCCTTTTCAAATTTATCCAAAGCCGGTAGTAACCGCACATTCGATAAAATACTTGCTTGTTTTCTAGCCAGATCGCTGCTTGGGGTATCCAAAAACATCTGACCCATAAAAGCAGGGTTACTCATTCCCTTTCCATAGTGTTTTTCCACCATCGAAGATCGGAGTTTGAGTGATTGAATATAATGATCTGCCACTTTAGCATGCGATGAGCCATTCACAATTGAAGCATAAAATACATGACACAATGCATTCAATTGACCCTGTGATATCTCTGGCAAATAAATGAGCATACCACCGCCTGCTTGTAAGCTACCAACTGCTTCTAAAAAGCAGCACTGCTGACAAAAAGGACAGGTAGTGACCAAGTTTGACATACGATTATTGGTATAATCATGATCAACATTCACAACACACATTCCACAGGATGCGCTAAATGAACAATAGACACAGCTATTTTGATCTCGTTCAAAAACTGATTTAGAGAATTGCTCAAACCCAGGGTCTGCAAGCCTTTCGGCATAGTGCCGCCAAGCGGCACCACCAACTCTTAAATTAAGATCATAGGCCATAATTCACCACTAAACTGTAATACCTGATTGTACACCTGCAGCGCCATCACCAGCGGCACCATCTTCAAAAATACTTGAACCCAATGGATCAATAAAGTTCCCAGCAAACATCAATGCAGCAGACATCACAATCATTGAAACCGGGGTACCAACTGGCACCTGAGTTGGATTATCCTTGTGCTGCTTAAATTTAAAAATAGCCGCCATGAAAAACAAGAAACCTGCAACAAATCCAATTTGCGAGATCAAATCTGCCAAAGCTGATAACTGAACTTTTACTGTTGCAGCAATCGTTGCAATACCACCGCCACCTGAGGCTGAAACACTTATATGGACAAGCCCCACTGAAATTACTTGAAACGCATGGCCCAAGGTTCTCGTTTTACGTTTATCTGTCATGATACTCTCTCCTAAATTAACAAATTACACTTTAAATTTTTAAAATTACCCAAAGGGGCACTCAATGGAATACCTGATTCCATACTAAGCACTACCGCAGTCGCTGCAATAGCACCACCAACATCTATAAATGCCGACACAGTCATATAAATAACTAAGAATAACAGCAAGAGATGCAAGTTTTCTTCCTTTATATATATAGCCATATTCCAATTCCTAAGTAATGAACCCTGCGCGAACATCAGATCCAAATAGCGTCTCACCAATGGGTAGTACAATATTGCCCAAATACATTAACAATATTGACAATAAAAGATACAGCAAAGCATTACCAATCGGTTGCTGTGTTGGATTATCTTTGTGCTGTTTAAACTTAAAAACAGAACCAACCAAAAAACCAACACCACCCACATAAGCTGAAGTGGCAATTAAATCTTTAACAGACATCATATGTATGACAATATTATCAGCTAAATCATTGATGGTCGACGCATAAACAACTGGGGTAGATATAAGATAAAATAATTTTCTAAATCCTTTCAATATACACCTCCACTGTCCAATAAATTCGGTGGGATAATTGATACAGCATCATCACTCATTTGTCCTGTTGAACTAATTGAGTAGGCTGTACCACTGGCGCTTCCAAAAACAGTTTCACCCACTGGGGTAATAATAGAGGGCAGAAGCATTAATAGTGTTGCACAAACAAACAATGCAATGGGCGTTGATATTGGAATTTGAGTCGGATTATCCTTAACCTGTTTTAACTTAAAAATAGCAGCTGTAAAAACACCAAAACCGGAAACATATGAAAACACAAAAATTAATTTATATATCCCCTGAAAGCTGTTTAGCTTAATATTACACAACACTTGGCCAATGGTCTCAGGACGGGTTACAGAGCTCGTGCAAGCATAAGCCACCCCAGTTGTTAAAAGTAATAATATAAGTTTGCGCATCAATTTAATCCAAATGTTCCAACAACAATATTAACTGTTTTAACAATATTTACAGCCATAAGGCCACCAAATATGTGCACAAACCCTTTTGAGATAGTACCTGGCTGAGCGCCCTGGCCTGTTGCTTTACTCAAGATTAGAAAACCTCTTAACATCGCAACCATACCAATAAATTGAATAATCATAATAATGGGACGAATGGCCTCGCTAAATACTGCTGAGGTCGAAGAAGAGTATGCCAACTCATCAGCACTGGAAAGTAAATGATGCCCCCAAATAGAGCGATTCATTACCTCCAAAAATGAAGGTAAAAATATCAATGCTGCACCAATGGCCAACCGAGAAACAGGCCCTATAATACCTGAATCAGCATTCATAAACGCTGTTCGATTACCCAGTTTTTTCAGATGGGCAATACCTGAAAACATCATGGCCAAACCAGTTATATAAAACAGGCTTATCAAGAAATCAGAAGAGCCTGCCATAGCAGACATTATGTTACCAGAAACGCTCCCACTACTTGCGTGTGAGGGCATTACTAGGAAACTTAACCCTACTAATAAAACATTATTCATTGCTTGAGAACGAAATTGTCCTTCCTGAAGATGTCTCCACAATGCCTTCCACGGGTTTAATCTTAGTCACACGACCATAAGTCTGTAAGTTATCACCAATCTTCACAGTGATATTATTGCCAGATCCATCTTCTAGCCAAGCTCTGCCTGAAATTACTGCTCGAATACGATACTCTTGCAATATTTCTTTAGTTTCTTTTTTCCCTTCCTGCTCTTGGGTTTTAGCCAATGCAGAAAGCTGAACACTAGAACGATCGACGGCTTTCACCAACTGCCCAATACTCAAATCTAACTTTTCTACACGGTTACGCATATCAACATTCTGACGGTTTAAAGAAGCAATCTGAGACTTCAATCGATCAAGATCTTCTGTCGTTTTGTTACTTTCTTCAGCCATATCATCAATGGAGTCAAAAATAGATACAGGCGATGCATCAAAATCAAGATCAGGGGAAACCTCCATAACCGGAATTTCTGGTACAACTATAATCTCATCTTCCTCATCACCACTTGAAAACAGGCTCACCAAGATATATAAAAAGAGGATTCCGCCAACAACGGCGACAGCCCTTTGATTCTTTACAAAAGAAATAATACTTTCAGTTCCACCACTCATTGGGGAAGCACCAAACTCCTGACTATGCTGTTCAGGCGGTTTGTACTCCTTATCCTGGTTATCTTTTGGGTTATTGATATCATCAGTCATTCTGATTTCCTCCTAACTTAAACCTACCATAAAATCTTCCATCAACAGTATACCAAACGTTGCACCAACATGCATGCGAATTGTTGACGGTTTACTCTGAAATTTCTTTGTTTCAGACACTAAATTTTTACCTACTTTACCCAAACCTGCTGCTATAATCTTAGTTTTATCCAAACTACCCTCTTTCACAGTCACTGTTTGACCATCTGTACTAACAGTTGTGCCGATGTTGCTAGCAACATCATTCATCCCTTCCAAGAAGGATGAAGCAAATAATGAGCCGTATTTAAGCAAGTAATGGCTATCAACCGAAACATTTCTTGCAGTATTCACATCAACTGCGAACACGGTAATATCTTTCGTCAGTTTTTGAGTTGGCAAATCAATTCTAGTAAATTTCAACACCAATTTATCACTATCTACTTCAAATTCACCCAACATGCTTGCACCTTTCAACGGACCGCTAATAATCGTTGCACGCACTGGCGTCGGGTCATCTGAATTAACTGAGTTATCCACAATGGCATACATCATTGTACCAGCTTTAACAACAGGTCCCAGCATATCCTGTGATACACCATTACCAGCTCCGCCAGATGATTTGTTATAATCACCAGGTTTCTTCATTCCAACATTGACAGATTGCCTTGGCAAATTATCCCAACTTGCAAATAATGCACTGGCTTGCGCCTGCATTGCATTCGAAAGTTGTAACACTTTTCTCTCACGATCTTGTTTTTCAAGCACTTCATCTTGAAGTCTTTGAACCCTTTCAAGATCAGTCTCATCCTGACTACTGATTAGCAAGACGTCATCACTGATGTCTGAATGCAAGCGTTGATATTCAGGTGTAATTGAGTAACCAGCAGCTCTTAGCTGATCTAAGGTATAACCTTTTAGATCTTCAAGCGAAATCCCAGCTAAATAAAGATCTCTAGGATCTGCTTTCGCTTCAATCAACTGATCAACATTTACACCAGAGGCAACCAAATCAGAAATTGAGATACCAGATTTCAAAAGATCTCCAACGCCCACGCCTGCAGATAAAAGCTCTGAAGGTCTAATGCCTGCTTTGGCCAAAGAATCAACCGAACAACCTTTATCCAAAAGATCTTTTACCGTACTACCTTCGCCGAGCGCCGCCTCAATTCTCTCAACAGAGCAACCAATGCCTGTGTCATGATGTTTTGAGGTACCGAAAATTTGATCAGCGGTTGCACCTGCTCTTAATAGCTGACCTTCCGTATAACCTGCACCCAATAATTCTGTTGGACCAATGCCTGTGGCTAACAACTGTTCTGCAGTAACCCCAGCTTCCATCAGTTCTTCCACACCAAAACCTGCTGCTCTTAGATCAGACACCGAGTAACCAGCGGCCAACAATTCCGCTGCTGAAGCACCAGCATCTCTTAACTCTTCAGGGCTACAACCCAAACTGTATAGATCAGCAACTGGAATGCCACCTTTGTATAATTCTGCACAATTCAGGCCAGAGCTTGCTAGTTCCGTTGGAGAGAACCCATAAGCCAATAAATCTGATACTGGTATACCTGCGTTAGCAAGTTGCTCTGCAGTAAAGCCAGCTTCTAACAGACTGTCTATACTAAAGCACGCACGAACCAATGTTTCTAGCTGTACACCAGCTGCGACTAAGTTAGATGCAGAATACCCGCCTTGACGCAAGTGTCCTGCAGAAACACCCTCTCTCACCAAGTCACGAGCAGTATAACCTGCTTCCCTTAAAACTGTAGACTGGCAACCCAAAGGCCATAACACACCTGCTTGCACGCCAGCATTATATTGCAAGGTTGCATACTGGGTTGTACAAACACCGCCTTTTATCTGTGACAGATTTTTTTGCGCAAATGAAACATCCTTTTTCGTCACTCCGACATCTCGCAGATCCGAAGGACTGACGCCTGCTGCTAGCATTTGAGATATCGTCACACCAATATCCAATACTTCACGAACACTGTAGCCATAATCCAATAGATCTATAATAGAAGAACCACCTTCATATAACTCAGTTGCACGAACACCATCTAATCGCAATTGCTTCGGATTGGATGCAGCTGATAACACACCTTTTGTGCAGTAACCTGATTCAATCATGTCATGTGTATTTACACCATCTGCTAGCAATGAATTTATGTTAACCCCAGCGGCTTTCAATGCTGCAACTGAAGCACCAGCATCTAGTAATTGCTTAGGTGAAAAACCACTGGCCAATAATTCTTGAACACTGTAACCAGCATTTAATAGTTCTTCAGCACTAAAACCTGCCGCTCTTAGTTCAGCAGCTGAAAATCCAGCCGCCCTAAGCTCATGGGATGAAAAACCTGCAGATTTAAGCTCATCTGCGCTGAAGCCAGCAGCCCTAAGTTCAGCTGCTGTATAACCAGCCAAACGCAAATCTTCAGCAGAACAACCATAACACTTTAACTCTGATGCGGACACACCAGATTTTCTTGCTTTTAATAAATTTTCTCTTGAACAACGATTTTCATCTCGCTTCACTTTTGATTCATGAAATTCTTCATTAAATGCATCCGTGTTCAATGAGTACTGTGGACGAATAACCGTTGGCAAACTACTGCCACCTTCTTTCTCTGCTTGCTCAACTTGCTGCTGGTTTTGATTAGCAATCAGGCGACTATATTCAACAGATGGATCACCTAGTCCTGGGATAGATTCGATATTAGGCGCACCCTCAACAGCAGCAACACTATTTCCAGCCTCACCAAACAGATTCAGCGCACTGAAAATATATGACAGCAAGAGAAATGCAATCATAGTTCCAAGGGCACCACCAAGTATCACTACCAGCCTATTTTGAGGATTAGAGGCAAATTCTTTTAGTTTGTTACGGTTATCATTCACGATTAAAACCCTTCCACAGTTAATTTACGCAAGCGGCCATTATCCATGACCAATATTACAGGAGATTTTGGTAATTCATAAGCAGATACTGTACCAGAAGCACCCTTCATTGTTGAAATCCAAGCAGGTGATACCACTGGTAAGTTCGTTCGAACATACATCGTATCTCCAAATAACCATGCCTTAGCTTGACCACCCGATACTTTAAGCAACTTACTGCCTGGCGGTGCAATATTATTAATAACTGAAGTCAACGCAGGGCTTGTTGTCTTATTATACATATTCGCTTCAGGTTTTGCAAAAGGGCCTTGCCCTGGTACCTGAATATCCACTCTATAGTCAATCTCACGTTGTCCTGGAATCAATGATAAAACCACAGGGGTATTCAATCCTTGAAGTAACACAACTAAGTTTCCATCTTTATATAGTGACATAGATTGTATTAACAATGTATTTGCCAAAGAACTCTCATCATCAGAACTGTTGTTCCACACGATATTGAAAGAAGTCGGATCGCCAACATCATAAGCTCGTATTGGCCATGGAGCACCTGTCTCATCGACAAACAATAGTGATGATACATAACCTGGGGCAATTCGAATGGCCGGTGGTGCGCTACCTGGCTGCAAGTCGACCACTAACGATGAAAACATCGGTGTGGGTGCAACATCTTCATCCAAAATGGCCAATTTGTTAATTTTTTTGTACAATTTTTTAATGGACTTAAGCTGTTCAGCTGTCATCGGAGACAATGAAGACTCCACTTCCGAATATGCCTCATCTACTTCATTCAACTCTGCATGCGCAATGAATGGAACGAGTGCTAAGACCACTAGTCGAAAAAAACTTGATCGTATCATAACTACTCCTATAAGTTGCCACCACCTGTGACAAAGCTATCTATTGCTATTCCTGCCTGCCCTTTGGAATAATCCGCATCCACTCTCGTGACAGTCAAAGTAAAAACTCGGGTTTCTTTACGCTGCTCACTGGCACTTTCATACGTTACTAACAATGGAAAATTTATAACCCAAGCATACGCACCATTTACCATACCATGGCGAAGCACGCTTGGCGATCCCTTCAATACAGCTGAAACCGATAATTTCTTTTCAACCAAAGAAGCAACCCATCCAGAGTCTCGTAAAGCTGCATTCATTGCAACCCAACCAGGTTCTGTAAAGAAAGGTCTTAACTCATTAATCTGACTATCAATATTAAAGAAATCCACTGTAAACAATTGAACAGCAACCTGTGATGCCCAATCAACAATTTCAGATACTGATTTCACAGGAAGCTCTAGCATATCCGTACGATTAATGGGGTTTTTAGAATGAACAGTTATTACATCCCCAACCTCAGTCCGATAGTAATTGTCTTTTACAACTGATACCAAATATTCTTGCTTAAACCCAGAGCCAAAATACAGCAGGACACTAAACGCTAATAAAGCCAGTGAGGCCCATAAAGCGCCATCTAGCATTTGCATTATTCCAGCTTTAGAATCACTCATCCTTCAGATACCACATAATTAACGATTGCAACCCCTTTGGGATTATTAATCAAACTCACTCGTTGAACCAACACTGTTACCTTGATTGGTTGTGTAATATTTTGTGCTCCCTGCAACTTTAACAACATTGGAATTTGAATTTTCCACATGTAGCGGGCATTACGAACACCTTCTTCTAACACAATTGGCGCACCAGTTGGTACCGCTGTCATCACCAGCTTTTGCGCTATGACTGTTTTCAGCATTCTTGATTTAGTTAATGCTTCTTGAAATTTAGTCCACCCTGTTCCTGTGAACATTTCAGACACATCTTGTAATGAGGCTCTATAGTTAACATGATCATAAGAATAAGTCTTAATTGCAGCTTTTGTTGTCCAATCTAGTATTTCAGCGCTTGATAGACCTGGAACAGATAATGGTTGCACAGGAATAATCCTACCATCTGAAGATGTGGCAAAAAACCTAGCTTCAGGTTTTTGAGCATATAGTGATAAAACCGCGAAGGCTAATAACACATTCGAAATTAATAGAAACAAAACAATCGATAACGATTTCCTGTATCCATCCCGATAAAAATCATTCCTTAGAATGACTGTTTCAAGACCATCTGACATATTCAGCCTCTCAATCCTATTCCTAATTATCTCATTAAATTCATGCTAAAATCAAAAAAAAAATTCACCTAATCGTATATACCTTATTAATCAATAATCAGACTAAGGTTTAAAAACACCTCATCGTCTGGATATATACCCCAAATACCATAATTGGTATTTTTTTCATAAGCACTAACAACAACTGGTGCATAACTCACATCAACTGTGTTCTCCAGTAAATACTGAGATAAGTGAGAAACCTGCGCATATAATGCCGACTTATAAAAATTAATATTTTCCGTATCTTCGTTTAACAACCCTTGCAATGCAATTCGACCACTGGACTGCGAAATCATCCACTGGAACACATCAATGACAGCTAAGGCCTCTTCAGTTAAATAGGTGGTTTCACCCTGATACAACTCTCTCATTGGCATCATGACGTTAACATGACCGCCTGTTGCAGTAATATATGCATTATTGTTCTTAAGCGCATTTTGATACTGCTTTAACTCAGCTGATGTTACCAATGCGTTTGAACAAACAAAAACAGAACCCAATAAAAGTATGCGATTAATCATCTGTGCTCTCCTGTATTACTTTACCTTCTTTAATATCATCCACAGCTTTAACGATGCTATTGCTATCAATTGCATCAGTTGGGACAAAAGCTTGTGTTAATATGCTAATTTTAGCTATAACTTCTGCTACTTTCTCCGAAGCTTTCGACTGCTCTTCTCCTGAGAATCTTAGCATCATCTCAAGCTGCTTACTCACTTCATTTCGATTCAAAATAGGACCGTACTGTATCTGCCCTTTAGAATCATCCTTCATATAACGTGTAAAAATATTGATCTCTAGAGCATTCTCTTCATCAGTTATATCGACAGTTTCTGCCTCTGGTTCGATTTCAGTGTGCAGCGCCATAATGGCTTTATCGATCACTGAACCTGGAGTTTTCTCAAACAACTTAAACAACCTTATTAAGACATCATCTTTTTCAACTGTAATATTATCTGGAACCTTCAGCTGTTCAAAATCCTCAATCCCCTTGACCAGATCATACAATTCTTGATCTGAAGGCAGGCCTACTCTTACCATCTGATTCAACTGCATCTTCTGGCAAGGTTTGGGGTTTGCATAAAAAGTGTCAGCTCTAACAATATCCGATTTAAAGAAGATATGCGCCTGCCCCAGCCCTTGATCTTTCAAATCTAGCAAATCGATACGGCTACGCTTGTCTGTTTTTGCACTGCGTGTGTCCGTATATGAGTTTGTAATGCTTGATTGACTTGCACTAAAACTGTCCACAGCTGTAACATAAGATTCACCGGCACCTTTCATAAAGAATTCCCAGGTATCTGTCGGATCTTCTAGCTTCATACAAATCTTAATATTGGTATTAGCACCAATAGATGCAGCCTCTTCTTTCGACGCTTTCTGGAATGCTGGTAAATCTTGCCCAGCAAATATAACTGAAAAACCCAAAGACCTAGCCTGTGCTGGAACAACAGCAAAACCCTTTACAGCGTAATAACCATATTCATCTAAAATACATAAAAATGGTGTTTCTGCATTGGTGGGTTTCTTCATGATTAAATCACGATAATCACCCTCTACTGCATCTCCAAGACCTGCAGCCATCATTGAGCGCATAGAAGCAATAATCACTTTACCTAAATTCGATAACTCATCTGGTGATTTTTCTAAAGCTGGCAGCAACACAATCAAAATTCTTCGATTTAGCACAACATCTTTTAAATCAACCTCTGCTAAATCTGTCCTTAAGATATGCCCATAAGTATCAGCCAACGACGTAAAGACCCGGGTTAGCTGCATAGTAATATAACCGTGCTGTTCAAAAACCTGAGATACTTGCTGACCTTTTCTCTCTTTATTATAACCAGGCAACGTCGACAAATAATTTAAAACGGGTTCTTTGACCAGACTTGGGAAAGTAGATATATCAATCGAATATTGACCATTATCTCGAATAAAAACATCATCGGCCATTGCCTCTAAACGCTCTAGAGAAAAGTAATTACGGATAACATTTGCATCCAAAAGAATGTGACCAGCATCTCGCATCGCAACCAATATTTTCAACAAAGCCTCAACAAACGCAATTGCTCTTCCCTTCCACATATCACCATCACCACCACCAGATGAAGAGGAATCCATCATTCCAGTGATTAAGTTTGCCAACATACTAGATGAGCCCGTTGCAAAAGGATTTAGCGTGTTGCTCAGTCTTTTCTCTTGTGGACCAACAATATCTTTTGCACCTGTCATAAAGTTAATCAACAATAGATCATCATCTCGCCCAAGAAATCGAACAATTGAAAACATATTCGAGTACAAACTGTTATCACCTTTACCATCAACATAGATAAAGCCACTGGCTTGAACCAGTGCATTAAAAGCCAATGACGTTAAAAATACAGTTTTACCAGAACCTGTTGAACCAAAAATTAATACATGGGTTCGCATATCACCATCTGAAAACCACAATTCTCTTTTCAGACCATCCTTTTCATTTCCGAACAAAAAGGTACCCTCTGCTACTTTAGGCTTCCCAGTACCAGGTGATATATCATTATAGTCTTTCAACCCAGAACGCTTTGGCATACGGAAAGGCAATAACGATCGTCTCGTTGATGCATAAGCAATAAAACATATATTGGTCAATATCAGTAAATCTGCAATTGCCGGAAGCAATAAAGAAGATATTGCGGTTACTGCAACAATAACCACAACAGCTGTTGGCTTCTTAAAAGTGTCTGCAATCCGCTGACCTACTGGTCGAACATCACGCAAAATGGCACTTGTTTTATGCTCCTGCGAGGAATCTAAACCTCTCATTGATCATCCATGTTAATTAATATTTCTGACAATGACTTATCCAAAGCTTCAATTGCCTGCTTAATTTGTGGGACCTTTAAAGGACGTCTTAAACGTTTTTCAACCAACCAGTGGCCATATGGTGCAGAAACTTCAACAAAAGCTGTTCTTCTTCCAACATTGGATAACATATACCACAATCGCCGGTCCAGTGGTTTTAGCCACAAAAATTCAGACATCGCCATAACACCGTCAGTTCTAGATAACTCTAACATTGACGCCATGGCTGTATATAGATAAGCATGCGGAGACACTGCACGCCCAACAGATTTGGCTCGAACATGTTTAAAAAGCAATAATCGAGTTCCACCAAAATCTAAGTTTCCGCTGCCTGCTGAAGCTGCAATTTGTCGAATTAACGCTCTAGCACCTTCAGCATTGCCCTCTGCACGAGCACAAAAAATTGCAAACAATGCTAAGACATAAGGTGGCAACCCCTCTAATCCTGACCATAAGGGCCCCATCTGATTGCATAAAATGCTTCTTGCTTTATCTTTATCTAATTTTGCAACAGTTTGACCATGAATAACTTCTTTAAGCAATAGACCATTGTCCCGAGCAAATGCTAAAGGCTGTTCACTCACTCTCCATTCACCTATTACAATATCTTGGTCCACTAAATTCTTTCCCACCACACAGGAAATCTGTGGCCAGTTTTTCGCTTCCTGACGACTTAATGACGCCATGCTATACACTTGCCTATACCTGGCAAAACGATGGAAAAACATTGTATAAACAATACCAAATGTTCCGATCAGAATAGAGGGGAGAGACAACGCTTTACCAAAACGAGTGGATACAAAATGTAAATCTTGAGCAGACACCAGATTTGCAGGTGTTGTTGACATATAATGAATGGCTGATTTTAATTCTAAAATAGCCACCATATCAGGATCCACAAAATCAGAGATTCTATCTATAAATTCCAAAACGACCAGCAAAGCGTTTGCTTCAACCAAACGAATTGAAAAGATAATTCGAACAATTTCCTCAGAGAAGTAGTACCATAAAAGCAATACAGTTGCTGTAATCAGTCCAACAATTAAAAATAGATCCAAAGCCTGATCAGGCTGGCCCTGTTGTTGGCCTCCACCACCTTTCACGACGGTCTCCTAACATCACACAGCTCAAGTCTAACTTCTTTAAGAAGACAATTCAATCAGACAATTTCAGAATTCATTTCAATTAGCGACAACCTATTAAAATGGAAAGTTTTTCCGCCCCAAATTAATCCCTTTACTACCCCTATCTTCACATTTTCTGGCTTCAAATAGCGCTTTCCTTTTGCACCAACAATCGAAGATTTGGGCATATCTAATATTACAATTCCCTCTCGAAATTTATCCTCAAGCGCATGCTTCGCTTCAGATAAAGATAAAAAAACAGGTCTTCTCTCAATAGAATATCTTATCCTTTTAAGCATGTTTTCCCATACACTTAAATCCTCACCAGATTGATGGTACAGTAGAACATAAATTGGCATGGTTGAATAATCTGAAGGCTGTGTTGCTTCAGCTATTTTTAGACGAGATAACATATGGCGCATTCTATCTGCCAACATCCTCAAAAAAGCTGTTTCACGCCAAACTGAGTTAGACAGAATTTTTTCATAATCCGCAATTCGGCGTTGAATTGGATTCATCTTCTTCCCCTAATTGTTGTAATACAGCGCTATCAGATCGCATTATACTTTTAACTGCTTTCAAAGCATCTTTATAGCAAGGGTTTTCAGACCTTAGCATTAGTAATGCTAATGAACGCGCAGTCCGATGCAATATTACATCTGACTCGTGACAGACGTCTAAAATATTTATTGACATTATTATACCTATTCAAAACTAAACTCATCCAATGCAATGACTGCACCGCTCCCTTTTTCTCCAACCACAGATTCTAAAACATCAATGATAAACAGCATTATGAAAGGTAGGGGTAGATGTGACTTTCTCAACTCAACTTTATATCCCAGATGTGTCTTTTTTTCTTTTGGGTACTGTTCCCCAAAAGAGGATCCCAAACAAACTGAACTAAATCGACTGGCTCGCTTCACAATACCTGGCAACACACCAAATGTGGCAAATGTTTCATCCAATGATAATTTTTTTCCCTTATATGAAAAGGTTACATCTTTATTTTTTGCATATTTAACGCAACCTTTAGTGATATCGTTGATCATAATTATACCCACCAAGGTCTAGCAACTTTGCGACTTCCTGCTAAGAAAGAGCGCAAAAAACGTCCGAAGACTTTTAAATTAAAACCGTAATACTCCAGCACAAAAAATACGAAAATCGTACCCAGCACTAAGAAAAAAGTATTCCAAGAGATATTTAACATAAACAATAGCAATGGAAAACTTGTTGTCGAATTCATTACCCAAAGTTTCGGTTCTCTACCTGTATTTTGCCAATTACCCAACTGTGCCATTTTTTCCTACCGCTTCCATTATTTTTACTATACCTTAGTACAAAGACCTGTTTCAAGTTAAAAAATGATTGGCTATCTTTACAAATGCATCGAAAACACCACCTGTTTTTCAAAATCTCAGCTGTGGGAACACATCAAGCACTATTATATCCAACTGGGTGAAAGTGCCTGGGATCGAAATGTCCCATATTTGGTAACAAACGCAAAAACCACAGCAAAATATCATGCACACCTGATTCTTTCTCATGCCAAAGGTCCATACACCATCATAGATTATGGCGCCGGTATTGGCCAACATGGGTACTATCTTGCCCATTACCTAGAAAAGCTAACACCTCAATATCAAAAACCCCTAGAGTGGTTTACCCTATATTTGGCAGATATCAGCCCATCAACCATAGAAAATCTTTCTAAGCACATTCAACTTCAACCCTTTATCCACTCAAGATTGGTTAAACCGTTACTGTTAACTGGAAACTGGCTTGAAGATCTCAATCTACCCAACACTTGCCAGCACTGTTTAATCGCTAACTATCTTTTTGATTCAATGCCATTTCTGGCATTTGAAAACAATCAATTAATGGGGCTATCGCTACATGCACAAAGAAGGCACCTGCAATCAATCTCATTGCCCACTTTGGTGCTAAAAACAAGGAAATTAAACCAAGATTCAAGTCAATTTGAAGAACTTAAGCGACGTTATCAACACCTACACCGATACACAATTCCATCAATGGCCATTGAATTTATTCAATCTTTTTTCAAAAAATCCGATGATGCGTTAATGATCATCAATGACAAAACTTTCCCGCATATCTCAGAGATTGATTATGACCCATTGTTCAATTTAACATTAGAGGGGTGCTACTCTAGCACGCTCAATATGGATGCAATTATCCACACATTACAACTGCCCCACTCTATCACCAATCACTTCCCCAGGTTACAAACCGTAGTATTGGGGCACAACACACCCCCAAGCTCTGATCAACCAAACTGCTCAGACACCGCCGCTTTGTTCGAGCACTACAAAAAGCAAACCAATATTTTTGCAGCACATTGCCACAGCATTGCCAAATCACTGTCTTACGATCCTTTTTGTCTTGAACTGTTCTCTCAAGCCATTACGCCAGATGGTACATCTATATCATCCATATTAAATTTAATTCAAAAATGCCAAGCCAATAATTTTGCTAAAAAATCAGATTTTACACTTATTCATCAAGGAAAAATTCTTCGGCGCCTACAACATTACAAGCAAGCCTTAGCGGCCTTAGAGCAATACCGATCACAACACTCTGCCCACCCAGCTTACCACCTAGAAATGGCCATTTTATATCTGGACTGGGGCAAAAAAGAAAAAGCCATATTTCATCTTCAATCTTGCTTGTTAGACAAAAAGACCCAGGTTCAGGCAAAGACTCTGATCGAAGCACATCAACTAGAAGAGTTTCCTCAGAAAAATGAATATTGAATTAATAAAATGTTCAATTATTTCATTTCTTACTTGACAATAGGGGATGAAAACTATTGAATAAATTATGTCTTCGAACTGGATATCGTCATGAAGAAACATTTTGTCTGCTTAAGCATAATTGCACTACTTAGTGGTTGTGGTGATAGCGTAGACGAATATGATGTAGATGCTTCCAAAAGGAAAATCTATATCACACCTCAATCATCTGAAATGAGCATGGAAACGGGGGGTGCTATTGCTGAAGCCGCAAGAGCTGCGACTACTTCTTTGCAAAAATTAGCACAACTTCAGTATGCAACTCAGCCCAAAATGGATGAAAATTTCCGACAAGAATTCTCAGTAGAGTTATCAGGCTTAGCCTCGATTGAATACACAGGTCCTTGCGAACCATTATTGGAACAAATTGCTAGAACTGCAGGGGTAAGAATAAATAAAATTGGTAACCCAACAGCAACACCCATTATTGTTTCTGTTAGTGCCAAGTCTGCACCACTATCTGAAATAGTGCAAAATATTGCCTATCAGATACAAAGTCATGCTAGGATTTCCTTTAACTCTGATAGTAAAGTTATTGAGGTTATCTACCTCAACACATAGAGGAGTGTTATGTCACGATCCATAAGATATATTGCAGCCACTGCGATCTCGCTGGTGTTTTTAACCGGTTGTGATCCAACACCTGATGATGGTGATAGAGGCCATTATGAAGCAGTCCGTGAAATTGCGCTAACCTACGGTGCACAATCTGGTTTACACTGGAAAGCACAACAAATTACCGCTTATTTAGATTTACATTCCGATGAATTAGACAAAATATTCAACTTTAATGCACTGTTGATGAAACATAATGTTTTACCGCCTGTAGTGGCACAATATGGTAAAACCTATCAAATAGAAAATGATCACACTGTTCGGATATCAGACAAAGAACTTAAGATGCTAAAACCTGCTCGGTTTGTATCTGTCGCACCCAACTGGCGTGATTATATATTTATTCAATATGCTGCTCCAGAAGAACCGCCTGAGAATTTATTGCCCTCAAATGGCTATGAAGAATCATTATGGAGAGAAGCGATTGAAATTGGTTGGAGCGTCGGTGTTGAGCAGGCCAATGCTATTTTTCAAAACTCACTATCTATACTAAGTCAAGATTTTGAAGGCATGGTCTTGTATCAAATTTTACACGCACAGAATATGATATCAGCACCTTACACTGAAACCACTAATTTGGGTGTAACGGGCAATACTGAGGGCTTACGCCTTAATGATAAGATCATTACAATTGAAAAACCTTCTGTCTTAAACCCTCAAACTCAGCAATGGCATCCTATATTATATGATGAGAATATTTAAATCTCTGATAAAATAATTTTTAACGCTATAACACCATTAAGTTATATAGGAAATAGTCGTGATTGAAGAAAACCCAGCCAATGAACAGCCAAACGAAGGTAAAAAAACCATTGATAAAGTCGCTGAAGATTATTTTATTCCACAAGAACCTGGGCGTTTCTCTGAAACAGATTTGAACTTAATTCTTGAGCATTCTGCCAAATTTGATGTTTCCGATATCACCATTCAAACTGGTGAGCCAATTATTATGGAAGAATATGGCAAACTAAGAAAGCTTTCACGTAAATCATTATCAAATGCCGAAGCCGGGGATCTATTGAATAGTATTTATGGTGCAAATGGTACAACTCGTTTACTCAGTGGTGAAGACATTGATACAAACTATGAATTTAAGCCCGATAGAGCCAATAGACTTCGGTTTAGGGTGAATGCTACAGCTTGTATGGTTGATGGTCATGAAGGCATGCAAATAACTCTAAGAACAATACCAACAGACCCGCCTATTTTATCAGGTCTAGAGCTAGAACCAGACTTAATTAAAGCTTTAAAGCCTTCAGAAGGTGTTGTATATGTTACTGGTGCAACAGGTAGTGGTAAAACCACCTTACTCGCTTCGATTATTCGCTCTATTGTTGAAGACCCAGAAGAGCACAGAAAAATCTTAACCTACGAATCTCCAATAGAATTTGTCTATGACAATATAGAACGCCATGCGTCTATCGTCAGTCAAACAGAAATACCGAAACATCTACCAAGTTTTGCTCACGGTGTTAGAAATGCGCTACGTCGTAAACCCCGATTAATACTGGTTGGTGAATCCAGAGATTATGAAACCATCAATGCCGTATTGGATGCAGCATTAACTGGGCACCCAGTGTATACCACAGTACATAGTAATGGTGTAGCAGAAACAGCAAGACGACTCATTGGTAGTTTCCCAAGAAGTGAACGCATGGGTAAAACAATTGATATTATAGAAACCTTACGCCTTATTATTTGGCAGAAGCTGGTTCCATCCACTGATGGCAAACAAACTGCATTGCGCGAATATCTTGTCTTCACTGATAAAGTTAGGGATGCTTTACTCTCTCAAGATGTCGACAATATCACTGCAAATATCCGAAAAGAGTTAAAGAAATCTAAAACTTCAATGATAGATTGTGCAATTAAAAAGCATAAAGCTGGCATTATTTCAGATGAAACCTTTAATAAGCTAAAACAAATGGATCAATCTGCAAATAAAGATCTTGGAACTTAGCCATTTGGGCCAACCTGTCCGCGGGCTTTACTATAACCATAGCTAGTAGCAGCTGAAATTGGGCCAATAACAGCTGCTGTAGCAAGTCCTATTACACCGGTTACTGGTATGGCCAAAGCCATTCCAATTGCTTGAGAGACATTACCTTGCATAAGGTTTGATACAGCCTTTCCAAAAATATTACCAGCAATATTACCAGAAGTGGGCTGAGCATCACCTGGTCGCAACCTAACCTGCTGATTATTTTGATCTACGTTCTCTATACCTGTGGATAACTTATAACGCGTTATACCATTTTGCTCTAGTGCAGCATTAAATTCAATTGGGTTTCCTGTTGATACAGGGCGTTGTGCTCCATTCTCATCTGTATAACTCATTGAGGTTTTACCAAAACCAAAATTACTCCCTGCACTTCCCATTAAACCATGTAACCCAACGCTACGTCGAATTTGTCTTAGCGCCGATATTTTCTCAGCTCTACTCATATCACTTCGAATAATCTGACGAGCCAACATACGACTATTACCAGTCAGACCTTTTTCTAAAACCTTACCGGCTTTTTTGTTACCACCATCAACCTTATCAAGTACTTTATTGATTCTACCACCACCAGTTGCCCAAGCTGCTTGACGCTCACCTGTTTTCTTTGCTGAGAATAAATCACTTGTCCTGACAATATTGGAAGAATGCTGATCACGCCGAGCCTTACCAGAACCTGTCCCACCTTGAGATGCTTGCTGAGCACCACTTTCAAACTGCGTGCGCAAAGCCAACACTTGCTGTAGTGGATTGATGCCACCCATAGGCCCTACGCCAATCCATGATCCAATCTTATCTGGCAACATACCAATAATGGAAAAAGATTGAATCAGCACAATAAACACAACATAAGAATAAATCATCATTACCGACATTAATAAAATAACACCCTCCACAGAAGTCGCCGTTTTAGAAGCAACAATTCCTGCAAAATAAAATTCCATAAATCGCAATATACCTTCATTCAAAAAGAATATGGCATTTTTAGACAAGAACATGGCCATACAAGTTGCGATCATAATGGTTACTGGCCTCAAAGCCAGTAAAAAAAACATCATTAAGGTTTGATCTGATGCACCCAGAAATTGATGCGTACTTGGGTGAGTTAACCCCAATGCCACCAATGGTGATGCAATCATTGCCTCTATAATTATAAATATCCATCCGATTAAAGAGAACATTAAAATTAAATACGGAACAGCTGGTAAAAACACACTAAACAATGCACCCCAAATCATAAATATCGTGGATATAGCCGAACCCAATGGTTCATATTTATACAAAGCATACTGATCTAAATCAGCCAAATAGCCCCATGTCTCAATTAATGATCCCCCCACACCATATAATATTATCTGCCCAGCACGGCTCCATGATGTTATCGGATATACCGACATTGCTGATTCAGCACCAACTGCTGCAAGCAAAGTACCAGTTGTAGATGCATATACTTTTTTACCAAGCTTATCATCCAATCTAATAACACCATCTTCACCTAAAATGGCATCACTTCGATAATCCACACCAGCCATTAATATCTTTAACCCCATATCGCGAATAAAGTTAATCGGTGTTTTGGCGGATGTTCCATTTTGATAAGCAATCAATCCAGTTGTTCCTGCACATTCTGATTTCGAACACCCAGTAATAGCACCCAAAACATTCTGGATCATTTTATCCATGCTTTCTTGAATAACATGTATGTTTAAAGGTGGTAGAAATGCTCTATCTGGATTAGATCTGGGCATTTTAATGTTACCAATCGTTGTTTGTATATGATCTCTCAAATCATCTGACCCAATATAATGATCAAGTCCAGACATAGGTAGCTTATCTTTATCTATCCAATTATCACTAAAGCTTGAGATCTCATTAAATAGTAGCCGATATATTTGACTTTTAGTTTCATTTTTAGCCACATTTCTTCGGGTAACGATCAATTGCGCCTGTACAAAACTATCTAAATCACGTCCATTCAACGTATCACTGGCCTCATGTATATTAAACAATCTTTGCGCTTCTGTAGAAGATGCTTCTATTACATCTGCTGGTAAGGTTGTCTCCGTATCATTTTGCCAATTCTTTTGAGGCTTAGGTGTTGCTTGAGTAAAAGTCGGAACGACGTAGGAAGCAGATTGAGATGCGGTGTTGTTTAATATATATTCTTCAACCATATAAAAATCTGATAATAAAGTTAATAAACTTAAACTGTCATTACTGCTACCTGTTGGCACAACAAATGACATTAATTGAGAATAATTACGATATGTCAATTGTAATGTTTCCTTACTCCAGCAGCTTGAGGCATCTTGAGCCCCAGATAAACAAGAACTACCCAATCCAAAAGGACTACATAATGTATCAATGTAAAGCGGGTCAGTGGATAAATCTCGCCCAGTTGCTTCTGCCTGGATTTGAGCTTGATCAAAAAATATTTGGGCACTATTGGATAATGCTCTACCAATACTTTTGAGGGAGTTTAAAACTTCTGTCATTTTTGCAATATACGAAACATTTGCTTCTGGCAGCTCTAAAAAGCCACATTCAGAAATCCCTTCAAAACCATAGGTGACTTTTTCAACTGTATTGGATAATTCTTTAAAGCTTAGCGGCATTTTCCCAAATTCAGTGTCAATCATCATATCTGGAGCATAAGTTAACGCACAAGCACCCATCGACACCATTTGAGTATAACTGCTATTGATACCATCATTTTTCAACCTTAATTCAATGGTATCCATTGGTAATGCTGAAGTAATCGCTATATTAGAAAAAACATAACTTGCAAACCACACACTCCACCAAACAATTTTTAAAACAAAATGCTGAATTAATGCATAATCTGAATTTCCAATAGGGACCAATAATACTGCACCAGCCAAAGAACGTATATACACCCAAGCATTAATCTTTCTAGCAAACCCCGAACCATCCCCTGCTAAAGTTGCAACACCATATAATATTGAAAAAGATAACACTGATATCAAACACGCTAAAATTCCATAGTTATAAACTTTAAACAAAAGCGGCCATTGGCCTTGGTGGTCAAACAAAAATGCAGTTATGTAGTTTATAAATTCATTTGCTGCATCATCAGAGGCAAAGCTTAACATGGGTATGAAAGATAGAAATATAAACATCAGTAACTCTTCGCTCCTTTAAAGCCACCAGATGATTGTGCTGCAACACCCTCTGAACCAGATTTACCAGACATCCCAGATTGTCCCAATGCACCCAACGCACTGCCTTCTTGCTGGCTAACGATACTTTGAATGCTTTGTACAGCTTCTTCTTCACTGCCATCTGTTTGCTGTGCACCAACCCACAATAGAATTTTATTGGGAAGCTTATATATGAAACTCAAAGATTGCATAAGCAGTACGCTTGTTATATAGAGAACAACAACCATAAAAGCATAGAATAAAAACCCATCACCCAAAGTTGGTGAGGCATCTGTAAACATATTTAGCCCAACTTGGACAAGTCCATAACTTAAAGCAAGCATACTGATTGACAACAAGAGCATACCAATAAAAAAGCCAATGACGATGAGAGGTGCCCTCAAATAGACGCTCAAAAGTAATGCCAACGCTTGATGAGAAGACCCTAAGAAATCATGCCCTTGAGGAAACGTAACCCCCATAATAACCAAAGGTGCTGCAATCATGGCTTCAACAACAACAAACAACCACCCAACAATTGAGATAAAATAAATAAGAGATGGCAGCATTGGAATCCAAACTGCCAATAAATTTGACACCACCATTACAGGCGTAGCAGCCATTACAATATAGCCGTAGTAGGCATATTCATACTGAGATGCAAGCATATGCAAATAACTAAAAAGTCCTGATGTAACAGAGTCCGTTACGTGTGCTGCTACATTCGCAGCCGTTGCGACTGTCATAGAGGTTATTGCAATGGGGAACTCTGCAGCCCACCCTGGATTAATAATTGGTATGACTGCAATAATTATCATGGGATTACAAGCAGGCCAACGTGGTGAAAACCCAGGCAACAAGGGTTGTGGCGGATACAATAGACAATGCATCCAATCCCACATAAATTCTTGACTCATTGATGTGATTGACTTGGTTACCGATAACCCAATTTTGGTACCAAAAAATGTCCAAAACAAATTATAAGCCCTGATTGTTTGCTCAGCCACAACATTTCTCATAATGGTAAAGATGAATATCGTAGACTGTCCGCCCATATATGCTGCCACCTCACCCAATTTTCTAGCTGGTGACAACACCATTTGTGGCATATTGGTCACATAAGCCTCTACCCATTTATTTGCTGTAAAGTATATAAATGCATCAACAGGGTCTTTCAATGCTCTTTCAGTTCCATCTTTTGTCTTCAAACGTTCTTGTTCCTTTGTCAAGGTCGCCGCACCATCATTCCACTTCTTATACCCATCATTTTCCCAAATTTCTTTTAATGTTCTAGGCTCACCCTCATCCATATAACTTGGTTTATACATCATTGTTTTTAAGTATGTTTTAACAGTTTCTTCAAAAGTTGCCCTTTTGGCATTCACCACTGAGCCCGATGAACTAATTTGAGACTCAAAAGACATATTAAAAATATCCATATCAAAACGAGTTTCATTGCCACTACCAAAACTATTCACGCCAGAGCTTAAATCTGTAAAGGTATCACCATGGGATGATCCACTATCTGAACCAATAGAAGCTGTTATTAAATCTTTCATATTTGTTATTTCTCGACCAGAGGCTTTCACATCCATAATCGCTTGATACATTACAGGAAAATCAATCCAATTGTATAAAAAATCTTGTGTGACAGCTGCTCCTTGCTCCTTGGGAGGCTTAGGAATTCGAATCGTAAACAAATTTGCTAATGCATCATGCGAGCTTTCTATACTCCGTTTCACACCCCGTAAAAATTCGGGCGCAGCACTCATACCAGATGAACAACTTTCTGGGTTTCTTGAAAAGCACTCTTGACTGGCTTGATCAGATTTCACAGTTGGAAGGTGATAATAAATATATGACATAATGGGATGAATCAATAAATTTATATTCCCCTCTAATACTTTTTGATAATTCTCAGCTTCCAACTTATTTTTAGTAATTTTGCTAAAATTTAAATGATGCTCAAAAGGACAACCTGTAAATTTTATCATTCCATTATCAACGGAGTATAAAGTTGAAGGATTGGAGGAAGGAACACCTTGCAGTCGATTGTACTCTACTGCACAAACTGAACCTTTTATAACACCTCTATAAAAATTCTGAATAGAGGGATTATGATCCAACTTACTGGCATTTAAAGCCACTTGTGCAGCACCGTCTGATTCTTGAGAAACAAATAAAAATTCAGGAGAGTGAATCATTGATTGTTCTAAAATTTCATGAGAAAGGTTGCTTGCAAGTGTAACGCTTTTAAGCACAATGGACATTACAAGAATTTGAACTGTAGAATAACCGCTGGATTGAGGAAAGACCAAAGCCAGCCCCCCGAAAGTTCTAAACAATGTAAAATACCCTGTTTGACTTCCTTTTTTACCCATAAATACGCCTTGCGCGGAGGTTTGAATAACGGCTTGTGTAATGGTTATCGCTGCAAACATTGATCCAAAAATCATAATAGATACATTAAATATCCTAAATAATAATGCTGCGAGACCATCATTACCTGTGAGCAATCCATTAACTGATCCAAACAAATCTGCCAACAATGTTCTTGAAGCATCATGACTTACAGCAGAGAAAGCAAAGGAGCACAGAAGGATAAAACTGAAACGTGTTATTTTACGATAAAGTTTCATTAGTCCTTACCACCGCCGCTACCGCCGCTACCGCCGCTACCGCCGCTACCGCCGCCACCAACTCCACCTGAAGCACCGCCACCATCAGATCCACCGCCGCCAACGCCACCAGAAGAACCAGCTCCGCCGCCAACGCCACCAGAAGAACCAGCTCCGCCACCAACAGATCCACCTGAAGAACCAGAACCGCCGCCAACACCACCAGATCCGCCTTTAGAGCCGCCGCCAACACCGCCAGATCCGCCTTTTGAGCCACCGCCAGAGGAACCAGAATCACCTTTTGAACCACCGCCACCAGCAGAACCAGAATCACCGTCATCATTACCACCGTCACCATCTTCTTCTTCAGCAGGATCATTATCAGGAGATTGAACATCCCCAGTTGTGGCTTGTGAATTTGGACCAGATGTTGATTGGGAAGCACCCTGAGAAGCTTGACCTGCTGCCTGTTGAGTCTGGCCTTTCACTTGCTCTGCAAGCTGTCCAACACCACTTTGATCTTGTGGCCCACCAACCCAACGTAAAATGCGTTCAGGAATGATGTATATCAATGAGTATGATTGTTCTATCACATTCATTAAGACATAAACATAAATTAGCAAAGAACCAATCAATATCACAGCCAACTGATTTAATTCAGGTACTGTTTCTCTTGGAAAGAATGATAGTAAAATTTGTAAAAACCCCAATTGAAAAAGTTTTAACAATAATTCTGAGACAACAATGGCCATCAGCATTCCAAATAACATACAAATTGGTCTGACGAAAATACCCAATAATAACATTAAAGATTGTTCTGCTTTTCCTAAAAGATCATGTCCCTCTGGGTGAGTAATGCCCAGTGCCACCAAAGGTGCAGCAACCATAGCTTCTGCAACCGACATAAGCCAAGCAACAATGCCAAATAAAAATAATAAAAATGGCAACATAGGCAAATAAACCCCCATGATGACGCCAAGTGAAAATAACATTGCTGCAACTGCAGTTCCCAATGGGACATAAATTTCTAAGGCAATTTTGGTACCACTATAACCCATTTTGAAACCAGCAATTGCAATTTCAGCTGTTGTAGAAGCAGCAGCCCCTGCCCATGCTGCCATTGTACCGTACGTACCAGCTTCTACACCAACAGCGACTGCAGATAAGCTTGTTGTTGTCGCAAAAAATGAATCCGCCAGATGTTTAACTTCTGAATATAAGTCCTCAACGGTATTGTGGTAATATGTTACCGATTCTCGAATCATACGCCGACCAAGGTCTTGAATCATACTAATGGGGTTCACATGATCATTGGGAAAAAGTATTGTATATAGCAAACTACCTGTGTGAAAACAATTTCTTTGATCAGTAAACTGTGAAAAAGTCTGGGTGGATTGCTTATAAAAACCACAATCTGTACTGGGTGCAATCCCCACAAGTTGCTCGAGAACATTGCGCAACATAATTGCAAGATTCGTAATGGGTTTTGCAACATCTACATCAAATAACCATGCTGTCTTTTTCCCCATCTTACCACTAATTTCAGGTATTAAATCATATGCAGCTTGGGTTCCTCTGTCACCACGGCCACCTGAGGGAATATACTTATTAATTTTCTTCAAATAGTTAATAATCTGATTGTCCATATTTTCTTTAACTTCATCCATATTTGCATCTGACAACCCAGATGAATTGCCAAGATCATTTATAAATTGATCATTAAAACTGGCCAATGAAGCTTTGTTTTTAACAACATCTGCTTTTGCCAAACTGGGTAATGCTATGGGCAGGACATTTAAAACAATATAGTTCCCCACAAGCTGATCACGAACAGATGTCATTGGGCTACCTGTGGGCACTTGGATATAGCCTGAAGACATATTATAAGGAATAGTAAATACTTGATGTGTTAATTTTGAAGATTTTCCGGTTTCTTGCAATTGAGCATAATACATACCTGAAGATAGCCAACCACTTTCTCTGGCATCATTATGCCAGCCAGATGGTGGTTTGGCTTTGCCCATAAATCTCGATGACACTGACTCAAGTCCTATAGAGTACTGATATGCCATAGTGGCAATTGCATTGGTAAACTGTAATCTTCGGTGCGCACTCTGAATTTGAATACTGGCAAAATTATCTGGTGCAGATGCTGGATCTTCGATCGTACCCCAACTATCGTGCCATGCATTATGCGCTCTTTGGAAAGGCGTTGCTGTGGGTGGTGGCATACCCGATAGTGGTGCTTCTTTTGGCAGTGTAAACAACGGTGTTGAATAAAAACTACTCACAAACCCCAATAAACGTCTTGCTGGCGATATCAACAGTAACTGTGCCTCAGCCATTGCAATCGTCTCTGATTCAACATTACTCGTTGGAATTGGAGCTGGCATTGAAAAGCATTTTTCTTGCATAGTTGAACGTTTGGTTAAAACAAACTGCATATTGGAGCCAGATTGAAGCACCCGAATATCGACAGAGCAATTTACATCACCATTACACAAAGTATGATAAGGTGCCCACATATCTGTATACATTTTTGCAAAATACCTTGACATATCTTCAGCATTTTCTCTTGCATTATTTGTCATAGGCACTGATGAAATACCATTTCCACCAGTTTGCTCATGAAAGGTTAATGCAGCATCCCAAGCAGTATTAGCAAGGCCAACGCCCAGTATTACAATCTTGATCACCAAAACTTGAATAACCGAATAGCCGGATGACATGGGCACCATCACTGTCACACCCGTTACCGTTCTAAATAATGTCCAAGGACTTACCCTTGTTGAAAAAGCACTGGCACCATCCTGTGCTGATCCAATCACACTGGTCAGAACAGTATACCCAACTGTTACAGAAACAACGGTTAACACCCCAAGATTAAACATCCTAAAGATTTCACCCATAATAGCATTACTGCCATTTAGACCACCAACATTTCCAAATAAAATTCTTAAAAAATAAAGAGACAGGTCCGCATTAACCACTGAATCAAATAGGCGTGCTTTTAAAAGCTCCGCATCATAAAATTGTGCTAAGCCTGTCGATGCACTTACCCAATATACTGACGATACAATAATAAATAAGGTAAGAAATTGTTTAGCTCGTTTTTCCATTTCTCAATACAACAATATTGAACCAATCCTTAAAATTCATACCCAGGCGTTTTTGACGCATTTGCATCAACCAAAAACTTTCCCGAAAATAAAAAGAAAATAGCATAAAGTTAAGTGGTAACATGACCACTGCAGCCATCCACTTCTGCTGATAATACAACCACAACATATAAACTATACCAACACCAAAAAGTGCCAAATAAACGGTCACCGCTTTCTTAAACTGCTGCATTTGATGTAAAAGAAAATCTGGTGTATACCCATAACGCTCACAAGCTTGCTCATAAGTTTCTTTAACGGGTGAAGTATTAACAGGTCTTAATAAATTACCATACATATCACGAATCCATACGCCGTTTTGCGATATAGCACTCCAGCCAATCCATGATTTTACATTAAACAATGATTTAAAAGTTGAACGAAATCCAAATTTCATATGTCTCCCCTTGCTACTGCCTAGTATACCAGACTAATCCAAAAACAACAAAATTAATTCTTAGTGGAAATTTGCACAGATCCTCCAGCAGCACTCCCGACCCCTGAAGCTGCAGATTGAGATTGCTGGGAAAGACCTGTTTGCACAGAACGCATAACCTGAGCCACGCCAGAACCGGCTGATTCTGCTGGTCCACCAATCCATTTAAGAATTTGATCAGGAATCACATAAATCATTGAGTAACATTGCTGCATAATAACCATTAGTGAATAAGCATAAAGCACAACCAAACCAGCAATACCAAACATAATCGCAATACTTAAATCAATATCTGCCTGCAGTAAATTTTTAAAGAAAAACAATGAACTGACCAACATCATAGAATTAAATAATTTAATTAAAGAAAATGACATCAGCATTGATAACATAAAGCCGATTAAGGTAATAAATGGCCTAATAAAAACGCCAACCAGTAGCATAATTGCTTGCTCTGTTTTTCCGAGCATTTCATGCCCTTCTGGGTTTGCAAACCCTATCATTACAATGGGGGCTGCAATCATTGCTTCTATCACAGAAAAAATCCAAGCCAATACTGAAAATGTATAAATTAACATTGGTGCAAAAGGAATATAGGCAGCCAATATCAAACCTGCTGTAAAATAGACAACAGCCAGTCCATTTCCAAGCGGTAAATATACACTGATCACTGCCTTTGCAACTGCCAGGGAAAATTCAATTAAATGCTCAATGGGATCAAAAATCATACCACCAAATTTATTCAGCGCGCTTAATCTTGCATTCGAGCGATTCAACGAGTTTTTCCGAGCAGAATTTTTTTCTCTGGCTGCCGTTACTGCTCTTTGCTTGTTTCGAGCAACCAACCCTTTGATTGTACCCCTTGCTAGTGAAATAAGGGATGACATTGTGTATGCTGATTCAGCAGCAGATGTAACTTGCTCATAGAGTAATTTTGTTGATTTGCTAAAATAACTGTGGGTATATTTTAACATATCATCACCTAAGGTTTGTACATCATAAATTGGATTTTGGTTAGAGTTACCACGCATAACATCCAAAGTTGCCCTTGTAATGCCTGATGACATATATTGAATTTCATTCATGATCACAGAAGAATCAATTTTAATTAATTCAATTTCAAAATAATCACCAATCCCATCCAATGGCGGAACCTCTAATTTTGCCATAACACCATCACTACTGTTCATGTGGTGATCATAGGCCATTTCAGTGACAGAAGCATTCGTCAGGGGTGGCGCTTTTTGTTCGTAAGCATTTTTATAGGCAACACGAATCATCTTTTGCATGTTATCTTTAGCTTCCCCATTATAATTTAGAGGGGCTCTCATCGCTGAAGGCTTGAGAATCCTATCTCCATAACTATAAATGTGGTTTTCTAACTTTGCGTCTTGGAATTTCATATCAAAATATTTTTTAGTATTCTTTTCTGATTTTGGCGCTTGTGTTTGCAGCAGTGCACGATAATTCATACCAGCAGAAATCCAACCTTGTTTTTTTATGTGCTTAAAAAAGCTACTTGATGTTGGCTCTACACTCGCCTTATGATTTTCTCGAATGCTAAAGTAAAACAATCTTAACTGAGCTGCTAAAATTTCTGCCACTTTCTCATCTGAATACATCGAATTATATTCTTGCAAATATTGATCTAAAATTTGGGTTGATACTGAGGATATATAACTTCTAAGGGAATGAGAATAATTAACGTTTCTCTCATACTGCGAAGCTGTCAAGTTCGAAACATCTGGCCAGGTCAACACCACATCAAAACAATGTACCGTTTTTGATGTGTTATCAGCACGCATATCCAAATCGACCCTTATCCTTTCCTGAACACCATCGGCCACCTGTTTTGTTTCAACATATTGTGTAAATTTAGCCCGCACCTGACTTCCAACATAACCATGCATGACAGGCAAACAAGGTTTAATCAAGCTGGCTGATTCTAAGATTGCCAAATTAATTGGATTTAGCATGTTTTCTATTGTTGCCTGAGAGCTTCCAGAGACATAAAAATTATAATCATGCCCATCTGTCTCAATATTCGCCTGACCCAAAGGAATGGTCCTGTTTTGCCCATCTGGATTTAGATTTTTAATTAAATCAATCGCACTATCTTTTTGAGCATCATCCGTCGCACCAGTTTGATGAAATATCGCCTTTCCATGTGCTTCTATGTAGTCTAAAGAAGCATCCCAGGTAATATCCGCAACAACCGCACCTGCAACGACAACTTTCATCACCAATACTTGAATTAAAGAATAGCCAGAAAAATTGGGCAAGAGTGCAACCATTGAACCAACAACCCTTGCAAGACTAAACGGACTAAAACGGCCAGAACCCAGTGCACCACCGTCATGCGATGTTGTTGATACTGAAAAAACACTCGAATAAACGAGTATCAACGCTGATACGGATAAAATACCTAGGTTAAATATTCTAAATAAGATTGAAATCAAACCAGATGGGCCAGATTGATTTCCTTCTAAAGCATAATCAATTCCGCCAAAAATTTTACCCAAAAAGTATTGTGATAAATTTGCATTCGTCCCTGCTTTATTTAAGTTATAGGGAGAAAAATTTAGTAAGGCCTCTCCAACTTTTCCAACAACAGACCCTGCATCAGATGTGGAGCCCACTCGATAAATATCATCAATTGATGCCCAAGCCCAACTTGCAGTTAAGGCAGCAAAGAACAGTAGCAAAGCTCGCCTTGTCCATATTTTCATCTAGTGTCACCAGCAGTGTGATAAACCCACTTCACTTTAGCAAATAAATTTTAAACATTCACCCATATCCATAATTTAATTATTGAAAACACCCAGTCACCTGGTATAATCAAATAAATTTAAAACAGAGAAAATTAATGAGACTATTCTTAGTTTTATGCACAAGCTTAGCGTTTGCTAGCGATATGTGTTACATAAAGACCAAAGCCACCTTTATTGGGAAAGATGATCCAAAATACACTCTTGTGTCAGTTAACCCAATGAAAACTTCTATTCGTGATTGGATAAGAGTTGGTAACCTAGGAAGCACAACATACATGCAGCAAACTGATATCGTCGAACCAGATTCCACCATATATCATATGTACGTTGTTGATATAATGGGCGAAAGCACTCAATACACATTAACTGAAACTATCACGCTAAAGGGTTGTCATCCCACATCAACCAAAGCAAGAGGGATAGATTTTTCGTCTTATGTTGTAAACACACCAGATGAAGTGAAGTTCACACACGAATTAATACATTAGAACTGAAGATGTTTTTTTCAATCCTTAAGCATCCGTATTTGATCTGTTCGCAGACATAGAAACCAAGCACTCAAGCTTAATAGACTTCTGAAAAACAAATTGTACAACAATGTCCATTTATCCTCAATAATGGAAGTTGGAAATAAGATATTCATTAGCAATAACACTGATGCCATGGCCAATGATGCGTATATAGAATTTTTAACAAAAGCCGCATCAAACAGTGGTTCATTGATAATTTTTTGTACATAATAATACAGCTGACATGCATTGCTTACCCCGCCAAACAATATCCCAACGCAAATCGCCAAATACTGAAACTTTGGCAATAATATTAGCGTAATGGATGAACTCATTACAAAGCTAATCATCGTTATTTTAAGTAGCTCTTGTGGCTTTGATAATGCATATGGCACCACATTCCAAACTCGAACAAACATTAAAAAAGGAATTGCCAACGACAATAACTGAAAAGCAGTGGCGCAAGCGCTAACATCATAAATAGTGAAATTATCTGATTTGAAAAGTGTAGCAACAATGATCTCTGAAAGAAAAAAACCGCCAATCATAGATGGTAGAGAAAACAACAGCACCCATTTTGATGCCTTTTGCAAGATTGCGGTCATCTTATCTTCGTCTTGATTTTTACAAGCTTGACTTAAATCAGTCAACACAATATTGGCCAACACCACTGAAATCACCCCAAGCGGTAAATAAGCCAAGCGCTCAGCATAATACAGCCAAGATAAACTGCCAGTAACCAAGAATGATACTAAGAATAAGTCTAAGCAAGAAGAAACATAGGTTATGACTTGCGCTAGAAAACCATAAAATGCCTGCTTAAATAATTTTGAAATACCATGGTACTCATGGCGAAAACAAGGCCAAATTACCCCTTGGATTTGATAGACTCGATACACACAGAACAATACTTGGATAATACCGGCTATAAATACAGATTTTGCAACATAGTCAATTAAGAAATATTGACTATAGCCATAGATACCAGATAGAAGCATCACATTTAGCGCTATTGGCAACATTGAGCCCACTTCATACTGCCGATGAATATTCAACTGTACGACATAAAACCCACAGCAAGCCATACAGCCTAGGTATGGAAATACCCAAGGTAATAGTTCAACGGCTTTCAAAAATGTTTGATGATTGGGGTCAAGGCCATGGGCAAACACACTTAGCATCACTTCCGGATACAATACAAATGGGAGTGTAACTATGAGGACAATCACTATATATATTGCATAAACATGCTCTAAAAAAGCTTTTTTATCTTTTGCCTGCATAACCAATGGCAATAATGTTTGAGAGAAAACACCTTCTGCAAACAGTCGCCTAAAAAAATTGGGTAATTTAAAAACAATCAAGAAAGCATCCAACTGCCATGATGCGCCAATATATTTGGCCATTAAAATGTCTCTAGTAAATCCCAGTACTCGAGATAAAAAGGTGATCAAAGCATTACGGATAACTATTTTATACATGGATCAACCCATTGATAATAAACTTGATCACATAACTGACAACTATCACAGCGAGTCAATTCAACACAAAATCCTCGCTTTACCCAAAATTGTAATAATTGACATGCAAGCGCAATATCAATGGCAAGTGCTCTCGCCACTTCCCTTTCAGAGGCCTGTTTTTTCAACACCAGGTATGCTTTAAGTTTTAATGGCGTCATGATAAAACCTCACAGCCCTCATTGTACTAAAAATTATCAGTAAACATAACCCATCCCAAACGTCTACTCCCCAATAGGTCATTTTTGCAAACCATATCGCTAAGAAGCTTGACCATACAAAAGAAAAAGCAGATATCCACAGATTGAACTCGTTTTTAAGCGCCCACATTGTCGTAAGACAGGGAAAATACAATAATACAAATACCATATAGGCCAGTGCTGATTTGGTTGTAAAATATGATTGATATAACTGGTGCGTGCTAACCTCTCCCCAGTCTAATAGAAATATCTGAAGCGGCAAATGGTATAGACGAGAGAAAAAATCATTCAGCAAGACCACTAAGCTTGCACTAAAGCCATCTGACACCATGTATGAGACTTGATATAAACTATTTAACGTGACAATAACAACTTCTTTAGCAATGACACCTGAGAATAATGCGATTGCAGCAGGCCAATTATTCTCATAAATTCCCATGAATGATAACCATTTAGTTGAATACTGCCCCAATTTAGATAATAAAGAAACTTGACCATCAACAAGTTGGAACGTTTGATCCACCCTTCCTAATGTACCGAGCAATACTGATGCAATCACAATGATACCCAGATTTTCTTTTACAAAACCCTTTAACTTTAGCAGTGTGCTTTGCGCAATATCTTTCCATTTTGGCCACTGATATTGAGGAAGCAAAACAGACAATGGTGTTGATTCTTGAAAACGAAACACATAGTGTAGCATTAATACCGTCACTACCCCCAATAGCACACTTAATAGATATAACCCCATAATAACCAAGCCACCATAGCTTGGAAAAAAAGATGCAGCAAATATCGCAAATATTGTCAATCTTGCTGAACAGGACATAAATGGGACCATAATCGCTGTTAATATTCTATTGTTTTTCCCAGAAATGACTCGCGTTGCCATCACAGCAGGAACATTACAACCAAATCCTAAAATCAAAGGAATAAAAGAATGCCCACTCAATCCAACTGGCCGCATAAACCCATCTGTTAATAATGCAATTCTAGACAAATATCCAGATTGTTCTAGATAACCAATAAAAACATACATTACTGCCAATATAGGTAAAAATCCGATACAAGTTGCAAAACCAACCCCCATAGAATATACAATCACCTGCCAGATATAGTGCTTTGGCATAATATCAAAGATCAATAACATAACCCCCGATAGCAAATCCCCAATTGCACCACCAAGCCCAATGGTCACGACGAACATTAAGTAGACAATGGCCAAAAATGCCAAAATACCAAAAAAAGGATGCAGTATATACCGATCGATTGATTGCTCCACCTCCAAGTTAGGTTCTCGACACCCATGGCGATCAATCATCTCAGCTGCCGTATGATAAAATCCTTCTGCAATATCGATATCAGACTGCTCATCTTGTTGCAGACTGGCTCTTAGACGCTCTACAAGCACACCCTTTGACTGTTTGAGTGAAAAGCCAATAGGCCATTGTATCATTTGCTCAACATCAGTTACTTTTACCTCACTCAGTAAATCCACAATACTTTTCAGCGATGCTGTTTTTCCAAAGATACTTTTGCAAGGCAACAGCGCTTTTATTTTTTCAGGCAATAAACTCATTTTGTCTTCATGCGTCACAACACAAATTACAGGCTTCTCATAACATAATAATTGCAATGTAAGCACCAAATCTCGATGAATATGCCGACCGTCTATGACATTAATTAGAACATCTGCTTTTTCTATTGCTTGCTTGCAAACCAAGCAATCTACTTGATCATCTGGATCATATATACTCAAGATACCAGGGACATCTGTTAGTTCATATTTTTGACACCTCATCTCAAAAGCAACCTTATGCTCAGAAATAGTTACACCCGACCAGTTACCTATTTTATACCGAGTACCCGTCAAATGATTAAATAATGTTGTTTTTCCAGCATTTGGGAAACCAACCAATACCAATTTAACTATAGATGTCATGCAATTGCAGCCTTTGTAACTCAGATAACCTCAGCCCAATTAGTTGTTTACGAACCCGAATCACCCAATAGCGCCCCCAAAATAAAGATTGCATAATTTGTATTGACTCCCCTGGAATAAGGCCCAGGGATACCATCATATTTCGATCTTCACGCCTCAGTGACAATAACTTACCAATTCTATAAGTCTTACCAATCCTGTAACTAGCACATTTTTCTTCAAACATGCGTCTCCCAGTACAAAGCAACATCTGTAAGATGTGAGTCAATCATGGCGCGCTGAGACAACAATTCATAACTGGCTCTTAAACGTTTAGAATTCAACAAAGCACCTGGGGCTTTCTCTTTAAGCTTAAACCCGTATTGATTTTTCCAAATTTCAAAGATATCTTCTTTAACGCGCAGTGGGATATCAATATTGGCATGGCTCAAAACTTCATCAGCGATCTTAATAGAAAAATGTTTCATTCTCAATTTTGACATTTTTTCAGCCATCATCGGCCAATAAATACAAGCAAACAAATAAGTTACACTCAAGCGTCTATTTGACTTATAACGTTTGTCCGCGTTTGCAGCCATCGTATGCCACAGCAACATGGCATCTTTCTTCCGCCGCAATTTACTCACGCCAGGAATTAATGTCTCCATTAATCCAAATTCATTCAGCAATTTATTAGCAGATTCAGCACAGCCTGAGTAATATACTTTAATTAACTCTGCAAATAACCGCTGACCAGATACCTCTGTTAATAATGTTTTATGCTTTTTTATGGCTGATATAATTTCATCATCAATTGTCAGACCAAGTTTTGCCGTAAAACGAACAGCTCTAATCATTCTAACCGGGTCTTCTGGAAACCGCTCTAAAGGATCACCAATACTTTTAAGCCTCTTATGTTTTAAATCATCCATTCCACCCACAAAATCCAAAATACATTGGTCCTTATAGCGAAAATAAAGCGCATTGATGGTAAAATCACGCCGCATAACATCATCTTCAATGCTTCCATAAACATTATCACGCTTAATAATACCCTTGGCAGAAATATGACGACTACTAGAACGAAATGTTGAGATTTCTATTATTTGTCGACCAAATCTAGCATGTACTATTCTAAATCTACGCCCAATAATAATACTTCCTTTTATTTTTTGAACAATTTTCTCAGGCTTCGCATTGGTTGCAACATCACAATCCTTGCTTTTTATGCCTGATAACTGATCTCTGATAACCCCGCCAACTAAATACGCATCATAACCACACTTGTCCAGAGAATTTAAAACGCGTTGCGCATTTTTTTCTACTTTCTTCAGCGAAAAATCATGATTTTCGCATGTTATGGTTTCTGGCTTAATCTTTGGCTTAAAAAACCATTTCTTTAAAAAATTCATATACTATCTCTAGGCTTGCTCTAATCATACTTTATAAAGTATGATTTGTCATGAATATAAACGAAAAATATCATGCTTACCATTGGCTTCGCCTACACTCAACAATCCAAGCCTTATCACTTGGCACCAATGCTGTTTCTTAATGACACTGATTTATCACATCTAGAGTGGATTACAACCTTATTTCCCAAAGAAGAGTCAACCAATAACGCTGACTTACTTAACCTGCAGCTGAAAAATTATATTGAATACCACCAAAAACCCTTACTAATTATTGGTGGTGATAATGGGTTGTTAGCCAGTATTAAAGAAGAATACTGCGTAATTGATGCTAGAGAAAAAATCATATTACATCCGGCTAGAATCACCGTTATTATTAACTATGATTACACCCAAGATTTAGACAAGAAAATATTTAACCAGCTTAAAGAAACAATCTGCAAAATTTAAAGATTCCCTAGCTCATCTTTAACAATAAATCCTGACGCCTATTTACATGTTTACCACATAAAGCAAAGGCAACAAGTTTATCTTCATCATACGCTGTTGCCACAACGCCATCTTCATCTTCAATCACATCCCAATGTTTGGGTAATCGATTATAGCAGAAACAAACTGGCATATCGGGCGTTTTCAAATTCACTGGCATTAGCGGGTATATTATCGGAATTTCTGATCCCAAAATATGATTAGAGATACTTTTTGCACAAATTCGAATTGGGGGAACATATCGCAATATTCTCCCCATGGTTTTCGCACAGTCACCCAATGCATATATATCTGGGTCAGAGCTTTGCCCAAACTGATTCACCTCTATGGCTTTATCAATTTTTAGGGAAGCTTTATTTGCCAAATTTATGTTTGACTGAAGCCCCACTGCAGCAATCATTACATCAGCACACGTTTTTCCATTAATAATAACTTTATCTTTCTCTACAACAGAATGTATATTCATATTTGTTTGCACCACAACGCCTCTTTTAAGCAAAGATTGTTTGATATATTCCCCAATTTCTTTTGGCACCATGTTCCAAAGTAAACCTGATCTTGCAAAAAGCGTTACATGACAGTGTTTCGCTAAATCATATGCAAACTCAACGCCAATCAATCCGCCACCCACAATGGCTATCTCAGCTTCCTTATGCACCATTGGGTAGAATTGTTGATAATCTTCTAAATGATTTATTCTAAATATTTTTTCACTGTTTGGTAAAACATCTAAATTTATACCCACTGAACCAACAGCCAGGACGAGCTTGTCATATGAATAAATAGATGATTTTGTCTGTATCTCCTTTTTTTCACGATGAATCTGCTCTACTTCTTCTTGGTATATTTTACAATTAAACTTAGACTCTACCTCTGCTGCAGTATGCATAATCAGATCATTTGGACATTTTTTTTGTGTCCAGACACTAGATAGACTTGGTTTAGCATAATAATTTCCCAAATGCTGAGTAAACAGCAATATCTCTCCACTGAATCCCAATTTTCTCAACGATTGGAGCACCAACTGCCCCGCTAAACCTGTACCAATAATAATAACCCGCATCACAACTCCCGCCTTACATCAAGTATCTCATTTACTTTATTCAACCGAAGAACAATCATCTCTAAATGATCCAATGATTTAACCCTAATTTTAAATAAATAGCATTTATTTTCTGTCTCTCTGTTAATGGCAACCTCTTCTATCAGTGCAAGTTTATCATTCAGTATCGATACAATATAAGACAAACTTTGACAGTGATAACTACTAAAAACTTGAATTAAACATGCAAACATTTTATCTGTGCTATTTTCCCATTTTGCCAGTAGCAATTGATGCCCACTTCTACGCAAATTTCGACAATTAACCCGATGAACAAACACTTGATTTTCAACCATTGTGCAAACGATTTTATCGCCAGGAATGGGGTAACAACACTCTCCAAACTTCATATCTTCTTCTAGCTCAGCACCTACCACAATATAGGGTTTTTTATGGGCAACTTCTGTTTTTTGGCTTAAACGAAGATACTGATCTGTAATAAATTCTATTTCCAACCTATCCAATGCAATACCTTCATATAACTCATCAATTGATATAATGCCTTCACCATGTATCAAGGCCTCCAAGATACTTTCTTCCACCTCGTTTATATCTCTAATAAAAAGTGCCCTTTTTAATGCCTGCTCACCCAGCATACGCTCAGTCATAATTTTTCTTTCTTTCAATGAATGACGAATTGCCGATCTGGCTTTGGCAGTGACAACCATATTTAGCCAATTTTCCTTTGGAAATATTTTACTGTCTGTATGGATGTTAACCCGCTGCCCATTCATTAATATCTGACTTAACGGTGAAATAACCATGTCAACCTCTGCGTATACAGCATGATTACCCAAATCTGTATGAATATGATACGCCATATCCAATACCGTCGCACCTCGCTTTAACTCCATCACTTTACCCTTTGGGGTTAAAACATACACTTCTTCTAAAGTTATTTGCTGTCTTAATGACTTAAGATATTCTGCATCATTGCCGCCGAACTCTTGAACTTTAATTAATTTCTTAAACCACTCCTCATGCTTTCTTTGATTATTGGATGAGGTTCCAGATTTGTACACCCAATGCGCTGCAACACCTTTTGTTGCAACCAAGTGCATTTCTTCTGAACGAATTTGAATTTCTATAGATAAACCATAAGGCCCATGTAGCACCGTGTGTAAAGATTGATACCCATTTTCCTTTGGGGAAGCAATATAATCTTTAAATAATCTTTCTTTCGGTCGATACAAACCATGTACCATACCCAATAAATGATAACAATCTTGCACATTACCCACACAAATCCTCAAAGCATATACATCCATTAAATCCGAAAAATGCAATTTCTTCATTTTCATTTTTTCATAAATTCCATACAAACGCTTTTCTCTAGACGAGATATCTGAAATATGTATACCTTGCGCTTTAGCTTGTTCAAAAATTTGCTTTCGAAGATGTGTCAAGACACTTTGATGACCTGATGTAAATCGATACATCCTTTCAAGCAATACTGCATATCTAAAAGGGTAACTTGCCGCAAACCCCAATTCATATAACTCTAAAGACATATTATGCATACCCAAACGATTTGCAATGGGTGCATAAACGTCTAAAGTTTCTCTTGAAATTCTGGTTTTAGTCTTAACAGGAACCACCATACAGGTTCGCATATTATGCAAACGATCTGCTAATTTTACAAAAATAACCCGAATATCATTGGCCATTGCCATAAACATTTTTCGATAGTTTTCAGCATGGTACGATTCAGCACTAACATAATGGAGACGTCTTAACTTGGTTACACCTTGAACAATCAAGGCAACATTTTCTCCAAACAAATCCTCAATTTCTTTTTCCTTGACCCCTGTGTCTTCAACAACATCATGTAATAAACCTGAAATAATTGTTTCATGATCTAAATCTAGCATCGCTAAAATATTAGCAACCGCTAAAGGATGAGAAATATATGGCTCGCCTGAGGTGCGATACTGCCCTAAATGTGCTTTCTTTGCAAAATTGAAGGCTTTTTCAACTTTATCTATATACTCTGGCAATAAATGCCCAAGATTTTTCTTAATTCCGGAAACCGCATGTAGTGACTCCATTCAGAAAAACCTTAATAGATCTCTGAGTCTTCCTCATCACCTTCTGGGAATGACAGACCTTCAGATGTTAAATAACCTTCGGCAATTTCTTTCAAAGCAATAACTGGAGGCTTATGTCCTTCTGAATCTTTAATTGGTGTAGGAGACCCTTCTTGAATTTCTCTCGCACGTTTGGCTGCTATCTGAATAATCTCAAACCGGTCCTTTATATTTTTTTGACAATCCTCAATCGTAATTCTAGCCATGCCTACCCCTATATATCATTCAAAAAATTATACACAAAATTAAAAGAAAATCAAGAAAATAAAATATTTTTTCAAACAATATTTTCAGCAATGGCCAAAAGAGATGAATATGCTTCATCCAAGTCATCATTGATCACACGATGTGAAAACAATTTTGCCTGAGCCATATCTTCACAAGCGTAATTAATGCGATCATAACATCCCCGATCTTGTAAACGTTTTTCTAAAATTTCAACTGATGGAGGCTCAATATATATTACATGTGAATTTTGAATCTTACGCTCCAAAGCACTCGCACCCCTCCAATTCAAAGTAATCAATGTATGGGATTCACGCAAACTATTTTCAATATCAGATAATCTTACACCATACCAATTTCCATAATGAAAACTATATTCAACAAATTTATTATTTTCCATACTTTCTGAAAATTCTACCCCTGTTAAAAAAAAGTAATCTATTCCTTCTTCTTCATTTTCTCTCGGCATCCTTGTGGTACAAGTCACGCATCTATTTATATTATCTCGCCTTAACAGCTTATTGGCTAGAGAAGATTTCCCCGCCCCTGAAGGCCCTGTAAGAATAATTAATTGGTAATCAGACATATATAAACTATTAATCAATGGTTTACTTTATAATGTTTTTAAGCAATAATCCATACTAACTTATACCACACTAGAATTATGTCCAGAGAAATTAAATTTACAGAACACAGTGATCGTTTTGCCGAAGGTTGTATAGAAATTACAGCAGGAAGCACTCGAGTCTTAACCAGCGCCAGTATTAATGAAGGCGTTCCTAGATTTCTAAGAGATAGAAATGAATCTTGGATCACCGCAGAATACAGCATGCTACCCCGAGCAACGCACAGCAGAACAGATAGAGACATCCAAAGAGGAAAAATATCTCCAAGAAGCTCTGAAATACAACGCTTGATTGGAAGATGTCTGCGCGCTGGCATCAATTTAAAATCATTCTCAGGTTACACCATCATAATTGACTGTGATGTTTTAGTTGCTGATGGCAGCACTCGAACACATGCAATTAATGCTGGACAAATTGCTTTGATTCGCGCCATTCAAAAACTACAACATATTGGCGCCATTAGCAATGATCCTGTTCGATTTTTAACAGCTGCTATTTCTGTTGGTATTGTAAAAGGCAAACCTCAAATTGATTTAGACTACAAGCAAGACTGTAATGCTGACCTCGATATGAACGTGGTGATGAATGAAAAAGGCGACCTCATTGAAATACAGGGCACAGCAGAAGGCAACCCCTTCTCCCGATCAGAAATGAATGCATTATTAGATAAGGCTTGGCCAAAGATAGAGGCAATCATTCAACAGCAAAAAAACATATTGGTAACACCTTACCCCTATTCATTGGATAAATAAATTGGTCAAGCTAGGATAGCTGATATAGAACATAGGGCAATATCCCACCTTGAATGTAATAAGCAAGCTCTATCTGTGTGTGAATCGCAGATTTTAATGTATACGTTTTTTCACCCTGCTCTGATTTTATAACTAAAGTTAAATCAGCATTCGCAGCGCTCATTGCCTCAATACCTTCAATATAAATCAACTCATCTCCTTCAAGCTCAATATCATCGGACAATAAGCAGGGCAATACACCCATACCAATTAAATTTGATCGATGTATTCTTTCAAAGCTTTTAGCAATAACAGCTTTTACACCCAAAAGATGCGTACCTTTCGCAGCCCAGTCTCTAGAAGACCCCATGCCATATTGTTCACCTGCAAAAATGACCAAAGGACATCTATATTTCATTGCTGCATCATATATTCTCATCACCTTTTTCTCAAAAAGTGTATACCCGCCAGGATTATTTGGCACCAACTGATTGACCAACCTAGTATTGGCAAAAGTTCCCCGAACCATCACCTCGGCATTACCACGTCTTGCACCATAAGAATGCAACGCCTCTACGCTTTGACCAATTGACTGCAAGTATTCGGAAGCAGCGCTATCTATTGCAATGCTACCAGCAGGTGAAATATGATCCGTTGTAACCTTATCCCCAAAAACAGCTAAGACTTTAGCTTTATGGATATCAGTCAGCACATGAGACTGTGTATTTTCCAGAAATGGGGGCTTTCGGATATAAGTAGAATCAGCTACCCATGAATAAACTTTATCTTGATTAACTGAAATCTCATCCCAATCTGCCTCACCTTTAAAAATACTGGCATACTCTTTTTTATAAGATGCCGATACAATTTTTGTCATTGCTGTTGCAATTTCTGACTCTGAGGGCCAAATATCTTTTAAATAAACCTCCTTATACAGAGGCTCTTGATCAAAATTAATCGCCATATTACCAGCTATTGCATAGGCAACAACAAGTGCTGGTGAGGCCAAATAATTTAATTGAGTTTGAGGATGAACCCTGCCTTCGAAATTCCGATTGCCAGACAATACGGCTGCAACAGTAAGCTTCTCCTTATCAATTTTTAGAGCAATTTTTTCATCCAGTGGTCCCGAATTCCCAATACAAGTAGTACACCCATAACCAACAAGATAAAAACCCAATGCCTCAAGATCTTCCATCAACCCCAGTTTTTGTAAATAATCCACCACAACCTTTGATCCTGGTGCAAATGATCTTTTCACCCAACTTTGGGCAACTAAACCTTTTTTCCGGGCATTTCTTGCTAACAAACCTGCTGCGATCAGCACAGATGGGTTAGAGGTGTTCGTACAACTGGTGATTGCTGCAATTACCACTGACCCATCACTTAAAGCTGTCTTATCACAGGATAACTTTAACTCAGCCAAACTCTTTTTAACTAGGGGTAATGGTATTCTCTGATCAGGTGTCTTTGGACCTGCAATACAACTTTCCACCAAAGATAAATCGACACTAAATGTTTCTGAATACGTTGGTTGATCATCTTGCCAAAACATATCCAGAGACTTAAGGTAATGCGCTACAATTGATATATGCGACTCCTCTCGAGCAGTTAATCTCAAGTAACTCATGGTTTCCTCATCTGGCGGAAAATATGCACAAGTCGCACCATATTCTGGCGCCATATTAGAAATAGTTGCTCTTTCAGCCAATGTTAGAGATTTTGCCCCTGGTCCGATAAACTCTAAAAATTTCCCAACAACACCCCGTTGACGAAGTTTTTCTGTCAAATGAAGCACCATATCCGTTGCATTTACACCAGCTTTAAGCCTACCTTTCAACTCAACACCCACAACCTTTGGGATATTCATCGTAATGGGCTGACCCAACATCGCAGCTTCAGCTTCAATTCCACCCACACCCCAGGCTAAAACACCAAGACCATTAATCATTGTTGTGTGACTATCTAAACCCACCAAGCTATCTGGAAACCACCATCCATCTTTTTCTGTTACAACATCCGCTAAATATTCTAGGTTTATCTGATGACAGATACCCTTTCCTGGCGGGACAATTCTAAGATTAGTGAAAGCACCTTGCGCCCATTTCAAAAAAGCATAACGTTCTTTATTTCTAGATATCTCTCTGGATACATTTTGAGCAAAGGCACTGGGGCTATTGGTATAATCAACAATAATCGAATGATCAACCACCAAATCAACTTGACATTTAGGATTGATACCACCAATTTGCCCGCCCATGCTTTGCATGGCCTCTCGCATGGCCGCGAGATCAACCAATGCTGGAACCCCTGTTAAATCCTGCATTAATACACGAGCGGGGTAAAAATTAATCTCGGCACTCTTCCCCTGAAACCAGTCTGAAAAACAACCCACCCATTTTTTCCGAGCATTGGGTTCATTTCTCAACCCATTTTCCAGCAAGATACGCAAACAATATGGCAACTTACTCCAATAAGAAATACCGGCGTGATCGACAACTTTGGCTTGCCTTCCCTGGCAATCTATTACTCTTCCTTGCATCTATTCTCCTAAAACGGGATGTCATCTTCTCCTAACCCAGATTCAGGCATTCTTCCTTTCTCAGCTGGCTTCTCTTCTTGAGCACCTGATCCACGACTATCTAACATTTGCATGTCTCTTGCGATAATCTCTGTGGTATAACGATCCTGACCCTGATTATCTGTCCATTTATTGGTGCGAATACTACCTTCAATATAAAGTTTTGTTCCCTTATTAACATACTTTTCTACAATCTCAGCAAGCTTGCCGTATATGACCACACGATGCCACTCTACACGCTCACGCTTCTCACCGGATTGTTTGTCTTTCCAATTTTCTGATGTTGCAATGCTCAAAGTTGCAATAGCATCACCACTAGATCCGTATCTAACTTCAACATTACCTACATTTCCAATGATCATTGCTTTATTTAATCCTCTACTCATTATGATATACCTGTTGTTAACTGACTGTAATGTACCAAATGTTGGCCCCTTAGGCTATAATGTATTTTATTAAAATTGATACAAACATGAATGCTTACATTTACCTTTATAACTTAAGCTGCCCACCTGAGCATATAACGTACCCTCTACTGCCCAAAGAGAGAAAACTTCAAGACAAACCTCATTACGCTTTAAGTCGCTATTTAATTCGGCATACACTAGAAAAACACCATATTCCTATCGAAAAATTTCACTATGAACCCAATGGGAAACCTGCTCTTAATCACCCCAACAATATTAGCCTCTCACACAGTAAAAACATTTTCATTGTTGCACTTATGCAAACCAAAAAGCTTGGCGTGGATATTCAAATTGATTTTATGAAAAAAGAGCATTTATTCAAAAAACGCTATAACCTACAGAATTATAGCACTGCTGAGTTACTCACCCACTGGGTTACAGTAGAAGCATATTGCAAAGCGCATCAATCAAAGCTTATCTCTTCACTCTATTCCGATATTCATAAAAAAATTGAGAAAGCAGGACTATACCTTCATGTGCTACAGCAGCCATTTCCAATCGGGTTGGTCTGCTCTGAAAAAATCACCGAGCTCATTTTAATCAACAAATATTTTTCTGGTAAAGGAACAACAGATTGGATAAAATGAAACAAGGTATAATATTGGAAAGATGAATGCCAGACTTAAGCCATGAAGGTTCAAAGCAGTTCTGGAAGGAATTTATGAACGGCTCTATTTACAAGATCATAGATTTCATTGAACAAACTGAAGATTGGGTTGTTAGCAATGACCCTAAAACAATCGATGCACTGGCACAATTGTCTGATTACCTCGAGAAGGCAGACTCTAAAACAGAATTTCCTCAAAAACAATTTATTCATATTTGTGCATACGCCCACTTGAGTCAAAAACTCAAAATTATGCACACTTTAGATACCATTCAACCAGGATTGGCAACACAATTAATACAAACTGCTGAAAAATCCCCCAAGTCAAACCTATCTGCTTCCATATTTTTAAAGAGAAACTTACTGTTTGAGAGAATGCGTATTCTCTCAAAAATCCTAGCCCCAAACCGAATTCAAATAGTGCAGAAAATATATGAATCGTAAGCTATTATTTATTTTACCCACATTTCTGTTTGTGCAATATTTTGCTATGGATGAGCACGAATATCGTGCAGTGTGCCAAACGCCAACTTTGTCTCGTCAAAAAATGTTAATCTGCCAAAAACATAAAAAACGGTTAATGGCTCGAGAGAAAATACAATTGCAGCGTAAAACAATCCAAACCAAACACACTTCTGGAACGGTTAAGTCTGTTGAGAAGAAAGAAAATATATCAAATACTCCTCCAAAACATAGGCCTATCGAAAATTTTAAAACAGAGCGTATCGCCAAACGAACTCAAATTAAGCCCTATATTCCTGGTGCTTATAGAAACAGCTCAAGCGGAGAGGAATAATGCATTCAAAACGAATCATTTCACTACTTAGTCTGGCTACTTTTTTTTCTTTTGCGATACCGCTACAACAAACCCCTGATGGTGCTAGTGAGGCTCAACAAGACTCTTTATTAAGAGACATTAGAGATGCCCTGTCAGATGATTACTCACCTGGCGAAGTCTCGACTTACCCCCTAACCTGGGGTTATGCAAACACCTTAAGTGGCATAGATTCAAGCCAAACCAGTAATGAGGGGCTAGCAAAATACTGGAGTGGTGAACAAAAATATTCCAAAGAAGGTTTAAGTCGAATTGCAATGGCTCAAATTGTACTGGATATGATTCAAATGGATGAAGCAGGCAACATGAGCAATAAGGCCTATGATCAGCACTTTATGAATATAACTGGCACATCACCTGAAAATAAAACCATTATTCGTGATCTTGAGACAATTGCTAAATCTTTACCTGCAAACCTGAAAAAACTTTATATAAAAACTTTAGATCTTCAAGTTCGTACAAATAACTGTGCCACTTATTGGGACGAAGGCAGCAGTTCAACCCCTGCTTTAACTGCTATTATTGCTCCAGAAAAACAGCCACCAAACTTTGATAACACACCCTCTAGTGCCGGCACACCGGCCACTGGCGGCTCTAACAAATGTGACCATGTTGTTTGCTCTGTATCCAGCACAAACCCATTTAATGGGTATGCAAATATTGCACACACTTCAAAAACAACTGCAAAATGTGGTGCTAACTCTGATAAAAACTCCGCAGGCTGTACTGCATATCAACTATCCAGCCTAATTAGTGATGTCTGTAAAAATAGTGATCATCGCAACAAACCTGCGTGCAAATACTTAATCAATCAGATTGACAGTGATTTATTAGATAAAGCTGATTCAAAACTATCAGATGAAGAGGGAAAATCGTATATTCAAACCCTTGCTACTAATCTGAATAATGTTTTACCCCCAATCCAAACTATTTTATTAACAGAAATCAATCACGCTATAGGAAGCATCACTGACAGTCAATCTAACGCATCACCAAGATATCCTGTCACTTCCTTTTCCAGCATATATACCCAGCCTGCACGGATACCAGCGGATTGCCCAAAAGGCGCATCCCCTCATACAGCGAATACCCCAAATTTAGCAAACATTGCTCGGTGCAAAATTCCGGGAGAACAGCCAGAACCAAATGTGGCTTTGGACCTATTTGTGAATACTCTAGTTGGGATGGAAAACGTACAATCTCCTATTCTTACAGGTCTTCCCTTTGATGCTTACGGAGCAACGGATGATGAAAAATTTGATGTTATTATTGCAGGAACACACCTAACAATGATACCAGTGAACGTCAAGACCGCTAAGTACTGGCGTTCTAATATTGCTAAATTGGCAAATAAAGTTCAAAAATATGTATTTCTCTCTGATACATCCGGAAATTCAGCCAAGACTCTACAAGAAACCTTGCGAACAAAATTTTATCAAACACGATCCGGTTATCAAAATGGTGTTGCTAAATCACTGTCTGCTAAATCTTCGGCATTGGCCATTATTGGTGAAATTAAAAACATGAATTCAGAACTACAGCACTACAATGTGAATGGATCACTGTATTCTAAAACTCGCCTCCAAATCTTAAAAGAAAGCAGTCAGTGGCGCCTTAAAAATAGTGAGTCTTCTGATAGCTGGTTAGATCAAGTGGCTGAAATGAGTAATGTCTCTTTGCTACGTGAGCTTGCTGTATTATTGGCTGAAATGAGACAGTTTCAATACCTACAGCTACAAACCACACAGAAACAGCTTATCATTCAGGCGGTTAATTCATCATCACCTGATAACCATATGATGAATGAATCAATGCAGTTAAGTAGTTCCATCGACAACTTTGCAGCAGGTGCACCGATTAGTGATCCAGTCGCACCCACATCTGAGTCTATTGCGGCTCAAACTGCAGAAGCTTCGGCTGGATTTGGTGAGCCACCACCGCTTCCTGATGTTCGTTAAAACATGGTGCAGCATGTTAAAATGTAATAAAATTGCAAGTCTTTTTATACTTACGCCAATTTGGCTTTTTGCAAACACAGCTATTCTCTCTGAAATAAAAAACAGTCTTGAGGACATTCAATCACCAAAAAACTATCGAGGCTACACCAATATACTTTCAGATGTTTCAGAAACCTCATCACCTAATATAGATATGTCCTTATATTGGACTGGAAATGTATTGTATGAAGATTCATTTAGCCGAATTCATCTGGTACAACTTATCCATGATACACTGCTAGCATTCCCACATAAAGGGGATGATTTTTATACACAACCAACCTATGATGAAATTAAAGAAGTAATCAGTGTGGCCTCAGAAGCTTATTACTATATGGCAAATAGAGACATAGATCATGAGACATTGAGTCTGGCAACAAAGCATACCCTTACAATATTTGGTTATAAAAATTTCCAAGCATATGTCAATCTATCATCACTCATGCAAAAAGTCTCCAGTTGTAATGCATACTGGGATGGTGGCAGTGATATGTTCCCAAAAGCTCATTCAACCATTCATGCTAAAAGTAATTTCAATGAAGAAATTCCAGAAAGAGCCGCTTATTGTCAAAAAATAATGTGCAACACAAGCTCAACCCGTCCATATAATGGTTTTTTTGAAATCAGCCAAAAAGCAGCTCATACCAAAGAATTACTTGAAGACATTAATTGCAGCAGTGCACAAATCACCCAAGGCACGCATGCTGCTGCGAAGATTTCAGTTTGCAAAATTCTTTCAGATCACATTAAGAAAGACACATACCTACATGCAGTAAAAATACCAATGGGCGCTGATTTACCAGCCCATAAAGGAAAATCATATATTGAGGATTTGCAACATTCATCTCCATATATTTTAAAAGCACTCAAAGTCTTAATTACTTTACAGATTGATGAACAATCCTACACAAAACGTTTTAATTCACCTGCATTTTCTAGCATCTATACACCGCCCTCTGGTGCCAATAAATATTGTAAATCATCCAGCATTAGCAACACCATCATTCAAAACAATCACCGCTGTGATCCACAAGTTATAGATGCTCCTGATGGAAACATGGATGTTTATGTTCGAGAATTATTGGGCTTAGGCGAACTTGATTCAGTTATTGAAGCAGGTTTACCTTTGGGCTTAAAAACGACATCTGGTCACGTATTATTGCAAGCAGGAATGTACAATTCATTTACAGCTGTGCCCACTAGAGAAAACTCTCACACACTTTGGCGAGCAATTTCACCAACTGAAAAAGTTGCACCTTTTGGTTATGGAATATATATTCATGAATCCGATATTAAACAGTCTCAAGATGAGCGAAATGCGATCATGACTACTTTCTACATGAATAGAGCTAAAAAGCAGAATGCTCAAATTAGCAAATTATTTCAACATTCTGCTTCATTGGAAACCATTAATGATGTACGTGCTCAAAATAAAAAAATTATGTCTTTTGAGGATAATGCAAACCAATTTCGGACAACACAGTTAAAGCTTCTCCAAGAGAGTGCCGCATGGAGACTGCTCCCCTCAAACCAAAACTGGATAAACCAAGTTTCAAGTATCAGCAATATTGCGCTACTTCGGGAAATGGTGATATTGCTCTCTGAAATAAAACACATCCAATTTCTTAAATATTCTAATTTGCAAAAAACCATCTTATTAGAGGCTTTAGACTCTATCAGTAATACGCACAACCTAGGTGGTGATGCCATAACTAGATTAATTCATGGCGATGCTAAAAAATTCTATGCAGGCGGTGCCAGTAGTACACCTGGAATGCCTGGGGGTCTTGATATCAGTAATCCTGGCGATAGCATGCCACCAAATGATGAAAAAGCAGCACAAGAGCTTGAATCTCAGAAAAACCAGGCTAAGGATACAGCACAATCATGGATGTAATGCTTGCAGACCTTGCCGGGTAATGACTCGACCCCTGGGTGTTCTAATAATGAACTCTCTCATAATCAAGAATGGTTCTAATACCTCCTCAATCGTCCCTTTTTCCTCTCCCAAACTTGCAGCAATACTATCTAACCCAACTGGTCCACCATCAAACTGGTTCTGAATAAGGTATAAATATCGACGATCCATTTCATCTAGGCCAAAACCATCAATTTGAAGCAATGTTAATGCATTAGACGCTTGCTCAGCATCCAATATTAAAGATTGGTCCAATTCATGATAATCTCGCACTCTGCGCAAAAGACGATTTGCAATTCTTGGTGTGCCTCTAGCCCTTTTTGCAATTTCTAAAGCCCCTTGCATTTCAATATTAATGCCCAGAATTTTAGCTGACCTGAGTACAATCTGTACAAGTTCTTTCTCATCATAAAAATTTAAACGCTGTGTTATCCCAAACCTATCCCTAAAGGGTGCAGTCAACAAGCCAGCCCGAGTGGTTGCACCCACTAAGGTAAACGATGGAATATCAATTTTAATGGTCCTTGCTGAAGAGCCTTCTCCAATGATGATATCGATATTAAAATCTTCCATTGCAGAATATAATGTTTCTTCTACAACTGAATTCATCCGATGAATTTCATCAATAAATAAAACGTCTTCTTTTTGCAAATTGGTAAGAATTGCAGCAAGATCCCCAGCCTTATCCAATGCAGGGCCGGATGTCTGAATTAAGTTTGCATTCATTTCATGTGCAATAATGTTTGCAAGTGTTGTTTTCCCCAATCCAGGCGGGCCATAAAAAAGCGTGTGATCCAAGCTTTCACCACGCTTGATAGCCGCTTTTATAAAAACCTGCATCTGAGATTTAACTTTCGCTTGACCAATGTATTCTTTTAAAGATTTAGGACGGACTGATAATGCGGGTTCTAATACTTGCTCCCCAATTTCTCTTATAATGCTCACTTATGCCCCTTCTTTTTTCAATGATGATTTAATCATTTCTTCAACGGTGTTGCCACTAGAACCTTGTATCATATCAATGGCTTTATTTTCCTTAAAACCAAGACGAATCAAAGCCTCTAGTGCATCTTTTTGTATACTTGGTGACTGCATGGCACGTTCAGGACAACTTTGATAAATCAATTTCCCTTTTAGATCAATAATCAATCGTTTTGCAAGCTTTGGGCCTACGCCCTTCACCTTAGTCAACCCAATATGATTGCCCTGAGCAATCAATAAACTTAGCTCATCAACTGAATATGTATCTAGAATTTGTAGTGCCATTTTAGGTCCCACACCATTGGCTGTATTTAGTATTAAAAATGCCTCTTTCATACTGGACTTTAAAAAGCCATATAATGTTGCTGAATCTTCCCTAAAAATAGCAGCAATAAATAATGTTAGCTCCTCATTTAGATCTGGTAATACATACCAATCTTTCATGACCATTTCCACATTATAACCAACGCCATGACACGAAATAACACAAGAATTTATTTTTTTTTCAATCAGAACTCCCTGAAGCCAAGCAATCATACTTTACTCCCATGAAGAACACTTGCGCTAATTGCAATCGCCAATGCATCAGCAGCATCTGTTGATAACGCCTCTTGCACACCCAAAAGATATTTCACCATTTTCTCTACACCTTTTTTATCCATTCCACCATGTCCGCAGACTGTTTTTTTTACCAATCTTGGACTTATTTCTATGGGCGATAGCCCTAATTTTTCAACGGCCACTAACGCAGCCCCTCTAGCATGCCCAAGCTTTAATGCTGATTGTACATTCTTGTGGACAAATACTGTTTCGATTGCTGCAACCTGTGGATTATATTGCTTCACAATAGAAGTGATTCCATCATAAATCAATACCAGTCTTTTTCCAAATTCATGTTGACCAACAGATATACGTCCAGCACCCAGTGATCGCATTTTTCTATTTTCCACCTCAATCACACCCCACCCAGTGTAATTTGAGCCAGGATCAATCCCCAATACAATCATTCAATGACCATATTCGTATAAACAGATTGCACATCATCTAGCGCTTCCAGTGCATCGACCAAGCGTTCAACTTTTGCAGCATCTTCAGATGATAAAGTAATTTCAGAAGTTGCTATGTAGGTCAGCTCACTTTCTAATAAGTTGAATTTTTTTGAAAGATGTTCGCATAAGCCATTAAGCTCAGCATAATTAGCAATCAATAACACACCTTCATCCTGAGACTCTACACACTCAACATCAAAATCTAAAACTGATTCAAACACTGCATCTGCATCACTGCCTTCTATTACAATTTTTGCAACTCGGCTAAATAAATAAGCCACTGAACCATTGGCACCCAGCGCACCACCAAATTTTGAAAAGGCATGGCGTACTTCTGCAACAGATCTGTTTTTATTATCTGTCATACATTGTACCCAGATTGCCACGCCCATTGCTGCATAACCCTCATAACTGGTCTCAAATAATTCTTGTCCAGACAGTTGTCCTGTGGCTTTCAAAATAGCTTTTTCAATAACATCTTTTGTTACATTCGCTTTATTCGCTCTTTCAACAGCCAAACGCAACATAGCATTCATACCTTTGTCGGCTCCACCAGCTTTAGCAGCCACCATAACTTCTTTCACCAGCCGAGTGTTTGTTTTACCTTTTTTTACATCCTGAGCACCTTTACGACGCTTAATATTAGACCATTTACTATGCCCGGCCATCTTCCTCTCCCTTGGTGACTTTTAATCCCAATTCTCGCCATTGTGATGGCAGCACTTCACCTGGTGCTTTTGTTAAAGCACAGCTGGCAGTTTGTGTTTTTGGGAAAGCAATTACATCACGCATAGAATTAATACCCAGCAAGACCATTGTCATTCGATCAATTCCAAAAGCAATTCCACCATGATATGGACAACCTTGCTCCAATGCATTCAATAAATGTCCAAACTCTTTCTCAATCTTGATATCATCTAAGCCCAAACGCTCAAACACTTTTCTTTGAAGCTTTGAATCAGATATGCGAATAGAACCACCACCAAGCTCATATCCATTTAAGACCAAATCATATGCCACAGCTTTTGTGTTTTCTAAATCATCTGTTTCTATTGGCGCTGTAAATGGGTGGTGAACTGAGCTGAGCCCCCCATCTGTCATCTCAAACATTGGAAAATCTTTTATCCAAACAAAATGTAGGCCTTCTTTCAATAAACCAAAATCTTGTGCAAGCTTTGTCATTAAGGCATTCATGCTTAAATTTACAAATTTAAAACCACCTGCCCCAAAGAAAATGAGATCCCCTGGTTTTGCTGAAACCCTCTCAACAATTTTTTGTATTTTTTCATCGGATAGAAATTTCAATATTGGTGAAGATAAACCATCTTCAGTAACCTTAATATAAGCAAGCCCTTTTGCCCCAAGTTTCATTACAAATTGGGTATAGTTATCCAATTTCTTCCTGGATAATAGCGCCACACCATCTGACAGTTTAAAAGCACACACTCGTCCATTGGGATCATTTGCAGGCGATTTAAATACTTCAAAGTCACAATCTTTCAGAATATCATCCAATGGACACAATTTTAATGGATTTCGTAAATCTGGCGCATCTTTACCATAATGTAACATGGCATCCTGGTATGACATTACCGGGAACTCTTCAAGCTCTACAGACAATAAATTTTTAACCAACCCCTTAACCATATTTTCCATCAAATCACAAATTTCATTGGGAGACATAAATGAAGTTTCAATATCTAACTGGGTAAACTCAGGCTGCCTGTCTGCCCTTAAATCTTCATCTCTAAAGCATCGAGCAACTTGATAGTATCGATCCATTCCACCCATCATCAACATCTGTTTGAATTGTTGAGGAGATTGAGGCAGTGCAAATGCATGACCAGGAAAGTTTCTACTCGGCACCAAGTAATCTCGAGCACCTTCTGGTGTAGATCGAGTTAAAATTGGGGTTTCCACTTCTAAAAAATTTTCGTTTTCTAAATAATTTCTCAAATAAGAAAGCATTTTTGCCCTAAATCTAAGATTCTTCTGCATCCTTTGACTGCGTAAATCCAAAACTCTGTGTTGAGCTCTAACATCTTCACCAACCTTACTATCATTAACATCAAACCCCAAAGGCTTTGCAATGTTATGCCAGATTACCTCTGTGACCTTTACTTCTACTTCACCACTTTCTAAATTAGGGTTAATGGTACCCTCAGGCCTATTTTCAACATCACCGACAACTGATAAAACACTGTGAGTGGTTAACTTTTCTACCAGTGAAAAATCCTTACTTTCTGGATTAAACACCAATTGAACAATACCAGTATGATCAAACAAATCTATAAAAATCACACCTCCATGATCTCTAGATTTTGCCACCCAACCGCTTAGACGAACTTGGTTTTTTAGTTTTGTTTTATTAACATTGGCACAGTAATGGTCCCGAAAATTCATTTTTTATTCTCCCAAGAACAAACGACAATAAGCATTGTTTAACGCATCATGCGATAGTGTGCCTAAAGAAATTATATATTTCAAGGCCTCATCTACTGTCATATCCAACACTATGGCCTCTTTTTGATCAACCGTAATCACATACCCTGAAGTTGGATTTGGTGTGGTTGGCACAAAGACTGTCAGTGATGCTTGCTTATTTTTATATTCAACAACTTGCGTGACCAATCCAACAACCCAGCTTCCCTTCTGTGGAAAGGAAATTAACACCACCTGCCTAAAAGCAGTGCTGTCTGATTTAACCATCATTTTCATAATCTGTTTTACACCAGAATATATCGATCTCACCAAAGGCAATCTTTCGACCAAGCGCTCTCCATAAGCAATGGCCTTTCTACCCAAAAAGTTAGCAACCAATAAACCAGAGAGCCAGACTATAAAAATTAACATCACAAGCTCAATGCCTGGTATGTGAAAGCCTATCCATACATCTGGATGCAAACTAAAAGGTAATAATGAGAAAACTGAAGTTAACATATCCACCAATAAATCAATCGATACCATGGTGACCACCAGAGGTACCCAAAACAATAAACCAGCTATAAGATATTTTTTAAACATAAGATATTCCGTTTAGAAATATCATACACTGAAACCTTCAATAATTCATAAATTTTATCTTTAATATCTGCTAGAATACTGACATGAGTCATGAAAAATTAACCCAACTTATCCAAAAAGCTTCTAGAAAGTATTTAAAACAAGCAGGTCCTTATGGAAAACTGTTAAAGGATTTCACGCAAGAATTTGAGAAAATTATAATTGTTGAAACTTTAGATTATTATAGCAACAATCTATCTTTATCCGCTAAATCATTGGGAATAAGCAGAAATTCTTTGTATAAAAAAATTAAATCTTATAATTTAATCCTCCGTTAATATTCGAATGATAACCTAAAATCAAAAAAGCTTATTTTCAAGCAATTTTGTGGCACATCAGCTATAAAGAATGTAATCTTTTTCTTACAAAAGTTAATGATTTTTTAAGATTTCATGGTTATAATAAATCAAAAACGATTAACATTTATTAAAACACTCAATAAAAAAAATGATAAGACAAGAAGTAAAACAAACGTTATTTCAGTTTAAACGCATCTATAAAAAACAAATTGCACCAACTGATTTGGTATTAGATGTTAATCTTGAAAACATGATTAAACGAAAAATATTACACTCTATGGATAATATAGCCCTAGGCCACTTAGTCAAAAAAATTATCAAATCCATCGATCAATACCAAAACAAAAGAGCAAAACCACATCAAGGATTGATTAAGTTTAGAGAGACGCTTTTATCACAGACAGGAATAATAACCTAATCTCTAGACTGCTTTTATCTATTAATATTCTTTCTCGAAAAACAATCTTTAGCGTTGAAAACTTCATTACAGTTTATCAACATATTTTACTTGACTTAAACGCTATATATCGGCGTAGCTGGAAATGCATTTAAAGCCGATATTCGGCAAATATTATACCGACAAATTTCAAACCGGCATATACAACCAGTGATGATATTGCACACCACTAGTTTGGAACAACCCACCCATATTATTATGGTAATGGAGAGCGAGCTAAAGCAGCATGCTAATCGATCATCTATATGCACTGACTTTTATCCACAAATGCTTAAACAACATTATTACTTAAGCAAAATCTAAAAATAATATTTTCACTTTTATAGAATCATTGGTATTACTCACTCTCTAAAATATGAAATTTTATAGGGAATAGATGTAGAAAAAAATATCTATAGATTTATCTAATTTTCTGTCGCAATATAATATAGATTATTAAAAATCTGGAATAAAATATGGAAAAGAGATGGATGGTGACTTTTGGAATTATTGGAATTATTTTTATCGGTGTCATTATTGTCGGAATAGCGATGAGTCATGTAGAAACCCCCAATTATAATATTCTTGACTCAAAAAATAATATTGAGATTAGGCAGTACAACCCAATGATCATTGCAGAAGTGCAAGTAGTCGGGAAACGTGAAGAAGTGATTAGTGATGGCTTTCGTCTACTGGCGGATTACATCTTTGGAAATAACATAATTCATCAAGATATTGCGATGACAGCTCCAGTACAACAGCAGAAAAACTCTAAAATTTCTATGACTTCCCCAGTTCAACAACAGAAAAGTACTAAAATTTCGATGACCAGCCCAGTTCAACAGCAAGTTTCCGGTGATACTTGGAAAATTAGTTTCATCATGCCCTCAAAATATAACATGGAAACACTACCTAAACCAATTAACAATCGTATTCTCATCAAGGAAATCGCCAGCAAAAAATTTATAGCCATTCGTTTTTCTGGTATAAACTCAGATCAGAATATCCAAAATCATGAAGAAAAACTGATGACATATATAGAGAACAATAAGCTGTCATTTACTGGTCCAGTTAAATATGCTTTTTATAATCCGCCTTGGACACCAGCATTCATGCGACGTAATGAAGTTATGATTGAGATCAAATAATTCTCATATTAGCTATAGCCTTAACGTATAGACTCTAATTTGAATGAACAAATCCAAATAAAGTATTAAATTAGTCCTTTTTTAAAGACTGAAAAGCCAAAAGTGCCAACTTTCTGGATTGCTTAAGATCAACAATCGGGTATGGATAAGTCACACCAAGTCTTACCCCTGATTCATTTAATATCAAATCTGGCGCCTCCCATGGGCTAAAAATATACCTATTTGGTAAAGCAGAAATTTCAGGAATATATTGACGAACATACTCACCCTCAGGGTCAAACTTTTTCCCCTGAGTTACAGGATTAAAAATACGAAAATATGGTGCAGCATCGGCCCCACATCCAGCAACCCATTGCCAGCTGGCGCTATTATTGGCCAAATCAGCATCTACAAGCATATCCCAAAACCAACGCTCACCATGATGCCAGTGTAATCGAAGATTTTTTACTAAGAATGAACCAACAATCATGCGAACCCGATTGTGCATATAACCTGTCTGTGACAGCTCACGCATACCAGCATCTACCATGGGAATCCCTGTATTGCCTGCTTGCCATGCCTTCAAGTTATCTGCATTTTCACTCCATGGAAAAGCATCAAATTTTGATTGTAAATTCTTATCTGGAAGTGTGGGGTTATAATAAAGCTGACTATATGAGAATTCACGCCAGCCCAACTCACTGCAAAAATGCTCAATATTCTGATCATTACCAATGCTTCGGATGGCATGCCATAACTGATTAGGTGATATCTCACCAAAATGCAAATATGGTGATAAACGTGATACAAAAGGTTTTGCTGGAAAATCACGCCCCTCCTTGTAAAAAGACAACCCCTTTTCAACAAATATCTCCAATTTTTTTCTAGCACCTATCTCACCAACCTCCCAGTGAAGCTCCAATTTATCACATGGCACTTTGGTCAATAAGGCCAGGTCATCAATACTAACCTGGCTTTTATCTTCAATATAGCTTATCTCACTTGGCTTCATTAATGGTGCCAAAGGCTCTTTCGAACTGAGGCAACCCCTTCGATAAAATGGAGTAAATACCTTATAAGGCGTACCATCATTCTTCTTAATATCCCATGGTTCCCACAATAATGAACCATTATACGTGTGAACCTTTATTCCACACATTTTTAAATTTTCTTTAATCTGCGTATCTCGATGTATGCGCCATGGTTCATAACACCGATTCCAATATATCGCTTCAATATCAAAACGTGCTATAAGATCATCTAGAATCTCTTGAGGGTCTCCATGATATACTGATAGCTTATTGCCCAAAGACTCATTTAAAGATTTCAAAGAATGGTAAAGCCACCACCGACTTGCACCCCCCATGGTAAAATCCCCCGCATTTTTATCATCTAGAATATAAATAGGCAGAACTGTCCCATGTTCTGAAGCTTCAGTTAATGAAGGATTGTCATATAGCCTTAAGTCTTGACGAAACCAATGGATTACAATCTTTTTTGTCATAGTAGACACCTACTCTTAAATCAGATAAATCATCTTATTCTTGCTAAGCATTCTTAGCAAGCAATACTTATTATTGACAATTCGCAGAACCATTTATTGATGCGATTCTTCATTTTTTCTAGATCCTTGCAAAAAAAAATAACAAATTTCTCTTACCACAATCAAAGATATCTTAATTATAATAAAAGAATCTAATAGATACCCTATGATTTTAATGCTATTGATCCTTAGGAAAATAAAAAATGAATTTAACTATTACGCCATATAAGGTGCATATATGTTATTATTACTCAATAAATGAAGCTGCCTATGATAATATTTGAAAAAATATATTTGAGAGTAATATGCTGCCCCCACTAAAAAACCTCTTAGACGCACAAAACAATATGTACTCTCAATGCAACCTACAAATTGAGAACTTTTTCCCTGAGAAAGAAAGCTTGGTGGGACAAACAACAACTCCCTATTATGATTATTTTTTGCGGTTCGGTATCAACATGGATAGAAGAAAATATATTAAAAAGCACTGCATTTTTTGGTCGGATTAACCTTACTATTACTTAAGAATCACTTCTAATAAGAGATAGCAATAAGCTGCTTCGCACCTCAGGCTTTCAAGGGTCTGATTATGATACATACAAATTGATCAGTATTTTATTTTTTTTGAACGTTAACTACAGGACCACCAATACCAATTGACGCATTCTCTTTTGCTCTCACATCAGCAGGTATTACCTTACTTCTAGCGCGACAACCATCACCAATAATAATTTCTGGAGTCAAGCTACTATCATTTTTGCGACTAAAAAATACTGCTAACAAGTATCTAAAAACCCCAGATACCATATTAATAATTCTTTGGAATAAGCCCGATCCGCTCGTCTTATCACCCTTTGACTCCCTGTGTTCCTCACCACCAGCAGCAACATTACCATTAATATTATCCATACTAAATTGAGACATAACCTCATTTTCCATAGTAGAAAAGCAATCCTCATCCTGTTCTTTTAGATCACGACTCGTAACAACATTAGGCACAGCTGGGCGTCCAGCCACTATTTTTTCCATTCTCGATTCAGGATTAATTATTAGATGTTTATCACTTCCACCCTTGTATGTTACTGAGCAAAAAAGTTGCTGATGGCAAATTAACTCACGCGCAGGTTCAATAAGCCTATTGAGATCATCAGACACCTTGCTATCATCATCAGATAATAATGAAGTAAAGAAAAAACTGGAATTGACCTCCTTATCACAAGTATCTCTAAAAGTATCCAATGTTGTTGCATCACCCAATAGTATTGTTCTAATATCAGTAACATTTACTTTATCTTTATAATCTATTGGATCACATTTCCAGATACACTGAGCCCAGTCATTTGCTTCATCCTTAGGCCAACCTAACTTAGAAGCAAGGTATTTTTCTGCCGCTGCCTTTCCTTTTTCCGCATAAAGCCTCCCGCTATTGGTATCTATGTCTCTCCCTGATATTCGCAAAAGGGTTACAACCTGCAGTCGTTTAATATTTTCTTCCTTTTTTTCTAGAAATTCATCTAATGATTTCTGTACATCAGCACCAAAACTGTGTCTATTTTCTATCACAAGATTTAGAAATATCCGCAAAAAAGCAGCAGCTCTACATGAGCTGGTAAATCCATGTATTCTACGATATGGTCTCTCTTTACTTAAATCACGATTACTAGGTTGACCGGGGTATGGTTTAGAATGAATATTTTTATATATTTCATGGGAAATTTTATCTATATCATTTTTCACGATTTATGCTCTTATTTTGTTAACTTATAGGTGTTATAGCAGCTATATTTATTTCAGCAGATTACAATGACAACATCTTTTCAAGAGACAGGAATTGGCGGAGAGAGAGGGATTCGAACCCTCGGTACGCATAACGCACACACGCTTTCCAGGCGTGCCCCTTCGACCGCTCGGGCACCTCTCCAACTCGCCAAGTGTAGGCTAAAGCCCTTAAAAAATCAAGTTTTATTTATGATATAGCAAGCCATACTAAGCTATAACTTAACCACAAATAACACTTTCAACAAGTATCTTTACCTTGTTGGGCTTATAATAAACATCTACTTTTGTAATTGATTTAAAACTCATAAACTCCCTCGTGCTCTTGACTTCTTTTCAACCAATTCATCCAGAATTTTCGGCAACATCTTGCTGATAAAAATGTGTTCAAAATTGCACAAAGATTCTAGTGCAATTTTTCCAGTTCTTTTATTTGTTTCAAAATCTCATTTAACCCCAGATCGCTCTAAAGTATTACTTGACGCATATTCATGCCCAATCGCTTTTCACGAACCTGCTTTGCAATTTTTTGATAAACCTCAAAAGGTGCTTTAAACATAAAAGACACAATAATAACCCCAATGTGTAAAAATGTCACATAAAGGGCATCATAGTATTCGTTATATCTAAAGATAATAAGACCACTTAGACTATAAAAACATCACCTGTCAGATCTAAGCATCTTATTGTATTTTTCAACATAAGACAAAAGCACATCCTCCACTGATTTACCCCCATCAACCATGATAATCTTTGGCACAGACTCGTCTTTCAACATATATACATAACCAACGACATCAAACCCTTTATACAATAAAAAATGCGAATGATCTAACGCACTCATACATAGATTTTTATCTGTAAAATTTTGGTAATACCTTGCTCTAAATTTTCTTACAGCAGCCCACTCATTATCATGAGAGCATAAAACAAACCTAAAACGATCAAACTTTGTTTTTTTTAAAACACGTTGGATAAAATCATTTTTTCCAAGTGTATACTCCCGGTACATTGACTTATTTTCAATACACAGTTTCTCTTTCTTTGCCAACAAGTATTTTAACTTTGTATACTCCATTCGAGTTTCTTTATTTTCTCTTAAAAAATTTCGAAATAGTAAATTTAACTCAATCTCAGGATCATCTTTTTCAAAGATGTGCAAGTTTACATTGATATTTGATGAACGAAAGGTAAAGGATTTTCTAAACGAAAGACCAAAGCCACCTCTCAATATATACCCCATAGACTCCAAGGGTGTATGATTAAAGTTAATATCCCTTAACTCTGCAATAAATATCTATTTTCTCTTTAGCTGGGAGATTCGGAACAGAAGTTGACCCTATGTGATAAATGCTAAAACAGTTAAAGGCCAAAGCTCCTTTTGTTTTCAGAGCTTCAGCCTCAAACTGATTTGGCCAGTCTTTGTTATATGGCTTAATCTCAATACGGTTCATGCCTAAATATTGATCATAAGCCACATAAAGTCAAATTATGCAGTTTCAGTTTTCCTAACCTGCTTAACTGGACGCTTGTTTTTGAAAAATGAATCATCTGATTTTTTATTAAAACCTTGATCATCACCACGTCTACTAAACCTTTGATCATCACCACGTCTATTAAACTGTTGATCATCACCACGTCTATTGGATCTTTGATCATCATTACCACGGCGATTAAATTGCTGGTCATCACCACGTCTATTGGATCTTTGATCATCATTACCGCGACGATTAAACTGCTGATCATCACCACGTCTATTAAATCTTTGATCATCGTTGCCACGACGATTAAACTGCTGATCGTCACCACGTCTATTAGGTCGCTCATCACCACCACGTCTATTAAACTGTTGATCATCACCACGTTTATTAAAATTCTGGTCATCTCTATTTCTTGAACCAAAGGACTCACGTCGATCAGAAAATCCATTGCCATCAGATCTTCTCTTAAAACCTTGACCTTCACGTCTCTTGTACGGCTTATCATCAAAACTTCTAGATCTAGAACCCTCAGACCTGTCTCTTGGCTTACCTGGATTCATCATGCGATCAATAGCGCTCCATTTTCTAGATACATCAGGTGTTACAAAACATATGGCACTACCCGTTGCACCAGCTCTAGCAGTTCTTCCAATTCTATGTATATAGTCTTCTGCACATTGCGGCAAATCATAGTTAATAACATGCTCAATATGAGGAATATCCAAACCACGTGCAGCAACATCTGTTGCAACCAATATACGGAATTTATACTTTCTAAAACCTGCAATAACCTTATCACGCTTATGCTGCCTTAAATCTCCATGAATGGCTTCAGCTTGATGTCCAGCTCTATAAAGTTGATCAGCTAAATTCTTAGCACCAATTTTTGTTTTAACAAAGATGATTATAGAACCTTCCCGAGCTTCTAACTCAGACAACAATCTTGGATGTTTCTCATTAGACTTAAGATGTATCACCTCTTGCTTAATGTTTTCTGAAGGTTTTGAAGTTGCAATTTCAACACGACAAGGATTATTTAAATACTTTCCAGCAATGCCAATGATGTTTCTAGGCAAGGTTGCTGAGAATAGCAACGTTTGACGCTGAGAATCCATATATTCTATAATACTATCAATCTGAATGGTAAAGCCCATATCTAACATACGATCAGTTTCATCTAATACTAAGAAGCTTGTGTTATCAAGTTTTAAACACCCTCTGTCTAAATGATCATAAATTCTACCTGGGGTACCAACGATCAATCTAGGTGACCTTTTTAAATCTCTTAACTGTTTTGACATTGGTGCGCCACCAATTAATAATGCTGATGCAATATTAGCCTGTCTTCCCATTATTGATTGTAGCTGAGTAAGAACCTGGTTAGCTAGCTCACGTGTTGGCGTCATTACCAAAGCCAATCCTTCAGGATTGTTCATCAAATGTGTAATAAGTGGTATTCCGAAAGCTGCAGTTTTACCTGTACCCGTTTGCGCGGAAGCTAAAATATCACGTCCCTCTAATGCTTTAGGGATAGCTTGTGTTTGAACTGGTGTTGGCGCAGTAATATTTAACCTTGCTAATGATGCTATCAATTCTTTTGGCATACCAGCTATTGATTCAAAACCATTTGGCTTTGGATCGTTTGATTCTGATTTTTTAGCCTTTGAATCATTTGCTTCAGGGCTCTCATCCTTTGAATCGTTTGATTCTGATTTTTTAGCCTTTGATTCTGATTTTTTAGCCTTAGAATCGTTTGATTCTGATTTTTCAGCCTTTGAATCGATTGATTCTGATTTTTTAGCCTTTGAATCATTTGCTTCAGAGCTCTCATCCTTTGAATCGTTTGATTTTGATTTTTTAGCCTTTGAATCTTTTGGTTCTGGTTTTTCAGCCTTTGAATCGTTTGATTCTGATTCAGAAGCATTTGGCTCTGAACTAATTTGTTCAGCATTTTTTTGCTCAGAGACATTTTCCTCTGAACTGGCTTGCTCTGTAATTTTTTGCTCTGGAGCATTTTGCTCTGGGGCATTTTGTTCTGAACTGTTCGGTTCCAAACTATTCAACTCTATACTATTCGATTCTAAATCACTCATTACTATCTCCTGTGTTACATCTCAAAGATGTTCATTGTCATGGGCTTAATATCACATGATTCACGAAGTGCAAATCATGCTTAGTTTACTCTTATGTCAACCACCATAACCAACTCAAAAGTTAGAATGAATAATTTATTATTGTTAAGAGTAAGCAAAACTCCATGGCAAGGATCTCATAAAAATATCAAGAAAGCAAGCATTTAAGAGATATCTCGAAAAAAAAGATAATTAGAATTATAATCACATAAAGTTGTGCAAACAAAAAGATTTATTAGAAAAAACTCGGTAGTTGACGATTTTTTGTCAAAGTGGTCTAATATCTGTGGCTTAATTTAAGGAAATTAGCATGGAAGCATCAGAAACAAATCGAATTAAGAAACTCATTTCAGATATCGTAATTCTGCATAATAAAACTAGACCAGGAAAAACCCTTAATGTAATCGAAACAATGGAATCCTTCGTACTTGACCCAGAAACTAATAAGTTAATATTCCCCAACCCCTCTAACGCTGCTGCCAGTTTATTCAAACAAATTTACTGCGCTAAGCGACTTGATAATAACTTCATGATCTCTGATGTTTTTTATACTGGCTTGTCGAAAGACAGAGATGGGGCCAGTCTTTGCGCTCTTAATGAGACTCAAGGCTTTCGCGCCAATGCTGATGAAATGATCGATGCACTTAATCGCAACAAAATGCCCTATACACATCGCGTATTTCAAATCAACTCAACAACTAGTGGGAGCCACTATGTATCTATTTTTGCAGAAAAAATAGAGGGGGAAATTATTTTTCACTACTTTGACCCAATAAGCTCGATAAACTATAAAGGTTATAAAAAAGAACTTGATGAGTTCAACAAACTACAATCTGATTCTAAAATCAGTTATATAGCACACACTGAACTTAACATCCAAACACGAGGAGAAGACTACTGTGCAGAGTACTCAATACTATTCATCTATTTAAGTGAGCTAAAATATCTAATTTCTAACCCTACAACACCAAAAGTCGAACCAAGCCAAAATCTCTTTTTCAAAAAACTATTATCACCTGAGAGTTTATCTGATTTCATATCAGAGCTAAAGGAAAAGAGCCCGTATGAAATGTTACATGCACTAAAGGAAAATAATAAACGAATTGGTTCTCAATTGAGAGATAAAAATATACTGGCAACAATAGAAAGCATTTCCAAAGACTCCCTAATAAAGGCTTATACGATCATCCTTGAGGATTTAAAAGATAACACCCTATTCCCCGAAATTACTGAAGAGGATCAATTTTTACTAATCTGTGCTCTCTCTGCTTCTGTTACAGCATTTGCACTCCATAGCTTAGCATTAGGTGCAGCAGGATCTGGCATGACTGCCTTTACCATTCAGCGAATAGCTGGAAATTTTCCGTCTTATTCAGAAATAATGGATAATGCAATAAAGGAAATTGAACTTGCCTATAATCCAACTAAGAAAGACACAGTTGAGCAAACTGGACCAAAAATCTCCGCCGTATAATCACCAGTTATTCATAAAAAGGCAGTTCTCCAAACCGGTTGTCGCCTTCTGTTGGCTTGCCAAACATTAACAAATATATCATTACATAACGAATAGCGTACAACGCTAAAGTTGCAAAAACACTCCCTTCGCCCAGATGGTTGAAAACCCCAATTGAAATGAAGGCAGTGCCTGCACCAACTACTGCTGTACCAATTAAGATTGCATATAATAAAAACCACCATCCAGATTTATCCTGATCATGCATGCGGCGAACAGCACATGCAATTCCCACCAAGGCAAAATAAATGATAAAGATCCGGACCAAAATACCTAGAGCAGTTATCATTACACTAAGATTTTCCTGTTGTGCAATTTCCTTTATTGGTAATTTTAACACGCCAATCAATAAAAAATGAGACCCATTAAACATCATGTCTGCCAATATATAAATAAAATATTCTTTTTGAGAGGACCGTCCTGAGTAGTCGAATAAATTAGAAAACGAGTATTTTATATACTTAAAAAAATCATCTGTTGTTATTTCATAATAAGATTTTTGCATGATCTGCCCAATTAACTAAAAACTTACTATACCTTATTATGGTAAAAATTATTAAGAATATTGATATAATTTCAAAATTATTTATTTATAAACTATCGACTTTCCAAACTGGTTATCACCCTCTGTTGGTTTTCGCAGCATAAACAAATAAAGCAATGCAAATCGAGCAATATACGCCAATACCAAACCTAAAATCGGCCAGGAACCCTTTAAATCGGCAGTCAATCTAAAGCAAGCATTAAGCAGAACGTAAATCGATATACCATATAATAAATACCACCATCCAGATTTACCCTGATCATGCATACGACGAATACCACAGGATATTCCTCCCCAGTAGAAATATATTAAAAGAAATACTGGTAACAAAGATATACCAGTAAATGATACCTTAATTGAAGAATTTAGAACACCAGAAAATATAGAATAAAAGAACCATAAAAGGACAACCAGGGCCGCTATCAACTCTAAAAACAACACTCAAATATGAATCATTTCTGATATAAGGTTTACTAAAAGTTCAGAATAGTTTTACAATTAATACAAATCATTTCATGCTTAATTTATCACTGAATTTTAAATATTGATCTATATGAACACCAATACTCAGCACAATATCTTTGCACATAAAATTCAATCTCCGATTGGCAACATATTGGCCATTGCAAGTCAATCTGGACTCGTTGAACTGAAAATTGATCATCAATATGAAGATGCTTATATTGGTAAAGCAACACCCATCTTATTATCCATTGAAAGGGAACTGGCGTTATATTTTTTGGGGAAATTACAAAAATTCAATACCCCAATTCATCTACATGGCACACCTTTTCAGAAGACTGTATGGAAAAGCTTACTGCATATCCCTTATGGAAAAACCATCAGTTACTTAGAGGAAGCAGCCTATATTGGTAATCCAAAAGCCACTCGAGCGGTTGCAAATGCCAACGGTGCCAACAAGCTTCCAACCATCATACCTTGTCACCGAGTGGTACGTCATAACGGGCAACTTGGTGGTTACGCATTGGGGGTGGACAAAAAAACATGGCTACTGAATCATGAAAAATATTACCAATTAAGATAATCCTTACCAATCATCAATAGCCCTTGCATCATCCGATTAGCGCATTCATATCAATGATAAACTTATTTGGGTCTGCAACAGTACCACCTTCTGATAATAAAGCTTGATCCAGTAACACACCAGCTGTCATATTAAACCGATCATCAGATTGTTCACTGAGTAATCGTTTCACAATTGCATGAGATGGATTGAGCTCTAAAACTGGTTGAAATTTTGGCACCTGCTGCCCAGCTTCAACCATTAAACGATGCATATGAGGTGTTAGCATGTCCTCGGATGCAGCAATTGCAGAAGGCGCATTCACCAATCGAGAAGTAAACCGAACACTGGATACCTTTCCTTCCAACACTTTCTGTATGCGCTCTATATCGCTTTGATGTGTTTTTTGAGCCTCTTCTGCTGCTTTATCGGAAGCTTCATCTTTAATCGCATCATCTTTCTGTGACACATTATGAAATGACTTATCATTATAGTTTTGCATAGCGTTCATTAAAAATGGATCAACCCGATCGGTCATAATAAGAACCTGGTAACCTTGTGCCGTATATTTCTCAATATGAGGCGAATGTTTAGCAGATTGCTTATTATCTGAGATAAGATAATATATTTTTTCTTGACCAGCTTTCATTGAGTTAACATAGTCATCCAATGATAGTATATCCCCATGCTGATTCTCAACCCTCAAAAGGCGCATTAATGCTTCTTTATTTGCAAAATCTTGAGCAGCACCTTCTTTTAGCACAGCACCAAACTCTGACCAGAATTCAAGATAAGTATCATTATTACTTGCTAACTTTGTCAGCATTTTAATAATATTTTTTGTAATACTAGATTTTATCGCCTTTGTTTTTGGATTGGTTTGTAAAATCTCCCTAGAGACATTTAATGGCAGATCTTCGCAATCAATCACACCTTTTACAAAACGTAAATATGATGGCAAGAACTGTTCTGCTTCATCCATGATGAATACTCTCTGAACATACAACTGCAATCCTTTCTTACTGTAGTCTTTGAAATAAAGATCCAATGGTGCTTTTTTAGGAATATATAATAATGCTGTAAATTCCGTATTAACACTCTGTACATGGCGATGATCATATGCCAAGGCATCAGTAAAATCGTGTGTTAAATTTTGATAGAACTTTTGATAATCCTCATCTGGGATATCTTTGGGAGTTTTTCGCCAAATAGCCTGACCATCATTTACCTGGTAATAGCCTTCTTCTCCCTCACCTGTTTTCTTCATCATGATCGGAAACATTATATGGTTTGACCAATTTTGTATAACCTTTTTCACATGCCAATCTTGTAAGAATTGATTGACTGATTCATTATCTTGAAGATGTAAAATAACTTCTGTGCCCCGCTCTACTTTTTCAACTTCAGCTATTGTATATTTCTCAATCCCATCAGATACCCACTCGCAAGCTTTCTTTTCACCTGCTTTAAGGGTTTTAACAGTTACCCTATCTGCAACAACAAAAGCTGAATAGAAACCCACCCCAAATTGCCCAATGAGCTCTGACTTATGTTTTTCGTCACTATTTTTTAGATCATTCAACAATGATTTTGTACCTGATTTTGCAACAGTACCAAGGTTGTCTACCGCTTCATCTGAATTCATACCAATACCAGTGTCGCGAATTGTAATGGTTCTGGCCTTTTCATCAATATCAACATAGATTAACAAATCTTGATTATCACCATATAGCTCAGTATTTTTAATCCCAGCTAATTTCATTTTCTGTAATGCATCAGCACTATTAGAAATTAACTCACGTAGAAAAACTTCTTGATCGCTATACATTGAATGCGCAATCAAATTCATCAACTCTTTTATTTCAGCTTTAAAAACTTTAGCCTTGGCCATTTTACTCTCCCAGTATCTTCAAATACTATCATAAGTATCAAAATAAATTTATCAAGCCCCACTGTGTTAAGATTGATTGTGATGTATTGAGAATTAAACAACTATTTCATATTTTAAATTAATCTATGCATTTAGCGCTTATTTGGACTCCTGATTGTGTTCTCATTTGCAGGCTCTTCTGATATAACCATTTTTCTGCTTTGACTCAGTTGAACCCTTGTGCAAGGTCACCCACCTTTAGAAATAACCAATATAAAAACGTGTAACGAATAATTGGTGTTAACACAACAAGAGCATACGCTTGAAAAGGAGCTGCATCACTTCAGTAATGATAAAAAAATGTTTACGAGGCGTCAGCAAAAACACTACATACAATACTGCGACATATAATATACACAGGATAATACTCAGCAGATTAGACAATTGGCGAGTATAACAAAAAAAACTATGAAAATAGACGGCAATATTTATTCGTGAACAGGCGAATTACCAAACTTGTTAACACCTTCTGATGGCTGCCTTAAGAAAAAATAATATTGCAGCGAATAACGAGCAACACTCGCTAAAGCATAAGCCAAAAAGGATTGGAAAATAGCTGGTATTATAGTCATTATTATAATCGAAGGGTAAAGGTACGCTACATAACGCCAACCAGATCTACCTTGATCGTGCAACCGCCGAATGCAGCAGGAAAACCCAGCCCAATGAAGGTAAGAAAAGACAGGGACAAACACAGGGGAAACAATCACTGCCATAACACCCAGCACCCTCACTAGAGTTTCAAATCCGAGCAACAAAAGCCCGATACAAGCGACAAACAACAATTCATACATCACAGAGCAAAGAAAATAAACAAAGTACTCTCTCTGAGAAGCACGTCCCTTACAATAAAAACCTTCAGACAGAATTTGGTTGAAATATTTAAAAAAATCTTTACATGTAATTTTATAGTAAGACGTTGGCATTGTGCTCTCCACTTAATCGCAAAAAACTATAACCAATAAAACAACTGAATACCATCATTAGACGTCCAAAACTTAACCAGTAATATAAAGGATTCAGCAGAGCTTGGAATATGTTTGCAATAAATATTCTTCACCCTAGGTAGCACATAAGCTCGATAAAAAACATATGTGCACGCAAAATTTAATTCCCAATTGGTGGTATACTGGCTATTGTAACTAATTTTCAATCATTATCTTATCTGAAAAACTGATCTACGGTGCTGAATTTCCTTTAGAACTTTTTGCTGATTTAGCACCTGCTGTGGATTCTTTTGACATAACTTCCGGCGATTTTTGCTTAGATACTGCAAACATAGAGACACTTGAAAGATCATTTGCCCTAGGTTGCGATGCAGAACTTATTAAGCGCTCCTCTATCTTCTTCACTTTTTGACGAACACTTTCTTTATTCCAGGTTTTCTCAGGCATTTTTGCTGTCAACATTTGAGCAATATCCTCAAAAGTTCTATCATGATGGCCACCCAAACCTTTCTTCAATGCAATCACTTCATATAGATCTGGATCCAAATCATCTAACAATGTCTGTAAATATGATCTTTCATCTGCATCAATCACCTGCTGCTCTACAGACACTTCGTCATCTAATGCAAGTGTTTCAATCAAAGCTTGCAAATCATTAGAATCACTTTCTAACACTTGCATTGGTATCTTTGCCCTTAATAGTTTATGCAAATTTTTCACATCCTTATAACCCAACATATCAGCAACTTCTTGCTCTGAATGCCCTTTTTCTTTTAATGATAATGCTTTTGCAACATCACGATAACGCACACTTGATAACTTCATCGTTCCACTATTACTGACAGCATAACGCTCTATTGCTTGCTTAACCCACAAATATGCATAGGTACTAAACATAGCGCCTTTACTTGGATCGAATTTCTCAATGGCTCTCTGAAACCCCATTCTTCCAACTTGCATAAAATCTTGACAATCATCAGAGAAATTTGTTCTTCCTCTAAACTTAGATGCAATATTAAAAATTATACCTTCGTACTGCATCAACAAATCTGCGAAAGCAATTTCATTCCCACTATTTTGATATGAGTTAATCAGCTCTAATTCACGCTCACGTGTGAAAGTATCTTGATCTATGATTATTTCCGCTTGTTCGAACTGAACATCTTTTCCGTTTCCTGCCATCCTTGGCCCTCCGTCTATTACTTAAAATCGCATCACCATCCATAGCAATACATTATTATTATATGGCAAATATAATGAAATTCAACAACAAATTAAGATAAAATTAATATAGTTAACTTTATTGTTATATTTCATATAGATAAATTTAACTGTTTTTGTTGACTTTTGTTTAATTCTTGCAAGATTCTAATATTTTTAACTTTTTTGAAATGTTTTTATAGCACTATTTGCCCAGCTTCCAGCAATTCTAACTTTGCAAAAAAACCATCATAACCCCGCCACAGATGCTCAACATTGTTCAAATTTGATGGTGTTTTGGCAACTTTTGCAGCCAACACCAATGCGGCGGCACTGCGTAAATTCTCTGCTGATATATTTGCACCCATCAATGTCTCTACCCCTGAGATCAAAACACCACCTGGAAATCTTTCAAATTTTGCACCCATTTTTTCAAGTGAACACAGATGGTCAAAGCGCTTGGAGTAAATTTCATCAACAATTTTTGCACTCCCCTCAGAGATTGCTGACAATACACACCATTGCGGCTGCAAATCTGTCGGAAACCCCGGATATGGAGATGCGTTAATATTACAGGCCAGCGGCCTTTTTTTAACAGTTAACACTATAGTATTTTGAGTGATTTCATAATCTGCACCACTTTCTTTTAATTTTCTTAAAACAGAAATCATGTGATTGGGCATCACATTCTCCAATCGAAGCTTCCCGCCAAGCATTGCCCCCAGTATCAAAAATGTCCCTGCTTCAATTCTATCTGGTATGACCGTATGCTCAGCCCCCTTTGAAAGCCTTCTGCCAACAACCTCAATCTTAGTGCCAAAACGCGTTATATTCGCACCAAGCTTCCTTAAAAAAGAAATGCAATCATCCACCTCGGGCTCTAAGGCACAGTTATGGATAATTGTTTTAGAAGGCTGACTTACAGCACACAACAAAGCATTGACCAAGCCAGTTACTGTCGGCTTACCAAAATGAATTTCTGCATCCTTTGAAGCATTTATATGGCCAGATATTTCATCACCATCATCAACAATCAAAGCACCCATTTCTCGCATTGCTTCAATATGGAAATTAATTGGCCTTGGCCCAAGCTTGCAACCACCTGGAGATTTCACCCTAAAGCGGCCAAAACGACTCAATAGCGCCCCAATAAATAGTAATGAAGTTCGGACAGAGGAACAACTCTCACTATTTAAATCACAGTATTTTGCACCTTTTGGGTCAATTTCTAAGACCCTTTCCTCAACCCAAGTGCTTTTTATATTTAATAAACTTAGAAGTTCACACATTTTTTTAACATCTTCCAGCATTGGCATGTTGCGTAAAACTACTTTGTCTGTTGCCAATACTGAGGCGGCCAATAATAATAAAGCTGAATTTTTCGCACCTGAAATTACCACAACACCAGAAATACCATCTGATGGCACAATGACACGATTCACACTATTCTCCTATGGCAATTCAATTTGATATGACTGACATGATGATAGAATAAGGTCATTAACCTTGTAACAACACACAATGTCATTGGCGGTTGCAAATTGCCACCAAGCCAGAATCATAGCTAAGCCAGCAGTATCCATATACTCAACACCACTTAAATCTATATTAATATTATCTGTAAGCGACATAGACTGAATAACCTGTGTATACAAAAATTTTACAGACTGAACTGTCAACCTTTTATCTTTAATTTTGTACATCATTCTTAATTTACCAATTTTGAAGCCAGATAATTATTTAAAGCTTTAATCCCGCCTGTTGATAACAATCGATTGAATTGGGAACGATATGTTTGCACAATACTCAACCCATCAATAACAATATCCAGTATCTTCCATTCCGTCTCATCACAACGAACAGAATATTTCACTGAAACAGATTCATTGCCTTCAAAGTATATATTAGAATCAACCCGAGAATAACGTTTTAGATTACCGCGTACTGGCAAGAATTCCATACGATTATCCCTATACTCACAATTGAATGCTTCTGCATATTGCTTAATTAATAGAATCTCTAACAACCGTTGCAGTGCTTCTTGATCTTCAGGCTCAGATTCAAGCCAATATTTCCTACCCAACACTTGCTTGGTCATAACAGAACTATCTACATGGGGCATAAACGTTGTTCTAATGACCTCTTTCACCACTGAAAGATCAGCAGATTGATCGCAACTCTTATGCAGTTTCTCTTGTATCTGAGATACAATAACTTCTATATCTAAGTTTGGCGCAGAACAGCCAACACCCTCAGCATAAGTCCATAGAGCCAATAAGCACAAGCTAACGCGTTTCATCCGTCACCTCATCTTGAAGACCAGCTTGAACCATAACTTGACCAATTAAATTTTCTAGAACAAAACCTGAACTGGTTTGTTCAATACTGTCATTGTGTTTCAATAAAGTTTCATCAAATCCTGGGGAAAGTGCAATATATCGCACTCCCAACAAGCCTTCTGTATAGATATTAGCAGAAGTATCTGTTGCCAGCATTAAATCAGTTGAATCAATACGAATCAATACATTCGCCTGATAATTTTCTGTCAAACTTACCGATACAACTTCACCAATTTGAACACCTGCTATTCTAACCGGCGCTCGAGAACGCAGCCCTGCGGACTCATCAAATTTCGCGATTAAATTATACCCCTGATAGTCCTTCCAATCTGATGCTGATGCAAAAAATGCAATAAACATTGTAGACACTATCCCCAATAATAACAAAGCACCGACCCCTGCATTTATAAAACGATTTTCACTCATACCATCACTCCCCCTGAGATTGCTGTAATTACATAGTCAATTGCCAGCACAAACAATGATGCAGAAACAACTGTTGTGGTTGTCGCATGCGCCAATCCCAGCCGATCCTTACTTGTATACATCCCTTGAAATAAAGCAATCCAAGCGACTATGATCCCAAAAACAAAACTCTTTTTTAACCCATGCATAAAATCCAACATAAAAAGTGTTTGATATTGCAATGAATTCCAAAACATCCCCTCAGGGAGCCCTAATCCGACCGTACAAACCACATTACTACTCATAATTGCACTAAGACAAAACAGTGTGTTTAGTATCGGCATAGAAACAATCACCGCCAATAGCCTTGGAAACAATATCAAACGATTTGCATTTATCCCCAACATCTCTAAACACATAAACTGCTGATTAATTTGCATCATACCAATCTCTGCTGCCAACAAAGATCCCACACGACCTGCAACTAGAATACCAGTTAACACAGGCGCAAGTTCCCGGTAAATAGAGTAGGCAGTTAAACCACTAATCTCAGATTCAGCACCATATTTTGCAAGATTAGTAAATCCTTGTAAGGTAATGACCATACCGATGAATGAGCCAGCCACCAGTATAATCAATACGGTTTCATTGCCCAAACGGTATATCTGCTCCAGAATCTGTTTTACATGAACACGACGAGAAGGGTAAGAGGCCAACACTCTCATTATAAATCTAAATGACAATCCCAAACGGTCACAAAAAGCATACATAGAGCTCATTAGCAGCCCTCCATAATATCTGTTAACAAATCCTGATCAGAATTTTCTTGTGTTAACAAACTACTGCCGTCAATAAAATGCCGAACCACTTCATTATCACTTTTCATCACTTCATCTACTGTACCAAAAGCCATCACTCGGCCTTCCCAAATCACCACCATCTTTTGCACAACTTCGCTTAAATCCTTAATATCATGAGACACAATCACTGAGCTCATTTTTTCTTTATGAAACTTCCGCATTAATATTTTCAAATGTGATTTTGTCACTGGATCTTGCCCTGTAAAAGGCTCATCATAGATAATAAAATTTGGATCTCTTGATACTGCTCGAGCCAATGCAACCCTTCGTGCCATCCCACCAGATAGTTCTCTTGGAAATAATCTTTCTGCACCCCTAAGCCCGACATCATCAAGCTTCAATTTAACCAAATTTCGGGTAACTTGCTCTGGCAAATCGTAATGATAGCGTATTGGAAATGCAATATTTTCTTCAACCGTCCACTCAGAAAACAATGCATCGGTCTGAAACAACATTCCAATATCCATCCTAAGTTTTTCTAGATCTTGATCTGATAACTCTGACACTGCTTGACCGAATAAGTAGACTTTGCCTTTACTGGGTTTTAAAAAACCCAACATTAATTTTAAAAATGTTGACTTACCTGCCCCACTCGGCCCAATAATGCCAATATGCTCCCCTAAAAACATAGAAAAGCTTACTTGATCCATCAAAGTTCGACCGCAAACATTTAAGCTTACTTGATCAAATCGAACAATCTCCATGTACTTCCTTGAACTAAACAGAACTATTGTGCAACTTCATCTCACAATAGTCAATGCCTGCCACTATCCTTGGCATTTTAACCGAGACCTGATTACCGGTGACGTGAGCCACTTACACCAACATCATCCTTCAACCATGCCTCGTCATAGAAACCACTGGCTGGCTCGTCTACATCAATTTCATTTTCCACTATATTCATAAATCCGGAGCTATACAGCTGTTCAGAATCATACCCATCATCACCGTATTCATCATAGTTGTCATCCAATAAAAGATAGGCTGATGTTTTTGGATTCTGTTTATGAGATGTTGTTTGGGGATGAATGAAATCACTAAACCATGACTTAATGGTGGTTAATAATTTTGAAAGATAACTAGACTTATCCAGAACTTGATCCACCATTATAAAATCATGTCCTACTTCAGGTTCTGGCGTTATTTTCGGCGCATTCAACACTTCTTTAGAAGTTGGCGCAATTTTTCTCTGTTTTTCTATATCAAACCCCAATGATGCTAGATTTTCTCTGGTTCTTGGATTTAAACCCAAGGAGTTATATTTTATTATTTTATTGATTGTGCTGGTTTTAACATCTATTCCTGCTTGAGACAAATATACAACTTTTTCTGCATAATCCTGTGGTGAAAAATTTGTAAAAGATTTATCCAGGGCTTTTAAGAGTTTAACATTAAATACTGATTTTAAAGTTAGGTCTTTTTCTAAACTGCATAATTTCAAAAATTCTTTACCACTTAAATTTTGTGTTTCATCTAAAGCATAATATTCATCTGCATATAGGCTAAGTATTTCAACAAACTCATCCACTGTTCTGAGCGCCAAAGCATCTATAATAGCATCATTTATATTTTCATTTTTCATTAGATTTTCCAATTTTAACTTGTAGGGTTATAGCAACTTTTTCACTCCTGGCAGAATATTGTTCAAAAAGAACCTTAATACTCTGAGTTTCTACATTAAATCTATATTTATTCTAGCGAAAAGCAGGTAAATATAAATTATATGTGGACATCATGAAGCAAATATTTAATAATTTTTTCATGAATTTATCAAAATATATTAAACAACCAACTGATATCAAAGGCATGAGGAAGGCAGGCGCAGCTGCAGCATCAGTTTTAACCTATATTGCCCCTTTTGTTAAAAAAAATGTGTCTACGGATGCATTAAACATCTTATGTCATGACTATATTGTGAACACATTAAAGGCAGTACCAGCACCATTGAACTATAGAGGATTTCCCAAATCAATTTGCACCTCTGTAAACCATGTTGTATGCCATGGCATACCCAATGATAAACTACTTAAAGATGGCGATATTTTAAACATAGATGTCACCGTTATCCTTAACGGCTATCATGGTGATACTTCAAAAATGTTTTTCATCGGTGATGTTAAGCCGCATGCCAAACGTTTGTGCCAAATTGCCAGAGAGTGTTTATATGTGGGTATTAACCTAGTTAAACCAGGACAATCAATTTATGAAATTGGTCGACAAATTGAATTATTTGCCAACAAAAATCACTATAGTTCAGTCAAAGATTACTGCGGCCATGGCATTGGCAAGGTTTTTCATGAACCTGGCTTTCAAATCTTACATTATGATGACCCTTCACAAAAACCTTTTATTTTGTTACCTGGATTAACATTCACCATTGAACCGATGATTAACCAAGGTCAATATGGTGTTAAATTATTACCAGATCACTGGACTGTTATCACAAAAGATAAAACCCTATCAGCTCAATGGGAACACACTTTATTGGTAACAGAAACTGGCGTAGAGATTCTCACGCTACGCGAAGATGAAGAAGCGCTATAACTGATCTAAGCATCGCTTGAGATTAGCAGTAGCCAAAGCACGAGGAGAGTTTTGATTTTTCATATCAGCACTCATCTGCGCAAAAGTTTTACCCAATTTTGGCACATATAAATATGGATCATAAGGAAAACTACTTTCTCCTTTTGGCTTAATGTGAAATTCTCCATGGACAACTCCTAGGAAAAACATCGGCAATGGGTCATTTTTATGCGTTACCATTGCAATACAACAGATCATCATTGCTGAAGAACGCTCAACATCCAGACTGGAGAGTACATTTAAAATAGCACCACTACCATCACTGGCGCCTTTAAAGTTCTTGCTGTTCACACCAGGCATACCACCTAATGCATCAATCATAATGCCAGAATCATCCCCGATAAAACACCCAATCTCATCCATAGCGCAAGCTCTTGCTTTAAGTAAAGCATTCTCATGAAAGCTTAGTCCTGTTTCATCCACCTCAATATCTCTTGCAATTAACTCATGCGGCATGAGCAACGATTGAAACTCTTTCAGCTTCCCTTCATTACGACTTGCAATAATAATATTCATAGCTACCTTATATATATAACATCAGTATTTTATAAAAAAGTTGGAGACTATTCAATGGAAACCATTTTAATCAATGGCCATAGTGGAAAATTTGGCCAAGCAATCTATCAATCCCTGGCAGAATATAACCGAATTGGCTGCAATCAGACCCATACGCTTATGCAAGCATTGGCACTGCAAACACCAGATGTCATTATTGATGTCACAAACTCACAAACCATTTACAAGCTATTGCCCATCTATATGGATCTCAAAATTCCAACCATTATTGGAACCAGCGGCATTTTTCCAAAAGATGCTTATACTATTTCGAAAAAAGCTGATTACCCCCTGCTGATTGTCCCCAATTTTGCAAAAGGCTTAAAAGACATTATTCAATCATCCCTCATGCTTCAGAAAACAGCTAGTAACATTCAAATTATTGAGACACACCACCAAAGTAAATTAGACAGCCCATCTGGCACCAGCCAATTTTTAGCACATATCTTAGGCACCCAAAAAATTACCTCACACAGGGTGGATAAATATATCGCCAAGCATGAAATTATCATCACACTCCCAAACAAAACGGTTACTTTCACACATGAGATAAAAAATTTAAAAGAATTCATTCCTGGTGTTTTAGATTCAATTCAAATAATTAAAGGAAAAAAAGACGGGGATGTGCTATTTTTCTGACTCATAACTCAGAGATATCTGTATTGCCACTTTTTAAAACAGTGCAATAATGCAATGACCTGGATGGAGAATAATAATGTATTACTGGCAAGCTGTATGTAATGAATTTTATAATCGGTATGCGAAAGATTATCGCTTTCATTATACAAACATGAGATTTTACCCTGAAACACAAGATGATGTTGAAAAAAAGAAATTGAAACGTGCACGTTATTACTTTAATAAAAAGAAGTGTATCTATTTAACACAAAGAGAAGCTGACTGTATTTACCATATGTGCCTTGGCATGACCATTCGTCAAACTGCAGAAGAGCTACTGCTCTCAGCAAGAAGCGTTGAGTTCTATTTAAAGCGCATTAAAGAAAAATTTGGCATTCAATACAAAAACCCATTACTAAAATATATCCAAGCACATAAGCATTATCCAGAGTTCTTTGCTCATATGGAAGCAGAATTTAATGAGTAACCTTGTATTAGCTCAGAGATAATACTAGAGTCCCCCTCCATCATCACCCGAATGAATGATTCAGTATTGGATTTACGGATAACCAAGCGAACATCTCTACAGGATAATTGGCAATGCAATTGCTCAATATCTACCCCCAAAGGTAAATTTAAATGCAATTGATACACTTTGGGTAAAGCCAATACATCACCCTTATCCATTGCATGAGAGAAAATATACACCGGATCAGAATAACGCATCCAATTTGAGTCCAACACATGCCCACAACTTTCAGCACCATAACGGGCGCTAAGACTTTTCATTGAGCGATAGACATTATCATCGCCCACATCAGTTCTATGGAAAACAATTCCTTTTTCAGATAATGCTTGATCCAACACCGAATTTGACAATACGGTGCCCACAGAGACACCCTTTTCAGACAAGTGACACAGGATATCATCGCCATCTAAAATTCGTTGACGAGAGACCAATTGAAGTCTATCCCCATCTCCATCAAAGGCCAATACATAATCATAATGTTTCGGATACAAGGATACCTGCTTTTCTATAGACACACACCCAGATGTGTTAATCAACCTTGGATTGAACTGATCAAAGCAATCGACACTAAAGCCCAACTCCTCTAGCATATATAGATACGGATGCCATGCACCGTATGCACAATCAACAAGACATCGTTTGCTCTGTGGCCCCACAGCTTTCTTTAGTTCTTCCAGATAGTATGTTTGAATCTCACCATTGGCATCACAAGAAATTGAACCTCTCGCGCCTGAAATTGGTTTTTCGATTAATATAGAAAATTCCTGTCTTTCTAATTCATTTAAAGTAAATCCAATAAATTTTACACCATTGTCATCCACAGGGTTATGAGATGCTGATATTACAATGCCCAATAATTGATGATCCTGGGCATATTTGGCCAACATTGGCGTTGGCATCATCCCTGCTTGAGTAATACGCAAGCCACAACACTTGGCACCTGACAAAAAAGCAGAGTATAAAGCCTCTGATGAGGGGCGTGGATCTCGCCCAAGAACAAATTCTCGAACCCCAAGTAGCTGACTTAGCACACCTGGGAGGCGAAAATAATAGCTCTCACTAATCCAAAAAGTACCTAATTCGCCCCTAAATCCATCTTTCCTCATTCATCCAATTCAGTTGTTTCAACTTCTTTCCATCCTTGCGGAGGATGTGGTTTTTTGCCATCCATAATCATATCAATTTGACTGGCTTCAATTGTTTCATACTTCATCAAAGAATCTGCCATAAGGTTTAATATCTCTAAATTGTCTTTTAGGATATCCACTGCACGCTGATAGTTTCTATCAATAATGCCGTGAATTTCTGCATCAATTGCAGCTGCGGTTGCATCAGACATTTCACGATGTTTGGTAACTGATTTTCCTAAAAAGACCTCACCCTCATCAGCTGAATAATTAATTGGACCCATTTTATCTGAAAGTCCCCAGCTGGTTACAATCTTTCTAGCGATTTCAGTTGCTTTCTCAATATCATTAGAAGCACCTGTCGTCACAGAATCTTTTCCATAAACCAATATTTCAGCAACTCGTCCACCATACAGCCCAGATAGTTGACTCTCTAGTTTTCTCATAGAAATACTATAAGCATCTTTTTCAGGTAAGAACATGGTTACACCCAAAGCTCTTCCCCGCGGGATAATGCTTACCTTATAAACTGGATCGTGTTCTGGTACCAATCGGCCAACAATTGCATGTCCAGCTTCGTGATATGCTGTTAAACGTTTCTCTTCTTCACTCATCACAGCAGAGGTTCTTTCAGCACCCATCAAAATCTTATCTTTTGCCTTTTCAAAATGCTGCATAAATATACGGCGTTTATTACTCTTAGCTGCAAATAGAGCTGCCTCATTTGCAAGGTTTGCAAGATCTGCTCCAGAAAATCCTGGCGTCCCTCGTGCAATAATTTTTGCATCAACTGCCTTATCTAATGTTAGCTTTTTCATATGCACCAAAAGAATTTTCTCACGGCCTAAAATATCTGGTAAAGGCACCACCACTTGTCGATCAAATCGCCCAGGCCTTAACAAGGCTGGATCCAAAACATCTGGCCTATTGGTTGCAGCCATAACAATGACACCTTCCTTACCTTCAAATCCATCCATTTCAACCAATAACTGGTTCAATGTTTGCTCCCTTTCATCATTTCCACCGCCAACGCCAGCACCACGGAGACGGCCAACAGCATCAATTTCATCAATAAATATAATACATGGCGCTTGCTTTTTAGCCTGCTCAAAAGTATCTCTTACCCTCGAGGCCCCAACACCAACAAACATTTCAACAAAATCTGAACCAGATATAATGAAAAATGGCACACCAGCTTCACCCGCCACAGCTTTGGCCAATAGCGTTTTACCCGTACCAGGTGCACCCACCAGTAATGCACCACAAGGGATTTTGCCACCTAACTGCTGGAATTTTTTAGGGTTCTTCAGGAAGTCCACAAACTCCTTCACCTCATTTAAGCACTCATCCACACCAGCAACATCTTTAAATGTCACTTTATTTTTTTGGCCATTCAGCATTCTCGCACGACTTTTCCCAAAAGAAAATGGACCGCCTTTTCCGCCCATGCCGCCACCACCTTGTGCTTGACGCATTAACCATGCCCAAAGACCAATAATAATGAAAAATGGTAACCAATTTATTAATATATGAAAGAAAACACCCTGACCTTCTGTTGGTTTACCCGTAATCATTGTATTTTTTTCCATTAGCAATGGTAGTAATTGCGGATCATGAAGTGGCATATACGTCGTAAAGACCTGCCCACTTCTATTCTTCCCTGTTACAACTTTATCATCTGAGATGATAACTGATTCAACAGCCCCCGTTGACACTGAATTTATGAATTCAGAATAGGTTAATTTTTGTTGCGCTATGCTTTCGGGGTTAAAACTAGTTACTAAGGCAAAAAATACCATTAGAACAACCAACCAAACAGCCATGTTCCTTGAACGATCACTCACTTAGAATCTCCTCAATCATTATAAAATTCACTATACACCAAAACAACTTCCAATAAAATAGATCTCTTTTGAGCCACTTTTTGAAGCATCTGGCTTAATTACCTTAGCTTGTTTAAACTTAGTTTTAAACAACTTTAACATCGATTCAAACATCTCACCATGAAACCCCTTACATAAAATATGTCCACCATCTTTCAAACTAAATTCTGCAAATTCAAACACATTATTTAAAAGTTTAAGCATATTTGCCTGATCAAATATCGCATTTCCGGTAAGATTCGGCGACATGTCAGAGACGATCACATCATATTTATCTGTCAACTTTGCTATATCTTCCTGTATTTTTCTATCTAGGAAATCTCCTTTGATAAATTGGACCCCATTAATTGGCATCATATCCAGCAAATCACAAGCGACAACACTGCCTTGTTTGCCGACAATATCTACCAATACCTGGGACCAAGCACCAGGGGCACTTCCCAAATCAATCACCTTATCGTGAGGCTTTATAAACTTATATTTTTTTTGTATTTCTAAAAGTTTATAAGCAGCTCGGGATCGAACCCCCTCCTGATTTGCTTTTTTTACATAACCATCACTTACATGCTGATGGTACCATCTTTTTGACACTGAACTTCTCTCAATCGTAATTCTAATTTAGGCTCTAAGTAGGAAACATCAATACACATATATTTATATCAGACAAGATCTATGCTAAAGCAATGAGATAAAATGTTCACACTGGGTGTTTTACAAACTATATTTAACTATTGTGAAGGACTTTAAAGTGATCTCCTGAATCATTCACCTCAGAACATAAATAACCATAAATGACACTATATGCAATATTTATCGCCGGTAACCCAACTGCCACGCCCACGCTGACCATAGGCGCCAATCGGATTCCTTCGTTGTACTCAGCATTTGGACATATCTACAAGCAGCTGGGCTAAAACGGGATATAGCAGGAATAAGAGAAAGTGTTTGAGCTGTCGAAAAGGCTGCATAGAGACCCATAAGATTTGGTACAACACCATAACCAATAATCAGGCCCACTAGGATATATACCATCAGCGCCGCTAAGATATTTTTTGTCACCTTTAATACTCTTACTTAATATATAATTTTTAGTTAATATATATGTTATATAAGTAAATATCAATGACTTGAAATCTATTCCTGATATTCCAACAACCCTTCCTTTGTTGGTTTTAATGCTTTTTCACCCGCCTGCCATTTGGGGGGGCAAACATCGCCATACTTTTCATGAAAACCAATGGCTGATACCAGTCTTAAAATTTCATCTGGATTTCTACCAATTGGTAAATCATTAATATGTTGTATTCTAACCAAACCTTTGGGATCAATAATAATTGTTCCTCTTAATGCAACACTTGGCTTTTGATTCATCACACCATAATTCAGCATCATTTCTTTATCAAGATCTGACAATAGTGGAAATTGAATTTTTCCAATACCACCAGATTTTACAGGCGTGTTTCGCCATGCACTGTGGGTATGCTCTGAATCAATTGAAACACCCAACACAACTGCATTTAGTGATGTAAACTGAGGTATTAATGCACTCATGTTTAACAGCTCTAACGGACAAACAAAGGTAAAGTCTAGGGGATAGAAAAACAACACCACATACTGTCCTTCATAATCTTCCAAACAATATTGCTTAATCTCACCGGTTTCAGATACGCCAGTTACATTAAAAGAAGGCGCCTTCTCTCCAATTAGTTGATTCATCATAATAGCTCTTTTTACTTACCAAAACCGTAACACAAGATGAAGACCAGATTCAACAGAGAATTGACTAATTAAAAAATCAGAAGTAGGCTGTAGATAAACCAAGGAATGTAGATGACAACCTTACCACCACTACCATATGCTAAGAATGCTTTAGAGCCATATATTTCTGAAAATACAATATCTTACCACTATGAAAAACACCACAGGGGCTACTGTAATAAGCTCAAAGAATTAATTTCTGGAACAGAGAATGAAGGAAAAAGCTTAAATGATCTTATTTTATCGTCAGATCCTGGCCCTATTTTCAATAATGCAGCACAAATTTGGAACCATAGTTTTTATTGGATGAGCATGAGTGACAAGCATCACCAGAGACCAGATAATTTCACCATTGATGCCATTTCAAAACACTTTGATTCTATAGAAATCTTTAAAGAGACATTTACACAAAATGCTTTATCATTATTTGGATCAGGTTATACCTGGTTGGTATATCACCCAGAAACAAATAGGTTAAGCATTTTAAATACGGCCAATGCAGCAACGCCTACCACAGAAGGATTGATGCCCATTTTGACCTGTGATGTCTGGGAGCATGCTTATTATCTTGATGCACAAAATCTTAGAGCGAAATATCTTGAGAACTTTTTTTCGGTCATAAACTGGCAGTTCATCTCTGATAATTTAAAAAAGGCTGGCTATGAGCAAACTAGATGAATTTAAAAAAGATCAAACTCTTTTATTGTGATGGATCATATCAAAAACAAAAAACAACCGACCCATCGTGGTTAAAAGCTAAGGTGCTTAAAACGCTAATTTTCTGTGTATATTCCGTATGCTTTGCAAACTACATTCAAATTACTGTACAAAAAGGTGATACCTTTAATGCTATCTTAAAGCGAATGAACATCTCCAACACGTCCATTGATCAAATTAATTTATCCACCGACAACACCCCAATCCTTTCAAAAATCAATCCTGATGACCGCATAGAGTTGTTTATTTCTCACCAAAACTGTTTAATATCCGCCTACATTAAACAAAAGCAACAAAATTTTGTCTTAAATAGACACCATGATGGCTTTATTTCTCAAAAATTAAAAAAAGACCCATCGATCAGAATTGTCACAACCGATACCGATGATGATAAAATATCTGAGTACAAAATTAAAACCAAACGTGCCAGTAAGATGCTTTTTCCTGATCACAAAGGCGCCATTCATGCAGCCATGAAAGATGATAAAATTATTTCATTAAAAATAACCTCAAACACAAACACTCAATATGCTTTTCTAGAAGAGAACGCTGGTTTTCCAGTTTATAAAGATGCCAAAGGCAAACTTATTGCCCCTGCAATCTCTAGATCACCAACAGATTATGTTTTTATCGCCTCACACTTCAACCTACAACGCCTACACCCCATTTCTAAAAAAATTCGGCCACACACTGGAGTTGACCTTGCTGCAGCAATCAATACCCCAATTTGGGCAGCTGCAAACGGGGTAGTAACTCAAAAAACCTTTGATCCTGGATATGGAAATATGATTGTCATTCAACACAGCAATGGTGTTGAAAGCCTTTATGCACACTTAAACAAATTCCATAACAATATCCAAGTTGGTCAGAAAGTGCTGGCTTTTGAAACAATTGGTTATGTTGGCTCAACTGGAATATCAGAAGGCAATCACCTTCACTATGAAATTCATCTAAACAATAAGCCCCATGACCCGCTGACTGTAAATTTTTCACAGTCAAATAAATCTCACCCTCTTGACTTCAACTACTACTTTTGATGAACTGTACAAATAGCAATTTAGGATAAAGTATGATCAGTTATATCTGGTTCTCTATGATATTTATTTCTATCATAACAGGAATTTATAATCAAAATCTGGATTTGGTTGTCAACGAAGCCGCAATGAGTGCTCAAAAATCCTTTGAATTAGCATTGAGCCTTGGCGGGATCATGACCTTCTGGCTTGGGTTGATGAAAATAGCAGAGGACGCTAATTTAATCAGAGATATCGGCCGAATAAGCACCCCTTTGCTGAAAAAATTATTTCCAAGCATACCCAAAGACCACCCAGCTATGGGGGCAATCACACTTAATATTTCAGCTAATTTTTTAGGGCTAAATAACGCAGCCACACCTTTTGGTCTAAAGGCAATGGAGGAGTTAGAGAAACTAAATCCCACACCATCTGTTGCCAGTGATGATATGTGCATGCTCTTAGCAATTAATACCTCATCTGTACAATTAATTCCGACAACCGCCATTACCCTGCTGAGTGTTGCTGGAAGCAAGGAGCCCACTATTATTATTTTAACCACTATTTTGGCAACATCAGTATCTACCGTTATTGCTGTTTTTACAGCCAAAGTGTTATCGAGATACTATTCATGATTGCTCAAATATCAGCACTAATATTCTCCATAATCCTAATTGCTATCCCACTTATGGGCCTAAAACGCAAAGTGGCCATCTTTGAAAGTTTTGTCGAGGGCGGCAAGGATGGTTTTGAAGTGGTTATAAAAATTATCCCTTTTATTGTTGGGATGTATGTTGCCATTGGTATGTTACGAACATCTGGTTTCTTTGATTTAGCTACAAGTTTTCTAAGTCCATTATTTGGGCTAATTCACTTTCCCCCTGAAATATTACCTTTAGCGCTTTTACGCCCCATAACTGGTTCGGGTTCTATCGCTATCTTGACAGATATCATTTCACAACATGGTCCAGATTCTTTGATTGCAAGGACAGCTGCAACAATTCTTGGCAGCACAGAGACCACTTTTTATGTTGTCACTGTATATTTTGGCGCAGTCAGCATAAAACGATACAGACATGCTATTGCCACAGGCCTAATTGCAGATTTAGCTGGCATAGTTACATCAATTATTGTTTGCAAGCTGATGTTTACATAATCACTGGTATTAACAACTTCTGATCAGTATAATAAATTGAGTTTTTAATGGAACAATCATGTATAGCTTCTTGCTCTTTTTATGCCTATTCCCAATCCACGTACAGGCCTGGAATATATTTTCATCCCCACCAATCGACAGCGTTAAAAAAGCAGAATACTCCAGACCAAGACGTGATGAAACGCCCCCACCTTGTTTATCTCGAAAAGAAAAAATTGCATTAAATCGTTTCGCTTGCCCATCTGTAAATGAGTTATACAAACAGGGTATGCGCTGGAAAACTGACTCCGGTTGGAAAGGCTACCAAGATTCATTTGCAACTGAAATCAGCGGATTTATGGGGGCTCAATGGAAAGGCGTGGGCATTGGGAGAGTCATCTGTCTTTACAGTCCAAAAGATCAAAATGAATTCCCCATTCAATTATCAACCACTCAACTCGTCAAACGGCCAGTCCATGCTAAGTGGGAAAATGAGCCCAAGAAAGATCTTCTAAACTGTATCAGTAATACTTCCAATTCCTGTGATTGTCAGTTTTCTTACTATATTGAAAAACAAGAAACTGATATTGATAAAATTGTTGAGGGCATTGAGAAAAAATAATTGATTTCATAAGGGGTATCATCTCATTCAAAAACAATGCCCCCCAAATGTTTACACCCTGGGTCTAAGCTTCCGCTTAATATAACAACGTCTTTTTTTCACACCAACTCCTCATTTCCAATATCACGCAGACACTTCGCTACATCCAAAAGCACTCTTTTATGACACTTATCTGTTTGTATCTGTGGTCTTAGTCCATAAAAAAACCAATCTTGATTCACTTTAAAATACACCTCTCCTATAAACACTTGTAAGGAGTTACAGAGGCGCAATAAACGATTGGTGATTTTCTTGGGCAACCGAGGCCAACAAACCAAATGTGTATCATCATATCGAATAAAACGAACAACCACATCTTTCCCTTTTATTACACTAATATTCATAATAGCATCCCCTTTTAGCTCCCGACCAGGCCAGAACCAAAGTGAATCAACTGCTACATAATTTTCTTTCGCCAATCGCCCCACCTCGTATTTCGGTATACTAAATCCATGATCAGCAGCCAATGCCAATAATCTTGGGAACTGATAATATGAAATGCTCAAATTCTCTGGTGTAACTGGATTAATTACCGTCTTTGCGTACCCAAATAAACTCAATAAATAAGCCTGCCAACCAAACTGGACATAGGGTAAATCCTCTTTTTCATATTCATATAATGCTGATTCAACACTAAAGAATACCTCTTGATAAATTATCCTCTGATGAAAATCATCAACCAAAGAACCTGATATTGTCCAGCGGTGATCAACACCCTCTTCTAAATGAACATTTACTGAAATTTGATTAATCAATTCATCGACATTTACTGAAATTGCTTTTTCCCCCAGCACTTCTTTCAATACGCTAGAAAATTTAGAATTATTATGCAGTATAAGCCACTTACTCATTTTCTCTCAAAGTTTTATACAACAAAGCACTGATCGGGGTACCCGAAAGCTGCTTTTCAAAATAGGCATAACCTGGTGATGGATTAATCTCCAGAAAATAATACCGCCCATTTGATAAAATAAAGTCTATACCTGAAAAAACCAACTTAAACTTAGTTGATAACTGTTTCACCTTATCTAGCAGCGCAATGGGGATATCGCAGCGCTTAGCACAACAAGCATTTAAATCATATCGATAATCAACTTCCTTTGAAAATATTTCCTGTGCCACATAATGCCCTTTTAATAAATGCACCCGAATATTATGCCGTCCCTTATCTGATTGAAACAATACAGGTTCATTAACCAGATTTTGATAATTATTTTCCACTCTTTTAACAATGGATCGAACTGAGCTAATGGATTTGTAAATACCATCATCTCTATTCTTTAATCGAAAATTTGCATACACTTGTGTTTTCGGAATATCAAACCCCATGTCTCTTGCAACCTCCAGTTGCCAAAGTTTAGAGAAATTAACCAGGCTATCTTTTGGCCGATTAATCACATTTGGATAGACATCATCTAACAACCAATTTAAGTAATATATCCACGGATTCCTAATCTGTGAAACCAATCGACTGTACACTGATGATATAGCACTATGTGGCAAAAGCTCCCCTGTGGGGAGCATCCAGCCTTCATCCGATAAAAAAATATCAACACCAATTCGCTCTACATTCAAGAATAGCACTCGGCGATCCCGTTTCACATAATTTTGATCAAAAAAATATCGCAACACAGGATCTGTTTTAACACCAATTAATAAAATCATTAGCTCCATTCTCCAATATCTGGACACGCACTTATATCATCCTTGCCTTCCTTTCCATCTTTTCCATCTTTCGAAGTAGCCTTACCACCATGCCGCCGCCCTAGTAACTCTTGATTCATCTCAAACCGAACATAACGATTAATCACACAACATCTCCATTTTCAATTCCCTGGGCAATAACACTGCCTTTGTCCATCACCACTCTACCTCTGACAGCGCCATGAAAAATGACTTTTCCAGATATCTTAGACTGGTCTAAATACAATCTTGGACGCTTAACGTAGTTCGTAATATGAACATCCCCTTCTACTTGATCTTGACACAAGCTTAAATCAGAGCCTGTTGCATGAAGATTGGATAAAAAATGACTATTTCTTGATTTCAAAAAGCCAAAAACTCTAAGATCATGATCAACAACTGTATCTCTAATCTTCCCCATACCAACAATCTTAACTGGCTGTGTTAACGTTGTGTTTTTTATCTCAACACTGCCATACATTGTTTGCAACGCAGCAGCATTCGATAACAGAACACAAACACCAAATAAGGGATAAGCCAGCTTTCTTCTGGTAAGCATATTTCTCTCCATATGAACTGGCCAGAATATTAGCAGAAGAAAAGTAGCCCCCCAATACCGTGTTACCCGATTAAATCACTTAGAAGAAAAATCAAACGGGCATTACCAGAGATGCTTGCTCTCTTGTTTATGACCAATAAACCAATATTGCCATCATTTGTTAATGCTGACAGCAAGTCTTGACGTGTTATGTGAAGCTCTGCGTTAACTTTAACTGCCTCATGGGACACTGTGTTTAACTGAGCATTTAAATAAACTCTATTTTGATCTATCACGATAACGATATTGTTTTGCAATAAACACAAAGGCAATTTCGATAATGATAATATTATTTTTTTCACATTATTCTCCTAAGTGACTAATTATACACTATTATAATAATTTTTCTACCATTATTTATTTTAGCGCGCTTACCCTTTACTCTAAAAGTCATTAAATGTTACAATTATTCTTTTAAACTGGGGTAAAAAATGAATAAAGCACCTTTAACGAAAGCTGGTGAAGCAAAGCTTCGAGCAGCATTGCAAACTCATAAAACCACCGATAGACAACGTTTACGAGTTGCACTCAATGAAGCGCTAGCACATGGTGATCTAAAAGAAAATGCAGAATACCATGCGGCAAAAGATGAACAAGGCTTACTAGAGGCTAAAATCCGTTATATTGAATCACAACTACAATCCTGTACGGTTATCGATGTCTTACAGTTTAAAACACTCGACAAAATTATGTTTGGAGCAACGGTTACTTTAAAAAACCTAGAAACAGAAAAGAACATGGTCATTCAACTTGTTGGAGAATCTGAAACAGAACTGGAGAATGGTAAAATTTCATATAAATCTCCAATTGCACAGGCATGTATTAGTCAGAAACAGGGAGATTTCATTGAGGTTAAAACACCAAGTGGTAATGATTCATATGAAATTATCTCAATTAAGTATATATAATCGCATCATATCGATGAAATTTTTAGAAATAAAACAATCAAATTTTTAACACTAAGATAACTTATCCATAAAACCAGAGAACAGTCTTTGACACCACCAGTGGTCAAGTTGTTGATTTCACTCTACAATTATGATATAGTTTAAGCAGATTTGAACAGAGAGCACAATGAATATCATATTTCTTAGCATATTGAGTATTACAATTTTAGGATTAGCTCTTATTGCATATATTAAAAACAATAACACTGAAACCCCTGACTTATCATCTGAAGCTAGGCCTACAGCAACCTCGAACATATCATCTGAAGCTGGGCCTACAGCAACCTCGAACATATCATCTAAAGTTAAATCTATTCCAGCCCCTGACTTATCATCTGAAGCTAGGCCTACAGCAGCCTCGAACATATCATCTGAAGCTGAATCTATTCCAGCCCCTGTCTTATTATCTAAAGCTGGGCCTACAGCAACCTCAAACATATCATCTGAAGCTGAATCTATTCCAGCCCCTGTCTTATCATCATTCGTTATGTCTACAATTAGACTCAGATGAAGAATTAATAGAATATTCAAACAGGTTACAAGAAGCACTACCTTTGCTAAACGTAAGAAATCAAAAGTTTATAAAAAAAGCAATCAATCTACTGGATTACCCAAAAAGTGTACCTATGATGAACTCATACATCTTCTTTCTCACCAAAAAGTTTATCACCATCTTAAGCACAGTAAATAGAAGATCATTATCCCTATCATCATATAAAATTTTACTCACCCATAAAGTTGAATTGTTGATAAGTGCTTTCAAACTTATCGGTGCAGATCATAAAGAGTTATCAAAGATTCTTTTAAGAAATCTAAAGCATGCCTCTACACAAGATATTCATGGTCGAGGACAGTTTAAAGTAAACATAACAAGGATTACCCCAAATATTATAAAAGCTGAAAAATTTATTTTTAGTAATGAAAAATATGGCTTTAACTTTCATTCTGAATCTCCCACAGTTGATATAGATTCAACGCTTGAAGAAAATAAAAATGCTTTATTCGAAATGCTAGCACAAATTGGCGCGGAGAAAATCCCTCATTCACTTCAAAGCACCCTTAATAATTTTCGAGAGCTTATCAGTAAAAAGCCAACTTCCGAAGACTTTGCAAAATCCTACCTCTCTGTAATTAGCAACCTAGTTAAACAAAACGAACTTGATGAATTTCTAACAATAACAAATACACCTATAGAAGACATTAAAACTGCAATATCTACTCAAGTTGAACTATATAAACAATATTCATCAGATGAAGAAATAGCGGAAATCACAAAAGCTAAAAAAGATGTATTTATGGCCGAGACCAAGCAAGATCTCAGCATATCGCTGAAACAAATGGATAAAAAATTCAAAGCAATTCAGCTGAATATACATCATACACATAGAGATTCGAAACTATACCCTATAGGCATTCTAAATGAAAAATATGCAATGATAGATAGACTTAAATCAGACGTTGTAACACTACAAGACTTAGATTTTGATACAGAAGAACATGAAAACACTTTAAACAGTGCTATCTATTGTATCATGAGATCTGGAGCCACAGATAGGTTCAAATATATTTGGAGCGGCCCTATTGCAACAGCAGAAAAATTCATTGCTGATAATTCAGTAAGTGCTGCTTTTGCACCAAGTAGGTAGTGATTTTAAAAAAAATCTATATATTATATATTAAATGAGCTGGAGTAATAAATCATGAACATATTGTATCTTGCCATATTTGGAATAGTAGCTTTAGCACTGATTGTCATTAAATCTATTGGCTTCACTCCTTCAGAGAAAACCCCACATCATTCCGTTTTCGTTGAGTCGAATTACACATTTAAAATGGTAAACAGTGCAACACTTACTAAAATCTCCATTCTTCAAGCATCTCCAAATTGCCCTCATCCAAATCGTTTAGGTGATGTTTATGATGAAATAAAGTCAAATACAAATGCAATAAACTGTTCTTGGGATGAAGAGATTAGCAGAGTAGAGAGCGCTGTAATAACGGCCAGTGATTTTAATCCAATAAATGATGCCTCTCTTGGAAAAAATGAATTTTTAACAAAACTCCTGACATATAATTTATCTTTAGAGGCGATGAAGTCTCAAGAAATTGATGTGTCCAGACACATCAAAACAGTAATGGATGCAATCTATTTCACACAAATTTCTACCACTTGTGAAGAATTCAAAAAATTTAAATTTATTTGGAAATCCTCCCTAGATGAGGTTGAAAATTTCATCCATCAAAGAGTGCCCACCTCACTAAAACCTTAAGTTAAACTGCCCTTGAATTAGTAAAACTTTATGTTTTAATTCAAATGTAACACTTTAATGATTTGTGATAAATTTGATTAAAACAACGTTATTATTACTTCAAAGGAATGGTTTGAATATGATGTAAGATTTCATCCAAACCTTGTAATAACTGCTCATCAAGTGTACTTGCTCTGGCCTCTTCTACCTGAAGCAATGCTTCTTCAGCTCTAAGACCTGGACGATTCATATGATCCACAGATTGTGAGAGATATGCTGCAATAGAAGCGTTAGTTTCTGGCAACAGGTCCTGTGGCACATTATCTAGATGAAAACGCCACAGGTAGCGCAATGCACGCTTCTTAAGGTGGTTACTTGGACAATGTGGTAGCGCATTTTCTAGATTTTTATGAAAACTCAAAGACCAGCTATTTTCTTTGGAGGTTTGAAACCCCCTTGTGTATAAATCCACATCAATATCTATATTGTCGACCGATGCATAAGTTTTACCACAAGCAACGTTTTTAATTTCATCTATATTCTGAGACTCTAAAAAACTTAAATTCTTCTCAACTGTTTTCAACACCAAAGCGGATAGATTCTCTTTATATTTGGGCTTATATGGCAATAAAAACCCAGGCTCTCCAAACTTTTTACGCAATGTTAATGAAGCAATATCGGATGATGCTAAATCCACATCTAAGCGTAAGAAGATAATTTGATTTTTATATTGAGTATGTGGCCCTAAAAATAAAACTGGTGCTTGATAATGACAGTCATAACCAAAAAATAAATTGATCATGATGCCAACACCATTATCTTTTAATAACTCATGCGTTCTCTGCTGATCAATTTGCTTATCATAAAACCCCAAAAGATAATCCCAAATTTCTCTTTTTTCTTTCAGCGCATACATTAAAGCTCTTGTAATTTTAACATCGACCATTGCCTCATGAGATCTTCCCTCATCCCAGCCATTTTCTCGATTTAGGTTTTCAAGCTTAAAAGATGGCTTTCCCTGTATTAAGGGCCATTTTAATGCATCATTGGCATATAAATAGTAAAAAACCACCATGGGTAAAATATCAAACCTAGAACAACCATTCTGAAACTGATGGTTATACGGTGGCAGTAAACAACGATAGAAAGAAAATCTTAAAAACTCATCATCAAAGCCCAAAGTATTATAACCACCACTGATGGTGTTGGGTTTATTTAATTCTTTATAAATTTTTTGTATTGCTGATGCCTCGGATACCGTCTCCCGCCCTGACATACCAATATGGTGTATCAAATAAGCCTCTGCTGAGGGTATCATATCCCTTCGATAAGCAACTTCTATAGTGATTTCATCTAGGACATTTAAATCCAAATCGGTTCTAAGTGCTGCGAACGATAAGACTTGATCCATTGGCTTTAGGCCACTTGATTCTATATCGTAAATTAATAATGTGCTCACAAACTTAAGCCAGTGACCTTGTACACCTTATCCAAGGTTTTTCTTGCCTGCAAAGAAGCAGATTTAGCACCAGATAAAAGGATATCATGTAAATCGCTCGTTTTATGACGATGCTGTTCATAAGCTTGATAAATGTTAGCAACCTTGTCTGACAGTTCAGATGCCAATGCTTTTTTAAAGTCACCATAGCCCTTCCCCTCAAACTTCACCACAACTTCATCAATGCTGACATCACAGCAAGCTGAGTATAACTCTATAAGGTTCGCAAGCCCTTTCTGCTCAGAGGGCTTATAACAAAAATGGTTTAATGAATCTGTCACAGCCCGCATGATTTTTTTCTTAACAACTGAAGATTCATCCTCAAGCGCAATATAGTTATTGCTGTCTTCATCAGATTTTGACATTTTTTTACTCGGATCACCCAACGCCATGATGCGTCCACCAATATCTGAAATGACTGGTTTGGGCACTGTAAAAGTCTCGCCAAACCTTTGATTAAATCGAATGGCAAGATCTCTACTCAACTCAATATGTTGCTTTTGATCTTCCCCAACTGGTACCAAATCTGCTTGGTACAATAGAATATCTGCGGCCATTAGCGTTGGATAGCTAAATAACCCAGCCCCAATTCTCTCTTGTTTTTTACTTTGAGATTTATCCTTAAACTGCGTCATTCTATTTAATTCACCCAAACTGGTGATGCTGCTTAACACCCAAGCCAACTCTGCATGCTCAGCTATATCTGATTGTAGAAATAATGTGCTTTTATCAGGATCCAAACCACAGGCCAAATAAAATGCAATCAAATCCAAAGAACGGTTACGTAATGACGTTGGATCCTGTGGCACTGTAATTGCATGTAAATTAGCAATAGCAAAGAAACAATCTTGCCCATCATTCTGAAACTTTTCCCAATGACGAATTGCGCCAAGATAATGCCCAATACCCAATTTCCCTGATGGTTGAATCATACTAAATACAATACTCATACTACATTCTGCCCCATAACTTTTATCCACTTAAGCTAACATTCACGATGATAAAATCATAGAAAATTAACAATTCAATAAAAAATTACATATTTTTCTATTTTTTGCTAGAAATTTAAATACAAATACGTTATGATTCCGAAAGTTTTTTAAATTAATCCAGGTGATAACAATGGCTGTATGTATTGTTTTAGGCAGAGAAAAGATTCGTCAGGTCGGTAATAATCGATCTCATGCTAATAATGCAACAAAGCGTGCATTTGAGGTAAATCTTCAAAGAAAAAAATATGAACTATCCGATGGTAGTATTGTCTCAGTTCCTATTTCCGCTAAAGGGATTCGTATTCTTGATAAAAAGGGAATTGAATTTCTTGAATCTATCTTGAAAGGAGAGAAATAATGGCCAAGGCATCAAAAAAAGGACGGATTACCGTTAAACTGGCTCATAAACCGACAGGCGAGTTCTATACCACAACAATCAATGACAAAACTCGAAAAGAGGAGCAAAAAGACAAGCTCGCATTGAAAAAGTATTCTAGGAAACTTAGAAAAACAGTTGTTTTCTCTCAAGACAAAGCTTAATTAGCTTATCTGCCAACTTAGCAATGCAGCCAAACAAGCTGTATCTGCTCTAAGTATGCCTGTGTTTAATCTCACTTGCTGAACATTGCTATCAAGCTCAGCATCACTCCACCCACCTTCTGGCCCAATCATTAAATCTGCAGATTTGTCTATCACTGAGCTCTCAGCACGTGGATGAAGCATGCATTTAGCCCCATTAGTGGCCACATAATCAGAAAAGTTTAACCAAGATAGTCTTGGTTTAAAGTATGCCCCAGATTGCTCACAGGCTGAGATAATAATTTTTTCAAACCTTGGTTTCTTTTTATCAAACACAGTTTGATTAAATGGAATTGGTGTATATTCACATTTTAACAATACAATCTCTGATACACCTATCTCTGTTGCTTTTTGTAAAACAAACTCAATGGTTGGAAATTTTGTAACACCAACAATCAATCGAGGCAACTTTAATGCTTGATGTACGTTTATCTCCTCAACCAAGCAAGTCGCTTCTCGATCCATCTTTGTCAAGACAACCATTGCAACTCGCCCCTGCCCATCACAGAGTGAAAACCCATCACCTACTTTGACTCGCCTTGCTTTCAAATGCATAAACACTGCTTTAGAAAGCGTTATTTCTGAAGAAAAATCTCCATCATGGTAAATTAACATACAAAACCTAAGAAATATCTTACAAATAATAACGAGATAGTCGGGTATATATTCTCAAAAATACGCTATACCCTAACAATCTACAAGTAAAATTATATCATAAAATGACAAACAAAATACTATTCAAACATAGGGATGGTAGCATATACCTATCTATTGAAAACAAACTCATCATTATTTACCCAAATCAACCGTATCACCATCTGATGCCGATTTTGAGAAAACTGTCGAAAAGCCAACAAATTTGGCTGCGGAAGCAACTTGCTGAGACTGTAGCATAACCATCCCCCCTACAATAGTGGTTAACGGATAATAAAAAGAAGCCACCCACATAATTTGAAAAGGGGCTTTATTCAAAATCTTATAATGCAATTGACACAACAACAGCTCAGCCAAAATAGCAAACCTAAGGGCATCAATCAAACGGCCAAACATCATCGTCCAAAGCATTAATATAATTTCGCCCCGAATACCAAAACGATATATGTCTGGAATATCATCATCGCCCAAAGCATCAGAGAGGAAATAAACAGACTTAACAACCAAACAACTGGTCAATGTGGCCAACCAAAGGCTTGATGGAAACAAGCTGGTTGAAAAAATAGCATATAATACCAAATATCCCCATAATTGGATATATTCCCCACTATCCATCAGTTTGCTTTAATTGATCAATTATACGATAAGCTTCATCCAAAAGTTTCTTTTGAACCATGAACTCATCTTTTGTAACCAGCCCCAAACGTTGAATAAAACGACGAAGCCCGGCTCGAAATTCAGATTTAAAAATATGAATAATTACTTGAAACGGCTTTGGGAAACAATGGCCAATTTCTTCAAAATTAATATTATCAATATCCTCATTTTGCATCATTGACTAGCTCCTCTATACAATCTACTGGGCAGTATACTATACATTGAGGCTCATCAAAATGTCCCTTGCATTCCGTACACAGATCAGGATCAATCTCATATATTTCTATTCCTTGAAAGATTGCTGTATTTGGGCATTTGTCTTCACAAACATCACAATTAATACAGTCCTCATTAATCTTTAATGCCATAAAATTGATCCAATAAATCTAAGCGTTCCCAACTAAAATCTTGGTCTTTTCGCCCAAAATGTCCATAAGTTGCTGTCTTTCCAAAAACTGGTTGGGTTAAACCCAAATGCGCAATCATCGCTTTGGGTCTGAAATCAAATACCTTTTTTATTATATCTAAAATAACTTGCTTATCAACGATTGCTGTTTCAAATGTATCAATATCAATCATCACAGGCTTTTCAACGCCAATTGCATAAGCCAAACAAACTTCACACCGTGAAGCAAGACCTGAGGCCACAATATGCTTAGCAACATATCTCGCCATATATGCAGCAGTTCTATCAACCTTTGTACTATCCTTACCAGAAAAAGCACCGCCACCATGCAAGGAAAAACCACCATAGGTGTCTACCATTAATTTACGCCCTGTCAAACCACAATCAGCATCGGGCCCACCTTGTAAAAAACTACCTGAAGGGTTGATCCAACACTGGATATTCGGCAACAATAAGTCCTTTGGTATCACAGATGCTATCAGCTCATTTTGCAAAATATCCCTCAACTCCTCTAATGATAAAGATGCACTGTGCTGTGATGAAACAACGATATGTTCTATTCCGATAGGCTTTTCACCATCATAAGCAACCGTTACCTGTGCTTTTGCATCTGCTAAAATACGTTGATCCTTAAGCCGCAATTTTCGATGCGCCAACATCAATTGATGAGCCCAATAAATGGGGCTTGGCATATATGTTTCAGTTTCTTTAGAAGCATAACCATACATAATACCCTGATCACCAGCACCAATTAAATCAGACTGGTCAATACCTTTTGCAATTTCTGGAGATTGCTTCCCAACTCGAACCAATAGTTCAAAATTGGGCACTTCTCCCAAATAGATATCTTCAAAAACCTCACCTATAATTTGGCGATAATTAATTTCAGCATTTGCTGTAATCTCACCTGCAACAACAACCAAACCATCTTTTAGCAATGCTTCACAGGCAACCCTAGCATTTGGATCCTGTGCCAATACACAATCCAAGACCGCATCAGATATTTGATCGGCAATTTTATCTGGATGCCCATTGGATACAGATTCTGATGTATGTTTACTATATCGCATTATCTATCAATCACTTAAACAATCACATCGTATCGCAAAAAACATGAATAACCAAGCTTTTTAAATACTATATTAAAACAACTGTATATACTTACTTTTAAATTAAGCTACAATTTTAAAAAGGAATTGAAATGATACGCATACTATTTGTAGAAGACGATGAAATAAGTCGAAAACTGGGTGTTAAAATTCTAGAGAATTCTGGAAAGGTTGAAACGACAGCTGCTAAAAATGGTTATGAAGCCTTGGCGCTATATCAGCACAATTATTTTGACTTGCTGCTTGTGGACTTAAGTCTTCCAGATATCTCTGGATTGGATGTTGTCTCACTAATCAAGCACAAATATAAAACCCGTCCTCCGGCTGTTGCCATATCAGCACATCTGGGTAAAAATGAAAAAACACCCAGCACTGTCGATAGGCTCTATGCTAAACCGCTTACAAGTAGCCTATTTGAAGAGATTTTAACACTTTTAAACTAAAGCTATCATTTCAAAATCAGATTTTGTCACACCACAATCTGGACAGAACCAATCTTCTGGCACCTTATCCCAGCTTGTGCCTGGCAGTATTCCAGATTCAGGTATTCCCAGTGACTCATCATAAACATAACCACAAATTAAACATATATATCGCATAAAACATTACCCCTTTCTTCCAACCTTACTAGCTAATCAAAGCCCCTCCCATTTTGCAAACAAAATATTTTATTTAATGAATCAATATGATAACATTTCATCAAAGAGGTAAAAATTCATGTCTGTATTACTAGCACTATTTATCGGAATTGGATTGGCAAAAATTTTACTACTGCCTGCAATATTGGGTATATTAATCGGTTTATACATTTATTCAAAATCTCAGCCCGCCATAAAGTTTAATTGGACTTATTACCAAGGCGGTCAGCAAAACCATGCCAGCTATCATCATCATTTATTTTCACTAATGGGATACTTAGCCAAAGCTGATGGTCTCGTGAGTGAAAATGAAATTAACATAACTGAACACATCATATCTGAACTTGGGCTTAACTATTCTCAAAAAAAACTTGCTAAAGCCTCATTTAAATCAGGGACCAAAGGTTTAAATCTTGTACACACAACGGCCTACCTACAAACGTTAAAATTAACAAGCCCACACCTACTGGCCTCATTTTTCAGTTATCAACAAAGAATCATACATGCAGATCCTTTGGGGAAAATGCATCAAATAAATATATTAAATCAAATAAAATTCAACCTTCGCCAAGAGCAACAGCAAGGGAGTTATAATCCACTGCCTCAGAACCAACTAAGCAATGCATATAAAATACTTGGTATTCATGCAAAAATGACTTATCCAGAGATGAAAAAATCCTATCAAAAACTCATTGGGAAACATCACCCTGATCGTGCGAAAAACGAACTTGAAAAAACAAAGTCAGAAGCTTATGTTAAAACAGTACAAAAAGCATGGGAATCGGTTAAAAAACATCATAAGGAAAAAGTCTAATGCGTATCCTACCTTCTTTATTGGCAGCACCCACTTTAAAGCTATACAACGCTGTGGAAGACCTTATGCTTGAAGGATTTGATTGCTTTCACATCGATATGATGGATTATCACTATACTCAAAATTTTGGCATCAGTCTCAAGGCATGCGAAGAACTTCTTTATCATTTTCCAACGATTACACTGGATGTTCACCTGATGACCAATCCAACACCATTGCATTTAATCGAGACATTAAAAGATATGGGTATTAAAGAGATCAGTGTTCACCCCAACACACTCAACCCAATATCTACAGATCTTAGGCTTGCTTTATCGCCCAATGAAGACATAAATACCACTTATAGAAAACTGCTGTTTTTAACCGTCAACCCAGGTTTTTCTCATCAAAAAATGCAAATTGGAATATTGGAAAAAGCCAAAATAGCAAAAGAGCGCGGGTGCAACATAACCATTGATGGCGGCGTTAACCTTGAAACCCTGGATGCTGTCTTAGACATCAAGCCAGATAACGTCATAATTGGTGGCGCTTTATTCGGAAAAGATAGGGAAAAGCTATTGGTAAGGCTTAAGGATCTTCTAGACTCAGAACCCCTGAGTTAACACTATACGAAAACAACTCAGCATATCGCCCCCAATCTACAAATGTTCTTAACACATGGCGAGAAGCAGCTTCACTTAATGTATCTTGTAATACTGACAATAACTCAGACTCATGCATCGTGTGATCAGAGGTTTTTTCTAATGTTTCTCTGACATAAACAGCAAGTGGGATATGATCCAGTAATTGTCTCGCAAACACTTTTTTCTGATCCAATATACTGGCTTTTGCAAATTGATTACCGACAGCTGTTAACATAAACTGTCCATTATTAATCGATGCAAAACGCAATATTTCTAGTGCTTCTGCAACTGGCAATATTTCATCTAAGCCCAAATGCATTTCATCAGATACCTCAGATAATTCTGGATGTTCCAGCCCTTCTGCTGACACTAAAAATTCCAAAAGCCCAGTAATATTTGACACAGCAACAGCGGGAAGACGATAGCCCATTCGAACATTTCTAAATCTAGTACCTGAACGTTTTCCACTAAAATTAACCTCTGAAATGGTCTGATATACTTGATCCACTAACTGATCAAGCTTTGCTTCCTGATTCTCTCTAGGATGTGGCAAATCTATCTTTAATTCTGATCGGATATTCCCTGGATCAGATCCAATAATCAAAATTCTATCGGCCATATATACAGCCTCTTCAATATTATGTGTCACAATCAACATTGATTTCAAGTTTGTTTTTTTACTTACCCACAGATTGATCAAATCTCCTCGCAAATTCTCTGCAGTTAGCACATCTAAAGCAGAGGATGGTTCATCTAGTAAAATAATTTCTGGATCAATAACCAGTGCTCTGGCAAGGCCTACGCGTTGCGCAATTCCACCAGATAACTCTCTGGGGTATGCACTTTCAAAACCATCTAAGCCGACCATATCAATGGCTTTAAGCGCTCGGTCTCGCTTCTGATCAAGTGAAGTGTCTTCACTGTCTAATGCAAGCTCAACATTTTCTAAAACCGTCAACCACGGGAGTAATGCAAAATGTTGGAAAACCATACTAAGCTTAGGAATAGCGCCAACAACTGGTTCCTGATTGTAATACCTGAAGCCTTTTGTCGGCTTCATCAAACCCGCAATTATCCTTAGTAAGGTTGATTTCCCAGATCCGGATGTACCCAATAATGCAACAATTTCCCCAGGATATAAAGCCAATGAGGTTTCATCCAATACCACAATATCCGCTTGATTGTTTTTCTGAAAAGATTTCTTAATGTCTCTCACTTCTAAAATTGGCTTCACACTTACCCCCTATATTTCTTTTCTACCTGTTGATACAATGGTATCCAAACTATTTGATTAATCACAAACACATAAACACACATCACAATAACGCCCAAATACACTTGATCACTGTTGCCTTGACGAGATGCTTTCATTATATAAGCACCCAAACCTTTTGCATATATTGCCTGACCATTCCACTCTACAGCCTCGGCTATAATACTGGTATTCCAAGCGCCACCTACAGCTGTAATCACCCCTGTAAGCAATGAAGGGTATACGCCAGGAACGACCACCTTCACATAATACCGCCACTTAGACAAATTTAATGATTTTGCCATTAACAATAACTCAGGCGGTAAAGAACGAACGCCTGCAATTATGTTAAACAAAATATACCATTGGGTACCCATAATAATTAATGGTGATAACCAAATATTTGGATTATAGCCATGTACTATAATATAAGAGCCGATTAATGGGTATAACATGTTGGGTGGAAATGCTGCCATAAATTGAATAATTGGCTGCAAGATATCTGCTATCTTGGGGTTCAGTCCCAAAAATATACCCACTGGAAACCAAATAATACAGCACAATGAAACCAAAACAAATACCCGAGTGGCTGTATAAGCGCCTAGGATAAACGCCACTTTAACCTCTCCATATGGCATAGAAATTACCCCATAACTGTGATATGCCAAAAATCCAATACAACCTGTAAGCAGGCATAGACTCAATAGTGAAAACAAATAACCGGGAGAAGAAAAATAACGCACCTTTTTTGCCCTCCTTTTGGGAAAACATAGACTAAAAGATTTAAGCTGTCGGCCAATCCAGTGTACCAAGTTGGATTGTGAAACCACATGCCACACCCAATTGGGCTTGATGTATGCCTCAGGATTGTTTTTAGCATCGATCCAAAAACTTAAAGGCCTAAACAGCAATTGATCGTATAGCATGATCACAATAAATATACATAAAATAGCCCAATAAATAGCATGATAATTGCCTTGATTGGTTGCCTCAGCAATATACGAACCAATACCTGGTAGCGATACATTATGATTTGCAATGGTAATTGCCTCTCCTGCAACCACAAAAAACCAGCCAGCAGATAATGACAACATGGCATTCCATATTAATCCTGGCGCCGCAAAAGGCACTTCTAATCTAAAAAATCGCTGCCAACTGGATAATCGATAAATTTTAGCCACTTCGTCTAAATCTTTGGGCATCATTTTTAAACTTTGATAATAAGACAGTATCAAATTCCAAACTTGTGAGACAAATACAGCAAATATCGATGCAAACTCAGGTCCCAAAAAACTGCCTTTAAATCCATAAACAAACCAAACAAAGCTTACTTCTAAAAAACCAATCACTGGTATGGATTGCAACACATCAATCAAGGGAATAATAATCTTCTCAGCCACAGGATTTTTTGCAGCCATTGACCCGAAAGTAAATGCACAAACAAATGAAAAGAATAGCCCTATGAACATCCGAAGCACTGTTCTAGCAGCATAATATGGCAAACATCTTGGATTTAGATCAATCAGAATGGGATCACCAATCTCATAGGCCCCCCACATACCTGAGGCAGCATTGGCCAATAAAGCCAATCCACCCAAAACCACCACCAATAGCAAAACATCAGTCAATAGCGAACCTCTGGCAATGCCCAGATCTTTTTTTCCTAAATAATTAATTAATGACATAACTCATAACAACTGGTTATAAACCCTACTTAATTCATCTTTTGAAGAAAGCCCCTGTAGTACCCCATACTTACACTTACCATCTACTGCGACAATAAACAATGGTACTGTTTTATTTTCTAAAGCCATAGAATGCTCGTGGGTTCTCTCTAGCAAAGTATAAGCTTGATGCTTATCCAAGCTTGATGGTAAATGTACATTTATCTTGTAACGTCGCCCAAGCGATCTTAATCTTTCTTGACTAAAGCTAAAACTCGCATCAATTAAGTCAGCATTCAGCTGATCAGCAACACCGCTTTGATCAGCATCATACATCATTAAAGACGCTTGTACTGAATCAGCTCCCAGCACTGGATAAGGCTTCATAACAAGCTTAACATCAGGATTGTTTTTAATAAAATCTTCAACCCAAATATAACTCCGTCGGCAGGCGCCGCAGCGATAGTCCACAAACATAATTAAGGTATTTTTTCCCTCAGGGTTTGCAACCACAATCTGAGAATCTTTATCTAGAGATACATTGTTTAAGCTCTCTTGGCGAACATTTTTATGATGCAGCTCCAAAGCTTCCCAAACAATCTCAGGATGAGACAATAGATACCCTCGAATATCATCCCCGATATTCGAAGCCATAGATATTACTGGTAAAAACAACCATAACCACTGCATTTGAAGCCCCTAGAATTTCCATATAGCATATCAGAGATATCTTAACAGCACCACTCAATACATCGATGACTCAGGCAACTTCATCCTCTAAGAGAAGATCATCTGTGGAGAAATCAACTTCCTTGCATTTCTCAATAGCCTGCTTTTCAATCTGACTAACTCTTTGCATAGAGATTTTATACCGCTTGGCCAACGTCTCTAAAGATGTTTTCTTAACCGATAGCCAACGAGACTTAATGATTTCGCGCTGACGATCATCTAACTTCTCTAACATTTTGGTCACCAACCCTTTGTGTTGACTGGACCTTGCACTATTTTCAAACTCTTTCTCTGGAGACTGGTTATCTGGTAATAATTCTGCTGTAGAAACACCACCGACATTTTGAAACTCAACAGACGAATCATGATTCATAATAGCCGCCTCAACAATATCAATGTCTGAGATTTTAACGCCATAGGTTTCTGCCAAACCCTCCCTTTCCTTATAAGTAAAAGTAGAGCCTTTTTTCATATGTTTGGATAAATTAAACAATAATTTTCGTCGATTTTTATTGGTAATTGAGCGCACCATACGCATATTCTTAATAATATATTCATTGATATCACAACGAATCCAATAAACCGCGTATGAAATAAAACGCACATTCTGATCTGGATCAAACTTAGCAACTGCTTTCATCAACCCCAAATTACCCTCTTGAATAATATCCGATAAAGGCAATCCATAATTTTTATACCCTTTGGCAACATAAACCACGAATCGTAAATTTGACAACACCAAATATTGTGCAGCTTCCATATCATGATGTTGCTTATAACGCCTTGCATACTTAACCTCATCTTCTTTGCTCAACAATGGAATTTTAGAAATTTGATTGAGATAAGCATCCAGACTATCTTCATAAGAAGATAAAGACATAAGCGCAGCAGGCCGATGCACCGCAAGTGATCGGGTTTTGGCTTCATCCATTAAAAATTCAGCATCCGTGATAAAATTTTTATTTTCAACATTCATAATATCACCTAACATTATTTATATGTTTTACTATAAAATCATCCACTTGTCTAATATTCCAGCACTTTTTCCACAAAAGCCTTGCGATCAAACTCAATTAAGTCTTCTAAGGACTCACCAACACCCAGAAAATATACCGGCAAGTTAAACCTATCTGCAATAGAGAAAATAGACCCGCCTTTACTAACACCGTCTAACTTTGTCAAAATAATGCCATCTGCCACTATTTCTTTATGAAAGGCCCAAGCTTGCGCCTGATTACTCTGTCCAAGGCTCCCATCTAACACAAGCCATACCTTTGGTGACAAATTTTCATCAACCTTTTTACATATGCGCTTCATTTTTTTTAACTGATCGATTAAGTTTTGATTCCCATGCATTCTGCCAGCTGTATCAACAATTAATAGATTACTGCCCTTATTAATTGCAGTTTTTACCGCATCATACATCACAGCCGCTGGATCCTTTGTGTTGCCACTCTCGACGATTTCCACCCCCGTTTTTTTGGCCCAAAAACTTAATTGATCCTCAGCAGCTGCTCGATACGTATCACCTGATGCGACCAAAGTACGGTACCGACCTTTAAAGTAATGCAGAAGTTTTGCAATCGTCGTTGTCTTTCCAACACCATTAACCCCGACTATTAAAACAATATTTAAAGGATCATCTAAAATCAATTGACTCTTTGGGAGCAAAGATTCTAGAAACTCTTGCAATACAACATAAGGCGCTTTTCTAGAAGCATGTATCTGTTTAAGTGCTCTCTCTGTCAAAGGTAGTCCCAAATCTGCCTCTATCAGTAATTTTTTTAAATCCAGTAATGTTTTTTCATCTAAAATTGGTTTTCCTTGCAACAATCTTGCAATTCGAGATACACCTTGTTTAGAAAATATCCCTTTTATGTGTTTTTTCCACCATCTCATCATTATTCCTCAATTTCTTCATAATATAAGGATAATTCAAAAAACCTCAAGATTATTTTGCTCACGAAAACTTGATCCTACCTTGAATTCAAGCTACCATCGAAAAGAAGTTAAGTGGAGTCATTATGCTTGCTCGCGCATATGCTGTTATCAATCAAAAAGGTGGAGTTGGTAAAACAACGACCGCTGTTTCTCTAGCGGCTGCTTCTGCACGCATCAAACAATCTACCCTACTAATTGACCTTGACCCGCAGGCAAATGCAACCACTGGGTGTATTGAAAACATTACCCACTCAATTAAGGATGCCCTAGATGGAAAAGTTAGCTTTGAGGAAGCCATACAAACCACTAAAGAAGGTTTTGACATCCTACCCTCTAGCTACAACTTAACGACTTGCGAAGTTACACTAATGCAATCTTCAAGTAGAGAAAAAGCATTGCTAAAAGGATTACAATCACTGAATAAAAAATATGATATGATTATTATTGACTGCTCTCCAAGCTTGAACATTCTTACTGTGAACGCACTAACCGCTTCAAAAAACATCATTATTCCTGTACAATGTGAATACTATGCATTAGAGGGGCTCACCAAACTGCTCCGAACAATTGAATCCACTCGGCATAATCTCTGTTTAAGCAAGCACAACCTACTTATTCTACGGACCATGTTTGATGGCAGAAACCGCTTGGCAATAGATGTCTCAGAAGAGCTGAGTAAACATTTTGGCAAAGCCTTACTCAATAATGTTATCCCCAGGAACATCCGCTTAGCGGAAGCACCCAGTTTTGGGCAAAGTATTTTTGCATACGACAGTCGATGCCATGGCGCAATTTCTTATCTAGCGCTAGCCGCTGAACTTAAAAAACGAGCACAACAAGGGATTACCATATGAGTAAAAAAAGATTGGGCAGGGCATTAAGCGATATGGGTGTTGAAGCACTACTATCTGGAGAAGATACCGCTTTGATCAATGGTCAGATACAAAATCTTCCCCTTGATTCTATCACTCCCAACGTTAACCAGCCCAGAAAAACCTTTCTAAAAGAAACGCTGGCTGAGCTTGCTGAGTCTATTGCTGAGCATGGTGTCATTCAACCCATTGTTGTCACAGAAAAACAGCCCAATCAATTTGCAATTATTGCTGGAGAAAGGCGCTTTAGAGCAGCTAAAATGGCTGGAATGCTTGAAATACCCGCTGTGGTTAAAGATCTCGATGATCTTGCCTCAGAATCTCTTGCCATCATCGAAAATGTACAACGTGAGGATCTCAACCCTCTGGATCAAGCTTTTGCTTATACAAGGCTTGTGGACATCTATAAACTTTCACATGAAGAAATTGCCAAAAAAGTTAAAAAATCTCGACCATATATCTCTAATATTTTAAGGCTAATAAAACTACACCCAGAGGTTAAAATCTATCTGAAAGAGGGAAAAATAGAAATGGGCCATGCCAGAGCACTGTTGGCGGCTGATTATGAAAAACAGCCCATATTAGCAAGACACATCATAGAGAACAAGTTCACTGTCAGACAAACTGAACAGTTATTAAAAGAAAAGCCAAAAGTCCCTAAAATCCGCAGCACTCACTGGATTAGTGAGCAATTAAAAAGCCTTCCGGTCAAAAGCAGTGTCCGCGGGTCTAAAAACAAGGGGCTCATTACACTTCGATACGAATCTTCTCAAGACCTTGAAAAGATTTTAACCATTTTAACAACATCTGAAGAAATTTCTTGACAGGGTGTTTTACCGCCCCTAGAATGCAGCAATGTGTTTTTCTTCACTACAACAACCACGAGCATTTCTATGGCTATAATGAATACTTCTGATGAAAATTTTGATCAAGATGTAATAAATGTAAAAGGATCTGTACTAGTTGACTTCTGGGCAGAATGGTGCGGACCATGTCACCGCATAGCACCAACCTTAAAAGAGCTTGCAACAGAAGTCGATACGACTATTTGTAAACTCGACATAACCACCAACCCAAAAACAATGGAAAAATATGATGTCAGAGGCCTTCCAACCTTGCTGCTATTTAAAGATGGCACGCTTGTTGGGCGAAAAGTAGGCGCTTTAGCCAAAGCACAAATTTTAGACTTTATACAAACCAACGGTTAAACTATGAACAACACAAACAACTCACCACAAGAAGATAATCCAGAATCCTCATTGACGATTAATCTCGTTGATCTGAGAAGGCTAGATATTAAACAATTACACAAAAAAGCAAAGGAAATTGGTTTAGAATACAATCGACAATCTCGACAAGAACTTCTGTTTGCCATACAAAAAATGTTGGTAAAAAGTGGTGCCAAACTTATCCTAGAAGGCGAATCATCAGGTGTTTTAGAAATTGTTCAAGATGGTTATGGCTTTTTAAGATCTCCTCAGACCAGCTATAATCCAGGTCCTGATGATGTTTATGTTCCACCTCAAATTATTAAGCAGTTTCGCTTAAAAACAGGGGTTGTCTTCACAAAAGCGACGCTCAGAGCACCGAATAGAGGCGAAAGATACTTTGCTGTAGAAGAAGTAACTGAAGTCAACCTAAGACCCATTGAAGAGCAGATGCGACTTGTGCCTTTTGGTGACAAGCCTGCTGAGTTTCCAACTGAATGGTTAAAACTTGAGCAAGGAAATGGGGATAAAAATGATGCGACTGGTAGAATCATTGATATCTTTGCACCTTTGGGTAAAGGTCAACGTAGTTTGATTGTTGCACCACCTAAAACTGGTAAAAGTGTCATGCTACAAAGCATTGCAAACGCCATTATTAAAAACAATCCAGAATGTAAAATATTTTTCTTACTCGTTGATGAACGACCTGAAGAAGTAACCGATAACATACGCTCTGTTAAGGGTGAAATTATTGCCAGTCCATTTGATAATCCACCAAGTCGACACATTCAAGTTGCAGAGATGGTGTTGGCCAAAGCCAAACGTTTAGCAGAGAGTGGTCAAGATGTTATTATATTCTTAGACTCCATTACTCGATTGGCAAGAGCTTACAACAGCGTTGCAGCCACTGATAACAAAATTCTCTCAGGTGGTGTATCTGCCTCTGCCCTACAAAGACCTAAGCGTTTTTTCGGTGCAGCTAGAAACATTATGGATGGGGGTAGCCTTTCTATTATTGCCACAGCCTTGGTCGATACCGGGTCAAAAGCAGATGAAGTTATCTATGAAGAGTTCAAAGGTACTGGGAACCATGAAGTTCACCTCACACGAGCGTTGTCTCAACGCAGAATTTATCCGGCCATTGATGTCATACAATCTGGAACACGTAAAGAAGAACTTCTTGTTCCGGCTGATTATCTAAACTATTGCTGGATTCTGCGTAAGTACCTACAAAGCATGGATGGTGTACAAGCCACCGAGCTAGTTGTTCAAAGGATTCAAGCGACCAAAACCAATGCTAAGTTCTTTGAAGCGATGAAAGATAGTTAAAATATATAGCATTTTTCAATCAAGCGCATAAAAGCGTGACAAGTCTGTTTCTGAACGTTAAAATTAAATTAATTTGAATTCACATGGAGCCGTGCTATGAAAAAATCTTTAACACTAATTGCAGGACTAACCTTGCTTGCAGCACCACTATCAATTGCAAAAAATCCTTTAAGCGATGGTGAAGCTTACCTTGCAATTGGGTCACAAACTTCCGTGATAGGTAATCCAACCGCCGCACCATCCGCAGCTAAAACTGTGCTTGCCGGCACTAGAGATTTAGCACCTACTGGCACAGTAACTGCTATAGCCAGTCAAGTAACTACTCTCACGTTTGGCGCATCAGGTTCTTTATCATTAAACGATAAATTTGGTGTTAAGCTTGCCGGTGAAATACACGTACCCAATTCAACCACACAGACAATCCATGATGGTCAGTCTCAATCAGCAACAGTGGTTCTAAAATCATTACCAGGTCAAGCAGATGTAATTGCAAATCCTGTGCCAGGTAAAGTTGGTGTGTTATCGGCTATTGGCTCAAAACAAGAACTTACATTGACCCCTTCAACATCCTATGGTGTTAAGATGATGGTTTCAACGGGAGATGCCCACTTTGGCGGCTCAATCGGACCTGCAGTGCTTGTTACAAACAATGAATATGGGTATCTTTTAGATACCCCAGCTGTGGCTGGAACCGAAAATGGTTATGTTGACACCAGCAGTACAGGCCTAGGCAACTCTTCACCAACTTTAACTGGGGGTTTTAGCCTTACTAACCCCCAAGTACCTGATTTAGTAGCAGCTGATATAGGTACTCATACTTATTCGCCTGTGGCTGGTGTCGCTGATAAGGTAAATGACACAAAAACATGGTATGGCGTTTCTTTAGAAGGTTCTACTGCATTTAATGAATCTATCAGTATTAATGCTGCTTTAGACTTCTACTATACAACATTTGACGCAAGCCCAAATCCTTTAATCAAAAGTGCAATGGTGGCTAAACCCACTGATGCTAAAATGATAAATGCAAGTTTTGGAATAGGTATTCGTAAAGATTTCTGATCATACAATCATAACTTTTAACCAAAAAATGGGGGAGCTTTGCTCTCCCTTTTTTGTTCTAAAATAACATGATACACCCTCAATTAAGCGTATAAACTCTGCCACTTTATACGCTTTTTATCTTCTATTGTATTCGTTCTATCATCACATAATTTTTTTAATGGCCTTAAATACACAATAGATAAACCACCAGTAAGGGTAGTTAATTGAAATAAAAAATGTGTGCTCACCACAATTTAATCAATTAAAATTATTTGGCACACTACATTATAGCTGCTGTTTAAAACAGATAAAAAATCATCATTTGTCATATAAATAGGCGTATATCAAGGTCAACCTTCAGAAATTATCACAAAACTATTTAAAAAAAAATACAATAACATTATAGTAAAGTCAGTTTAGAAAATTACGCCACAGCCATGGGACAAACAATATCACCAAAGAAAACCGCATTTTATTTTATTATCTATTTGTTGACAATGCTAATGATGTTAATTATATCACCACTTGTGCCAGTAAATAAATTTTTAATACTTATGGTATCCGTTTCAAGCATCTATTTTTTACACAAAGCAGTTTTTTTTAAAATAGATGAGCAGGAATCAATGGATGAAATTTATTCACCTGTTAAAAATATAATCACAGCGGCAATATCTATAATCACTGGATTTTTATCGTTTTACTTTCTTCCACGTCCTGTGATAACTGCTTATTTGGCTATGATACTTGTTGGATATTTTATTAACACTATTGATAGCATGTGCGAATACGAAGATGGCTCTATCATGCTCAAAGATGACCCAGTTCATCATTTTAACATTAATCCGTTTTCAAAATTTATAGAATGTGTCACGTTTGTTCCCCATACTGATGTTGAAGACACCCCTTCTTCTGTGAATGCATCTGCCTAACGGCATAGAACCAATTTTTAACCATAGTGGATACATCATTGGCCTCTGTTTTTATATTGTTTACCTACTTATCCCACATTTAGCCACACATATGATTTTTCTAACACTTAAAGCAATAGAACAATGTATTGATCATATGAAAATATGCTACACCACTACTCAATGGGATGGGTGCAGAATATAGTATTGTAAAACAACAACAAATATGTTATTATCTTAATTATTGCCACTAAATCTCAAAGGAGATAAACTATGACACAAAAACAAATACTCACGCTGTTCGTCTACACTGTTGGAATTTTATTATCTGCAGTAGCAGGGCCTTCTTTTCTGTTCGCACAGAATGCTATCTATATGATGAATTTAGGATTAATTTTTACCGTGACTTTGGCTCTCAACCTCTCAGTTCAATACGCGCTGGCGGAAAACACTGAGAAATCAATCATGATAAAATATTTACACTATGTTCCTGGATTTCAATATCTAACCACTAATGTTGAAACTACTCTTAATGAAATGAGTAATATAGAGCATCGATTACTGATGCCGAATGAAAACATTAAAACAGCTTTATTGGCCTTAGGGTCTAGCATATTATTCCCCTATATTCTTCCCTATAAAATTGCTGTTTCTTATACCTATGTCGTATTAATGGGATATTGTCTTTCCCTATCTGGTAATTTTGAATGCTTAAAACCGAAAACCAGTCTATCGCTTGATCAAATGATGCTTCGAACTGTTTGCAATGAAAACAATCCAAACGCAATAATTGAAAATTTTATTAAAAACTTCACGGGTTGTTCGTTCTGAAAAAATATATAATTAACAATCCCTTGCGCGGGAAGAAAGATCATGATATAGTGAGCCGATAACTTAGGAATAATACAATGACGCAAAACCAAATTTTAAAACTATCAATCTATACCGCCGGTACTTTGTTAGCTCTAACATCAAGCCCAGGCTTGCTGTTGATACAAGGGAATTTTTATAGGCTAAATATATTACTTTTCTCAATAACAACTATTTTTTGTAATTATATTCTACATCAGAAAAAAACAATTGAGGATACAATAGTACACTCAGATTTAACTACTACTAAAACTCATGTTCAATTGAATTTTTTCAACTATTCATTTAGTATCGATAGCATTGTTGATAATCTGCTAAGCTCAGATAAAGTTGAAGATGCATATGATGCCTATATGCCAAAATACAACATTATCCTTGCAGCATTGTCCTTAGGATCCAGCATACTCTCTTTCTCTATTCTTCCATATAGATTGGCCGTTTCTTGCGCTTGTGCCGTACTCGTAGAATATTATTTTTTCCTATATCATAATGCAAAACTATTGGATATAGATTTAACAGTTAAAAATCAAGATTTACTAAAGACAACTTGCCTTCCTTACTTAACAAAGGGTCAATGTGATAATCTTATTACTTATTTTGGGATCGATCTTAATTTTAAAATTATATAGTCTTGGGCGGCAGCTATGGAAAGACACCATGTCTGAAACTCATTGGAAAAAAAACAAAACCTATTATAATAACTCTACACTAAACAAGGAAACTCAATGAAATTAGAACAAAACGATATATGGTCGATTTACGCATTTGGCATTTTAACCACTGCACTAGCAGGCTCTTCTTTGCTGTTTCTGCTAACCAACATTTATTCTACAATACTATTTAGCGCAACAATAACCATTATAGCTGTAAACTATGATGCTCAAATGAATCTAGATGCTAACCCATCTGCAAAAACTGCCGTAAATATTGCTAACTTCGTTGGAAAAATTAAAAAAACTGGCAGCTCTATGTGTAACTTGGCTGCTAGTATTGCTGGGTATGATTTGGGCTTAAATGAAAAGGAAGATTTTAAAATTGAACCGCTTAGAAATATCATGTTGGCAGCATCAGCCTTGGTAACTGGCATACTATCTCCCTATGTTCTTCCATATAGAGCAACTGCTGTTTGCACCTATATTGTTCTAGCTGGATACTCAGTCTCCTTTTACAACCATTTTGATTTTCTGAACATTTCAGAAATAAGTGACCCAGAGGAACAGTTTCAGGCTGCATATAAGGTATGTGTCTTTAATAACAACCCATATGAACAAATTGCAGATTGTATTCGCTCTTTTGCAAACTTCGTCTCAAGTTAACCATCTATCACTTGAAGGCAGCCAAGCTGCCTTTTTCTATTTCTAACATAAATCTTTGAACATTTTAAAAATCTGAGTATAACTTCATTTTCTATACTCAGGTTATAAATTTTATGTCATAATGGCTTAACTTAAATAAGGACAACATTATGCTAAAAGTAATATGTGATGAATTAAAACAAGACTATACCTTAATCAAACCTTGGTTTGTATGCCTATCAGCTGGGATGTTTTTCTTTTATGACTTCATTCAACTCAATATGTTTAATACATTAAACCCCTATATTGCTGAGGCATTTAAACTAAACGCCATACAGGTTGGTTATTTATCATCTACCTATCTGTTTGCAACCGTTTGTATGCTACCTTTTTGTGGTGCTCTACTTGATCGATATCCAATTCGATCAGTTGTGCTCTATGCAATGGCTGTTTGCACCTTCTCAACACTTTTATTTTCATTTGCAACCAATGTTTGGGTTGCTGCATTGGCCAGATTTATTTGTGGTGGCTCAACAGCTTTTTGTTTTCTAAGCTGCTTAGTGCTCTCCACCCGCTGGTTTCCATCAGACAAAATAGCACAAGTCACTGGTGCTATTGTTACCATGGCAATGCTCGGGGGTGCCTTGTCTCAAGAACCACTAGCACACCTCATTGCTCGATTTGGCTGGAGAACAACATTATTGCTCGATACAGCTCTGGGTGTCTTAATATTTATTTGGATGTATTATGCTGTTGAAAATTACCCCAAAGGGAAGATACCACCGCTACCTAACAATGAGCCAGTATGGGCCAGTTATAAAAAAGCATTGGCCAATCGACAAAACATTATTTGTGGTCTATACACAAGCTTAATGAACTTGTTTATATTTGTATTTGGTGCAGCATGGGGTGTTAGCTACCTACAGCATGTCTATCATTTTGATCATACAACGGCTTGTCGTATAACAACCATGTTGTTTTTTGGCACCATTGCAGGTTCTCCTCTAGCTGGCTATATTTCTGATAAGATAAAACTAAGAAGAATGCCAATGATCCTTGGTGCGCTTATTTCTTTCTTAATCGCATTTTCATTATTGTTTAGGCCTGATCTGAGCCCTTTACAATGGCAAATGGTGTTTTTCACCATTGGGCTAACAACCAGTACCCAAATCATCTCCTATCCAGTCATCTATGAAACAAACTCACCCTCAATTACCGGTGCAAGTGAGGGAGTTGCTAGTGTATTAATCATGGGTGGAGGTGCTTTATCTCAACCATTATTTGGTTGGGTTATGGACCAACACTGGAATGGTATAATGATTAATGGTTTACCAAAATATTCAGGGGGAGATTATCATCTCGCCTACCTCATACTGCCTGCTACATTGTTGGTATGTATATTTTTAGCTAGAAAAATTAAAGAAACGCATTGTAACCCTATATGGAAAGAATCCACCAACGGTTAATTCTGTTACCATTTATTTTAACACTCATAGCATTGGTTCATCTCCTGCTACTGGATATTTTACCAGGCGGGCCTGAGGGTTGGATATATGCAACAACTGATCCAGAATCATTGCTGGATGTATCCTTCCCCTCTGTCTTTGAACACTTTTGGTCATTATTAAGATTTGATCTAGGTCAAAGTTATTTCTTGCAAAAACCCGTATCTGAATTAATTTATCACAGCTTAGCTCAAAGTTTTATTCTGACTTTGGGTTGTTTTCTGGGCTTATACCCAATTGCCATCAGCCTGGCCGTTGCCTTAAGCCACAACAATCACTGGGCGTCAAAATTTATTTATAATATTTTTATGATGATTTCTTGTATCCCCAGCTGTTTAATTTATACGCTTTTAGCAATTTTTGGCTATAATGGCTGGCTTACAACCTCGCCGCAGACCTTTGCTGCAGTTTTTCTAATTACACGTCGTGTAGCAGCCCTAACAAGCCTCTCATTAAAACATTTAACCTTAGAAAAAAATAAACCTTATATAGAAATGGCATATCATCGAAATGTATCCAGATACACCATCTACGTTCATTATATTCTTAAAAATGGTCTTAGAGCGATTTGGGTACGCGCTCCTAAACATTTTTGTCAAGTTCTTGCCACAGGCACATTAATGGCTGAGCTTTTATTTTCCATACCAGGTTTTGGGCAGCTATCGTTTTTGGCACTACAAACACAAGATTACCCCTTAATACTGGGCTGTGTTCTCACAGCAAGCTTTGCAATTTCACTCTCATTTATGCTTTGCGACACCATTCATCATCAACTATTTCTGAAAAAAATATGAAAAAATATTATCTGGGATTACTGCTACCATTGCTATTTATTGACACACCTTACCTGATCTATCACCAAAATAGATTTTATTTACCACCACTTTACACCTACCTAGAAAGTGATTTTGGTGCCCATAATAACTTAGCTATGGATTTTAAAGACCCAGAATGTATAACACTAATCAAAGATGCTTGGGTATTACAAAGCCCACTGCCTGGCCTTTCTATTGATTTTTCTCACCATCAAGCATTATCACCACCATCAAAATATCATTGGCTTGGCACCACCCCCTGTGGGCAAGATACGCTTAGTTATATTATTCATGCCTTATATGCCAACCTATTTTCAGCACTTATTCTAACTTTTCTCTCATACATGTTTGGCTGTTTTATGGGAATGCTACAGGCACAATCACAATATCTATGGATACAATGTTATCTTGAGATATCCAGAAGCATTCCATTTGTGATGATTCTTATACTATGCCGGCATCAACCGCTCAGTGTTTTCTTGCTTATGTTCACTTTAACCCAATGGGGAAAATATGGACATTTATCCCGCATACAAACCCTATATTTGTTAAAAAAACCCTATGTACTTGATGCAAAATACCAAGGGTTTTCTCAAATAAAAATCATCTGGTTATATCTCTTTCCAAAAGTTAGAGAAAGTACTTCTTCTCTTTTGCCACATACCTTTATTAACTACCTTTCAGTCATCACAAGCTTAAGTTATTTCAATATTACCCTTTTCCCAGACCATCCCGCTTTAGGGAAATTAATATTTTATGCCAAACAACACCACGATCATCACAACATTATTATTATAATTTCCCTAATATTTGGTGCAATCGGTTTCTGGCTTCTTAAGCAATCTAAAGCATACACATATTGTCAACACTAGCTCCAATTGCTACAGTTGTTGCATATAAATATAGAACTGAAATGAATCCCAACAATCAGACCAAATTGATTCAAAAAATTATCGCTTTACCGCAGTCAGCTCAAATCATTACACAAGATATCCAGACATTGAACCATCTCTCTAATGCTCTGTTTTTACAACACCCATATATGAATAAAAGCTATATCCCCAACCAAGCTTTTAACACCCTAAACCCAACCCGAAGCATATATCAGCACCTATTGGACATACAGCCAATGAGTATGATGAACGTTCACGCATTGTGTAAAAAACTTCACTTTCCTATAGAAAAACTAAACTACTGCCCCTCTAAACTTAGTCTGGGCCTTTGTCAAGTGGCAGCCATTATGCTGGCACTCTCACCATTACCAAAGATTATAATCATAAACCAGCCGCTCTTAATGCTCGACAAACAAAGAAAAGAGGCGCTAATAACATTTTTAAACTCACATTGTTGTAAATTTGTTTTTTTTAACACTGACGTTATTCAAGGTCTACAAACCAGCAAACCAATATATTTGGATAAACCAGCTCAAGAACAAATGGTTTATATTAAACAACCAAAATCGAATCAAGCACTCATTAAACTTAGAGATGTCACCATAAACCACCTTCCGATAAGCCCAATTACTGTAGACCTTTTTCAAGAATTGACTGGGTTAATTGGTCCAAACGGAAGCGGGAAAACCTCTTTGGCCCATGCCATTATGCATTCACTGCCTTTTTCTGGCACCATCGAAATTTTGGGACAACACTTATCCACAAGAGCGCTTTATGAAAAACGATATTTACAAATTATGTTTCAAAACGTCACAGAATCCTTTGTGCCAAATCAACCATTAAATAGCATATTGAATGAGCAATTAAATATAGATACCTTCTTTGAGATACTCTCATGTTTTCCAACCATCAATGAATGGAAGAATAAAATGCCCAAAGAAGTTTCTGTGCTAACGTTAAAAACACTTAGCTTTGCTAGAATAATGGCCAGATCACCAAAATTTATTATTTTAGATGAGCCTTTTAGCAACAGCAACCAGGATTGGAGCACCTCTTTTTTGCAGGTTTTATCGGATAAAAAAATAAGTGGATTAATCATTGACCATGATACTGAAATGCTGAGCATCATCTGCAATCAACTATATGCGTTAAATAAAGGAAAACTGCATGCGCTATAGTATCCTCTTGCTCTTGTGCTATATGAGCATTGCATCAATACCCGATAAAATGACACATGAAATAGCACCACATATTAATATAAAAGCCCCCAAATCTGGCTCTATACAGCTTGCACATGCTAAATTCCCCAATCAATTTCACCCACATCATCTAAACCACAATACGTATCCTGGACTTTATTTGGTCTATGAAACCTTAATTGAAAAAGATCTTAATGACGATTATATAACTTTACTGGCAAAAAATGTCTCTGTATCTAGGGACCATGTTCTAATAGAGCTCGATGCTTTAGCAAGATTTAGCGATCAAACACCAATAACCGCATTCGATGTTGTTTCAAGCTATCAAAAATTCCAAACATCATTGCGACCAGATTTATTATTATTGTGCCAAAAGGTCCATTTTTCTGTTATCAACCAAAACATGCTTCGCATTGATTTCAATATCCCACTATCTAACTTATGGACGTTGCTTTCCTCAATCCCCATTGCTTCAAATGAACATGAATTTAAAAATCCGCCCAAAGGATCTGGTCCATACATTTATCATAAGCATGATGCACATCACATCACCTATAGAAAAAACCCACACTATTGGGCGCAAGAACTGCCCACTCGCATCGGTCGTTATAATTTTAATGAGATTCAATATACCCATTACCCTTCTCAATATGCGGTATCTCAAGCTTTTAAAAATCATAAAATTGATTTTTATATCGAATACTCTGCGCAACGTTGGCAACACAGAAAACCAAATGACACCCAGTGCTATAAAAAACTTGAACACCCAATGCAGCGCTATCAACAAAATATTTGGTATAATTTTAAAAACCCACCTTTGGATGATATCCGCATTCGTCAAGCAATCCATGAGTTAATTGTGCCAGCCTTTTTAAACCAATGGCTTTTTTATGGCCATTACGCCACGCATGATGTTTTGGATGGGAACCATCAAGAAAATATTCGACAAAGAATGTTAACAGCCTCAAAACACCTTGATAAAAGCCATTGGTTCATGCAACAAGATGGGTATCGGTATAAACAAGGTCAAAGATTAGAACTTAACATCATCACAAGCCACCAACAGCTGGATTCATTTTTATATCTGTTAAAAACTCACCTTAGAAGAATTGGAATAAAACTAAATATTGAGCACCTAAACCACGCAAACTATGCTTTTTATGAAAAACATCATCACTACCACCTCTTAATTTCCCCCTTATCAGTTGACCAAAACCAAAAAAACAATGTCCATTTTTTACAGTACTATGACATCTTGCCGAAATTGTCTTCTTTATATCAGCTATACCCACAGATCCCAAAATATCTATCTTACCCAATCTTAAAAAGCATACTACAAACCCTTGAATCTCAATATGTCATCACACCTTTATGGTCTTTGAATTGTTTTCGAGTTGGGCACCATAAAAAAATACACTTTATCCATCATGGACAATCTTTTATAGATGTGCACAGTTTTTGGCAGGAATAAAAAAACTTGCCTATTTTATTTCACCTTTCGTAATGTTCGCTCAACACATAGAATCAACCTGGTTTCTTGCGACAATGAATTAAAATAGACAAGCCAGTCTATTTATAGCACGATTATTTTTTTTGTCAGAAAAATCTATTTGGATGCTTTATTGCATGTTTCAATAATTTGTGGCACTTTTTGTTCAATATTGAGAACAACTGATGTATTTAACTGTTGCACTACCTAATTTTTCTAAAAACCCTTTAACCTACAAAGCAATAAATTCACAATCTTTGCTGGGATTTAGGGTCATGGTGCCCTTTGGGCGACAATCAAAAGTTGGTATTGTAATTGCTGAAAGCCTCGACTGTAATCTCGCCGTTGAAATAAAAAAAATCACAAAAGTTTTGGATCAAACAGCAATGCTTGATAATAACCATATACAATTTTTACAAAAAACTGCTCAATATTACCACATTAGTATCAATGAACTTATTCTTTCTGCTGCTCCAAAAGAGTGTTTAAAAGAATCTTGTGTCACGGATTTAACCTGGTATACAGATGGGGCTGAAACACACCCTTGGCATGACTTACTACTCAATCACAGACGGTCATCTCTGGATAAGAAAATAAAAGAAGGCAAACTCCTCCAAGTTAAAGCTCAATCCTCCAATGTTGTGCTGAATACAAACTTACCTGAGTTAACTGAAATGCAGAAAAAAGCCTGCTTGCTCACATCCCCCATCACCCTCCTATTTGGAGAAACAGGCAGCGGTAAAACTGAAGTCTATATTCACCTTATTCATGATGCTTTATTAAAAAAACAACAGGTTTTATACCTAGTACCTGAGATAGCGCTCATTGCACAAGCAGCCAGAAAAATAGAGAAACGCTTGGGCTTTAAGCCGACAATCATTCATTCTATGTTGACACAGAAAACAAAACTTTGTCATTTTCTTAAGATCCAATATGGGGATGCAAAAATAATCTTAGGCACCAGAAGCGCTTTACTCCACCCCATTGCAAATCTTGGACTGATTATTGTTGATGAGGAGCATGACAGTGCTTATCGCCAAGAACAAAGTTTATTTTTCTCCGCTAGAGATGCGGCCATTTTAAGGGCCAACTGCCTGTCTATCCCCATTCTTTTGGGATCTGCAACACCAAGTTTAGAAAGCTATCACAATGCCGTTGAAAACAAATATCATCTCAATAGACTTAAGCGTTACAAAGCTCTGCAGCCAAATATTCACTTAGTGAAAAGACCCAAACATTCATTTATATCGCCACTCCTCGTCCCAATTGTCAAAAAGGCTTTATCTATGGGTGATCATGTTATGTTGTATATTGGTAAACGGGGATACGCTCGTTTGCTTAAATGTCATCAATGTGGATATGAGCTCCGCTGCAACAAATGTGATCGCATACTGATCTATCACCAGAACCACTCAATGCAATGCCACAGCTGCGAAATCAATACTCAAGTCATCGTCGACTGCCCAGGATGCAAAACTGCAGAACTCAGTCACTATGGTGCAGGCAGCCAAAAGATAGCTGAAATAGCCTCAACACTTTGGCCAGACCACCCTTATTTGCGATTTGATACAGATATCATGACACCAGAGGAAACCGCTCAAGCTTTAGCAAAACTTGATCATGCAGAAGCCACTTTAATTATTGGTACGCAAATGCTGACCAAAGGACATGATATTGAGAAACTCAATACGGTAATCGTCATTGATGCAGATCATAATTTTTACGCACCAGATTTTAGAGCAGAAGAAAAACTATATGCAGAGTTACGGCAAGTCTCGGGTCGAAGCGGTCGTCGATCACATGGGGATGTTTATATTCAAACGCAAAACCCAGATCACCAACTATTTAGAATGCTTAATAAACCAAGCGCATACTATACCTACCTATTAGAACGACGAAAAAATTTCTCTCTACCGCCCTACACACACATTGCTTGTTTATTTATTAGAACAAACTCCAACAAAATTACCACCTTAACTTTTCCAGAGTTTGGTGACGTTGAAATAAGCGGTCCCTTTCTTTTCCCACAAGGTAAAAGAGGAAAACAAAGTTGTTATCAAATCATGATCAAAAGTAACAATCGTATGCTTCGAAACCATGTTATTACCACCATCACCCCGATTATACAAAAATTATTGAGCACTCAAGATAAAATCATCACTCAAGTAGATTCGCATTTGTCAGTATAAAGTAAATTCGCTATAATCAAAAAATAACGGATTGTACATGAAGCGTTTAATTAATCACTATATGTGGGCCGCTGGCTTTACAGACAGGGCCGAAGCCATTAAAAAGAAGACTGGTGTTTCTCCAATATTATTAGATGCCATTACCTTTAGAAATATAGCCATATGGCATGCTCACACCATATTTTGGATCTCCATACTCGAATCTGATTATTTTCAAAAACGTATAGAAAAAATTAGACTAGATGTGCCGACGTATATGCCAAATCCAGTGGATTTTATCCCTCTGTTTCACGCAAGTGCACCAACAACCATTGAGTTCATAAAAATGCTCGATGACTGTTGCAAGACAGCAACTGGCTGCTTATTCCAAGATAGTCTGTTTCCCACAGCTTCACCACCTGAAGGTGGTCCATACTTCGATTTATGCGACGCTGTCGTTGATGAAAAAATGACCATTCCAATTGGCTTAATCCACCCCATTATTCTCTCACTTGGACTGCGTTTTAGCAAAAAAACCAAGGATATTTCAGATCTAAAAACGATTACCAGACGAGATATTAAGTTTTTAGCAAACTTTATTATTACTTTATCACAAGATAAACCGCTGATAGATAAATTAATACCATTGCTTTCTCAAGAAGACATCACTATTTTACTGTTTATGGCCATTACCCCCAAAGAACCTCTGAGCTTATTGGAGTTCAATGAAACCATTGTCTTAGAAGGCCTACAAAGACTCCATCAAACCATTGAACTTTATGAGTCCAATCCTGAACAGGTCATTAAAAACATTCAAGACTTGTAATCATGATATGGGAAATGCACTGTTTTTTGATAATCAACCAGTAAAACTGGTTTGTGGTGGTAAAGTGACAGATATTGTAAACGTTTTAAAAAGTGATAATAAGCAGGCGTCCCATTCAAATCTGAAAGATTGCTCACAACCACAATAATCTCTGCTTGATCTACTTCCTTCCCAACATCTGAAAACATTGCGTCATGACACACCAACAATAAAAAATTGTGATTTTTATAACTCAGTATTCGAGAGTGATCATGAGGGGTATATCCACTCTCTATTAAAAAAACCATGTGCCGCTTTAGTGACATTCCCCTTACCCAACCAGAACCAACACTAGCGTAATAAACCACGCCATCACCAAATATTTTTTTACTATAGACCATATTTGATGATAGATCTGTGGCAATACCTCCCTCAGGTAAAATTTTTATTTCATCAATCCATTTGGGCATAGGGGTAATCTCTTGCTTGGGTAAAATGCTTGCAAGCCATAAAGGTGCAAACCAAAGGCTGTGTTTAATTAATGGCACTCTGAGCAGATGAGTCAACCAAATAAATAAAAAATTGATTGAAAGCCCAAACCAATAGATGCCTGGTGCCCAAGGTGAATAACTCAAAAGTGGTGAAACATGGGACAATGAAATAGAAGCATACTCATGGATATAGCCTAAACTAAATAACCATATTGAGGGCAAAAGATAAAAATAAGACCTTTGTCGACAGTAGATATAAACAACACTACAGGGAACCCAAAAGAAATACCACAATAGTGAGGCAGATAGTGCGTTAAAAAAAGGGTAACTATATTCTACTGTCAGCGCATTATAATAACCACATACATGAAAAGGCACACCGATCATAACAGATAAAGAAAAATAGATCACTGCATCTGAAAATGAGCCAACCTTTGTTGGCAAACAATACACCCCCAACACAAACAGTGGCATATAGGCTAAAATAAGCCCCATATGGAGCATTCCTCCGCCCAAAAGCCACCAAAGGTTAGATTGATCTGAAAACCAGCTTTTGGGGTGTCGAGACATCTTCTGAGAACTCATATTCTGGATGTGTAAAGGCACAAAGGTGCTCCGGAGTATTAATTTTATGTTTTGCCATATACTGCAATAATTCACCGCGCATCCGCTTTGCTTTTATTGCTATAATTCGATATTGCCCTGAGGCATTCTTGTCCTGGAAAACAATATCAATCCATTTTGTACCTTGGGGTGTTGATAAGACCCCCGCATACTCCTTAGAGGCCAAATTAAAAATATACTGTGGTGGATTGATATCTATAGCTTGTTGCATTTTTTCCCAAAAAGATGGGAGATTCTTCACCATAGGTATCTTTGAAATCATCTCTAAGCGATAAGGCCATATACCTGTTAACGGTGTCACCAACCCATACAATGGAGATATAATTTGTAAATTATTTTCTAGATATTGTATCTCATCATCCGATAAATGTTTTGCATCTAAATGCTTAAACACATCACCTTGGTATAGATCTATAGCGGCCATGGAGACATCACTGCCCACATCCAAATTCTGATATTGATCATATGCTTTAGCCACTAAAACATCACTGATGTTCAGCACTCCCTTTAATTCAGAAAGACTCAGCATATTTAGCGCTGATGCTAAAAACGCTGTATCTTCTAAAAATAGTGGCTTTTTCAGCCCACTTTTATAATCCGGCTTCGCTTGCCTTTTGCTGGGTGAAATAATAATCATACATCCACATTATCAACCATCATTGCATTGCTTTCAATGAAGTTTTTCCGAGGTTCAACAACATCACCCATTAACATAGAAAACAATCGATCAGCATCCATTGCATCTTCAATTTTAACATTAATTAATGTTCTAACCTCAGGATCCATTGTCGTTTCCCAAAGCTGTTCAGCATCCATTTCACCCAAACCTTTAAAGCGCATAATCGTTAAACCTTTTTTCGCTTGATTCATACAGGCCAAAATTGCATCTTCTAATTTTTTGATACTCACTTCCTGGTCATGTATTCGCAAAATAGCATCTTCCTTAAACACGTCGTAAACAGCTTTTGCAACTTTTACAACCTTTTGGTAGGTTGTTGAATTAACAAAGCTCTCATCAATTATAACCACCTTGTTCACCCCACTTAAACTTCTCATATTAATCTGAAGTTTTCCCTCAAACTCTGAGGCTTTAAGCTTATAAACCGGATCCCCCCAATGCTCAGCATGTGAATTAAATGAAGTTATAAACAGCTGACGTTTTTCATCATCCTCTAAACTATCCAGCGCCAATGGGTAAGACTGCATTAGAATATGATATAACACAGGCGGTGTTTTTTGACGCATATGATTTGCAGATTTTTCTGCAGCATAGAAATGCTTAATTAAATCCAACAATCCTTGATTAGAAATCTCTTTTTCTTGTTGCAACAGGCGACAAACTCCATGAATCTCAGACATCAAATAATTATAAAAATCATCATCATTTTTTAAATATAATTCTGATTTTCCTTTTTTCACCTTATACAATGGTGGACTTGCAATATAAATATGCCCAGCTTCAACCAACTGAGGCATATGTCTGTAGAAAAAAGTCAGAAGCAATGTCAAAATATGTGCACCATCAACATCGGCATCTGTCATAATAATAACTCGATGATACCTAAGTTTTTCTATATTAAATTCTTCTTTACCAATCCCACAACCAAGCGCTGTAACAAGAAGCGCAATTTGCTCTGATGATAAAACCTTATCATATGTAGCTTTTTCAACATTAAGAATTTTACCACGGAGCGGTAATATTGCCTGAAAACGGCGATCTCTCCCTTGTTTGGCAGAACCACCCGCTGAATCACCCTCAACAATACAGACTTCTCGGCTTGCTGGATCTTTCCACTGACAATCAGCAAGCTTAGATGATAATGCAATATCCAAACTCACACCTTCTGACTTCCTGGTCATCTCTCTTGCTTTTCTGGCAGCATCTCGAGCTCTAGCAGCTTCATGTACTTTTTGTATTATTGCCTCAGCAATTTTCGGATTCTCTTGTAAAAGATCCATCAGCTGATCACAAGCCTCTGTTTCAATAACTTTTTTAACCTCTGAAGACACCAATTTTTCTTTGGTTTGAGAGGAAAACTTTGGATCTGGCATTTTAACAGACAGCACAGCTGTCAACCCTTCTCTAACATCATCGCCCAAAATAGAAACTTTATTTTTTTTCTCTGATTGATATTTATTAATCGTTCGAGTCAATGCTGTTTTCAATGCAGCCAAATGTGTTCCGCCATCTGTTTGAATAATGTTATTGGTGTAACAGAATACATGTTCTTGATAAGCCGTTGTCCACTGTAATGCCAACTCAAAGCTCACCATATCCTTGCTGCCTTTAACATATGCAATCTTTTGATGCAATGCGGTCTTACCTTCATTTAGAAAACCCACAAACTCTGAAATACCACCTTCATAGAAGAACTCTTCTTGGAAAAAATCATCAGAATCTCTAGAGTCAATAAACTCAATACGGATACCTCTATTCAAAAAGGCCAACTCTCTTAATTGTTTAACAACCGTTTTTCTAAAGAAATTAATGTGTGCAAAAATTGTTAAACTTGGGTAAAACTGCACTTCGGTACCAGTCCTATCGATGTTATCTTCTTCTAATTTAGAAATCCTAGGAGGCTGAGGCTCACCCAACTCAAAACGTTGTTGATATTTCGTTCCATCTCGATGAATTGTTAACTCCAACCAATCAGATAAAGCATTTACAACCGAGACCCCAACACCATGTAGGCCACCTGAGACCTTGTAAGCATTATTGTTAAACTTACCGCCAGCATGCAGCACTGTCATAATTAATTCAGCCGCAGGTACCTTCTCTTCCGAGTGCATATCTATCGGAATACCCCGACCATCATCACTCACCCGAACAGAACCATCTGGACACAACTCAACAACAATTTTTTGGCAATAACCCGCCAGGGCTTCATCAACTGAATTGTGCACAACTTCTGAAATCATATGATGAAGACCAGAGCCTTGTTCATCATCTGTATCTCCGATATACATTCCAGGACGTTTTCTAACTGGATCTAATCCTCTTAATACCTTGATATCACTCGAGCTATAGCTGGTTGCATCATCATTTCCTGACATATAATCTCCTGATTTTTCTATATAGCAATAATCATAACATATTTTCACTAATTTACCAATTTTCAGTACCTTTTCCCATATATTCAATGAATGCATACTGCATTCATTTAGCAAAGTGGAAAAACCACTGCACTATCATATCATTATATATGGTTTATAACTTCTAATACTGGTTATTTGTGAACAAATCGATCCATTGCTCTACCCATGCCATAAATATGCCGCTCTATTATTATAATTACAATATGCCCACCAATTATTTAACGCTTGATCTTCTTGTCCGTTCAACTTGACTTATCTGGTTAAACGCTTTATTATCAACATTATAATCAGTGGCCAACCTATGAATAATTTGCACACCACCACTCAGGAAGCAAAGCAAAACCCAGTCAATCATGGTGAGAAACTTGTTGCAACTCTAGCCAACTCATAATAAGGCGCCAAACCCCATGATGTTAACATTTTATCAAAATATTCTTAAAATCCAGGACTGGAGGTTTTCGAATGCTGTTCGATTACTGTATAAGTTCTGCTATATTGCCTCAGGTTTTCTGTTTATTTCTGCACTTGTGAGTACTTTTTTTATTTTTTCACCCATTAGGGCTTTTGCCACAATTTTTCTAATGCTCTATACGAAACACCTTTCAAATATTGCCAATAAAAATCGAAGAAGCTTTACAGCCCTTTGGAGATACTGCATTATATCAACCATATATTTATTTATTCTAGGCCCTGGGTTGTTAAACTATGTTTCTACCTTTGCTCAAACCAGCTTGGGACAAGGCTTCCTGACAACACTCATTGCTGCCTGTAAATTTGAAAAGGCCACATTTTTATTCCACACTTGTCAGATTCAAAACTTAAACATTTACCTCAATGGCATCGTGTATATATGTAGAGGGTTCGAGGTTGTTGTGAAATCTGCATTATTAGCCACATTAGCACTGCCTGCTGCAATTAAGCCGCTTTGTTCGTCAAACATGCTTGGCTCTGAGCCGGAATTGTCTACAGCACCTAGAACTGGCGCTTGTGACGAGTTTATCAGAAGGTTTTTTTATAATATTTAAGCAAAGGCTATCCTAGCCCTTTCACTGTCTTAAATACAATGTTTTGGAAAGCAACGCCACATGACTTTATCAACTTAACTCATTGTTAAACCATTTAGAATCATACCCATAAAAAAGAAGAGATATTAACCATGAATATTATTTTAATCAACGATTACGATTATGATATACATAGGTTTTTTATAACACTCTTACTTATTTTTCTTGATTTGACTTTCCCACTAACTTAAACATCAAAGACAACAATTTCAGTATGTCTCTGTCGCAAATTCGAAGACATACATATTGACAGATTCGACAACTTAGGGGCCAAACAATCCAATTTTGGATATAATTCATCCAGTGGTTTTCTCAGCATGTTTTGCTTTACAGTCACTAGCGCCCGCCTTTCTAAGCCATTACGTAGCTACTCTAGCAGCATCAGTATGGTCTAAAACCCCTGTTAGCAATTCAGAAAAAGCATAAGTTCTAACAAAATTGGGGATCACTCTCATCCAAATTGAGGTTACACCTTAGCGTTGTAGAAACAGTCTCAAACACAGGTGTTCTTGTAAAAAAAACATAAAATTAGTCGCGGACCTCAGCGCCTTGTTTCACGTGAAACAGGCGCTCTGAAGGATATATGCCAGCATCCTTTTCCAGTACAGCCGTTATAATTGACTGACCATTTCCTGCTTCGATCAATTGATTGATCAATATACGGTGCTGGCTATCCAACTCAGCCGAAAGATCGTCTATAAGTAATAGTGGTTTTTTACCATCCATACTCATGATCTCTTTATGCGCCATAACTATTTTTAGATGTGCTGTTTTTTGCTGCCCTTGAGACAATATGTTTTTTGCATCATCTTGTTTTGTTCTAACAACCCAATCGGCTTTATGCGGACCTTTGGTTGTTCTTCTTAACTGTATGTCTCTTTGTAAACTGCCTTTAAGATCTGATAACAAGCCAGTATCAGAATCAAACCCCGGGAAATAAAACAATGATAATTTATCACTAAAAAGCGCTTTTTTGGACAAAACAACCTGTAACTGCTTAAATATATTCTGTCTCGCTGTATGAATTTTCATAGCTTGTTCGTGCAGAATAGGGTCCCAAGGTGTTGGAGACATGCCCAGTTTTAAAGCACTGTTCCGCTCCAGTAGCGCTTTATTATAAATCCGAACCCACTGCATATACCCAGGTTCCACATGAAACACTAGCCAGTCTAAAAAGCGTTGACGATATGTGATGGAAGAAAAAAAACTGCGGTGGGAGTCACAATCTACAAATAATGTTGGCAATAATGGAATAACTTTGGAAAGCCTCACAGAAGATTCTTGGAGCTTAACCTGGCTTTTTCCTCGATAGCGAATAGCAGAAATAGAGTAGGGCAGTGATCTTTGTTCCACTGTTGCCTGAATAGATGCATACTCAGATTGTGTATTAATCATCAAATCGGCTGAAGCCGCTCTAAAAGAACGACCAAAAGATAGGAAATGAATGGCTTCTAAAATAGAGCTTTTCCCTGAGCCATTTACCCCAACAATTACATTAACATTCGGGGAGAAATTTAAAGAAAGCTCTAAATTTCGCAACCCAGAAACAGTCAAGTTTTTTAACATTCTAGAGCGTTAAAGGCATAATAACATATGAACCAGAGTCCTCTGCGGTGCTCTCAACTAAAACACCTTTGCTCTTATCTGAAAACTGAAACAAACAATTTTCTGTTTTTAAAACATTCAGCACCTCTAATACATAACTGATGTTAAAAGCAACCACTCGAGTCTTGCCAGAATATTCAATTGGGATTGAGGAAACAGCTTCCTCTTGATCAAAGTTACTACTAACTATGCTTAATGAGTTGTTTTCAAAGGAGAATCTAGCCCCTTTGAATTTTTCATTTGCCAAAATTGCAACCTTATCCAGCGCTTGTTTTAATATCTTTGTATCAACATTTGCTGTATCTGTGACTGAAGCAGGGATTAACAGTTTATATTTTGGGTACTGCCCCTCGATCAAATTAGACTTTAACTTGAAATGTTGGGCATGAATCTCAATAGCCTGCTCTCCGATGAAAATATTAAGCTCATGATCAACCGGTCTCAATAGTTTCACAAGCTCTAAAACCGTCTTTCTTGGAACGATTGCCTGTAATGGGATGTCTGTGTCCTGACCACCCTCAAAGCGACACCATGATAGCCTATGCCCATCTGTCGACACACAGTTCAACTTTCCTTTCTCGCTGGATAACAACATTCCGTTTAAAAAGAAACGCGCATCTTGGTATGCCATAGAGAAACAAGAGCGCTCAACGGCACTTTTAATATCACCCTCATTTACCTTCAACTGAACACCTTCATTCAACATCGGTAGCCTTGGAAAAGATTCAGAAGGCAGTGTGGCCATTTTAAACTGAGCATCTGTTGATCGAACAACAATCCACTGAGCATCTTGATGAAACTCAATTAAAGCACCTTCTGGTAATGCTCTACAAATGTCCATTAGTTTTTTACAAGACACTGTAATAGAGAAGGGCTGATTTGCCGGTGCAAACAATCTTGCAGAAGTTTCTACCTCTACCTCAGAATTAGAGGCCAATATTGAGGCAGTATCACCATTACCCGAAATTAAAACATACGCCAAAATTTGCATTACCTGGGATTGTTCCACAGCACCTGACACTTGCTTAAGCGCATAAAGCAGCTCATCTCTTGAAATTTGCATCAAACACACTGATATTTTTTTTTCTACTGACATTTTGTTCTCCTAATGGTTTAAAATTTTTAACAGATTATCATAATCTGCCTTTAAAACAACATCTTCTTTAAGCAATGTCTCGATATTGTTACAACCATGCATAATTGTTGTATGGTCTCTTCCCCCAAATACTCTTCCTATCTGTGATAAACTCTCACCCGATAAGGTTTTTGCCAAATACATTGCAAGCTGCCGAGGCCTTGCAACCATTCGCTTTCGAGAATTTCCATCTAACGAGGACACCGTTAACTTATAGTAATGTACAACAGCTTTTCTAACACTTTCCATCGATACCGATCGATCCTGAGAGCTCACCATGTCTCGCAAAGATTCCTTTGTAAAGGCCAAAGATATGGGCTTACCTAAAAAAGAAGCATTGGCAATTAAGCGCTTCAATGCACCTTCTAGCTCCCTTACATTTGACTGAATTTGGTTGGCAATAAAGAAGGCAACATCCTCTGATAGATCCACACCGGCTAATTTAGCCTTGTGTGATAATATTGCCACTCGAGTTTCTAACTCAGGCGGTTCAACCCCCACGATTAAACCTGAGCCCAGTCTTGATTTTAGACGCTCCTCTAAACCCTCTAAATCCTTAGGTAGGCGATCACAGGTTGCAACAATTTGCTGACCATTGTCCAAAAGGGTATTCATCGTATGGAAAAGCTCTTCTTGGGATCTAACCTTTTTAGCAAAAAATTGTATATCATCCAGAAGCAAAACCGTATGGCGGTATCGTTTTTTAAAGGCTTCCATGCCTTTTTGTTGCAATGCTCGTATCATTTCAGAGACAAACTGCTCAGAGTGTATATAGCAAACTTTTTGCTTTGGATTATTCTGACGAATGTGATTACCCACAGCTTGCATTAAATGCGTTTTTCCAAGCCCAACATCACCATATAGCACCAAAGGATTATAAACCTTTCCTGGACTCTCTGAAACCTGAACTGCTGCAGCTCTTCCAAGCTCATTACAGCTTCCCACAAAGTTTTCAAAGACAAAATTAGGGTTTAAACTACAGCCAACATTATCATTTTTCACAGCTGGCGCATTGATGGTCGGCTCTATGACATCCGTTTCCAAAATCAATCGAAGTGATAGGGGTTTAAACTGTGGTTTTTGTAAAGAAATCTCTTCTTTTAACATTTTAATGTACTTAGAACCGAAGGCATGTTTCATATAACGGTTTGGGAACACCAACTCTAAACAACCCGAATCAGATACTCGATACTGAATCGGACGAATGTGCTTATCATATTCTAGTTCTGGCAAAACTGACCTGAAGTAATCTTTAGAGAATTGCCATAGTTGTTCACATATCATCGGTGGGCCGGAAAAAATAATTTAATTACCTCAGTGTATCACCAAAGAAAAATTATGCCACAAACAACATCTTATATTATCGTTTTTAAACTATTTTCAATTGGCTACGAACTTTTAGCATCTGAGAACCAGTTTTGAAGTATTAACTTGGCGCTCTCTGAATCAATCGCTCCTTTTTCAAGCCCCCTGTAACCTTTTTCAGAAAAAATATTCTCACGGGCGAGCACTGTCGTTAAACGTTCATCGCTCAGATTGATTTTTAGATTAAATCTTTTGAGGTTGTTAATCGCAATATCCACTTTATCAGTCAGCTTGAAACGCTCACCTGATGCCTTAAGGGGATAGCCTATAACAAAGGCGCCAATATCCCAGCAATCAATCAGTGTAGAAATTTCCACCCAATTGGGCACACCTCTGCTCGCCTTTAGCGCAGCTATAGGCGTCACCACCAAAGTGGCATCATCCCCAATAGCACAGCCCCAGGAAGACATACCAAAATCAAAGCATAGGTAGTTCACACGACTTCTGGAAACTTTTGAGGCACATATAAATTTTGCTTAATTCCTGATAGCTTTAGCAGGTAAGGAATCCTTTCTTCTGCCGGTATTTTATTTGGTATGGTGGATTTAGACCCAATCAACCAATAATCGCCCATTTTGATGTGCATCATTAAGCTTGGTAGATCCCAAACACATTGACCAACTAAAAACAAACACTGTTCTTGTTGCTCTTGGGTCAAATTTATCAAACGATCTGTAATATAGACATCTCGTTTTGATTGTGAGTAAGCAATTAGACGATCTGTTGATACAGGTCCACCTTGCCATACCGGCAGATGCAGCAACTGTTTGGGATACTCAAGAAAATCCTTGGCTGTTTTTTTTGTTAAAAAAGGTTTGTTTAAAATTATGCCAGAGACAATATCGACATCAACCTGGTATATATACACCAACGCACCCTTTAACATTTCCTGAGAAACATTCGGAGAGATGACAAGGTAAGCACCTTCTAATTGATAAACATTATTCATATCAGAAATCTACATGAATTTTCTTCACTTTTCAAGCGTCATGATAAATCAAAGGACTCTGTTAATTTTTAGAAAAATCACTCCCACCCAACTCTTCTCCAAGAGGAGCGATCTCTGGCATATCTATATCTCCGAAATCCAGTACAGCACCTTCTTTAGCGTTTGGGGGAATAATCCCCTCAATCACTACAAAATCATCCTCACTTTCACAAGAGGACTTAAACATCGGTTTATCGTCAATATGGCCAGTTTGACGGCCACTTAATGTGCCCCAAAACATTGAAGCTCCTTTTAAATAGTTAAAAGAAGACACCACCTTCGCAGCGCCACCAGTAGCTGAACTTTTCACCAGATCAACAGCGGACCCTCCAGAGCTTGTCGCCAGATCAAACAAACCAGAAATGAAACTGCCTTCTTTTCTATCTACTTCTGTTGCAGCAGTATTTTTAACTAATGATTTCAGCCTTAAGCCCTTATTCACCTGAGCATACATATCCTGTAGCACCACACCATCATGGTGATATACTTTGGTAATGGAAGCTGCGATAGCGGGAAAAGATACTGATTCATGTGCCACAAACCCATCAAATGCAGTCCAGTCATCCCTATCAAAACCTTGATCTGACCAAATATTACACTTATTTATAAGGCCACCTGGGCCAAAACTCTCTAAATAATTTCTATACTTTGTGTGATCAACATCCCCCTTATTTGGAACATTAGCGCCTGTTTTTAGCTCGCCACCACTCATGATAACAGGGCCATCATCACACAAAGACCAGGGTGAAATAGAGAAAGCATAAGCTTGAAAGCCCACCTCTGCATCGAACACAAAAATATTATAAGTACAGCTATCTGACTGCACCATTCCAACAGGCAAATCCTTAATCTGCATAAATATGTTATCTGCAAACATGGATTGCGGTTGTAGCTCACAAACCACCTCTTCACCATCAATCACTCTTTTTTTGTTCATAACCACAGCAACGCCTTCTGTGACATCCATGTCTGCGCGCGTCATAAACATATTAATCAAACCATCTCTCACAGCAGATCTATTGCTTACAGGTTGATCATATAGCTGATCAAAACCTGAGTCTCGAGGGTCTATAAATATAGCATCTCCTCTATTTTGATAAATGATGATAGAGTTTTGTCGAATTCTACCCCAGTCTACTGATTTGTTTTCAAAACCAGATTCTCCCATTTCAACACCTTTCTTTGAAGCATCTCTTTGCGCGAAATCTTCAACCACTTCATTAGATGAACTATCAGCAGAGGCCAAGCCGCCCATTACGCCATCTTCAAGAACGACATCTTCTACCAATGTGTATTCTAGGTCTTTATTCGTTTCTGCAAACATATCTTCCACAACCCCATCTTGATAATACACTTCTGAAATACCCGCTGTTATCATTGGGCAATGCTTTCCATCTCTAGAAATAAAGGTATTAAATTCAGCCCAATCCTCTTCTTGAAAACCAATGGTTTTCCAAGTTTCACATTTTTCTAAAAGCTCAATTGCTGAAAAATTTTCTAAAAACATCCTGGGCTTACTAGCGTCAACACTTTCCCCATCGAATCCTTGCGTCATCATTTTCAGCTTACCATCAGACATATAAACTGGACTATTTTCGTAAAGTCCCCAAACTGATAACAAAAGTGTATAAATTGAAAAGCCTTTGGCTGCATCATATACAAAGATATAATAGTTACAATTATTTGGGATCACAGAATCAAAAGGGAACTCTTTGTTTTGAAGCTCCATATTGTCAACTGTCAACGCTTGAAGCTGTAGCTCACAAATCTTCTCCTCCCCTTGAATCTCTCTTGGTGCTTTTAACACAGCCTCAATATTTGACCGGGGATCTACACCCTCGACAGAATCCTGATATATAGAAACCAAGCCTTCAACTGTCGCAAACTGAGTGGTTGTAAAATACTCATCAAATTTTTTATCCCGATGATCTATCATTAAAGCCTCATCACCATCGCGATACATTATAATTGAATTTTCTCGAGCCCTTTCCCAATCGACAGATTTGTCATTATAGGATTTTATGTTAAGCGCTAATCCTTTTTTATTTGTTTTCATTTTCAACCTCAATATAATGTTTCATTAAACACTTATAGCAAAGTTATTTTTTTTTTCAGCTTATAATACTGAACTTAAGCTCATGACTTTAACAAAGGTCCCCATTTCATGCTCACACAGCAAAGATAAAGACTGTTTGTCAATATCTCTATCATCAACCAAGGAAAAGATAAAGTCTGATTGCGGTCCAAACTTATTCATCTCAAAACCACACTCTTTTGCAACACTTTCTACCTCAGTCCAATCAACTGCATGGGTAATATCCATTAAACCAGTTCTATTCATAGAAAAGGGCACAACCTTATGTTTTTCATAGCACATCATGCCACCAAGTGCTCGATCGGGGTGAAAATAATCCTGCTGATAACCATAGTCAATCAATAGAACTGGACCTTTTACGCTTCTAATTAGATCAAAAAATACTCGGTAATCACAATGCTCAAAGACATAGGGGCCGTTAATATCAACAAGCCCATCAACAATATAACTTGGCACATCCTGACAGGCCACCAAAGCAACCTTTAGTTCTTGTGTAATCACAAATTCTTCAAACTTTCCCTCTTGATAGCAAAAGCGGCGAAAGGGAAGAGCATCCAGCACTTCATTCGCAATAACAGCCCCATTGTGGTCATTAGCATGCTCAACAACTTTATATAGACCGGATGAGACCTCATGAACACCCTTTATGTTTTTTTCTAAAATAGCGTAATTAAGACCTGGATTCATCTCCAAAATCTGCTTCGCCAATATGCCGCTTCCAGCGCCAATTTCTACAACAGAATCTATCTGATTCTTACCAAACCACCTGGATATTGCTTTTGCAAGCAGGGGGGAAATTAATGGCGCTGTGACAAAATCTCGACCAATCGGAGAGGGGGTTTGCATATAATACCCCCCATTGGGGTGATAAAGTGCAATGCTCATATACTCAGCAAAGTTTAGATATGGTTTTTCCTTGAGCGCCTCAGTTAAAACAAGGGACAGCCTATTGTCGAACATAGTTTGTTGATCGCATCAACCAAAGCGTTAAACCATATAGAAAAAACATTAACCCAAATAAGACCGATATAACGATAATCGAATTAATATTGCTGGTACCAAGCATACAAAAACGAAAAAGGTTACTCACATATAGCAATGGATTAAGCATGGCTGCTTTTTGCCAAAATGGAGACAACATTGTTATAGAATAAAACACCCCGCCCAACATCACCAAAGGGTTTAATAAGAAGGTAGTCATCACATTTAGATCATCAAAAGATCGAGCGACAAGGCCGTTGACAAGCCCTAACATTGAAAATACCACAGCGGTAAGCAGATTTGCAAAAATAAACAAAATGGGGTGTTCCATAGAAAAGCCCAAATAACATATCGTCGTCAACCAAACAACAAGGCCACAAAGCACACCTCTAAAGACGCTACCCATAAGAAAACCAAAAATAATTTGATGATCGGTTAAGGGGGAGGATAGTAGTTCCTCAAACCAGCGGTGAAAGCGGTCAATAAATACTGAAAATGCTGTATTACCGTAACTATTGGTTACCACAGAAAGCATCACCAAACCAGGCGCCACAAATTCAACATAACGAACCCCATCGATAAGACCCACACGACTTCCAAGCACCATGCCAAAAATTGAAAAATAAAGCACTGTGGTAATAACTGAGGGTAATATCGTTTGTCGCCAAAGTCGAATCACGCGCATAACCTCTCTTCTGACCAAGGTCCATGTTGATGTTTTTTTAAATTGATAGAAATCATTCATGATTTTTCTCGTCTGGTTTGTGTTCTAAAATACTGCTCTAGCCGGGAGGTTGGGCTGCTAACATAAACAACTGCGTGACCAGCTTTCTCAATTGTTTGAAGATACTTTGTTAGACCTACTCCATTTGGAATATCAATTAGAAATGATCGCTCATCCTGTTTCTTTACAGAAATCTCTTCAGATTCTGGCAATGCAGCAATGTTATGATTGAAATGTAAAATTAATTGTCTGGATTGATCAGACTGTAATAAATCTGACTTTCTACCAGAATCAACAATCTTACCTTTATGCAGTACCGCCAAATTTTCACACAAATATTCCATCTCCTCCATAAAATGCGAGGTTAGTAATATGGTCTTTCCAGCTTTATTTTGTTTTTTCAAAATAGCCCATATATCTTGGCGTAGATCTACATCCACCCCAGCTGTTGGCTCATCTAATATTAAAATATCTGGATCAATTAATAAGGCTCTTGCTAACAATACTCGTCGTTTCATGCCACCAGATAAGGATAGAATGTTCGATTTTTCTTTGTCTAAAAGACCCACTTGTTTTAAAACATCACCATAACGCTCTGAGACAGTTTTTCTGGATAAACCATAATAACCTCCATGTAAAAACATGGCCTCTCTCACAGTCATAAAAACATTCATATTAACTTCTTGAGGCACAATGCCCACAGAACGTTTAGCCAGTGCAGGGGAGGTAGTGATATCATGCCCCATCAACTTTACCGCACCACTGGTTGGCTTAACCAGTCCAACCAAAATACTGATCAATGTTGTTTTACCAGCACCATTCAACCCAAGTAATCCAAAAAAATCACCTTTTTCTATAGACAGTGTTACACCATCTAAAGCCTTGGTACCCGTATCATAACACTTCACAAGATTGTCTATCTCTATTGCACTCACTATAACCCACCTTCATCAAACAAAACATCTATAACATCGATACAATCGCCTATGTTTTTCAACATAGGTATTGATCGATCTGATAACAAAACAACTGAAGAGCCTAGAGAAAAAAAACCAATTTCCTCTCCCTTTTCAAAACCAACATCCTTTCCTTTTTCAAAGCCTGCAAGCTTAGGGCAAGCGATGCTACCAATATGCTTAGCGCCCACCAATACTAAGGCAAAACGCTCTCCATGATGGCTTCTGGCAACAATCACATGCCGATAGTTTTCACAATATATCATCGGGTTTTTATGCGATGCATTTTCTTTTAATGCCAAAAGATGTCCTGGAAGCTCAATATAATCCTCTACAACCATATCAACGGGGGCATGCACATGGTGATAATTACCTGGTGGAAGATATAGAACAATACCGGTTACAAAATGCGGCGCTTCAAAGCCCAAAAGTTTTGCCACAGTAAATCCAGCACCTTTTATTGGTAGCGCATTATTGTGTGAAAGTTTTCCCCAATACTGTATCGTCGCCTCAACTGGGCTGACATATCCACTAATTAAGTCTTGCCCACGCATCTTAGCGCTCAGATCTCGAGTTCTTAGAAAAAATGATAATAAACAATCAAAATCTTTTAGCTTATGTCCATAAAAATTTGCTTGAAAATAGCTTGCATACAACCAAATAATTGCTGTTGATAGTAGTGGTAATCTGCATAAAAAAAACCAACGTACAATATACGCAGATATGCCATGCGTCATCATCTGTGTTTCGTTGTAGTCTCTATTCATACCTACAGTCTATTCAGACTCATTAAAGAATACAAGGCTCAATGCAAAATAACTAAGCATTGTTATCTCGACATATGCTCACTATAATCAATCAACTGGAGAATATTATGCAAACTTACCTAGTTGGTGGTGCAGTCAGAGACACGCTTTTAGGGCGAAAAGTCAGGGAAAAAGATTATGTCGTTATCAACGAAACCCCTGCACGTATGCTGGCGCGAGGTTATAAACAAGTTGGGAAAGATTTTCCGGTGTTCTTACACCCAAAAACACATGAAGAATATGCATTGGCAAGAAAAGAGAGAAAAACAGAAATCGGTCATCATGGCTTTGCTATGGATATTGAAAAAGTTTCACTAGAAGAAGACCTTTTGAGAAGAGATTTAACCATAAATGCGATGGCGATATCTGAAAACAACGAATTGATTGACCCATATGGTGGACAAAAAGATTTAGAAAATAAAATACTAAGGCATGTATCCTCTGCTTTTTCCGAAGATCCTTTGCGTGTTTTCCGCACAGCAAGATTTCAAGCAATGCTCCCAGTTTTTTCCATTCACAACACAACGATGGCGCTCATGCTTGAGCTATGTGCCACACCTTTAGAGATTCAATCACTGTCATCAGAGAGAATTTGGAATGAGGTTGTAAAAGCGTCACAGTGGGATGATTTTCACTTATTTTGGTCCACATTATTAAGCTGTGGTGCGCTACAAGCATTATCCATCGATATCGATGAAGATTTTTTGAAAAATATTAAAACATCAACAGAAAAGGGAATTTTTAGGTTTGTCTCAGCACTTTGGCATCACCCAAACCCTAAGGTATTCAACAAACTTAATCTCCCAACTGATGTCTCTGATGCCCTGCGGATAATACACTCAAACAGAGAGGTTATTCTAACGCCCAGCAAAGACCCTTTAAAGATATTAAAGACCATTTTAAGACTAGATCCTTTTCGACGAGAAGATAGGGCAGTGCGGATAATAAACACACTAAACAATCCAGTTCTACAAAATTACTGGAATAACTTAATCAATGTTGCACGTTTGGTTGATATCAAGCCCATTATTGAAAAACATAAAACAGGGCTAGCTGATCTAATTTTCAATGCTCGATTAGAGGCAATTAGGCATTCACTCGAAAATAAATAATATCACCGTCTTGCACCAGGTAAGCTTTTCCTTCTAAACACCACAATCCCTTTTCTTTCGCACCAGCCTCACCACCACAATCGATAAAGTTTGTATAAGAAACGACCTCTGCTCGAATAAACCCTTTGATGAAATCTGTATGTATCACACCGGCTGCTTCTTGTGCAGTAGAGCCCTCTGGATAAGTCCATGCTCGAATTTCTTTCTCACCCGCTGTAAAGAAAGTTTTAAGATTAAGCAGGTGATAACTCTCTCTGATAACACGATTGAGCCCTGGCTCTTTAAGCCCAACTTCTTCTAAAAACATGGCTTGATCTTCTGAGTCAAGTTGTGAAATTTCAGCCTCAAGCTTGCTGCAAATACTCAATACATCACAACCCCTCTTTTGGGCATATGACTGTAACGCATCAACATGCTCTCCCTGCATAGACTCATCACAATTTGCTAAATAGAACATGGGTTTTGCCATTAGCAGCTGATATTTTTGACATAAAGTCAATGCTGCCTCCGATAAATTGCCCTCAGTTAAATGCGCCTGTAAAGACAATTGTTCCAAAATAGCATCCCAAAGCGCCATTTCTTCTTTTTGATTCGTTTTCTTGGCTTTTAGTTTTGCTTTTTCTGCAATTTCCATATCTGACAGGCAAAGTTCAGTTTCAATCGTTGCAATATCTGAAATTGGGTCTACCTTGTTATCCACGTGTATTACGTCTTCATTTTCAAAACAACGAACCACGTGAATAATTGCATTCACCTGGCGAATATGGCCCAAAAACTGATTCCCCAAGCCTTCACCCTCTGATGCACCTTTTACCAAACCAGCAATATCCATAAAGCGCATCACTGTTGGGATAACTTTTTGTGTCTCAACCAAACGATGAATTGCTGTTAAGCGATCATCTGGAACCGCAACCATTCCCTCATTTGGGTCAATTGTACAAAAAGGGTAATTCTCTGCGGGAATATCATTTTTGGTCAATGCGTTAAATAAAGTTGATTTTCCAACATTGGGTAATCCCACAATTCCACAATTTAAAGCCATCGTTATCTCTCTGAGTGTATTTTTTCAATAAAGGCATCATACCGACCTTCGCACAAAAGATCAATATACATCAAGGTGTTATCTATAGCGCCTTCAATCAGCCGTCGATCTGAGACAGTTGGGGAGGTTAATACGTAATTTTTCACAGCCCCCGGATCCTTTGGTCGGTCAACACCAAACCGTAATCGATGAAAATCTGGCCCCACTTGCTGTATAATGCTCTTTATACCATTGTGACCACCGGCCCCTTTGCCTTTTTTAACCCTCAAACACCCTGGTGAAAAATCCATATCATCATAAGCAACCCAGATGTCTTCTAAGTCCCATTTATAAAAAGACTGAATACTTTGTACAGCATGGCCTGAGTCATTCATGTACTTTTTTGATTTTAATAAAATGGTTTCGCCAAAATCATGCGCCCATTCATAATAAATATACCCAGGTTTTTCCCGCTCTTTGAGCTTGTGCTTCTTTACCAAAGCATCAATTAGCCAATAACCCACATTGTGGCGATGCTTTTGATAAGATGCCCCAGGGTTTCCCAAGCCAACCAATAATTTAAGCATTCAAAAACTCAACTGAATTCTCAAAACATAGCAAAATAAGACCATGACTGTCTACAGTTTGTCATGTTGATGAAAATTTTTAAGCATCACCTTTTGAAGGTTCTACCTCAGAGACCACTTCAGGTTCTGACTCTTTCTCTGCCTTTGGAAGCTGAATACTAACCATCACAGGGTTATATCCCTCATCAACGGCTTTTGCCAGACTACACCCTTTTGGTAAGATCAAATCACTCACATGTAATACTTGACCCAATTCTACTTTTTCTAAATCCACCTCAATGGCGCTTGGAATATGTTTGGGCAGTGCGCTAATCTCTATCTCATGCAAAGTATGCTCTATAGTACCACCTACAGAAACACCTTTTGCAGAGTCCTCATTGATAAAGCGCAAAGATAAGCTAACCACAATTGGCTTATTCATCGCAATAATACAAAAATCTATGTGTTGAATACTGTTATCAGGAATAGAACTTTTAATTTCTTTTATTAATACACTAAAGGTTTTCCCATCTAAGTCTAGACTAAATGGTTTTGTCATAACCGCATGCCTTTTCATAAAGGACTCTAGATCAGATTTATTAATCTGTAATAATGTTGAAGACTCACCCTTTCCATAAAGAACAGCTGGATAGAACCCTTGTTCTCTTAATTTATGACAAGGACGACGTCCTTGACCGTTACGACTTTCTGCTTTTAATTTCATGGCCAATCTCCTGTTGTTATGGCTGGGGCGCCTGGATTCGAACCAGGGATCATGATATCAAAAACCAATGCCTTACCGCTTGGCTACGCCCCAATACGAATTCATTTTGACTAAAATTTGAAAATTGTCAAGAGTTTTAACGCTCACGTCAAATCTGTTTGTGACACTAGGTCAATGAAACCACTAAAATATACCTTACTTTTTCTCTCTCTTTTTTATAGTGACAGAATAGCCGGCCAATAACTGGAACATGACTTAGAAGTGTTTTACATTCTCGCCGATAGAACTGTTTATTCTGGGTCATTCCCTGAAGAATAACACTTTGGTCTTTTAATAATGACACCGTGTTATCAAAAAACATCTCCGAGCTTTGAGTTTTCCCCATGGGTATGCCATTTTTATCCAGTACGTTCAGATTCACCAAGATGTGTTTATCCATAAGTTGGGTGGTTTTTATCTGAAACTCCAAGCCCTGCGATACCGCCTTTAATCCAAAACTTCCTCGCTTATCCCGTATCTCTGCTGTTAAGGTTTCATAAAGATTTGTTCGATAGACTTCACCAGATCGCAACATCACATCCATTTGAGAGAGCAGTGTTACGCCATCGTGCCTTTGATGTTTATCAATCCAATCAAGCCAAAAATTTTTAGATATTGATATAAATTTCCCCCCAAGCCAATCTTTTACAATCTCATCCGAGACATGGCATTGCGACAAAAAACCATCGGTAACCCTTAACCAAGATAGTTGTAATCGATATTGTGATACCGGCTTATCCAACTCCTCTAACAACTCTTGATGTTTTTCATAAAAACCTCTAGGAACCCATAAAATGCCAGTTGCATCATCTCCCATTACATGCTCGTACTTTCCCATTGGGGATAATATGGCTTTCAACGACAAAACAAGCTCTGAGGCTTGCCTATGCAAACACAAATGGCGAACAAAAATGCCTTTGATCTCCTTTTTAAACCAGACAACATCACCAAGCTTCGAGGCCTCCACAGAATGGCTTATATAATGATACAACTCTGAGCAACTAACATCTTTTAGTGATAATGTTATTTTCTTTTTTGTGTCAATATCCACAACACAGTGTTTATGACAAACATCACACCATTCTTTTAAAAGTGTTGTAAGGGGGATATTTTCCCCCTGTATTTGTAAACCCTGCTCATTAGACTCAATCCACTGATGTCCAAAAATTGAAGCTTTTAAAAGGATCGGAGAGAACATAACAATGCCGCCAAGATACCTCCACCAAATTTCCTGAAGATTTCCACTTAAACCGATCGCTTTGAACAATTTCCATTGATAACAGATCAACACCTTTCTCCGCTTCATTTTTCAAACACCTCCACTTATGATCAGATGTCTTTTGGCACAATGGAAAATACCGCTCACAAGGTGTTTTTTTCTTGCAAGGGAGATAATACACGCTCATCCATAACGCGACAAAAATAATGTTGCGACTCCAATTGGCAAGAAGCAAACTTATCTTGCAGCAAAGCATGCACACCTTGTCCTTGAATTTGAATATCAAAACTATATCCTATTTGCTCAATGCGTTTAACATGTGTCAAATTGCCATGCAAAATTGTCGACAACAATAAAAAATCCACCCCAGAAGGTTTTTTTTCAATTAAGATAAATAACAATGAAATGAAAGCCTGTTTTTTCATACAAGCATATATATCTCAAATATTTTATAAATTCACGACCGTTAAATGGTTTCCATTTTTTTAATATAGATGGCCAATATAGAGAGAGCTGCTGGTGTCATTCCAGATATCCTTGATGCTTGGCCCAAGGTTTCAGGTGAAACCAGCCCAAGCTTTTCAACCAACTCTGATGACAATCCCTTGACCAAATGATAATCAAATTCTTTTGGCATTTTTAATGCATTGGATGCTTTTAGTTTTTTTATACTATTTTTTTGCTTTTGAATGTATCCCTCGTAACGAAGATCCACCATTGCTTGTTCATAAGCTGGTTTACTATCATTTGCCAAAGGATGCATTTGCAGCAATAAATCAATACCAATCTCTGGTTGTTTTACCCAATCCGATAATTTTTTATCTGGCGAAACGCCCAATGCTTTAATCTTTGAACAGACACGCGTTTTCATTAGATATGCCTTCGCTGCTTCAAGGGCCTGAAGATCCATCAGCATATCTCCATAGCGCTGTTTTGAGACAACGCCCAAATCAAACCCAAGCTTGGTTAATCGATAATGTGCATTATCACAGCGAAGCTGCAAACGATACTCTGCTCTGGACGTAAACATGCGATAAGGCTCAATGGTACCATTGGTCGTCAAGTCATCAATTAACACACCTATATAGGACTCATCTCGACCCAAAACCAATGCTGGCAGTCCTTTGTTTTTCAGCATAGCATTTATTCCAGCCATCAAGCCTTGTGCTGCTGCTTCTTCATACCCAGTCGTACCATTAATTTGGCCAGCAAAGAATAAGTTTTTAACAAGCTTACTCTCAAGAGACGGTCGAAGCCCTCTTGGGTCAAAATACCCATATGAAATGGCATAACCTGGCCTTGTAATAATAGCATTCTCAAAACCTTTAATTGATTGAATAAAGGTAACCTGCACATCAAAGGGTAGACTGGTTGATATCCCATTGGGGTATACTTCCAAAGAATTTAACCCCTCTGGTTCAATAAAAATTTGATGAGAATCTTTTTCTGGAAACCTATCCACTTTTTGTTCAATAGAAGGACAATACCTTGGCCCAAGGAGCTCTGTTCGCTTCTGAAAAATAGGGGAGTCATACATATGCTGACGAATAATGTCATGTGATCGAGCATTGGTGTGTGTAATATGACAATTAAGCTTTGGATTACAAACATCATTCCCCTTTAGAAAAGACATCTTTGGGACATTTTTACAAGAAGCTTGCGACTCGAGATCGCTGAAATCAACAGACTGCCTAGCAATTCTTGGTGGTGTGCCTGTTTTTAACCGCCCCATTTTAAACGTTTTCCCAAGACAATCTGCCAGCAAAATTGAGGCAGAATCTCCACTTCGCCCGCCATCACAAGCATTGCTTCCAACATAGATTTTTCCACCCAGAAAAGTTCCTGTGGTGAGCACCACACTTTTTGCATAAATCTTCACACCTTGTTTGGTGATCACCCCAATTGCAACATCATTCTCAATCAATAAATCAGATACTTCTGATTGAAAGAAGGTGACGCCTTTTTGGTTTTCAACCAACGATCTTACTGAACTGCGGTAAAGTTCGCGACAAGCTTGATAACGCACAGCTTGTACTGCTAGGCCTTTTGATGCATTTAACACCCTTTGGTGAATTGCCGCCATATCTGCAGCTCTGCCCATAATCCCATCTAAAGCATCTATTTCTTTGACCAAGTGTGTTTTCCCAAGCCCGCCAATTGCAGGGTTACAGGACATCACCCCAATGGTTTCGATATTATGGGTAATCAATAAAACCTCACCACCAAGTCTTGCGCCAGAAGCGGCTGCCTCAACACCTGCATGTCCGCCTCCGACAACAATCAGGTCAAAATTTTTGGGATATGTGTACATAAAAACACCTAACTATTTGATTTATGAATATAACAGCTTGACAACAATTGTCAATTATTTCCCAACACAGAAATCAGAAAAAAGTTTTCCAAGGACATCGTCAACGCTTACCTCTCCGGTAATCTCTGATAAAATGTCCTGTGTCTGCTGTAGCATGACTGCCAGCATCTCTAGTGGCAGTTTTTCCCTGGGTAACGAGGCTTTTGCTCTATTCAAAACGTCCACATGCCTTTTTCTTGCGCTAAATGGTTGCTCAGTCGTTTCATGCAGTTGAAAATGTGCCAAAACAGCATCCAATAAAACATCAATACCCAAATCTTCTTGAGCTGAGATGGGGAACCTAACTGTTGGAATTTTGGTTAAAAGATCAACTTTGTTGTCGACAATCCAAGCATTTTTATCAACACTCAATACCCCTTGATTGGCATTTGTATCCTTGATGTATAAAACCAAATCAGCCTCAGACATTGCTGCATATGAACGCTCAATACCTGCTTTTTCTGCAAGACTGTTGGTTTCTCTCAGACCCGCTGTGTCTAAAAAATGCAAACACACGCCTTTATAAATCACATCTCTTGCAACAACATCCCGAGTTGTCCCAGCCTCTTTTGTCACAATAGAGACATCTTTTTGACAAATCCGGTTCATCAATGTAGATTTTCCCGCATTTGGCGCACCCACCAAGGCTATTTTAATTCCATTTTGCAATGTCACACCTTGTTTGCACATCTGTAAAAGCAAATTTAGTTGTTTTAAAATCTCCAACAAATGTTGTTTAATCTGCTCATCATTAATGCTTGGGATATCTTCTTCAGAGAAATCTATCTCTGCTTCAATCAACACACGCAGATTCATCAACATTGACTGTAGCTGATCAACCGCTTTTCCAAGCCCGCCTTCTAATGCCATAACAGCACTTTTGGCCGCCCTTTGCGAATTAGAAGAAATTAAATCCGCCACGGCCTCAACCTGATCTAAGCTCATCTTGCCATTCAAAAACGCACGTTTGGAAAACTCTCCAGGCTCTGCAAGTCTCGCACCAAGTGTTAATGCCACACTAATTAAATTGCTTAATGCATAGATACTGCCATGCGCCTGCATCTCCACCACATCTTCCCCAGTGAAAGAGTGTGGGGCTTTAAAATAAATCACCACCCCATGGTCAATCACTTGATCTTTTTCATATAGCTTTAAAAAATGAGCCTCCCTTGGATTAAGGCTGTCTCTTTTTGTTATTGCCTGAGCGATATCATGGGCCTTTGGGCCAGAAATCCTGACAATGCCAATGGGCTGAGCCACCAAGGCGGTGGCTTGAGCAACAATGGTATCCATCACTTTGAAAGCGCAAGCAGCTTATCCTGAGCAAATGATAACACTGCATTTGACACAAGATAAAAGCAAGCCACAGCAGGCCATTGTCTTGCCATGTAAAGCATCAGTAGCGGCATTAACTTAAAAACCATTTTATACTCATCACCCATAGGGGAGTTTTGCTGTGCAGACGTACTAGAGAACTGCAACATCATCATGACAGAAGCTAAAACGGGTAGAATGTAATAGGGGTCTTTTTGAGACATATCAGCAATCCAGAAAAATCGCTCATGCCTAAATTCTACTGCAATCTGTGCAATACTAAAAAAAGCAAGCATTAAAGGCATTTGCAGCAATGGCATCAAAAGTGTCAACTTAAAGCCAGCATCATATTTTTTGTGTAAGGCCGATATTGCTTCGTACCTTTCAGGATTCCATGAATCATTCTCGAAACGTTTTTCTATAATTTGCTTCTCAGGCTCCATTATTTTTGATTTTTTGGCATGCAAAGCTTGATCTCTAACTGATTTAAACATCAACATCTTTGTTGCCATAATTAGAATAAAGAAGCATAAGCTCCAATTGGGGATAAAATTGTGCAATTGGCGCAAAACTTTGTGCAATGTGCTTGTAACCAGCCAGAAGAATCCATAATCCATGGTTAATCTAAGTTGGGGATCCACAGCCACTAACTTAGTGACAGATTGCTCCCCGATATATAAAGTAGCTGTTTTTTCAGCCGCCTCACCTGGAGACAATTTATAAGCCGAGGATAATGCTTGAGTTGCAAACTGTTGCTCATAATTATCCCCATTGGTTTTTGAAACACCATCAACAAAAAAATTATTGATCCGATAATTCACATTTTTTTCAAAAACCCAAGCGGCTATAAAATGATGTTTTTGAAAGGCCATCCAACCACCTTTCGTTTTATCAGCCTTGGCATTTTTCATATTTTGAAACTTCATCCGAACATATGGTTTTTTAATCGAAGAAAATGATACCCCTGAATAATCTCGAACAGACATCGATTGTCCTAATTTTGTCTCAAAATTCAGATCCTTGGGGGAGGGGGCGCTACTTTTTTTCTCGCTTAATTTATCCCCACCAATGACATAATATGCCTGTGTTTGAATATCAAGAGCTGTATTATTCATCACAGTGTTTCGAACTTTTATCGCAGAACTTCCTTTTTCAAACTCAAAATGCTTTTTAAAGGCGATACCTTTTTTATTCTCAGCATTGAGCGTTACCGTTAAATTTTTTCCATCTAAAATATAAGAAGTTTTCGCACTAGAGTAATTTAATTGCGCATCGCCTGTAAACCCAGACTGAGTGTCTAAATAGCCATTGGAATCCGTTTCAAAAAATGGTTCATTTGTACCCGATATAACGGCCCTTGCAATCCGGCCACCCATCTTATCAATCCACAAAGTAAATGTGTCTGTCTCGACCCTTATATAACGATTTTTCCCACTTGTCGGGGCTTTTACTTGAAGCTCTGAAGGCATGGCCTCAATCACAGAAAATTTTTCACCTTCGCCATAATAATGTTGATAACCAACAGTTGCAAGGTTAATGAGCAACACTAAAAATAGTGCTTGAATAATAGCATCACGATTGAACATATTTTAAGACCTCAGTTGATGTAGACATTGAGATAACACAGCGGGTATTGTCTCAAAATTGCCCGGATAAGTATAAACTCTAATTAGAATACCGCCAATTTCTTGTTTCTTGAATACCTGACGGATTAATTCTAAACAAATTCGACGAATTCTATTGCGATCACAAGCTTTGGCAACAAATCTTTTGGGAATAATTACGCCGGCTTGATTGCTATCACTGTGGATAAGCTTAACCTCAAGTGGCTCTTGTTTCACCTTACCCAGATACTGATGGCTTATTTTGACTAAGCGCTGGGATTTAGGTAATGCCATAATTAAGCAGACAAGCGTTTTCTGCCCTTTCTACGTCGGGCATTGATAACGGCTCCACCAGCTTTCATTCTTGTACGAAAACCATGGGTTCGGGCTCTTTTTAACTTACTGGGTTGGTATGTTCTTTTCATTTAACATCTCTGATTAACGATATACAAAGCTATTCTAGAGATATCACCTTCTTTTGTCAAACAAAAAAACAAAATAGTTTTTAAAACAATTCCAAAGCTCTTATTTATAGTAATAATAATATTATTTATATTAGTTATAGTAAAGGAGCGGTTTTCTGTGGATAACTTTTTCTTATTTTTTATTTATCACGAATTTACCCACAATTTGGGTGTGGATAACCCTGTGGATAACTATGTGGATAGAATGTGGATAACTTTTTATCCACAGACTTATCCACAGACTTATCCCCAGAAAAGGGCGACTTATCCACAGTTGGTTATTTTTTCAAATTGTGGTAAGCTTAGGAACTTTAAAAGTGGGTAGAAATGTTAGTTTTATCAACAGAAATACTGTCTAGATTGCAGTTTGCCTTCACAATTTCCTTTCATGCTATCTTTCCAACATTGAATATTGGTTTGGCCGTGTTCTTGGTTTACTGGGAGTATCAGTATCTCAAAACTGATTCAAAATTTTATTTAAAACTTTGCCAGTTTTGGATGAAAATATTTGCTTTAAGTTTTGGCATGGGGGTGGTCTCTGGTGTTGTTTTGGCATATGAGCTTGGGGCAAATTTTTCAGGGCTGATTGCTTATGCTGGTAATATTTTAGGACCTTTGATGCTGCTTGAAACCATGACAGCATTTTTCTTAGAGGCAGGCTTTCTAGGTATAATGTTGTTTGGTTGGAATCGTGTGGGGAAACGGGCACATTTCTTATCCACATGTATGGTTTCCATGGGCACAGTTATTTCTTTGTTGTGGATAATGTCAGCGAACTCTTTTATGCAAACACCTGTTGGGTATAAGGTTTTCAACAACACATTGATTATAGCTGATTCTTGGATTCCTGTTATTTTCAACCCAAGCTTTATTCTTAGGGCGCTTCATATGTTAATTGCAACGTTGTTAACAACGAGCTTTTTTGTTATGGGCGTTTCTGGATATTTTTTCTTTAAAAATAAGGATGTATTGTTTGCGAAAGCCTCGTTTACACCGGCTTTATATGTGGCCTTACTGTTGTCTATATTACAAGTATTTAGCGGAGATAGGGTTGGTTTAATGGTTTATAAGTATCAACCCATAAAAACAGCAGCGATTGAGGCCAATTGGCAAACAAAAAATAGTGCCCCATTGATTCTATTTGCGATTCCAGATATAAAAAACAGAGTCAATCATTTTGAGATATCCATTCCCAAGCTTGGGAGCTGGATTAATACGCGTGATCTAAATGGTGTTTTACCAGGGCTTGAGTCTGTTAAGCAGGAAGATCTACCACCAGTTGCTGCTGTGTTTTATAGCTTTAGAGTGATGGTCGGGATAGGTCTTTGGTTTATCTTTTTGGCAAGCTGGGGGATGTATTGTAAAAGACGACATCAGTTGGTGAGGCAGAAGTTATTTCTATATGCGATAATGTTATCCACTCCTTTGGGGTTTGTTGCCACCATTGCTGGCTGGATGACCAGCGAAATGGGAAGACAGCCTTGGGTTATCTATAAAATCATGCGAACCAAAGACTCAATTTCTAACCTGCCAGCTGAACAAGTTCTAACCTCATTGACCATTATTTTTATATTATATTTGTTCTTTTTCTATAGCTATTTGCGGTTTGTTCGAAAAGTTATTTGTGAGGGTTTTGACAAAAAATCAAAGGTTTTATTGAGCTCTATAGGGGATTCAGATGATTGATTATGCGTTTATTGCGCTGTGCTTGGTTGGTTTTGCAATATTTATGTATGTAATTTTAGATGGCTTTGGTTTGGGCGTGGGTATTTTGTTTCCACTTATGTCTGAATCTGAACAGGTTATTCTATTAAAAACAATTGCCCCCATTTGGGATGGAAATGAGACATGGTTGGTATTGGGCGGTGCGTTGCTCTATGCTGCCTTTCCACAGGCCTGTAGCATCATATTGCCAGCCATATATATGCCCTTAATGCTTATGCTTTGCGCATTGGTGGGAAGAGGGGTTGCTTTTGAATTTAGAGCAAAAGCGGAACGAACAAAAGCCCGGTGGGCTCGATGTTTTTTCTTATCATCTCTGGTGGCCACGTTTTGCCAAGGTGTAATATTGGGGACATTGGTTGAGGCAAGCGCCAACTCCATTGATTTGGCAAAACACACAGGGTTATTGATTTTATCACCATTCGTTTTTATCTGTGGCCTGGGACTGTGTTTTGGCTATGCATTGTTAGGGTCTGGTTGGTTAATTATAAAAACAGAAGGCGAGCTTGAGAAAAAAGTTAGACGATTTTGTATATCTTTATATATGTCTGTTATGATTATTTTAGTGGCCATTATGATTATTACACCGCTGAAGCTTCCAGCTGTTGCAAAACTATGGTTTGAATATGAATTGTGGACAAAATTCAGCATAATCATTTTGTATTTTTCGGGTATTTTTGTTGCATTTTGGAAAACTTTAAAGAACTCACAATTCTGGCCTTTTTTTGGCGCAGTTTGGACATATTTTGGCTGTTTTTTAATGATTGGTTACAGTTTTTTTCCAAATTTATTACCAAACCGAAGCTATCAATCTTTGGCGGCACATGAAACAGCTTTAACTGTTGTTGTCTGGGCCAGTTTAACTTTACTACCTTTATTGCTTAGCTATTGTGCATATGCTTATTGGGTTTTCTGGGGGAAGGTTGATCATGAAACCTCTTTTTACGAATAAACTGGTTGTCTTTGTTGGACTATATTGTCTTGGCATCTTAAGCCTCTTGGTCTTTCATAAGTTGTTCGCTTTATTCTTTAAAGGTTTGTTGTCTTTTTTTACATAATCCACTGAAAAAATCTACGAGAGAACTTTTAAATATGGAGTTTAATAATTTCGTAAAAAGCAAAAAATGTGGTAGGTTTATATTAAGATTTAGGAGCACATTATGAACAGAGATGTAAGCATTGAAGCATTAAAAATTATATTATCAGATATTTATGTTTTGTCTGTCATGTCACAGAACGCACACTGGAATATGGAGGGGCCTTCCTTTTTTTCTTTACACCAATTATTTGAATCTCAGTATAAGGAGCTCACTGTTTTTATAGATGACCTAGCAGAAAGAATTCGAGCGCTTGGTGATTATGTTCCCGCTAGAATGCAAGATTTTCATGAAATGTCACGTTTGGATGAAGCTTTAGACCTTAAAGAAGAGCTTGTTGCCCTAAGCACCTTGACAAATGCTTATCAAAAATTGTCCATTTTATTGCAAGAACACATTACAGAGATTGAGCCCAACCAGGATGTGGTAACTTGTGATATGTTAACCAGTCTTTTGGCTCATGTGGATAAGCAGACTTGGCTTCTAAAAAGTCACTTTTAAAGTACAGCAGTATCAGTTATTCGACGAAATCCTCTGGGCAGAAGGGTTCCTCTTTTTCCTCGAGGTGCACAATAAGCGTCTCGATCTGAAAAGGTGAGTTTGAAGGAGCGTTTGCCTGCAGAAAGCACAAGAGACTGATCTTTGTCTACAGGTATAATAAAGCTAAGCTTGTCTATCTTATCGACTAGGTCCTGTTTGCGTATCTGTATAAGCTTATTTCCTTTTCCTTTGGCAAGCTTCGGTACCTCATCGAGTGAAATAATTAACAATCGGCCTTGTTGTGAAATGAGGGCAATATGAGAACAGTTTGGAATTTCTGAAATGGTCGCTATGCTGGTATCTTGCAGAGAAAATACCTTTTTACCAGCTTTGTTTCGTGAGCTTAGCGCACCAATGTTTGAAATGAATCCATAGCCTAGATTTGAGACAAGGATAATTTGGGCATCTGGCTTTCCATTAATCATATAAGGCGACAGCCCTTTGGGTGAGGCGATATACTTGGTGATAGGCTCGCCCTGGCTGCGAATAGATGCCAGAGAGTGCGTTGGAAGGCTGTAGGCTACACCTGCATCATCAAACAGCAGTGTTGGATTGTCTGTGTACCCAATTGCTGTTGTGCTGAGCTCATCCCCTGATTTAAAGCTTAAAGTAGAGAGATCACACTCATGAGATTTTGTAATTCGTACCCAGCCTTTTTTCGATAGAACAATGAGACAAGGTTCTTTGGGAATTTGTTGAGAGATAGAGATCTTTTGAGAAGGTTTGCGCTCAACCAAGGTTGTGCGCCTTGAGTCACCGTAAGTCTTAATTAAGCGTTCTATTTTAGAGATCATCTCTTTTTTGCGGCTTTTAGGATTGTTAATAAGTTCTTGTAAGTAAGCAATAGAATCAAGGAGTGTTTGTTTCTCAAGCTCGAGCTTAGGAAGTTCTAGTTTACCCAGACGCTTAAGTTTAATTTCTAAAATAGCCGCTGCTTGTATTTCAGAGAGTGAAAAAGTTTTTTGCAGTACTTCTAAAGGGGTGTCCTCGAAGCGAACAATTCTTACCACCTCATCAATATTATCAAAAACTACTAGCAAGCCATTGATGATATTTAGTCGTAACTGGTCACAATCAAGCGCATAATTAAGTTGCCTCAAATAGCTTTTTTCTCGAAAGATCAGCCACTGTTGAAGCACGGACAGTACTCCGTTTTGTACAGGCTTATTTTCTGGGCTAATGTAGGTAATATTAACCTTATGAGTTTTTTCTAAATCCGTTTCAGAGAAAAGGATGGGAAGTATATCATCCTCTTTTGTTCGATTACTTTTTAAAATTAAAACGATGGCAATTGGATCATCTTCATCAGATTCATCTCGAATGTTTTTAACAGTGGGGAGTTTTTTAGCAATCATTAAGTTTGCTATTTGCTGGATGATCTTAGTTGTACTGGTTTGAAAAGGTAGCGCCTTAATAATAAGCTGATTCTCTTCTTTTACCAATACCCCGCGCTGTTTTATTTGCCCCCAACCAGTTTCTAGAATACTTTTTAACTCAAGTGGGGAGTTAATGATCTCGGCACCGGTTGGGTAGTCAGGACCTGGCAAAATTGTTAAAAGCTCATCAATGCTTAATGTTGGTTTCCTTAAAAGGGCAATACAGGACTTTGCGACCTCTTTTAAGTTAAAAGGTGGAATATCTGTTGCGATGCCAACGGCAATACCGCTTGTGCCATTTAAAAGCAATGTGGGTAATGTTGCTGGCATAACCAAAGGCTCTTTTAGCGTGCCATCAAAATTTGGCCCCCAGTCGGTTGTGTGTGCATTAAGATCTTCTAAAAGGAGTTTGGCATGGATGGATAAATTTGCCTCTGTATAACGCATGGATGCAAAGGATTTAGGGTCATCTATAGCGCCCCAGTTGCCTTGTCCCAGAACATAAGTGTAGCGATAGGAAAAAGATTGCGCCATTAATACCATCGCCTCATAACAAGCAGAATCACCATGCGGGTGATACTTACCCATTACATCCCCAATTGTTCTGGCAGATTTCTTTGGCTTACTACCAGCTTGCAGTCCTAATTCAGACATTGCATATATTATTCTTCGCTGTACTGGCTTTAAACCATCCTCTAATCTTGGAATGGCCCGGTTTAAAATGACATAGTTTGCGTAATTTCGATACGCCTTTTCAGTGTAAACGCCAACGGGAATTTTCTCATGTTGCATAATATTGCCAAGTGATTTTTGATTAAATTAACGCATTATTTGCATTGATACAATAGAATTGATGATGTAAGACATCTCTTACGAAGGCGGCAGCGTCAGCGTAAAACACATGGGATGGCTTGATCAATGGTTTTATAATAGAGATAATCTATCCTGAGTAGATCGGATATGCAGATGATGGTAGGAAGCTATAGCGCCGGGTTAAACTGGTCAGAGGCAGGATTAAAGACGAATCCTTTTCCCTCATTATCCTCAGATTTTTCTTCTCCCAGTGTTTTTATCCAGCAGGATGTTTTTGCTTTGTGTGAACAGGCCAAACCCTTGCATATTTTTTCTGGAATTACTGGTGTTGGAAAAACCATGCATGCAAAACAGCTTGCCAAACATTTTCTTAAAAATAAACGACGTCCAACTCAATTGATCACGGCAAGCAAGACCATTAAGGCCTCAGGCCTTTTAAAAATGATTTGTTGTCGTTTCAACATAGAGTTGCCAGCTGGTGACTTAATAGACAATATCAAGATAGACAGCATTCGCAGAATGGTGTTAAAGCGAAAAGAGCCAATTGCATTAATCATTGATGATGCTCATAACTTAAGCCCTGATGCGTTAAACGCTGTTGTGAGACTAACTGCAATGCAACAATCGCCATTGAAATTACATCTTATTCTTTTTGGGATGCCAGTGCTTTTAGACAGGGTCCGAAAGCAATGGAGTGTTCTTGGTATGAAAGAAGATTTTGGGCAAGGTATGATTCGCCCATGGTCTTCAGAGCAAACAAGTGCGTATATCGCTTCACGTCTGCAAGACAGCGGCTTAGTGTCTACTAGTAATATTTGCAAAAAGACGTGTCAAAAAATTCATCAATTATCTGGAGGAGTTCCCATGCAAATCAACCGTAGGGCCAATATGATGTTGGACCAATTAATCAAAGGTCAAATTAAGCCGGCAGCAGACAGTGTGCTACAGCAGGGAAGTTTTCTATGGATGACAGCATTATTGTCTGCATCAACTGCTGTATATTTTTGCTATCAAGCGTACAACACTCCAACTGATCCGCTTTGGATGGCGCCAGAATATCAGATTGCTCAAGCAGATATTTTGTCCGCTGAGATGTCTGATGAGATGTCTGAAGAGCTTGTGCTTTCTGGATTGGAAGAGGCAATGCTGGTGGTGCATGACCGAGAGGATGAATCATTACAAGCTGTGAATTTCGAAGCATTGGATCAGGTTAAAGAACCAGTTAAAAGTGAACTGATTAGTGAGCCTCCGATTGCGACTGATTTTGTATCAGTGGAACAAGTACCATCTTGGTTGAGCAATCAAGAAGGTTATACTGTTCAAGTGCTGGCAACCCCAGATGAGGCAGAAGCCGCTAAAATTGCAAAGGGATATGAGCATTCACATGTGCTGCATGCTGCTCGACAGAATAAATCTACTTATATTGTCTTGGTTGGTGAATACAAGACATTCTCTGAGGCAAAAGAAGAGGTCTCACAGTTGTCAGAAACACATGAAGGGCTTCAACCATGGATTCGCCGCTTTAGTCAGCTTCGAGAAGATGTTGAGCACTTAAAAGACATAGAGGCTTGATCTTAATTAAAGATTCTATACAATGAGCTTTATGGATAAAGCAATTATATTTGCCGATCGAGCTTTAAAGGTGCTGACGCATGAAGTGGTTGGTGAAAAACAGGACAATTTTGATCAAAGTATACCTTTGATGCGTGCTAATTATGCAGGAGAAGTTGCAGCTCAAGGTTTATATTTGGGCGCTTGGTTTCTTGAATCTCATCCGTATAATCAAATTTTTTATACCCAAGCCATAGATGAAGAGTTTCGGCATCTAGACTGGTGTGGTTTAAGATTGGCTCAGCTTGGTGGCAGTGTTAGTGTTTTCAACCCCGTTTGGTTTTTTGGGGCCTGTATTATGGGTATGACCAGTCAGGCAATGGGTGCTAAATATGCATTGGGGTTTGTTTATGAAACTGAGAAACAGGTTTTGTCACACTTACGCGCTCATTTAAAAAGATTGCCCCAATTAGATATATGCTCAAAGCGTATTATAAAAGAGATGATTAAAGAAGAATCAGAGCATGCAGATGCTGCATTGATTCGCGGCGGGGTAGGATTACCCCGTTTTATAAGAGCGTCTATGCACCAGTTTGGGCAAATTTTAACACAAGTATCAGAGCGGATATAGATGATTGTAGACACACACTGCCATTTGGATTATTTAGACAAGCCTTTGGATGTCGTAAAGGCAGAGGCGAAGCTATTGGGGGTTGAGCGATTTTTAACCATATCGGTTGAAGAGTCACATTGGCACAAGTTGTTGGAATATGGGTGTGCTGATGATGTAGATGTGGCGCTTGGCATACACCCTTGTGATATTCATAAAGCTAAGCTTGGATGGGAAGAGCGATTATTAAGCCTTGCTGCGCAAGATTCTGTGGTTGCCATCGGTGAAACTGGGCTTGATTACTATCATGATACAACACATAAAAAACAGCAGATTCAGGCATTTTTATCCCATATTGAAATTGCAACATCATTAAAAAAACCAATTGTAGTTCATATGCGAAGCTCCAAAGAAGATGTTATGCCAATAATTGAGAAAGCCAATGCTTTTGGAATTATGCATTGTTTTTCAGAAGATTATGATACAGCTAAGCGAGCGATCGATGCTGGTTTTTTAATATCCTTCTCAGGTGTCATTACGTTTAACAGTGCTCTAGCATTAAAAGAGGTTGCAAAAAAGATTCCGCTTGAATCAATGTTGGTTGAGACCGATGCACCTTTTTTAACACCGGTACCATATCGGGGGAAAAAGAATTACCCAGGTTATGTGTACTATGTTGCAAAAAAGATTTCAGAACTTCGAGGAATTTCTTTAGAAAGCTTGTCTGAGCAAACAACTAAGAACTATCTATCTTTGATTGCCTAATGGCCAGTGCTACCAAAGCCGCCATCGGCTCTATCTTCATCATTTGAAAATGCCTCTACCAGTTTTAATTGAGGCCTTAGTATTGGGACGATTAAAAGTTGGCAAATCCGCTCTAATGGCTTAATGATATAAGTGGTGTCAGAACGATTCCAGATAGAGAGTTTGATTTCTCCTTGATAATCAGCATCAATAACGCCAATACTGTTACCAAGAATAATCCCAAGCTTATGACCTTTTCCTGATCTTGGTGCGATGATGCCACAGATATTGGGATCTTTTATGTGTATGGCAATGCCACTTTTTATTAATAGACAGTCATTTGGCTCACAAATAGTATCTTTGGTAACAGCAGCATATAGATCAATGCCTGCAGCACTGTCTGATTGATAGCCAGGAATTGGAACAATTTCATTGATTCTTGGGTCGAGTATTTTGATCTCAATTTGCATAGCTTCTCCAAAATAATAAACTGTATCATAGATGAAAAAGCTATTCTACTGTGACAGATTTTGCGAGGTTTCTGGGTTGGTCGATGGCTCGGTTTAAAGTAGCTGCAGTGTGATAAGCCAGCAATTGACCAACAATGTTGATGATAATATAGCTGTGGTTTAAAACAGCTCTAATTGAGATCTCAGGTGTGCGTAGTGATCCGGATCCAATTCTGAGAACAGCCCCGCCCCTTGCTTGAATTTCAGATAGGCAGTTTTGAGTTGATCGGCAATCTGCGTTACCAAAAACAATACAAAAAACTTTGTGATCAATTAAAGCCAAAGGTCCATGTTTTAACTCACCCATTGGTAAGGCCTCTGCATGTATATAAGCAAGCTCTTTTATCTTTAGTGCGCATTCTTGTGCTATGGGGAAAAGATCATGTCTACCCAAGCACAAAATGTGCTGGTATTTTGACAAGATATGCGCATACTGGGTGATTTCAGGTCTATGATAAAGTGACTCGATGGTCAATGACATGCTTTTTGGTATTGGCTCGTTGGTTGATAATGTTTGCACAAGTTTATACAAAACGAGCATTGAAGCTGTGACGGCCTTGGTTGAAGCAACGCCTCTTTCCATGCCAATATTCAGGGGAATAATGGTTTTGCAAAGTTGTGCGAGACTAGAAGTTGGGGTGTTGGTGATGGCGATGCTGTGTAAGTGTTTTTGTGGTAAAATATTCTGTAAGCATAGAAGTGTGTCAGCTGTTTCACCGGATTGTGATATTGCGACAACCCATGAGTCTTCTAGAGGAAATAAAGAGCGTCCTTTGAGCTCACTGGCCACCTCTAGGGTGGTATGGATGCCGAGGCTAGATAGCCAGTAATCTGCTATTTTTGCTGCGTGAAAACTTGAACCACATGCGATGAACAGTATATGTTTTGGTCTTGGTAGTTTGGGTATTGTTGGCAGCTTTCTTAAAATGTGATGTTGTTCACAAATTTCTCTAAAAGTGATATTTAGATCTGTAAAATCAATTGGGCACTTTAGTTTGGGTACTGGTGAAAATTGTAAGCCTTCAGAACAATGATCTGGTGAAATTTCAAACGCTTTATGGTTTGGTGCTTTGCTATAAGTTTGGCAATGTTTTAATGCAATTAAGTCTGAGGCTATGGTGTGTGAGTTTTCGCTTTTTCCAATAAATAACGGAAGATTACAGCTTAGACCAAAGATCTTGTCTTGGTATGTTGAAATTTGTGCAATAAAGGCATATCTACCCTCTAATATTGTCTCAAGTCTCTGTATCGCAACTAAAGGGGGGTGATCTTTGAGGAGTTTAAAAAGAAGATGGGCAATCACCTCAGAGTCTGTTTGAGATAAGAACACATAACCCTCCTCTTCTAAGCCCACTTTAATTTTTTGAAAATTTTGAATAATACCATTGTGTACAATAGAGACGTGTTCGGCACTGAGGTGGGGGTGTGCATTTTCTACAGACTGTTTCCCATGAGTAGCCCATCGGGTGTGCCCGATACACGCTTTCGCGTAATAAGTAGAAATTTCTTGATTTAAGTGTTTGACATCACCTGTGGTTTTGTAAACCTTAAGTCCATTGTGCTGTAGGCAAATTCCAGTTGAATCATACCCCCGATATGCCAAATAGCGTAGATTGTCCAGTAATAACGGGACTTGATTTTCCAAAGCAGATGTAACGCCAAATATTCCACACATAATTTATAAATACAAAATCATAAGGGATTTTAATATAGAAAAGAATAGAGGAAGGTCCTCATGCCTTGTTTTATCATAAAGCTTTTCAAGATGAATCTACTGATATTCATGACAATATTACAAATGTAAGATAAAGATTACATCTTTTTACCCTTTATCTGTAAGGTCTAACAATAAAAGCTTATACGGTTTAGCGCAAAATAGAATTTTTTATTTGAACTTTAAAAGAAATGGTGTGTATAATGTGCTTGGATGCTTCCGGGGTATTTATTGATAAGTCATTGATTTTTTGATATACTTCACAATAAAAAGTAGAGAAAATAATGATCTTAAAAAATATAAGTGACAGCCTTAAGAAAAACTTTATCAAGTTTATAAAATCTTCAAAAATGGGTACGGAATTTTTAGTTCAAGGTAGTTATCTTTCTTTTAATACTAAAAATTACTTTTCTTGGAATCAAGTAAAGTATGAATATATACAAGACTCTTTTATTAAAACTTATATGGATATGGCGGCGTCAAAAATTTCAGTGCTTTCTTCATCAAAAATTCTATCTGAGGGGGCTGGGAAAATTGTTGGCTCTGCATCACCAGCGCTTGTAGTTATGACAACAGAAATTGTTTGTGATGTATATAATCATTACTCCGCTTCTATTGATGATCTTTACAAAATAAATGGGAATATAGGTTTCCAAAACCTTGAATCTTGCTTGTTTGACACACCGTATGAAGATTTTTCTTATGAGATAGAAAGAGAGGTTCTAAAAGATAATTCTCTTTTGGCTGTTAACAACCAAAATAAGATGAAAAATAGATTTAAACAGTTTGCTCGCTCTGAATTGTTTGTTTTGGTAATAAATCGTTTGTTTGTTTTTATCATAGTGCTAGCTGCTGCATTGGCAAAACTATTTAGTTTTTCTTTTCTGTTTACAGCTTTTGTTGGCTTGGTGGCTTTATCTTCACTATTGGTGGTGGCACATATACAGAAAACAGATCATGATACATGCAAACAGGCAATAGAAATCTTGATCAATGCCGGTACAGCAGTCAAGACTATAGAAAATGATTTAGAGTATGAGATTCTTTTTGGTGGGGTGCACAATCTTGCAACAGTGTTACGTCACATGCGTAGAAAGCTTTGGTTTCATTCAAGCTCGGATGGCTTGAAAAAAGATGAAAGGTTTGTTCACCAGCTAAAACAGCTGATAAATATTAAAAATGATTTAGGTTCAAAAAATGATTATAAACTAGATGCGTATATGTTGGAAATTAAAGATCAGTATCAAGGTAAGCAGCGTAAAAGGGCTTTGCCACTTGTTGGGGCTTATTTGGACCTAGATGATCAGAAGGTTGAGACGTGTACTCAGGAGCAGATACAGCAGATTGAGCATGATCAAGCAAAAATTATCGAGATCCTAAGGGATGTTAACATTAGTCATCTAATTAAGAGTGTTGCAAACTCTATGTTGGATAAATATGAACCACGCTCAATGCTTTGGGCTGGATTAAAAGAACGTATAAGGGGGTTGGTGTTCGTGTTTGCGCCGATTATTAAAGATGTTAATAAAGTAGGCGGTCTTTTAGTACTTTCTCTTGCAATGTTAATAACGCCATATTTGGCTAGTAATTTCATGGCTTTACAAATGTTCATGCTGCTTTTCATTACTAAATCCTGGGTAATAGATCCAATTAGTAATTCAATCTATGATCTTGGTAATAGCGTTCTTTATAAGCTTTCAAAGTTTGACAAGCTTAGGACAGTGACGACTACTATGATGGATGCTGCCAAGGTTGATGATTTTGATTTTGCCGGTCTCAAGGCGTATCAGGTTGTTTGTAAGCGGGCTAATAAGCTTATGAATGAAGAGGTTTTTAGGTATACTTAAAGACCAGTATCAATTCTGATAAAATTCCTAACTGTGCTATAAGCCTAAAGAAGTAGAGATTAAAGGCTTTAATGGGACAGTTTTAGGAACACATTTCTCAAAATAAAATAAATGCCTTTTTTCAACTTACTAATTTTATTATAAGTGGTGGAAAAAATGAAAAAAGACGATATAAAAAAACTTGCTAAGAAAGAGCTTAAGAAGCTTATTGGCTCTTCAAAACTACTCACCAATTTTTCTGTAAAAGGCAGTTATATTGCCTTTAGCTCTAAGCGAGAATTTTCTTGGGGTGAGGCAAATTATGAATATGCTTTAAACCCCCAGATGAAGGTTTATCTGGATTCAGCCACATCTAGGGTTGCTGACATTACCTCAAGAGCAAAGACAATTGCAAGTAACGCTAAGGGAATTGTAAATTTTGCAGCACCAGGTTTGGTGGTTATGGTCAGCGATATTGTCTCAGACCTATATAGCCATTACGCCACCTCCATTGATAAGGTAGTGTTTAATTTAGACGATAAGGGGGAAAGTCTTTTAAACATCGAGGCTTGTTTATACAACACACCGCGTGAAGATTTCATCTATGAGGTAGAAAACAGTATTAAGTTATATGATAAAAATAAAGAATCTGCTGATAACTTTGAAAAGGGACTTAAGAAAAAGTTTCTATATTTTTCACGATTAGAGTTGATTTTATCTGTTTTAAATAGAGGTTTAAGTCTATTAATAGCATTAGGATTGATGATTATAAGTTTATATAATATTGCAACATGGGTTGTTTTAGTGATTGGTGGTGGGGTTGTGCTGTCACTTGCAGCATTAAACTATGTTCATTTTACTAAGGTGCAATCTAGGGAAGGAAAAGAATTCGATACATTAAAGGGTTCCAATGCCATTGCCTTACTTGGTAAGGTTGAAGCATCATTACGTTATAAGCGTCGGCATTTTTGGGTTTGTTCAACCACTGCTGCAAGCATAAAAGAAGATGAGCGCCTAATACGTCAGCTTAAGCAGTGGCATGGCTATATAAACTATAAAGGTAATGCGGATGATTTTTTTAATGAAATGAAAGAAAAGTATGGAGAGCCTAAAGGGAGGATATTGCCCATTATTCAAACATACATAGATCTTAAAAATGAAATAAAAGCCCTAGCAGATGAAAATGATGGTGAGTTGAGTGAAGATGAAAAACTTGAAAAAATAGAACAGATGGTGAATGATCAGGGCGCAATTATTAAAATATTGGCCCAAACTAATTTTGGAGAAATGAGCACCTCAATTCTTGCCAATGTTTTAAAGAAGTATAGTCCAGATGCGTTATTATGGGCAGAGTTTAAAAGTTTATTAAAGAGAGTTATTTTTGCCCGTGTACCATTGATAAAAGATGTAGGTAAGCTTAGTATGGTTTTAGCATTGTCTGTTGTTATGCTTGCAGCACCGTATTTAGCGGGGCATTATTTCTTATTTAAATTGGTTATTTTGTTTATGGCCTCTCGAATTATGATTGCAGAACCACTATCCAAATGGATTTATACAAAGGGAGACAACATAATTTGTGAGCTGTCTAAAAATACTCGTTTAAAGCCAATTACTGCATTGTTTCTTGATGATAAGAAACTAGAGGCATATGAGTGCAAATCTTTGAAGCCATATATTGCTGCTTGCCATAAGATGAGCAATCTTGCAGATAATGATCTATCAAATTTTTTAGATCAAAATGAAAAAGATAAAGATATTTTCCCCAAACCCAGATAAAAAAAATAATGATGCTATAAGTTCTATAAGTATGAATTTGAGAATATTATGCAAAATAGAAATTATCTTCAGGAAGCCATCGGCACAGATAATATAAATAATCAGTGGCAAATTTATCTAGATTATATAAGCAATAAGGGTGTTGATCATGGGTTTGCAAAGCAAGATCTTGCTGAGCTTTCTAATAAAGTGAAAAGAGGGGATGACAACTTACATGAGTCAACTGTCTTCTTTAACTGGGCGCTGTTTAGTATGCGATTTATACTGGAAAGCGGAAATTTGGAATCTGCAAAAGAGGTGCATGGATTTATTGAGAAAGAAGGTGAAAATTCTAGCAACATTAAGATACTCTCTAAAGTGGCTTTACCACCAGTAACAGCAATTAATAAAAGTAGCTTAGATAGAGCAATGACGCATGTTAGCTCTTCAGACTCATCTTTTCGTACCAGATGTAATACCTCAGAGGATATGGGAGAAATGGCAGCAGTGGTGCTGAAAGATCCCAGTATGACAGAAATTTATATTGATTTTGAGAAAAAAACAAATACAAGACAGGATTTAAAAGGTCGGGTTTTGGCAGATTTTATTGATACGATTAACACAAACTTACTTGCGGCTAAAGATGACTCAAATAAGGATAATATCGTCTATTTTACACAAGGGGGAGACAATGTTGATTTAAGTCTAGAGGATTTAAATAGCTTTAGTATATTTCTTCATTCAAAAAGTGATGCAGAGATAGAAGGTTTGGGTTTAAGTGATCTTAGGGGGATGTGGAACCCCAATGTAAGTGCATCTCCAGATCAGGTGGAGGTAACTGCAACTATTCCGACAAGGGCTCCTGCATCTTTACCACCCCTAGATGCTGATGCAAGACCTGCTACAATTCCTAATCCCGCATACGAAGCCCATTCTGTGAACTTGGTTGATAATCCCTTATATGATTCAGCTGGCGATGCATCGGGGGGGCCGCATGTTGGCTCTGAATATGCTGAAGTTGGAGATGTTAATCCTGATGTTGACTTGTATGAGCATCTTACTCCAAGGACTGTCGCAGGAGCATATGATGTCCTAGATCGTAGTTCTCTTGTAGATTTAAATGATGAAATCAGCAGGTTAAAAGCAGAGATAGAAGAACTTAAGGGAAAAAGAGATGCTTTGAAAGAAGAATGCGTTGATTATGATCGTCAGTTGCAGGAAAAAATAAATGCTTTAGCTGAGTTGGTAGGGGAGATTGATGACAAAATGGGCACGAAGGCTGAGTTAGAGAAGGTAATTTCAGAATTAGAAAAAAATCTTGCAAGTAAGCAGCAAGAACTAGCCAATATTGCTGGTGATTTGAGTACGTTAGGGAAAATTCTAGTTGAGCTTCATGCTAGAAAAGATGGTTTAGAAGAAGAAGTCGCAGCATTGACAACTGATGTAGAATCTCTCACCAATCAATCAACAGAGTTAGCCTTTAAGGTTTCAGAAGCTGAAAGTGAGCTAGGTGATATTGGAGAGGAGATAGCTTCTCAAAACGAAACACTGGATGGCTTAAAAGGTAATATCTCTGAGGCACAAAAAGCTGTTAAAGCTATTAAGGGTGAGTTACAGGGCGCTCAAAAAGATCTGAGCCAAACAAATGATAAATTAAGCAAGGCAAAGACATCTCTTTCAGAATTGGGTGGAGAAAAACAGAAACTGGAGGCACTTATTGCTCAGTTAACATCAAGTAAAGATGATGTTTCAAAAGAATTGAAATCTGCTGAAAGCAGGCTTGCTGATATAAATTCAAAAATTGCTCAAGCGACCAGTCGATTGGAAGAGTTAAATACTGAAATTGGCGACAAAGAAAATCAATTAGCAGCTTTAGATGGTGATTTAACCAGCAAGCAAAAAGCGCTTGATAAAGTGAGTCAGGAACTGGGTGAGGCTACAGCCTCGAAGGTTTCTATGGAAGGTCAGTTTTCAGATCTTAGTGGAAAAGTCACAGCGCTTGGTGAAGAGCTTGGTGGTTTAGAGGGTAAAAAGGCAAAGCTTATAGAAGAGAATGATAAATATATGGAACAAGCAGGGGCTGACAAATCTAGAGCAAGCGCAGCATTAAAAGCTATTAACGCACAAATTGATACTGCTAAAGTAACTTTAGAGGGTCAGGAAAAAGAATTGGCTGGTTTAAAAAGTGATCTTGATGGTCTTTCAAAAGATATAGCAAGTAAGCAAAGTGAGCTTTCAGGTTTAGAGCTAGATATATCAAGGACCAATGAAAGTTTATCTCAAGCAAAAGCAGATCTTCAGAGTGTGGGTGCTTCAGTTAAAGCGCAACAGACGTTGCTGGCTGAGATCAAATTAGATGTGAGTAACTTACTAAGTGAAAAAAGAGGCTTAGAGGGAAATGTAAAAGCATTGACAACTGATGTAGAATCTCTCACCAATCAATCAACAGAGTTAGCCTTTAAGGTTTCAGAAGCTAAAAGTGAGCTAGGTGGTATTGGAGAGGAGATAGCTTCTCAAAACGAAACACTTGATGGCTTAAAAGGTAATATCTCTGAGGCACAAAAAGCTGTTAAAGCTATTAAGGGTGAGTTAGAGGGCGCTCAAAAAGATCTGAGCCAAACAAATGATGAATTAAGCAAGGCAAAGACATCTCTTTCAGAATTGGGTGGAGAAAAACAGAAACTGGAGGCACTTATTGCTCAGTTAACATCAAGTAAAGATGATGTTTCAAAAGAATTGAAATCTGCTGAAAGCAGGCTTGCTGATATAAATTCAAAAATTGCTCAAGCGACCAGTCGATTGGAAGAGTTAAATACTGAAATTGGCGACAAAGAAAATCAATTAGCAGCTTTAGATGGTGATTTAACCAGCAAGCAAAAAGCGCTTGATAAAGTGAGTCAGGAACTGGGTGAGGCTACAGCCTCGAAGGTTTCTATGGAAGGTCAGTTTTCAGATCTTAGTGGAAAAGTCACAGCGCTTGGTGAAGAGCTTGGTGGTTTAGAGGGTAAAAAGGCAAAGCTTATAGAAGAGAATGATAAATATATGGAACAAGCAGGGGCTGACAAATCTAGAGCAAGCGCAGCATTAAAAGCTATTAACGCACAAATTGATACTGCTAAAGTAACTTTAGAGGGTCAGGAAAAAGAATTGGCTGGTTTAAAAAGTGATCTTGATGGTCTTTCAAAAGATATAGCAAGTAAGCAAAGTGAGCTTTCAGGTTTAGAGCTAGATATATCAAGGACCAATGAAAGTTTATCTCAAGCAAAAGCAGATCTTCAGAGTGTGGGTGCTTCAGTTAAAGCGCAACAGACGTTGCTGGCTGAGATCAAATTAGAGGTAGGCCAGTTAATCACTCAGAAAGAAACCTTGGCAGGAGAAGTAGGGAGCCTCACTGATGAATCATCAAGGCTGGCTAGTGATGTTGCCGGGGCGAAAAATGAGTTAGATGGTATTTCGAGCGAGATAGTTGGTGAAAAGGATACTCTTGCTGGGGTAAAAGATAATACAGAAGCTGCAAAGAAGGAATTAGAATTAGTAAATAGACAGTTAGAGCTGGCAAGGGAATCTCTTTTAGATATTGAAAATCTTCCAAGAGAAGAGGTAGGTGGTGAAGCAGAAGATTTAGAGGAGCGTAGAAAAGAGAGAGACTTGCTTGAAAAAGAGATTGAAAGAGACAGGCTTAGAATGGAGGAGGAAAGAGATGCTTTTGAAGTAGAAATGGGGGAAAAAGCAGAAGAATTAGCGAAATTAAAAGGTGAATTGGACGACTTATCAGATAAATATATTGAAATGGAAGAGTCTCTAAGTACCGCTGAACAAGATGCTGAGGTGCTGGGCAAAATAAAAGCAGAAATAGAATCTGAGAAAGGAAATCTTGCGAGTATTCGAGCTGAAATAGATGAAGAAAACACAACTCATGAAAAACTTACTTCTGTTCATAAAGCCAGCATAAAAGAGATGAGTGCTGAGAAAACAGAAATGCTGAAAGAGAACTCTGAGCTGAAAGAAGAGATATCTTTTTTAGAAGATAAACAAAAGGAAGCAGATGAAGCTTCTAGCTTTAAAAAATCAACGGGTCCTGGTGCAGAGACAGTTACTTTAGCTGAGCATCTTGAGCTGGCGGATGATCACAGAAAAAGCATAGACCAGATTCGAGAGCTAAAGCATGAGGTTCAAATGTTGAAGGAAAAATTAACAGAGAGCGGAGCATTGGTGAGCAAAGGTGGCGTTGCTGGAAGATTGGTAGAAGAAATGCAGGCACAACATCAAGTTGCGGAAGAGGTTTCGACTGTGAAACTTAGTGCAGGAAATCGAGGTATTGTTGAGGCTGTGGTATTGAATAGTGCGCTTACAGGAGAAGGGCGTGATTGGATGATTAAAACATTATCAGATAGTCAAGAAAACGATATGAATGATGAAGTGGCGACCGACCGAGTGGACAGTTTAAAGAGTCTATCAGGTGAAATAGTTACCGAAGTTTCAAATGAAGTTTATAATGCATTATTAAAAGATCTTCCATCATCTGATGGTTTGATTAAAGATTTGGTAACAATTCTTCAAGATGCCGTGAATATTGGTATTAGTGTAAATGATAATAGCTTGGGTAGCTTTGATAGTAATATTTCAATTATAGAGAATCAAGAGGGCACTGAGCTAGTGGCCCGTGCTGATTATGATCTTAGCAATTTTGAGAAAGCTGATGGTACTTATGGCCTAGCTGATGATGGTATGCAATTACAAGGACCTGGTTAGTTAATGATTTGAATACAGCTGGTAACACGAGAGATGTCATCGGAAACTTCTTCTTTAGGCGGTAAACTGGCGATAATCTTCTTGGTACAAAGCATGTAAGCGTATTCTGCTTTAGCAACCCTTAAGCGTTTTTCAGGTATTTTTTGAGTAACAAATCCATCACTATAAATGGTTTGTTCAGGATGATGAAGTACTCCCTTATATAGGTATGGGGTAACAAAGGAAAGCACCTTCCAAATTAGTTCAATGGGTAAGGTAGGTGTGTCTATGGAACCACTATCCACAGCATTATTGGCTGTCTTAAAGCATGCAAGAGCCGTTATAATTTTTTCAATGTAAGGTGTGATTAGCTCATGTACATAGAGATTGCATAAAAAATAAGTTTCTGGAGTGTTTACAAGCCTGCCAATACTTGTATCAGTAAGCTTTCCTTCAGTATAGTAGCTTTCTACGATGGGAATTATTGACAATGATTCTTCAGCAGCTTTTGGTGTGCTTAACTTTACTCTTATTAATACGGAACATCCTTTCTCTAAGTCTTGAGGCGGATTAAATAATTCTTCAAGCCCGTAAACGCCTTTGAGTAATTGAAAGATTTCAGGAAATCTTGGGTAGCCAAATAGGGCGAGAAGTAAATTATTATCAGGTAGAAAATCCACTGTATTGGCATTTATTTTTCGCTTAAGAAGGTAGTGGGTGAAAATAGTATCATTTAATGTTAATGACTTTTTTAGTAGGGTGTTCCAGCCACACTGAGTTGATGCCCCTTTTTCAATCAGAGGGATAAGTTTGGTGTGGAGAACGCCTCCCCTCATATCTCTCCAAATTTGGAGTATCCTTGGCTTAAAAGAGCATTTGGCACCATGTTTTTTCAACCATGTTATCGCGTGATCATGATGATGTTTTTGTGCTATGGTTAAAAAAGTAATGGGGGTTTCTTCATCACCAAAGTTATGATTTATGTCGAATGATCTATATTTTTCATCCTCACCTGGTATGGCTATATAGTAAGGTAGCATTGTTTCTATAGCTGCCTTCGAGGAGTGTATTTGCATACAGAGCTTTATTTCCTTTATGGTGTTTAGATAGGGTAGTATAATCTCAGAATTATATTTTTTAAAAGACTCCAGTTTTTTTGGGCTAACGATTATACTAATTCTTTTTAGCCATACATAAGCAGAGTAATTTTTATGCTTTAGAGCAAGAGAGAAGAAGGTATCCCCATCTTCTGTCTTGAAGCTAATTCCATATTTATTAATAAATTCTGAAAGAAAAAGCTGGAAATCCTGAAACAATCTTAGTGTTCTAAAATGTGCTTCTAATTTTCTCAAATCTAATTTGTCAAACACTAGCGTACTAGGCTTAGGCTCTCGAGCTTTGGATTTAGCTACATATTCGCTTATTACTCTGATAGCCTTTGGGTTTGTATGTTTTTGAGCTAAAGACAAAAGTGACACCCCATCATCTGTTTTGAAATTTTCTCCATATTTTGAGGTGTGCTCTTTACACATCCTGTAAATCTCTAGATAAGTTAATTTTTTTTGGAGTTTTTCTTCGATTGTTATTAGATCTTCAGGATCAAATGCTGTTCTAATTCCTGCAATTGTACTATCTTGCATGTTTTTTCCGATGTGTTGCATACTTAATAATTATTAACCCATAAATTATAATCTTTGTCATTATAAAATTATATTAGTGATAAACCTTTGTATTAGTGGTGGAAAGAATTTCTTTCTTTGTCTTTAATATTAAAAATTAATCATTGGGTAGTCCTAAATATGATAAACATTTTAAATAATTCAATGAGGTTAGTATAATAAGAAAAAATTAGATTGGGATAAAAATTAGACATATTAGAAGAGCTATAGCGCATTCTAGCCAATAAAAATGCGACACTCAATATAATTGGTGTGATCAAGTGGTTGAAAATAACAAATAGTGCCTATGTTTTATATAAAAGTTGAAAGGGTTTGTCATTATAAAAAATGGCCATATCCCGGGCAATGGATAGCCCCCGATATCATCAGATAAATTGATTATTATTTTTGATCAGTAGTGGACTGATAAAGCATTTGATCAAAAGATTGAGAATGAAGCAGAGCTTTTGGATAAGGCAAAGCGGGTGATTATATTGGCCATTAGTGGAGGATATACAATTCCGCAGGAAAGAATTAAAAGAGGCTTAAAGAGTATGTGTGAAAGTAAAGGTTGGGGCCATCATCGGGTTTGCGAAAACCTTAGTGCATGTTTTTTGATACAAATAAACCCTCAGACCTTAATCAACCGAGAGTTCCTTAAGCTTTGTAAACGTATGTGTGTCGAGGGAAGATCGAGAAATGGCCAGTTGTTGAGGTAAAATATTACCCTGGATAACTGAGCCTGCAGCACAAACTGAATAAGGGCCTATGTGACAAGGTGCAATGAGTAAGCAATTGGCACCGATTAAGGTATTCGAGCCGATATAGGTTAAAGATTTTTTGCGCCGCCAAGGTACATAATTACAAGTGATGGTCCCAGCACCAATGTTGGCTTTATGGTCAACATAAGCATCGCCCAGATAGGTTAAATGTTTTGCTTTAACGTAATTGGCAATGCGTGATCGTTTTATCTCAACAAAATTCCCAATCTGGCTATATTGCCCAATCTGTGTATTGTCTTGAATGTGTGCAAAAGGACCAATTTGAGCATGTGAGGATATCTGACAGTTAGAGAGTATGGTGTATGGTTTTATGGTGACGTGATCCCCAAGGGTGACGTGATCTAAAATTGCCCCTTGTCCAATGTGACAATGATTCCCAATGCTTGAGTGTGTTATTGAAACCAAGCTTGCAAGTTTACAATTGGATCCAATCTGACTGAATGAAAAATACAGATTTTGATGGTCTGATATGGTGGTTTTTTTTATTAATAAGTCGTGATACTGAGATTTTTTATATAAGGCTTCAAGCTCTATCAATTCATCAAAGGTGTTAACACCCAAAAGATCTGGTTTTGGGTGTAGCAATAAATGAAATGGGTTTTTTAGAGATACAATGCTTGTAAGGTAATACTCTTTGGTTATAGGAGAGGGGGGGAGTGTTTCGATTTTTTGTAAATTTTCTTGAGACAACTTCATGATGCCAGAGAAACAAATCGATGATAGGTGATTTTTCCTGTCTTTTTTTTCAGTAATGCGGATGGCTTTACCATCTTTAATCTCAATTTGGCCATAACTTTCGGTATCATTTGTTTCAAAACCGACCAATATGTTTGATATAGGGTCATGGTAAATTTTTTTGATTAATGTGCTTGGCACCAATGGGGTATCTGCATTAAGGATAATAATACTTTTGAATGCTTTTAGTTTGCTCTGTGACCATAGGGCATGAGCTGTGCCCAGAGGTTGAGATTGAAAAAGATAGGGGTGTTCTCCAATGCTTTCTTTAAACAAAGCTTCATCCTTTGGGGATATAATAATAAAATATGGGGCATTAGGGAGCTTTGCAAGTAGGTGCAGTATCATTGGTTGGCCAAGAAAGGGTACTAATGGTTTTGGACCTAGTTTGAGGCGAGAGCCGCTTCCTGCGGCAAGTATCACAATCCCTGTTTGCATAAGCGTTATTTTTTATGGCGACGAATTCGTTTAATGGCGTTAATTTCAGAAGAGAGCTGCGTAAGCTTTGTCAATAAAGCAGTATAATCCATCTTGCTTTGTTGGCTGAGCTGTTTTCGGTGATTAGCTTGCTCTAAAAGTAATTTTTCTTGATCTTTTAATCTGGCTTGAAAAGCGGTGTCAACCAGCACAGAGATATGGTTTTTATTTATTTGTGCAATACCAGCTTCTATGTAAAAAGCAATGCCTTCCTTTTTAGGGTAAGCAATAATACTGCCAGATTTTAGTAAAGACATAAATGGCATGTGGTGCGGTAAAACCTCAAACTCTCCCATTTCTCCAGGCAAGACAACACGGGTTACTTCTCCAGAGAAAAAAGACTGTTCAGGGCTTGCAATAGTGAGATTAAGCATGTTCTTTCTCATAGCGTTCTATGACTTCCTCAATTCCCCCAACCATATAAAAATATTGTTCAGGAATGTGATCATATTCACCGTCAATAATGCCTTTAAAGCTTTTAACGGTATCTTCAATTTTAACATAACGACCTTGTTGGCCAGTAAATACTTCTGCTGAAAAGAATGGTTGTGAGAAAAATTTCTGAATTTTTCGTGCACGAGTCACCGTGGCCTTATCTTCTTCAGAAAGCTCATCCATACCTAAAATTGCAATGATATCTTTAAGTTCTTTATAGCGTTGTAACGAAGATTGAACTTGTCTGGCAACTTCATAATGTTCATGACCAACGATTAGCGGGTCTAGCATACGGCTTGCAGAATCTAATGGGTCAACTGCTGGATAAATACCCAATTCAGCAACCTGTCTTGATAATACTACAGTAGAGTCTAGATGTGAGAATGTTGTTGCGGGAGAAGGATCAGTTAGATCATCAGCTGGGACATAAATGGCTTGTACTGATGTAATTGAACCATCTTTGGTCGAGGTGATTCTTTCTTGTAAAGTCCCCATTTCTTCAGCCAGCGTTGGTTGGTAACCAACAGCTGATGGCATACGACCAAGTAAAGAGGATACCTCAACACCTGCAAGTGTGTAACGGTAGATGTTATCAATAAAGAACAAGACATCTTTCTTGTTGTTTCTAAAGTTCTCAGCAATGGTCAAACCCGTTAATGCAACCCGAAGACGATTACCAGGTGGTTCATTCATTTGTCCATAGATCAATGCAACGTTTTCTAAAACGCCAGCTTCTTTCATTTCATTATATAAGTCATTTCCTTCTCGGGTTCTTTCTCCAACACCGGTGAACACAGAAAGTCCAGCACTTTCAGTTGAGATATTCTGCATCATTTCCATAATGGTGACAGTCTTACCAACCCCAGCACCACCAAATAATCCAACTTTGCAGCCTTTGCCCATTGGTGCGATCAAGTCAACAACCTTAATACCTGTGACAAATATTTCTTCTTCAGGATTAAGTTCACAGAAAGCCGGCGGCTTTTGATGAATGCCTCTTCTCTCTTCAGTTTTAATGGGACCTTTGTTGTCAATTGGTTCACCCAATACATTCATAATTCTGCCCAAAGTGGCTTCACCCACAGGGACTTCAATGCCTTGACCAATCTTTCCAGTGACCTTGGTTCCTCTGGTTAATCCCTCTGTTGAACCAATTGCAAGTGCCCGTATTCTTGAATCAGAAATATGTTGTTGCACTTCTAATATTAAATTTTTATCACCCACATGTAGCGCATCTAATATATTTGGTAATTGTTTGTTGTCAGGGAAGGTAACTTCAATGACACCACCAATAATTTGTGTGATTTTTCCTTCTATCATAAGGTTTCTCCATCAGCATAATGAGCACCGGCAGAAATCTCTGCGATTTCTTGTGTGATTAGGGCTTGCCTAATTTTATTATAGGTTAATTTTAAATCCCGGATAATGTCTTTGGCATTATCCGTTGCACTTTTCATCGCAATCATTCTAGATGCTTGTTCACAAGTTATGTTTTCAATAACTGCTCGATAAATTAAGGATTCTGTATAGTGACGAAATAGGGTAGAGACAACATTCAACTGATTGGGCTCATATACATAATGATCATACTCTGGTGCACTTTCTACAGGTTTTGGTAACACTTGATCACAATAAGGTATTTGAGACAAAGTGCTTTCAAATTTATTACCAGCAATGTGGATACAGTCGATCTCTTTTTTTTCAAAAGCTGTTAAAACAGGGTTCATAAGCGCCATAATATCTTTTATTTTTGGTCTATCACCAATGTGATCTACATGACCAATAACCTTGGCGTATCCAGAAAAAAACTGTATGGCTTTGTTGCCTGATAATGCCAAATAAACGTCTTTTCCATCAGTTTCTAATTGCGCAATTGTTTTAACCACTTTTTTGAATAGGTTAAGGTTTAGGCTACCACATAATCCTCTATCTGTTCCCAGAACAATAATTAAGTGATTTTTGCCCCCATGATCTCTAAAATGTGGCAAGTTTGAATATTGGCTATAATCTGCCATCATCTGATCTGCCAAATTAGAGAAAGGCTTGGTATGTTCTAAGCGAGATAAAACTTGAGGCAATTTACTGGCAGAGACCAGTTCCATTGCTTGTGTGATAACAGCTGTTTTTTCAGTGCTTTTCATTACCTGCTTAATCTTATGTGACTTAGCCATTATCCCACTCACTGTTTTTATGAAAATCTAGAATTATATCGCTTAGCTTTTTCTCAAGCTTGTCATCTAAAACAGGATTTTCGTTAATTTCAATCAGAAGTGATGCTTTGTGGTGTTGAATGTGATGTTGAAGCTCGCGCTCATATTGGCAAACATCCTTGGGATCCAGCGTATCCAATTGACCCATTTCGATCAAAAAGAGACTAATGGCCATTTCAGCAACAGACAATGGCTGATATTGAGGTTGCTTAAAGATTTCAACAGCAACTTGTCCTCGTTTTAACTGTTTTTTTGTTGCATCATCAAGGTCGGATGAAAATTGTGAAAATGCAGCCAGTTCACGATATTGTGCCAAAGCCATTCGAGACTTTCCGCCAAGTTTTTTTATAATGGGGGTTTGAGCCGCACTTCCAATCCTAGATACGGACAACCCAGAATCAATACTTGGCCGGATACCAGATTTAAACAAACCTTCGTCCAAAAAGATCTGACCATCGGTAATAGAGATCACGTTTGTGGGAATAAAAGCAGAAACATCAGAAGCTTGTGTTTCAATAATGGGGAGTGCGGTTAATGAGCCTGTCTTGTTTTTAATTTTACCCTTTGTTTGTATCTCAACAAATTCTTCACTGACTTTAGATGCTCGTTCTAAAAGCCTAGAATGCAGGTAAAAAATATCACCTGGGAATGCTTCTCGGCCAGGTGGGCGATTTAAAAGCAAAGATATTTGTCGATAAGCAACAGCATGTTTGGATAAATCATCATAAACAATTAAAGCATCTTGACCAATGTCACGATAATATTCTGCTATAGCGCAACCACTGTAAGGTGCGATATATTGCATTGCAGCTGGATCAGCTGCGTTGGCTGCAACAACAGTTGTATACTCCATCGCACCAGCATCAGATAGCTTTTTAACAATATTTGCAACAGTTGATGCTTTTTGCCCAATGGCAACATAAACACAGTGAACCGTATCTTTTTCATGTTTTTGGTTTAGTATGGTGTCTATGGCAATGGTGGTTTTACCAGTTTGTCGATCACCAATAATAAGTTCACGTTGTCCACGACCGATAGGGGTCATAGCGTCAATGGCTTTAATACCGGTTGCAAGCGACTGGTTCACAGAACTTCGATAGATAACACCGGGGGCAATTTTTTCAACCACAGAATGTTGTTTACACATAAGTGGTTTTCCATCAATTGGTCGACCCAATCCATCAACAACACGGCCTTGTAATTCAGGTCCAACTGGCACTTCTAAGATGCGCTTAGTACCCAGTACCTTTTGACCTTCTTTAATTCGTGTATAGTCTCCAAAGATAATAGCACCAACACTATCTGTTTCTAGGTTTAGCGCCACACCCATAATATCATTTTCAAACTGCAACATTTCCCCATACATAACCTCTGTTAGGCCATAGATCTTCGCAATACCATCATGAATGGAAAGGATTGTGCCTTGGCTGGATATTGTTGCATCCAGCTGTATGTTATCAAGCTTTGCTTGAATGACGCTTGCAATATCATGAGCATTTTTAGACATGTTTCACCTATGTTTCAGTATATATCTGTTTTAAAATATTAGTTAGACTATAATCAATTAGTCGATCTCTAAGCATTAATTTAATGCCACCCAGTATGCTGGGGTTTGTGTCAAAGTTTGCACAAATTTTTTGATTAATTTTTTTTTCAAGCTTCATTACAAGGGCTTCTTTTTCATGTGGCGCTAAGTTTTTTGCTGTGGTAATTGAAACAGGCATAATGTTTTTATGCTGCATATAACGATCTATGAAGTTGCTTGCTATTTTGGGTAACAAGAACAGATGGCGGTGTGTGATCATCAAAGACAACCAATGTTTTTGCGCAGCGTTTAGATCCAAATGATCAGAAAATATTGATAATATGTCATCAGGGTTGGTGATAGATTGCTTAAAGGTTTTAAGTGATAGTGGTGATGCTATTGTACACAATTGATGCCATGCATCCAGTTGGTGATGTGCTAGGGCGTAATCAAATGCTGCTTTGCCATATGCGCTACTGGTTGTCATCAATCTCTCCAATTGCATGCTCAACCATTGTCTCTAGTTGTGGTTGATCTGGTAATTCAATAATGACTTTATGTAAGACCTTCTCAACAAAAGACAGGGTCTTTTTCTGTAAAGATTCTTGTTGTTTTGCAATTTGCGAAGCAATACTTTCCTGCGCAGAGTCTATGTGTTGCTTCTCGATCACTTTGGCAGTTTTCTTAGCATCTTCAATCATTTCTTGTGCAGTATTTTTCGCACTAGCAATGAGTTTGTTATATTCAGATTTTGCCTTTTTTAATATTTCCTGCTGCTCATTTTTTGCTGTTTTTAAGGCCAATGCTGCTTTCTTAGCATCTTCATACCCTTTGGCAAGCTCTGCTTGCCGCTGATCGATGGTCTCGATGATCGGCGGTAAGACATAATGGCGTGTTAACCCCACAAAGGAGATAAACACAATCATTTCTGCAAATAAAGTCGCATTAATATTCATTAGGCGATCAATGGAAGCAGGCTAATTACTTTCATCATAAAAGGAGATGTGATGGTAAACATTAGAGCAAGACCTATCGCAACAATTGGCACACCATCAATCAAACCGGCGAAGACGAGCAAGTTACTATAAAGCTGTTGTGCAATCTCTGGTTGTCTTGCTGCACTTCCTAAATACTTATAAACCACTAAACTAATGGCCAGTGCTGCAGAAACAACACTGACGCATATAATGGTGGTTACGCAAACGAGTGTTAACCCCTGTAGTTGTGCAATTTCAGAAATGATACTCATAATTTTCTCCAGTTAATGTGAGTTCTTGGCGATACCTATATAAACAACAGTAAGTACCATAAATATAAACGATTGTAAAGTAATTATAAAAACATGAAACCCCAGCCAGAACCAGCCAAGGAGCCACTGTATCCATATGGGGGTTAATGCAATTAGAAAGAAAATTATCTCACCTGAGAACATATTGCCAAACAATCTCATTGCCAATGATATCGATTTTGGTAGATCCTCGAGTAAACGAAAAAAAATGTTGACTGGGAAACAGTAAGCAGGGAAGGGGTGGGATAGAATGTCCCAAGTAAATTTTTTAAGGCCATGCGATTTGATGCCCTCATATTGGACAAAGAGAAGTACGCTTAAAGATAGGGCCAAAGTCAGGCTTAAATCAGCGGTTGGAACTGCTCGAAAGTGCCCAACGCCAAGGTGATTAAATGCAACAGGCAATAGATCTACTGGGATTAAATCCATAAAGTTCATTAGCCAAATCCAAACAAAAACACTCAGCGCTAGGGCAGAGACAGAGCTGTCTCGTTTGTGCAGTATTTCTGTGACTTGCCCATCAACCATCAGCACAATAGATTCAATAAATATTTGAAAGCGAGAAGGGTTGTGAACGGTGGATTTTCTAGCAGCATGGTAAAATACTCCTAAAAAAAACAACCCACAAAAAATAGAGACTAGAATTGTATCGAGGTTAAAGGTCCAGAAACCGGTTACATCACCAGTGTGGTTCCATTGCCAATGCATTAAATGATGCTGTATGTACTCTTCTGCATTAGCTGGCATGTCGAGTTCCAAATAAACAGGCCAATACATAAATTATTTGCCCCAAAACGATACCATATAGGGCTTGAGGCCATGCATAGGGCTGTAGTGTCAAAGAAGCGTAAGTTGTGAGCATGAATGTGGTGTATTTTAGCGCTTGACCTTTGAGTAATGTGCTGATCGATGGTGTAAATATCATAGGACCAATAAAAACCAAACTGTTGCTTAGTAAAGCAATTGTTAGGCCAACAATGGTATAGGGTGCCTGAAGTAGAACTAAAATCGGCATGACTGCAAGGCTATAGGCTGTTTGCAAAAGTAGCACCTTATTGGAGCTTGTTCTATACACAGTTTTCATTTCACAGTTGTTCCGAAAAGTACCCATACCATATAGCATTTTTTTATATATTGCAAGTAAGCAAGCTTCAGCGTTTAAGCCAGAGTAGAAGTTGTGAGATGGTTTTATCAATACCGGTTCTTTTGCTACAAGAGGTAACAATAACTAGACTTGAATCAATATCAAGTGTGTCACAGATAATTTGTTTTGCCTGCAGGCATGCTTGTTTGGATAGTTTGTCCGCTTTATTTAGGATGATGCAGAGCGGTAGCTCATATTGATGGCAAAACTCGATTAAGTCAATATCAAGCGGCCTAAGCCCCCTTCGAATATCCGTGATAATCATAACGCCTTTTAAGCACTGGCGAATACTTAAATACTCTGTGAGCCGAGCTTCCCAAAGCTGTCTGCTTTTTCCAGGCACTTTTGCAAAGCCATAACCAGGCAAGTCCATTAAGCGTCGCTTTTCATCCAATGTAAATATATTAAATAATTGAGTTCTTCCAGGTGTTTTACTGCACTTCGCCAAATTCTTAATGTTTGCAATAGCGTTAATCAAAGAGGATTTTCCCACATTAGAGTAGCCAGCAATAATAATTTCAAAGCCATTATCAGGTGGTAGATCGGAATATTGTGCAGCACTTTTAAGAAAGCTAAGCGCGAGTGGTTTCATGGTGGAGTCCTGGGGCTTGGTTTTCAGAGCCGAATGCTTGATAACGTTCAATACAGACTGACTTCATCATGGCGTAAGCTGGTTTTAGATATGCTCTTGGGTCAAAGGTATTGGATGTGCTTAAAGTATGCCGAATAGCCGCTGTTGCAGCTAGACGCAAATCTGTGTCAATGTTCACTTTAGTCACACCCTGTTGAATTGCTTTTTGGATGGCTAAAAGTGGCACACCATAAGTTTCAGGTATTTCTCCACCATGTGTATTGATGATGTCGCACAATGATTTTGGAACTGAGGAGCTACCGTGTAAAACCAAAGGTGTGTTGGGGATTTCTTTTGCAATGGCTTTTACTCGATCAATGTCTAAGGTTTCATCAGAGGGTGGAGTTTTGAACTTATAAGCACCGTGGCTGGTTCCAATGGCAATAGCAAGGGCACTGATGTTTGTGGCAGAGACAAATTCTTTGGCTTGAATTGGGTCTGTGAGCATTTGATTTCTTTTTAATTTTCCAATTGCGCCACTACCATCTTCTTTACTGGCTTTTTGAGTTTCTAATGAGCCAAGACAACCAAGCTCCGCTTCGATACACACATCATGAGGTTTAATGGCCATTGCCGCCTGGGTGAAGGCAATATTTTCTTTAAACGTTCTGGGTTTGCCTTCTGGTGTGAGTGTTCCATCAACCATAATTGAGTTAAACCCTAAGAATAAAGCTTGCTCTATTTCTTCCATGCTGTGACAGTGATCTCTATGAATAACAATTGGCAAAGCACTTTCTTTGGCATAATTGAGGACACTTTTGAAAAACCAGGTTGGCGCATAATCTAGACCACCTTTAGAGAACTGGATGATTACAGGGCTTTGAGTTTCTGATGCAGCATCAATAACGGCCATTGCCTGTTCTAAAAAATTGATATTAAATGCTGGTATTGCATATTTATTGATTAGAGCGTGATGTAGCAATGTATCGAGTGAAACTAACATGGTTATTTTTCTGGTGGGGTAAAGGATGAGCCGCAACTACAGGTCATTTCAGCACCAGGGTTGTCCACAACAAACCGCTCACCATTGGCATCTTTACAATAATCAATTTTGGCATTTTTTAAGTATTGAGCGCTGATGCGATCAACAAGCAGTGTAAAGGGGAATATTGGGTTCTGTATGTGCTGCTGTATATCTCTTTTTTTTACTTCGCTATCAACACCAAATCGATATTGAAAGCCGCTGCAGCCACCTGGCGCTATTTGTACTCGAAAATGTGGATTATCAGGCGCGCTTAAAAGAAGACTGGCGATCTTGAGTCCAGCTGAGCTTGTTAATGTTAAAACCGGCGTATCCATTGTTTATAGAGCCGTCACAGTGGTCGTTAACACTTGCATAGTGATGGTTATTAAAATTGCAATACCAAAAAATCGTTCTTTCATCGTTATTTCTATGTTAGTTGGTCTAGTATAGCGCAGTCTATGGATGAGCACAATCTAAGGGCTTGACTTAATTTGAGAAATCAATATAGGTGCATCAGCTTTCCCGCTGTATGGATTTAGAAAAAGGTGAGTAATGTACCTAGAACTTAAGGGTATTGTCATGCAAATCTTTGTGCTAGAGCAAAGCAGCGTTGAGCACCATATACCAATATCTGATAATATAAATATGGGTGTTGAGATAAAACACATGAGGTATTGGAAGAAATCAGAAAGTCGACCTTTTAGATCGCCTAGATAAACGCCCCCAGCTATAACCAGGTTGCACTCAACATATGCCACCTTAGCATTAAATGTTTTTTGATATTCTAGATATTGTTCTTCAATAGGGAGTTTTTTCCCCTCAGTTAAGCTTATTAACTTCAAGCAGTACGTACCAAGCAGGCAAGAAAAAGGATGCAGCAACACTATTTTTATAATTTGAAACAGAGAATAGAAACAATGAGAAAGCCCCATTAGTCCTAAATTAAGTCGATGACAGGCTGAGTGGTCAAATGGTGCGATTGGTAAAGCCATGATCAAAATAATAATGTGTGTGATAAACCCCATGGCTATGGTATGACCTAAAAAATTATTAACCAATAAGTAGCCAAGGTTGATGCAAGCGCCAATAACCAATAAAAACAAGAAATATGTAAGGTGTAGTATAAAATCAATGAGGGAAAAGGCACTAAATGTAAGGGACATGGGTATGCCAAAAATTCGCCACACCAGTAAAGTAATTAGAGATTTTGTACAATGAACGCTTGCCTTGAATGCGTCATAGAATCGAGCTGTAGGCGCTAGCTGAATGAGGGGGTTTCGGGAAAAAATGGCTATCGTTGTTGAGATCATCTCATGTAGCAAGGTATGTTTGAACAAAAACACTATATGGGTGATATTTGAACACCATTTCCTGTATGAAAAGTTTGGCAAATATTTAAACGCCTGCAAGGTTGCTCTCGACTAATGCTTAGGCTCAGTTTGACATGCAAAACTATGGCCGTCAATCCTGTGTTACTGCAATGGCTTGGTTAAAAATTTTCTCAAGACTTGCACACCCTTGCGAAAACCGTTGGCTATTTTTCCATTTTTGATCAAAATCTAGATGTAGACGACCAATATTGGGTATATAGGATAGATCTAGGAGGGGGTGCTGTTTGGTCTGATTACCGATTTTATGATGAATGATGTGGTGCACAATTGAACGAGTTGTTTGAATCGAAAACCGCTCTCCTGTTTGATAATCGCCCCCATGCCATCCTGTGTTGATTAACCATACTTTGGGTTTGTGCTTTTCTAGTTGCTGTTTAAATAATTTGGCATAGACTTTTAGCGGCAGTGGGAAAAAAGGATGCCCAAAACAGGGGCTGGACACTGGTGTTATTTTTTCAAGACTATTGACTTCAGTGCTGCCAACTTTTGCAGTATACCCAATTAAAAAATGTTCTAAAGCTTGTTTCTCATTTAATAATGAAACAGCCGGTATAACGCCATACAAATCACAGCATAAAAAGATAATATTTTTGGGATGAGGTGCAAGACCTTTGTGGTGCCCCTTTAAGTTAGACAAAGGGTAAGCTGCTCGAATATTATCTGTAATACTGTTATCAGAAAAGTCGGGGATTTTTTCCTTTAAAATGACATTTTCCATGACACACGGGTGGGAAAGAGCATTGTAGATTTGAGGCTCATTTTCTTGGGATAAGTTAATTAATTTAGCGTAACAACCTCCTTCTAAGTTAAAAACCCCTTTGCTTGACCAGGCGTGCTCATCATCACCAATAATGGAAAAACCATCACAAGCAGATAAGGTTGTTTTACCGGTACCAGATAAACCCAATAATAAAGTGGTTTCTTGATTTGGCGATAGTATTGCAGAGCAATGCATTGGTAGGGTTTGATGTTTTGGTAACAATAAGTTCATCACTGTAAACATCGATTTTTTTATCTCGCCACCATATCCTGTGCCTAAAATTAATACGGATTTTTCTTTTGGAGAAATCGCGATAAAAACAGGGTGTTCTGGTGAAACTCGCAGGTTTGGGCAGCATCGCAATGTCCATTTTTCTAATGGCGTGTCTGTTGTGGGGGAAAATAAGCAGCTTGCCAAAAGTTGATGCCACTTAAGCTCGGTTTCAACTGAGACATGAATGTTTAATTGCGTATCTTGTCCAACCTGATATAAGCTTGTGGTTTTTTTCCCATCTAAATATTCACCAGCTTTTTCCCAATATTTGCAAAACACTTTATTTGAAATTTTTTGATGATATTGGTTGTAGTCAATATCCCCATCGGTAACATATTTCCCCTTTGTGTATCTAGCTGTATACTCGCCAGATTTAACACATAAGGTATGATGGGTGCCTTCATCACCTTCGTTCTCAAGAAGGGCCTTTTCGAATAATGTTTTCCTTAACATAATTGAGCTCAAATTTTTCTACAGCATAAACTAATTTTGAAAATTATATCAAGCAGAAGTTAAGCTTGCTGATCTAAGAATAGCTTTTGATAAAGCTTAGAGATTGAAAGGTTCATCTAGGCGTTGTGTGATTTAATGATGAGCCCATATCTTCTTTCTTCACCATAATATGAAAACTTACACATTGAAAAATTATTGTGGCTGACATTCCGGTGGCTTTTCAAGGTCTTGATCCTGATCAGCTATATCAGTTGTGGCAGAAGAAGGCTGCGCCTTTGCTTTTAAAGCTCGCGCAGTAACTGGGTTTAGACTTGCCTTAGAACCTGTGCTTGCTTCAGATCCCGACCTTTCTCTTTCAGGTTGCGTGGCAACATCTTGAACTGGTGGCGCTTTCTTCCAAAACTTAAGATTCTCAAAGAAGCTTTTTTGCGGTCGCACTGCTTTTATGCGGGCTGTAAGTGGCTTTTCTACCTTTTTCCAGTCTCCCTTCCTCCAATTGGGGCTAATTCTTTTCATGCTTTCCTTTGTTGCGCAATCTTTCCATCCCATCATTGCTGTCAATACATCTATATTGTCTGTTTTTTCTATAATTTTTGAGAAAGCTTTGGCGCTTATATTTGATGCTTTTATCCAAGTATTTGTTAAAATGCTAGCGCTGATGCTGATAGCCTCATCTTTTGCATATCTTGAAAATGCTTCTCTGGGGGTGTTTTCAATTAATAAGAAAAGAATAGAGTCAAGCGGTGGGAGGTTATCGCTCCACATTACTTCAAACGCAAAGAGCAATGGATTCATAAAATATGGAATGTATACTCCTGCAGTATCAGCTGGTATCTCTACCATCTCAGCTTTTGGGGTGCCTTCGACCAATGATGTGAGCAACTCTAGGTAGCCCACACCTCCAACAGGTTTACCAGGTAATTTTTGTTTACAAAGCACAAAACAAACCAATGCGCTGACGCTTGGCCTAAACCCCTTACTTTTATTCATAGCTTTAATCCACCTCTCCCACATTACTCTTTCTTCTGTGTTTAACTTTGCTAATGCTTCTTCAAATGTCATGATTGTCTCCAATTAATATTGCGATATGCTAATTACATATAAGCAATTATCTCATAAATACTGTATCAATTGTTTGATAGCTGTGCAATATTTTGTGAGATTATATGGTATTTCTTGGTGACCCTGCGCTTAGAATTGCGTCATTGTTTTCACTGTCTGATGAATAGCCGTCATCTAGCTTGGTGGTTTTTCTGGTTGCAGCTTGTATCTCTTGAGAAGACGCAGGCTGAGCGTTTTGCGATACAATCAACAGAGGATCACTGTCCAAAGCATTGGCTTGTGTGTTACTGGTTGTAACTTGTATCTCTTTTGAGGAAACAGCATGAACATTCTGTGGTCGAAGCAACATGGGGCTGTTTTCTAAAGCGTCAGTCAAAACATGAAGTTGCTCAACCAAATTAATGCTTTCAGAAAACTCCAGTTCATGTGAAAACTTGCCTATGGCAACAGTCATTTCTAATGATGTTGGCATATTACCCTTAGAAGATAGGCAGTTTGAAATCTCAAAACTACTGGCGGCGCTAAGTACTGTAAACAGCTGTGAGATTTGTGCGTCAGTTGGTGATGAGGTTTTATAAAAAATTCTGTAGAGATCTCTTGCACGACCAAATCCTTTATAAGATGATGAGAGTGTGTTTGTTAATTTTTGAGCCTCTTCAATGATTTTTGGTGCAATGTGTTTATTTTCTGTGGTTAAAATTCGACCAATATCATTGATGCATTCACCGACAATAAGCTCATTTAATGCGATTTTAGCAAGGTTTAATAAGTTTTTTGCTGCATCTTCCCCTTTTAATATTTCAGGCACCTCTGTGTTTTCAAGTTCGTCATTCACATCATAAAATCGATTTAGTGCACGCATTAGTGTATCTCTTTCACTTTGGGCAATTGGGGTTACATTTTCAAAAAAATCGGCATCTTCTTTTGGAGTTACTAGATCTTTTTTACTTATAGTTGTAGATTCTGCAAACTTGGCAACAACTCTCCTCTCTTCTTTGCTGAATAAATCAGAGATAGTACCATCTTGAAAAGTCCTTCCTATCTTTAATAAATAAATTCTATTGGATTTTTGTCGATTAGTATCATCGTCATCTTCTTTCTTCCCAAATAAACTCATGTCAACACCAATGGATTTTGATCTTTGAGCTTTAAGATCATTGAGTCTTTTTGTGACAGCTTTAAGTGCTTTTGCACCTGCTTTTGTGTCTGGTGAAATGCGTTTTAGGGCTTTTTTTGATTCCTTGTCTAATGTGCTTTCAAGTTTAAGGAGTAATTTTTGAGAGATGCTTTTAGATCTAAAATAATTTTTATAAACTTTTACGGCGCCATATGTAAGCACTGCTAAAGCAGCTGTACCGATAATGCCAAAAATGATACTAGCAACAATCGGGTTTCCGACAGCAAATGCTGTTAATGCAGCCAATATTGTCTGTCCAAAAGAAGCTGCGACCAAGGTTGCCCCTGCAACTATAACAGCGGTTACTTTTTTTACAATGCTTGTTTTTATTGGCTCAACCGCACCAACTACTGCTTCAGTGGCCGCTGTTTTTATCTTATGTTTGTGTGTTGTCTTTCTCATGATTATTACCAATATGTTCTAAAGTTACAGTACTTATAGCAATGATAATAAAAAAATCAGACATTATGACTTAATGATGAAAAAAAGTCAGAGAAATGTGGCTATGGGTGGGCTCGAACCACCGACCTCGGCATTATGAGTGCCGCGCTCTAACCAACTGAGCTACATAGCCAAAGGCAGGAGTATTTTGAATGTAAAGTACATTTTTGTCAAGCAAATAAATCCAATTGCACGAAGGTTCAAAAGATGGTAAAAGTGCGAGAGGGTTCGGAGTCTTAACATGGTAGTTGCGAAAAAAAAGAATTTTCTTGGATTGGATATATATGAGTCTGCAGAAGATGAGCCTTACATGTCTAAAGATCAAAAAGAACATTTCTTAAAAATTTTACAAGTGTGGTATCGTTTATTAATTTCAGAAATGAATGAATTTAAAACGAGCTTGCAGCTCGAAGAGCTTTGCATGGATGATGTAGACAAGGCTTCCTATGAGGAGAACCAGCGGATGAGCTTTAAGACATCTGAAAGGCGGAGTAAACTGCAAAAAAAAGTAAAAGAAGCGATAGATCGCCTTTGGACGCTAGAGTATGGTTATTGCAAGGTGTGTTTGGAAGAAATAGGGTTGAATCGCCTTGAGGCGAGGCCAACGGCTGATCAGTGCATTAGCTGTAAAACCATCGCAGAGTTATATGAACAACGGAGTTTAGAATGAAGGTGTTTCACTTAACAGTTGTGTTATTGGTATTGGGTTTGATTTTTGCATTAAGCGTGAGTACTGCGCCACAACATGGTTGGTTTGATCTACACAATATATTAATTGATCGATCTTATCGTTTTTTAGATGCTTTGTTGCATGTATTGGGAGTGGCAGCATTGATTAAATATTTATATGAGAAATAGAAGAAACTGGGCCGGTTTGTAAGATGCTTTGATCAACGTTGGTTATAAGTTCTCCACCCTTGCTTTGTATTTTCCAAGTGTGAATATTTGGGTAATGCGATTGGGCAAGAAAGGCCGAAGCTGCGGCAGCGCTGCCACAAGATGCTGTGAATCCAACGCCTCTTTCATAAGTTTTGATGTGTATGTTTTGCCCAATGATTTCTAGAAAGCTAATATTATGGGTTTGTTGTAAAGGGGTTAATTTTGGGTAATGGGGTAACATGTTTTGACCAAATAGGGCATGAAGGTTGCCAACGTTAATTGCTTTATAGGGAATGTTTTGATAACTGGAGTCAGTGATCTGCTGAGGCAGGGGAATTTCTAGCCAATGTTGATGATTTCTGTACCAGGATTGATAAGGGGTGTTCTCGATATAAAAGGTATTGTTTTTTTCTCCAAGATGATGAGCCAGTGCTCTGAGGCCATTGCCACATTGTGTTGCCTTGGATCCATCTTGATTGTAAATTTTAATTCTAGGAGCGTGATAGACCAACAATTGGTCACAAAGTTTGAGTATCTCTTTGGGGAAAGGTTTATGGGGATTGGTCAATATCCCAATGATATTGCCACAAGCATTATAGATTGTCAGTTTCATGGTTTTAATTGATCTAAAGATAGAGAGTTTATGGTTAGATCAAATGGGCCCAGTAGGACTCGAACCTACGACCAAGGGATTATGAGTCCCCTGCTCTAACCAGCTGAGCTATGGGCCCTTATCAGTATTTATGATACACAGCTTGGCGGAAAAAGCAAATTAATTGTATATCTCAAATCATGATATTGCTTATAAATATAATTTTTGATACGGTCATTATATTAATGAGGTATAGCCATGGGAATTTGTGTAAACAAACTAAGATCGGGTGCTAAAATCATGTTAGATAGCAATCCGTGTTCAGTTGTGGAGAATGAGCACGTAAAGCCAGGGAAGGGGCCGGCATTCAATCGGATGAAGATTAAAAACTTAATTAATGGCCGCACTATTGCCAAGACATTCCCATCCAGTGCAAATGTAGATGAAGCTGATGTGAATGAGTCCACGATGCGTCTTTTGTATATTGACCAATCTGGCTGGCATTTTATGGATGAAATCACGTTTGAACAGTGCACGATGAATGAGAAAGAAGTCGGGGAAGAGAAGCGTTGGCTGAAAGAAGGGGTTATGGCGACAGTTGTGCTTTGGGAGAATCGGCCAATTAGCTTGGTATTGGATAATTTTGTTGAGCTTGAAGTTGTGGAATGTGCGCCAAACGTTAAAGGGGACACTGTCTCTGGCGGTAGTAAAGTTGCGAAAGTTGAAACAGGCTACGAGATCAGGGTGCCGCTTTTTATTGAATCTGGAGATCATATCAAAATTGACACGCGCACAGGGGGATATGTCTCCAGAAGAAAAGGGTGACTAATTGTTAGGAGCATAGAGAGGCAGTATCGGGTCATTTGTTGATGAAGATTTTATGTTTGTTGCTCCCTTGCTCGCACTTTTTTTGCCACCACTTTCTAATGGCGTAGGTATGTAATCCAAGGGGTCAGCTAACTCTTCTGAGGTTAGGGGGGTTACACCGGTAAATGCGTTCCACAATATATCAGTAGTTATCGGCTCATTTGGGGAAGATTTTAGGTGAAAATGTTTTACGGTTTGAAATAGTGAAAGTCCCCAGGTGAACCAGCTCTGAGCTTCTTTTTTAGGTCTGGATACTGGGGCCAAGTTTAAAGAAGATCCTTGTTGGCTGCTAGTAAGATGGGGTGAGTACATTCCATGTAAGCTTTGACGCTCTTTTGCTTCCCAGATAAAAAGATCCAAGTTTGATTTTGGGAGCACATCAGAGGGCTTGTGCTTGTATTTTGTAAAGAATAATGTTGATATTTTTATCTTTTTTGAAAAATGTTGGCAGTGTTCGATGGCAAATCCTGGGCTAAAAATAATACTCAGCAGGTGTTGCACTACCTCACTACTGATTGTCTCAACTTGACCAGCACGCCTTGTGAGCTCAGCCCTAAGTGAGGAATATATTGGGGAGCAGATTGCTGACATAACGCCTATATTATCATTGTTGCCAAGTTCGTAGAGCCCCGTCATTGCAAGATAATTTATGGGTAAAATGAACTCAAATTTTGCACGAGTGAGAAGGGGGTTTTTACATACCTCTTCTCTTATGTTGTTAATTGTTTTTTGCATGAACTCAATATTAAAGTGATTGTCGCCTGATGTCCAGTAATGTGTGTTGTCTCGAGTGCTAACATAGTCAGATGCTGCTGGAGAGGAAAGTATCGCTAAAATTCCTCGTATCCTTTCGACAAATGCATCAAGTTCACTAGATTTTGGCCTGCTGTGATCGATATCATAAGAATGTTCAGGTGTGTCGCTTATCTCATAAGCTATTTTGAGGTGCTCTATTGCATTGAAGATCACCTCAGGGGGAACAGTGTTCAATAAATTAACTATCGTTGTCATATCATTTTCCGGCAGTCCGGCTAAAGATGTATCGATGAGTCTGTTCATGATTGTTTTATTGGCCCTTAGTAGCTCTTTGTAAAAAAATGCTGTATTTTCTAAAAAAAGACCTTTTACACAGGCCTCTTTGGAAGCAAAGTGTAACTCTTCAGTGTCTGGCCGCAAATAGTGAGGAATTGCAATTGAATTACTAAGATAACTTATTAATAAGTTTGATTTTTCTCTAGAAACTTCATCACATCTATCAAAAAGCGAAGAAGGCAGTAAGTTGGAGATGACATCATCAACACCTTTAGCGATATACCCCTTCAAAATTGTTGGCGCGAACAGAAAAGGTACTGCCTTGTAGGGATCGCTTCCAAAGGCGGGTTTCTTCCCCATGCATTGAGGGCTATCGTTAACTTGCTCAACTTCTGGTGTAAAATCTCCCAGCGCACTTAGCGTCGTTAGCCAGCCGCGACCCTGGATAGATGAGGCATCAGCTGCTTTTAGAAAAAGTTCAAATATGGGTTTAAAAGCAGCGGGGGTAGAGTGGTATCTTCTTGTAACACTAATTGGAAGAGCGCTGGGTTCATTTCTATAAAGAAATGGGCATTCCTCTGATCCCAGCAAGTTCTCTCGAGATTTTTCATCCAGAGTCGCTCTGTCAACATGGGTGAATATTAAGCCTAAAAGCCAAATTGAGAGGTCAAATAATTCTTTTGCAATTTTCAGCTTATCAAAATCTGCTTTCCAGTCAAGCCGTGCCTTTATAAGCTGGGGCATAATATCTGAATCAATATAACCCTTGAGATCTTTACTTAAAGATGCATAAAATGTGCCAATGTTTGCTTCTTTGGTATAGGTATAATAGTCGGAGACAAGATCATAATTTGGGTCATCATAATCTAGGTCAGTTGGTAACATACCATAGCCTAGTGTGCTTTTTGTTTTTTCAAGCTGCGTGAAAAACTTTTCAAAAGGGTCAAAAGAATCGTCAGCAAAATATATGCTATTGGCGTCAGTTTTTAAAAAATCCAGTACCTGTGTATATCGGGTTTCTTGGTAGGCTATTTCGTGACTGAGAAAGGGGCCTGCGTATTCATCTGTAAACAATAATGAGTTTGTTTTTAAGTTGATTGCGTTTAGCAAATCCAGCAACTCCTTAGCGCTTTGTAAGGGTCTAATGGATCTTGAAAAAGCCAGCAATTGCTTTGTCCTATTGCTGTTAAATAGTATAATTAACTTTTCTTTGGGTGTCTTTTTTTTAAAAGTATTTTCAAAACGAGTAAGTTCTTCTGGGGTTGCTTCTCTATAAAGTGAATTATTGGTCAATGCTGAGCATTTTAGCAAACTCATCGTTTTTTGACGATATTCACCAGGCACTTGACTTATTTTGAATGCTGTTTCGAGCATTGGTAAAGTCCATATAATGATATTTGAAGAGTTCTTTGAAATTTGATCCCTATATGGCTTAGGGTCTGCTTGAAGAATTTTATCTAGAAATTCATTTACAATGCCGGAAATATCACTAAATATGGCAACTGAAAATGGTGAGATGTATTTTTCTACATCAAATTTTATAGACAGGGAGCTTTTTTCTATCTCAGTCTTTAATATTTCGAGGAAAGCACCCTTTGTTCTATCATCATTATGTTTGCTAGTGTCTTTAAATTTATCTAAAAATATGGTTTCAGCGTCGATGAAGGCGGTTACAATGATCCCCATAAAATTCTCTCGCAAGCGTGTCCTTGCTGTCATTTCTATTACTAATGGGTGCTCATGTTTCATCAGCTCCCCAAAAGGTTTTTCGTATTTATAGTATTGTTTTGAGATTTTAGCTTCAGCATCAATCATCAAATTTTCACTTTGCTTGCCCATTTCGAAATTATCTTTCAATCGCGTACTTTTAGATTTTTGTTTTTGTATTTGCTTACGTATACTAGCCCATGCGTGAGGAGCATAGAAAAATTTAGACGGTATTGAGTTTAACTCTGAGATAATTTTTACACAGGTATCTTCCCAAACACTACTGCTTAGTTCTTTGAGAACAATCTTATGCAGTGAGTGCGGGTGAGACAATTGTGCCATGACTTTTTCTACTTCAAGCGAGTGCTCCCTGTATTTGATTTGCTCTAAAATCTCCTCAATCTTAGTGTATTTTGGCTTTAGACTTTCTCGAATACGGTCACTTTCTTGTGCTTCTTCTTCACCTTGTTTTATTCTGATGTTTACCTCCGACCAGTAGTCCTTGTCCCTTGGATTGGGCCCGTCTATCATTTTTTGTAGTTTAAAATCAATCATTGGAAAAACCCTCCGTGTTTACCTTATAAATTCATAATATCATGTAAAAAAAGAGGTATCAATACAGTATTTTTTATTTTTTTGTTGGTATATTAATATAGTATTGTCTTTGTGATGATACATGCTAGGATGATTGCGTAAATACCACAGGGGAAAAACATGAGTGAACATAAAAAATTGGTTACATATGCATTGCCTTATGCCAATGGGTCTTTGCATCTTGGTCATGCTTTGGGCATGGTGCAAGTAGATTGTTATGTCAGGGCTTCTCGCTATTTGGGCCAAGAGATCTGTTTTGTCTGTGGGAACGATGCCCATGGCACGCCAATTATGTTAAATGCAAAAAAACAAAATTTATCTCCAGAGGCATTAATTCAGAAAATTTATAAAGAGCATGTGAATGATATAGAGTGTTTGGGGGTGAAATTTGATCACTTTCATACAACGCATTGTCAGCTCAATACAGATATTGTTCACACTGTTTACCAAAGGTTATGTAAGGGGAGTTTAATTAAAAAGCAGGCAATCGAGCAGGCATATGATCAAAAAGAAGCAATGTTCTTACCTGACCGGTATCTTAAAGGAGAATGTCCATTATGTCATGCCAAAGATCAGTATGGAGATCATTGTGAAGCTTGTGGAAAAACCTATGAGATTTCTAAATTGAAAAACCCGATATCGGTCATGTCTGATCAGCGACCAGTTTGGAGACAATCTGATCATTACTTCTATAAATTGTCGGAAAAACAGTTGGAAATTGGCAATTGGTTGTCAAGCGCACAAGTTCAGCTCACCGTGCAAAACAAATTGAGTGAGTGGTTTGGGGTGCTGCAGGATTGGGATATTTCTAGAGATGCACCGTATTTCGGGATTCCCATTCCAAATGCTGAGAATAAATATTTTTATGTGTGGCTAGATGCGCCTTTTGGTTATTTGAGCGCGATGGGTGACTACTATGGATTAAAAGATCCACAAAAAACATTCGATAAATGGAATGAATATGACATCGAACACTTTATCGGAAAAGATATTATCTATTTTCATGGTGTATTTTGGCCATCTGTGTTGGAATCTGTGCAGTTAAAGCAACCCAATCGACTGCATGTTCATGGGTTTTTAACTATATCCGGTGACAAAATGTCTAAATCCAGGGGAACGTTTGTTTTGCTAAAAGACTATTTAGATGTATTACCAGCTGATATGTTGCGATATTACTTTGCCTCTAGATTGTCTCCAAATATAACAGATGTTGATTTAAGTTTTCCAGATTTTATGCAAAAGGTAAATTCAGACTTAATTGGAAAATTGATTAATATTGGCCATAGAATGCAGGGATTTTTGCACAAACATTACAATGGTGAGCTTGGCTCAGCATTGGATAATGAGCTTTGGGGTAAGCTCATTGATGCGCAAGATGAGCTAGAGTCAGCTTATTGTAAAGTCGATCTAGCATCTGTTTGTCGAACTATTATGCTTCTATGTGATCAAGTGAATCAGTATATTGATGCCCATAAGCCTTGGATGATTGCAAAAACTGAGGAAAAGGAAAATTTACAGATTATTTGTACAACGACCTTGAACGCTTTTCGCTTTTTGGTATATCGCCTAGCACCAGTGGTGCCAGAAATTGCCGCTAAGGTCGCCAACAGTTTTGGTGAAGAGGTTAGTTGGGATAAAATTCCGCTGCATAACCACACATGTCAGCCGTTTGAACATTTGCTTGGTCGAGTTACAGAGGACCAGGTTGATTTTTCATGATAGAGGAGATTGTAAAACAACTACCTCAGACTCAGTGTGAAGAGTGTGGGTATAAAGGTTGTCGCCCTTATGCTCAAGCAATACTAGATGGTGAATCTATTGATTTATGTGCGCCAGGTGGCAAGAAAGTCTTGGTTCGTTTAGAAAGATTAACAGGAAAAAAAGGTGATATTAATAAGGTAAGCGATCGCTATATATCGCCAAAGCTTGCAAAGATTGATCAAGATATTTGTATTGGGTGTACTAAGTGTAAAAAACCTTGCCCAACAGAGGCGATTATTGGTTCCAAAAAACAAAATCATTTTGTCCTAGCTTCAGATTGCACTGGCTGTGGCTTATGTGTTGCAACCTGTCCTGTGGACTGTATTACGATGGAACAAGATACGCTGTCTTCCAACGCTAAATTATCTTTAGCCCCTGATTTTCTAGCATTGTATATTAAAAAACAAAACAACAATAGTGACAAGGGTTTGGAAAAGAAAAGCGATTTAGCCATTAAAAAGGCATTAAGTGCTTTGTTGGGAACCCATCATGAATAAAGATAAACGATTGGCGATATTGAATATTTTAGAGGATTGCTATCAAGATGCTCGTATTGAGCTTCATTATAATACGCCGTTTCAATTGTTAATAGCTGTATTACTTTCTGCACAAGCAACAGATGTGGGTGTGAACAAGGCAACTAAAAAATTATATGAGGTTGTTAAAGAACCTGGTGACGTTTTAAAAATGGGTAAAAGCCAGCTCATTGAGTATATAAAAACCATCGGTTTATATAATGCAAAAGCAAGCCATATTATGCGATTAAGCCAACAGTTGTTGGATCATTACCACGGCGTTGTTCCCAAAACCAGACAAAAACTAATGACCTTACCAGGTGTTGGAAGAAAGACGGCCAATGTGGTGCTCAACGAGCTCTACGGAAAACCGGTAATTGCAGTTGATACACATATTTTTAGAGTATGTAATCGTACTTTGCTTGCAAAAGGAGCTACACCACTGGAAGTAGAGCTTCGCCTAATGCGTTATGTGCCCAGTCGATATAAGGGAAATTTACATCAGTGGCTGATTCAGCTTGGACGATATACATGTCGCGCAAGATCGCCTCTATGCGCAAAATGCCTGATTTTCGAATATTGTGAGTATCCTGGTAAAATAAGCATAAATAATACCTGATAAAACTATTTTTTTTGCTATAATACAACTGGGTAAAGAGGAAAATACTATGAAAGAGATAAAAGGGGCGTTGGAGCCAGTTTTAAAAATGATTGATCAACTTGATAATCAAACCGTGCTAGCCATTTGCGGTATTATGTTAATATTAACAGCTGTATTGGGCGGAATTGCCGATGTTGTTGCACTATTATCAGGTGTCTGGATTGGTATTGCTGTTTATAAAAAGTTCCTCAACTAATTTTTAATGCATGTTCACAGAGGTTAACAACCTCTGTTGTTGAGAGATGGTTATGTATATTGGTCGAGTTATTGTTAGTATTGCTTCTACTAAACTGACATTCGAAGAAGAAATATTGCTTCAGCATCCAATGGTGTTTGGCGTTGTTTTATTTTTACAAAATTATATTGATAAGCCAGGTCTTGGACGATTAATTCGAGAAATACAACTGGCTGGTAAGTCATCATATAGAGAGGACATGCCTGTTTTTGTCGACCAGGAAGGTGGTGTTGTTCAACGCTTTAAAAAAGATTTTACCATACTCCCCTCAGCGCAGGAATTTGGTGAATGTGAAGCTGACTTTGGATCTGCTATAAAATCAGCACGTTTTTTTGGATCTATCATGGCAAAAGAATTGGCTGAGTTTGGTATATCCAGTTTGGCCCCTGTTTTAAACATTGGGAAGGAATGCTCAATAATTGGCAGATCTCGAAGAGGGTTTCATAAAGAAGCAGTTGAGTGTTCTTTGCTTGCTGAAGGTTTTATTGATGGTATGAATGAGGAAGGTATGCAGGCTATTGGAAAGCATTTTCCAGGGCATGGCTCTGTTTCTGGAGATTCCCATGAATCAACTCCAGTTGACAATCGAACTTATAGAGAAATTGATGAAAGCGATCTTATTCCCTTTAAGAGATTGATTAGCATGGGGAAGATTTCAGCTGTAATGACTTCTCTTATTCAGTTTCCACAAGTTTGTGACAATGTTGTTGCTCTTTCGGCCATCTGGCTAAATGATATCTTAAGAGATCGTCTGGGCTTTAAAGGTGTTGTGGTCAGCGATTGTTTATCAATGGTTGGCGCTGGCACCATGAGCATGATGGATAAGGTAAAAAGGGCATTTCAGTGTAACAATGATATTCTCATCATATCTCACCAAACGCCTGCTGAATATCTAGAATTGTTTGCTGGTTTATCAATAGAAGAATATGCATTGTCACTAGAGCAAAGTGAAAGGGTGGAAAAATGGGTAGGCGGAAGGCTTTCTGACAGAAGGTGTGAAATTCGAGAGGAGCCCACACCAGCACTTTAAATATCACAAAACAATGGAGTTTATATGAATAAAGATGTTAGAGGTGATTATTTTTATCTTTAAGAACACCGTTGTGTGTTACAAATGAAAGTACCGGCATGTCTCTATTGTCTTTTAAAAATAACTTGTTGCCCATTTAGATTGTAATCCAGTGATCTTTGATACCATTATTTTATATGCAATACATCACAGCTTGCATGCTAAGCCATCGAAATTTGTAGGAAGAATAGCCAACAACTGTCGCGTATAGGAGGAAGACAGGAGGTGTCATGCTATAATCAGCTATATAGACGATTGGTAGCAATTAGCAAGGTGTGTAAAAACATCATCACTGTTGTTTTTACATCTGGATACATTGTATGAAATAAAGTTTGTATGTATCTATCGCTTAAATTTTGCATTAGTTGGTTTGGGTAAGCAGCGTTTCACATAAGATAATGCTCTGTAAGATATGTTGCTAGCAAGTACACAAACAGGAAGATGGTTTTTAGCGTATGGAATAACTTGAGGTGGTATATAGCTTGATAACAATATGAGGGCTAAGTATTTAATACCTGTTAGAAGATTGTAGAATATGAAATGACCTATGTGTGCTTCTGTACGATGGTTTTCTGTTAGTCGGCTTATAGGCCTATGGAAAATTTTATCTACAGGCGCTTTTAAACCCTCGCGTAAACTAATATTACCATCCGTTATTGTTAACAGTGTTGTTATGGCAAATGAGGTGAATATCATATTTGGATTTAGCGCTATCATGGTATGTAAAATAAAGATCAATAGCATTCTTGATATGTTAGCCCAACTGAAAACACTAAGTGCTTCTGCTGTCATTGGTTGTGAGTCAAAGACTGCAATAGAAAAACTAGCAATGGTAAGGACTAGAATTTCAGGAGAGGTGATACTATAGCCAGCAATATAGATATATGGAAGAATCATGGGAAGTAATTTTGATGATTCATATTTAAGGTCTTTATACATATCTTTTCTCTTTTTATCGTCTATTATACAATAGTTTAGAAACATGGTCAAGTTATGCAAAGGGGGTGGTTTTTTAGTAGTGTCTGGTATTTGTGGGGGTTAATGGAGAGTTCTTTGTCGATGCTTTTTGATTATCTTAAATGTATCTACCATAAAGTTTTGCTTTTAGGTTGTGAAGTATACATTAAGTATCGGTTACTAAGCTGTTTTTAACCCAGATGGTACGACTAAAATGGTAATATCATGGTTGTAATCATCAATTTTATGCTCTCCCTGAATAACAAGATATGCCTCAGCATTCAAGATTAAGGGGGCGGTAGAAAAATCAAGACTAGAGGTTTGCGCACTGATTTCAATAGAGTCAAAATAGCTAAATTCTCCACATTCAATCGATACGGGGAAAGAGTAGTTCCTATTGGCATTGACCCCTGTGAACTCTATATCAAAAACCAAACCATTATTACTTTGTTCTTTTAGTGTTAGTAATTCACTTTGGTGGATGTGTGGGGTTATCTGACAAGTTGTTTTGTTCTGAAAGCGCAGGGTTCCCATCGGTTTCGCCAGTGACATCCAGGATATCAGTGCTAATGTTGTCATCAATTTTTTCATGCTTTTCCTCCTTGTTAAGCAAAGTGATTAAAAATGGTTGACCATCTTTGATGATGGTGCGCCCAAAAGGGATTATAATAAAGGGGCTATCTGTATTGGTGGTTGCTGTGAAGTAATACCCATGATCTGATAAATGTCCTGTACCAGCATAGAAGTTTAAAGCCAAAATGTGATTGGTATCATTACAGGTAACTTGATATTGACCGATGGCTTCTTGCTGACCAGTTGCAAACATACTGTCTGAAAAAGTGATGTGTCCATTTTCTACGGATTGAGAAAGAATCATATCTGGTATTGATAATTTTGCTGTCTGAGTTTGCTCAAATAGTAAGGTTAGTTTGCAGTGGGTGCTATTTTGGATTTGGATATTCGTGTTGGGCGCTGCTATTGCGGCATGAAGAAGTGAAGTAATCAGCGATGTAAAAAATATATTTGCTTTATTCATATTATTAAGTCCTTATTGGTAAATAATTATACCATTTTTGCTAGGGCTGTAAAGCTTAGCAAAAAGCTATTTTAATACAAATGTATATCTAGTATTAATTGATGTGGTGGTATGATAATTGAATAAGATGACGGTTGTGCTGGATAATATGTCAGAAGATCTATAACTTATTGTCAATATATGGATAATAGCATGAAATATGATTTAATACTGGTAGATGGCTCTTCCTATTTGTTTAGAGCTTATCATGCGCTTCCGCCTTTGGAAAATTCTGAGGGAGTGCCAACAGGTGCAATTTTTGGTGTCTTAAACATGATGAGACGACTTGAGAAGGATTATCCTGATACAAAAGTTATTGTGGTATTCGATCCTAAAGGCGGCACTTTTAGGCATGAGTTGTATGATCAGTATAAAGCTGATCGTGGGGCAATGCCAGATGACTTGGCCATTCAAATACCAATTCTTCTGGATATCATTGTGGCGATGGGGTATCCGCTACTGATTGTGCCAGGATATGAAGCTGATGATGTCATTGCCTCTTTGGTTGAGATGGAAAAAGGCCATCGGATACTGATTTCTACCTTGGATAAAGATTTGGCGCAATTGGTAACCGATAAGGTGCACATTATTAACACCATGCACAATAAGCTACTAGATCCTGAAAAAGTTTATGAAAAATTTCAAGTACACCCCAATCAAATAAGGGATTACTTAGCCTTAGTTGGGGATAAGTCTGACAATATACCTGGCATTGCGGGGGTTGGGCCAAAAACAGCTGCCAAATGGCTTGCCTTGTATAAAGATGTTGAGGGTGTTAAGCGATATCAGCATCTTTTAAAGGGTAAGGTTGGAGAAACCTTTAGATCAGATGTTTCTCAAATAGATCTTTCTTATCAGCTGGTAACTTTGGTCAAAGACATTGATCTGGGGCCAGATCTGGATGCCATAAAGGGCTTTGATAAGGATATATTGAAACTGAAAGCGCATTTTAAAAATTTGGGATTTAACCGTTGGCTATCTGAATTATCTGAGCAAAAGGCAGGTCACAGTATTGAGATTCGCTCTATGAACGCGATGAAAATGATTCTAAATGATTTGAGTGATGATATTTGCCTGAGTTATCGAGTGGATAAACAGCATAACGCTTTAACCCCCATTACATCATTTTGTCTTCAGTCAAATAAAAAAATATTCCTTATTCAATCTGATTATGTAGATTTACATTTGGTTTGGCATCAGTTGATGGCACATTTGAGTCAAAAAACACTGATTGTCTATGATGCGAAGTTATTGGTTAATGATCTTGCAAGACTTGGTGTTGAAATTAAATGTGAACTATTTGATGTTATGCTAGCTGGATATGTTGTGGATAGCACATATGCCCAATCTTTAGAAAAGCTCAGTGCATCACTGCTTGATCAAGCTCTTTTATTAAAAAAGGGAGATGAATTAAAGGATATTTTGATTAAGGATGTTGGCAATATCTCAAAGCTTTATCCTGTGTTAAAGGAGAGGATTGAAAACAATGACATCTATCATAGTTTGGAGATGCCGTTAATGTTTATTCTATCTAAGATGGAAAGAGCGGGGATTCTGGTTGATGTGGGTTGTTTAGAAATGTATTGCGAACAGCTAAGAAAGGAAATTTTTATCATTGAGCAGGCTTGTGAAGAAATACTGGGTGAGGTGATTAATCTTGCATCTCCAAAACAGTTATCTGAAATATTGTTTGATAAGTTGGGTTTGCCGGTCATTGAAAAAACAAGGGGTGGAGTGGCTTCAACTGGTGAATCAGTTTTATTGGCGCTTAAAGCGCATCACCCCGTGATTGAAAAAATACTACAGCATCGGACATTGAGTAAAATTCTATCAACTTATGCAGAGGCTTTGCCCAAGCAGGTCATGCATGATGGTAGAATTCATGGTTGTTTTAACCAAGCTGTAACCGTCACTGGCCGTTTATCATCGATGAATCCAAATTTGCAAAACATACCCATACGAACGAAGTATGGGCGTAAAATTCGTCAAGCATTTATACCAAAGCCTGGATATGTTTTATTATCAGCAGATTATTCTCAGGTAGAATTAAGAATTATGGCACATATGTCAAAAGATCCCAGTTTGATTAAGGCATTTATAAATGGAGAAGATGTTCATAAAGCGACTGCAGCTAGAATTCATCAGGTGAGTATAGAAGAAGTTAATTCTGAGCAAAGACGGTTAGCGAAAACGGTTAATTTTGGGCTAATTTATGGCATGAGTGCATTTGGGTTGGCTAAGCAATTGGGGATCGGTAGAAAAGAGGCTCAAGATTTGATTGAAAGATATTTTTCTGAATATCCAGGTGTATTGTCTTATATGGAATCTATTCGAAAGCATGCAGAAGAAAAAGCTTATGTTGAAACGTTATTGGGTCGGAAAATTATGATGCCAGGGGCTCGATCAAAACAAAGTGTCGAAAAGCAAGCTGCTATGAGAGCTGCGATTAATGCCCCAATGCAGGGCACGGCTTCTGATATTATTAAAAAAGCGATGATTGAAATAGATGCCGTTCAAGGGTTTGATTTCCAGACTTTACTTCAGGTGCATGATGAACTGTTGTTTGAGGTTAAAAAAGATCAATTGCTTGACTTCCGATTGATGGTTAAGCAAAAAATGGAATTTGTAATAACGCTGGATGTACCATTGATTGTTAATGTGTCCTCTGGTGACAATTGGGAGAAAGCTCATGAGTGATCTGGCAAACTGTATTCGATTTTTATCAGCAGATGCAGTTTTGCGGGCAAATTCTGGGCATATCGGTATGTGTTTGGGGCTTGCAGATGTCATGACAGTTTTGTTTCGTGACATTCTAAAGCACAATCCAGCTCAACCAGATTGGTCAAATCGAGATAGAGTTGTTTTATCAAATGGGCATGGTTCAATGTTGCTTTATTCAGCTTTATATTTATCGGGATATGACTGGACGATTGATGAGCTAAAATCCTTTAGACAGATGGGCTCCAAAGCTTGTGGCCATCCAGAACTGGATATTGCAAAAGGAATAGAAGTCAGCACAGGCCCGCTTGGGCAAGGGCTTGCTAATGCTGTTGGCATGGCTATTGCAAAAGAGAGATTGAATGTTTTGTACCCAAATTCTTTTGATTACACAACCTACTGTTTTGTTGGGGATGGTTGCTTAATGGAGGGTATAAGTCATGAGGTTTGTGCTCTTGTGCCCAAACTTGCAAAATCATTGGTGGTAATTTGGGATGATAACGGAATATCAATAGATGGCAAAGTAGAACCTTGGTTTGAAAAAGGCGTGTTAAAACGTTTTGAATCTTACGGATTTGAGGTTATTTCAAATGTAAATGGGCACAATATATCTGAAATTAAGGCAGCTTTACAAAAGGCCTCAAATATGAAAAAACCGTGTTTTGTGCAAATGAAAACGGTGATTGGAAAAGGATGTGTCGCAATTGAGGGTGAGGCAAAAGCGCATGGTCAGCCTCTGACAGAGAAAATGGTTCAGGATATGAGAAAAAACTTGAATTGGCCTCATGCACCTTTTGTTATCCCTAAAGATTTATTGAAAAAATGGGATATGCGCCAAAAGCCTCAAGAAAATGTCCAGTTTATGATAAGAAAAGATATAAAGTCGGATATTTGGGCTTGGTGTTTGCAGCAAAAGCCAGAAGCTTTGGCTTCTCGGCAATTATCTGCAAAGTTGCTTTCGCAGTTGTACCCACACTATCCGCACCTAATTGGCGGTTCGGCAGATTTAACGGCATCCAATTTAACTGGATTACCTGGTGGGATTTTCAATGATCATCAATATGAAAATTCATATATTGCCTATGGTGTAAGAGAGTTTGGGATGTTTGCTATTGCCAATGGCTTGGCATTATCTGGGTTACTGCCTTTTGTTGGAACCTTTCTCACCTTTATGGATTATGGTAAAAACGCCATTAGAATGTCAGCATTGATGAAGCTTAGAGTTATTTATGTTCTAACACATGACTCAATTGGGCTTGGTGAAGATGGGCCGACACATCAGCCTTGTGAGCAGTTGGTTACATGTAGGGCAACACCGGGGGTTGAAGTATGGCGGCCATGCAATTTGGCTGAAGTGACGGTGGCGTGGCTTGAGGCATTATCTTATCAGGGGCCAACAGTGTTATCGTTAAGCCGACAAAGTATATCCGTTATACCAGCTGTGGGTTATGAGTTAATTGCAAAAGGTGCATATTTGTTAGTAGACTCAGGGAAACCTGCTATTGTAATTATGGCAACAGGCTCAGAGGTGGCTATTGCTTTGGCATTGGTTGATTACTTAGACGAAATAGCAGTTGATGTTATTTCCGTACCTTGTTTAGACCGTTGGCATGAAAAGGATATTATTCGAGTTTCTCGAGCGTGTTGTTTTGTGATTGAGGCAGGTAGTGCATTTAGCTTTGGAGAATACGCACCAAGAAATCAGATATTTTCAGTGGATAATTTTGGTTATTCTGCAAATAAAAGCGAAATTTATAAAAAATTTGAATTGACAGTAGAAGATATTGGGAAAAAAATTAGAGCAAGTGTTCATGGAAAAAATAGAGCAGATTAAAGGTAAAAAAGTTTTTTTAAAAGTTGATTTGGGCAGCACAAATCGGTTTGGTATTGGTTTAAACCATTCAGTCAAAAGTATTGAAGTTTTGAAGAAAAATGGGAATACAGTTTGCATTGCAGCTTCATATGGTCCAGGTTTTTTGAAGCCTGGTCTTTCCTGCAAACCCTTTGTGAACATATATAAAGATAAGTTTGCTCTGGAGGTGTCTTGGTTGCCAAATCTAGATGATATGAACCTTGAAAATGGAAAAATATACTTATTAGAAAATGTATTGCTGGACCAGCGAGAGCTTGATTGTGACGCTGCTTATATTGAGCAAATAAAATCAAAATTTGACATTTTGGTCATAGACAGCATTTGTAATATGGATGCAAATTATGCAACTTCCCAAGGATTGTTAAGGGCAAATATGCCTCATATATATGGAAAAAATATTGAATACTTAACCGAATTTAGAGATTTGTTATGGTCTTCAAGGATAGGGCTGATCCTTGGAAACGGGAATGTTTCTTATCAGCTTCGTTTTATTCAAGCTCTAATGGAACAAATAGAGTTTGTAGCAGTTGGTGGTGAAGCTGGGTTGTTGATGATGGGGCGGGGAAAAACCATTTATGGGCATATTAAAAAAGATTTAATGTGTGTAACATCTGCTTTGCGACAGCATCAGGTCATGATGTTATACCCAGTTGATGTCGTTGCTTATTCGCCAGAGAGTCAGCGAAGTCATATAACACTCTTTCAAGAATTAGAAGAATTTGAGGAGGTGTTTGACCTTGGGGGAGTGTCGATAGATCGAATATTATCGCAAGTGGATGACTCAACGGTGGATTTGGTTTTTTTATTTGGTGCAGTTGGGCAAATTGTGGATCCTAGATATTCACGTGGGAGTGAGTCGTTAATTAGAGGGCTTGCAAAGCGACAGGTTAAAAAAGAAATTATTGGCTGTCGTGCAGTGTTGGTGGCCAACCAGCTTTCACTTTTAGATAGTTTTGATTATTTTATTCAAGAAAACACAATGAATATGCGTTTTCTGATGCAAAAAAAATTAGTGAGTAAATTTATTACTGAAATCCTTTGATTGTTAGGAAGATGTCTATGCTTGTGATATGATGCTTGAGGAGTGGTTATAATGTTATTATTAATTCTATTAATGGGCTTGTTTATTTTTATGGGGGCAAGCCTTGTAAAAAAGCGACCTGAGTTATTTAGGATCGATCTGATATCTCAGGGAATGGGAATTATGGGGCTTTTGGCCTTAGGTTTGGTATTGTTAATTGGCATGGGTGTGTTAATTTTGGGATCATCATGATTAGAAGGCCGTCGTTTTTAAGTATTTTTGTGAAATCTCCATTTAAGCGGATTGAACAACATATGTTGGTTGTATGTGAGTGTGTAGATGTTTTTCCAATTTTCTTTGATGCCATACAGGCAGAAGATTGGCTAGAAGCTGAAATCTTAGCAAAAAAAATTAGAGAATTAGAGACTGAGGCAGATATTCAAAAAAGAAAAATTCAGATAAAACTGCATGGTGATTTATTTTTACCAGTTCCTAGGTCTGATATTTTGGCTTTGTTGCATGTGCAAGATAATATTGCGAATTTAATAGAGGACTTAACTGGTTTGATGTTGGGGCGAAAGATGGTCTTTCCACTTCCATTACAAAAAGAATTACATAAATTTATATGCCATATGGTGGTAACGTGTCATAAGGCGAAAGAGGTTTGTTCAGAACTGAGAGGTCTGTTTGAAGCGGGCTTTGAGGGTGTGGTGATTAAAATTTTAAAAGAAGCAGTTAGCGGTTTGGATGCTTTGGAAAATGAGGCAGATGAAATGCAAAATCATATTAGAAAAACCATTTTTGAGATTGAAAATGCGCATTCACCGATTGATGTCTTTTTTTGGTATCAGTTTGTACATGAGCTTTCTTCAGTCATTGACTGGGCGCGTCGAGTTGGCGCTCAATTATTAATTTTATCTTCTAGGTAGCGATATGGAGCATTTATTTTGGTTGGCTATTATTAGCGGTGGTTTTATGGCTTGGGCTGTTGGAGCCAACGATGTTGCTAATGCTATGGGGACCTCTGTTGGGTCAAAAATTATCACCATTAAGCAGGCAATTTTAATTGCAGCTTTATTTGAAGGTCTTGGTGCAATGTTATCCAGCGGTAATGTCACAGGGACCATTCGCAATGATATTATTGACATTCATGTATATCAGGATCAAATGGTATTGGCTCAAGGGATGGTGGCTGCGCTATTTGCCTCAGCCACTTGGCTCATTATAGCAACCACACGAGGTTGGCCGGTATCTACAACCCATTCAATCGTAGGTGCATTGGTTGGATTTGGTTTGGTTACTGAGGGAGCTGATCACATTCAGTGGCATAATATTGCCAGTATCGGAATTCATTGGGTTGTAACACCAATTATTTCAGGTGGGATATCTTGGTTTAGTTTCAAGCTAATACAGCGATTTGTTTTGACCCATTATAACCCTTTGATGCGGGTGAGTGTCTTTTTTTCCGTTATGATGGCTATTGGAGCTTTTTTTGCAAGCTTGCTCTTTTCAAATTTTATATTTGGTCATCATGAGTATTTGTTTGCATTAAGTGTCGCATGTACAGCAGCATTGCTTTCCTATGGATTGAATTACTCGAAATCTGATCAAATTTTGAGTTATCGAGAGCAAATTCAAAGAACTGAAAAGGTCTTTGGTCTATTGGCATTGTGTTCTGCATGTGCAATGGCGTATGCACATGGCGCCAATGATGTTGCCAATGCAATTGGCCCTATGGCCTCAGTGGTGGATATTTTACAATATGGTTATATTAAGCAGGATTCATTGCCCTTGTGGCTAGTCTTTTTAGGTTCTTGTGGTGTTGTGCTTGGACTTGCAATGTATGGTTACAAAATTATATCGAGCGTGGGGAGTAAAATTACCACATTATCTCCCAGTCGAAGTTTTTCTGCTCAATTTGCGACTTCAATTGTTGTGTTGGTGGCCTCCTATTTGGGAATGCCGGTATCTACAACGCAAACTTTGGTTGGTGCGGTATTGGGTGTTGGTTTGGCAAGAGGCCTGGCTGCTGTTAATTTATCAGTTGTTCTTGAAATATTTATGTCTTGGGGTGTGACGCTTCCCATTGGTGGTGTTTTTGCCATTTTGTATTATTGGTTATTGGGATTGATACTTTGAGCCGTTCTATTGTCATTGGTGATGTACATGGTTGCTATTATACATTATTAACATTGCTAGATAAGATTGATTTTGATGATTCAACAGATTCTTTATACTTTTTAGGGGACTTGGTTGGCAAGGGCCTTTATAGTGCTAAGGTCATGGACTTTATGTTAACAATGAAGCATGTAAAGGTTGTATTGGGTAATAATGATCTATACTGGATGCAGTATTTTTACACTGGTTCTAAGCAGCGTGAAGATTTTTCTGAAATGGATCGTTATGACAATAAGGGTTCATGGTTTGCTTTTTTAAAAAAACAAACATTTATGATTGAAAAGGATTTTGGTGTATTGGTGCATGCTTCTGTTGATCCCAGTTGGACCATTTCTGATGCTATATCGTTCAACCAAGAAATGACAAATGCGATGAGCATTGATGCGGAGAAATTTTTATCTAATTTAGCCACAAAAAAACAAAATATGAACAAAGAGCTTGCAAGGATTGCCCATGGTTTTTTAATATTTACTCAGTGTCGTTATTACAAGGATGATCAGGTTTATTTAGATGCCGTAGGGGCGCCTGAGGAAAATACAAACTTGATACCTTGGTATTCAATGTCAAGAAATATTAATAAGCCGATTATTTTTGGTCATTGGGCCTCATTAAAAGGGCGAAGGTTACCAGGAGGGGTTATAAATTTAGATGGCGGTGCTGTTTATGGTGGAAAGCTTATGGCGCTAATTGGTGAAACTGGTGAACGATTTTCTGTAACAAGAGATCATAATGACCAATAAAGAGTGCTTGGCCAAAGCAGTGTTATCTGAAATTCATCAAAATATGGTTTTGGGTATTGGAACAGGGTCAACAGTTGATTGTTTGATTGATTTGTTGCCGAGCATATCTTTGCCTTCTAAAATTGTATCCAGTTCAGTAAGAAGCACCAATCGGTTGAAGGCGCTCGGTATTGAGCCTATATCATTGAATGAAGCAGGGCCCATTGATTTATATATTGATGGTGCAGATCAGGTTAATGCAAGCGGAGTTGCCATTAAAGGTTTGGGTGGTGCAATGACACTTGAGAAAATATTGGCAACAGCTTCTTCTCAATTTATTGCTATAATTACAGAAGATAAATGGGGTAAGTTAACATTGCCAGTACCAATCGAGGTAATGCCAGAGGCACGATCAACGGTTGCTAGAGTGTTGGTTTCTATGGGTGGAGTGCCAATACTTAGGTTAGAAAAAACGGAACATGGAAATGTGATATTAGACACTTTGTTCACTTTTATGAACACTTTGCAGTTAGAAGAAGAGATAAAGTTAATTCCAGGAGTCATAGAAAGTGGGTTGTTTTCTAAAAGGCAATTTGATAAGGTCTATATTGCAAAATCTAAAAACATAGATATTATTGATACTCATGAATAAATTAGCAAAACGATTTAGAGGCTTATTGCCCATAGTAGTGGATATTGAAACGGGTGGGTTTGATTGTGATCGCAACCCTATGTTGGAAATTGCTGTAGTTTTTATGGAATATCAAGATGGCATCTTGGTTGAGCAAGAAACCTTCCATGAACACATCATACCGGAACCTTTGCTTGAAATAGACCCAGAGGCTTTGGCTTTCACTGGTATTATCCCAGATCACCCATTTAGAAATGCGGTGGCAGAAAGCGCTATGTTAACATCATTACAAAAAAAAATAGAGTTTTATTGTAAATTACACAAATGCACTCGGGCAGTATTGGTTGGCCATAATGGGCAGTTTGATTTATCTTTTATTCAAAAAGCATCCATTCGGCATGATATAGGCTTATCTTTACATCGTTTTCTAGTGTTTGACACAGCAACATTGAGCGCTGCATTATTGGCTGAGACCGTGCTAGCAAGAGCAGTTAGGCGTGCTGGCATGTTCTTTGACGAAAAAGAAGCACACAGTGCTTTATATGATGCACAGATGACATCGAAATTGTTTGCTAAGTTGATTCATCGAGCAGATGCAAGTCTTCGATAAGTTCTTTGCACATCTTTAGTGTTATTTTCTTTCTTAAAGAATAAGCATGCTCTTCAATCTCTTTTATCTTAATGAGTAGCTTTGTCATGTTGCGTGTATAGTTTTTAATTAAGTATTCACAGATTGGTAGTGGAATACTGGATTGTGTCTCTATCAAGTATTGTTCAAGCAGCATTAATGTTTCAGCTGGTGGATACGTTAGTAGTTGAATTTTTAGCATAGCTTGTGATCTGGATTGTAAATCTTTTCGGGAAAATGGAATGTTGCTTTGTTTTCCCCATACCATTAAACAGCCAGCGAGCTCTACTTGATTATAGAGTTTGAACAATAGGTGTTCAAGCTCAAGGTGTCCCTGTGCTAATTCAACATCATCTATGCATATTAATAACCCATTAAGATTTCGCAGCAATATGGTCTCAATATCAGTTGGTCTTTTTAAGCTTGCATAGGTTGCTTTACCACCATGGTGTTGGTAAAAGTGGCAAGCTGCTTGCAAAAGGTGACTTTTCCCAGAGCCAGATTCCCCAAATAGCAGTATCATATTTTCAGTACGTGTGCTTAGATAATGCACGAACATTTCTTTCTGCTTTATATTGCTATGTCCAGAAAAATTATCGAATATTTTCTTATTGCGTATAGATAAGTCAAAGGTTTGTTGTAAAAATACGTCGTTCATCTTTTGTCCGTTATATGCGACATGTTACTTTTTCTATAAAAGCGTGTCTATATGGTTTAAAAAATATACACTTTTAAAAAAATAATAAAATGTTCATTGTGTTTTTAATTTTGATCATATAATTTTTTCTATTATAAGTATAGCTAAAAAATGTTTTGATTAAACCATATAAAGTGTTAATATTAAAACATAATTAACTGTAGGTGCAAATATGACAATGATAGCAATAATACTTAAAAACTTCTATTTGGCTTCGCTTTATGCTTTTTGTAAAGAGGGTCTTCGAGATATGCAGGTAAATCGGTTAAGCGAGAGAGTTGTGTCTTTATTGTTAAAACTATTCCCTTTGCTGATGATGGTTTTGTCAGTTTTTTCCCAGTCAGTTTGACCGCTAGAAGTATTGCTGTATCAGCATTGTTGTTGGCTTTCTTAGCGCCTTCGAAAGTACCAGAGGTATTGGTCGAGATTATCTTTTTACTTTATGCAGCGGCTTATTGCTCCCCTTTAATGGCTTTGCTTTTTATAGGTAGTTTTTGTCTTCAACTTAAAAGACAAGCAGTGAAACCATATATATCTGAAAATAAACAATTTTACTCTTGGATGAGTCAGCTTTCAGGTGGGTTGTCTAGAAATTCCTCATTAATCTTAGACCTAGCTCTTTATACTTCAATTTACATAAGTCAAATATCTATGACCGTTGAGATGGTATCTCTGCTGTCATTTTTAGCATTGTACAGTTTATGTGATCTTGGTTTGCTAAGCAGAGAAGCTAGAAGAAATATTGATGAATTTGGTTCGCGCGCATTAATTGGTATACTATATATAAATTTTGGCTATTCAATCATGTTTTCAATCAGAATTGTTCAAAATGTAGTTTTGGATATAATGACGATCTTTACCAAAAATAGCATTCTTTTTTATTTTAGATCTGAGATACAAACTGAATCAAAAGGATATGCTGAAAATATTAAAGATATGGTTGAAAATAATAAATCCGATGATTATAGGATAACAAGACATATGATGAATGGGCGTGCGTACAAATACAATTATGATCAGATTGTTTCATTAGAAGATACCTATAGCGCATTCAAGTTAAATTCTCAGATTGATGAAAAAATGGGTTTAATAGACCGTGTTCTTTCAGAAAATAATGAAGATTTTGAGGAACAAGAGCAGCTAGAAACATTGTTGTCACATGTATTGATTGATTTAGACAATATGACTGCCAAGGGGAATACTGAAGGTGCGAAAACTTTGGCCCAAAAGATTAGTGGTCTTACTGGTCTCTATTTTCCTGAAATATATCCATATTGTTTGGTTACTTTTTCAGATTATTTGCCGAATAAAAAATATTTAACTGATATTGAGAGATATAAGTATAATAGACTTCGGGAGTATTATTCAGATACAGTGATCTCTAAAAATGGGTTCAAGAATTATTGCTTAAATTATGTTATTTCGCCAGAAGCTGATGATCCAATTAAATTTCAAAAATTTTGTTTATCTTTTGGTAATGGAATGAAAACATTTGGGCATCATGCAGCACCAAAGGGCTCGGCACCAGCGCTATGGTTTGATTACGCGCTTTCTGAATATGAGGGAAATGATTTGTCTGCTTATATGAAGACTGTTCAATATGATTCTAAGAATGCTTTATGGGCAGTGAAGCTTCCAGAGTTGGCTAAGCTTAAAAAAGAAGATTTAAAAAGTATTTATACCAGCATTCATGGTGAGGCAGTAGATCTTGAGGATGCTGGAAATATCTGGACAGATTTCCCTTTCCAAGGTTCAGAGCAGGAGATGATAAAATATTTAAACACTCACTGGAAGGATCGGCTGATCAATTGGGTCTTGATGCAAGAATTAAGAGAAGTTGGCTATATTGCCAAGCTTGGTGAACAAAAAATAAAGAGTATCTCACGAATCTGTTTGGATTTTTTGGGTGGGTTTAAGGATTCAGTAATACCTTGTATCAAAGGTATTGGTCAATTGGGTTTTGACATCGCGTGCGTTCCCGTTAAAGCGGCTCAATTTGTGGTAAACGGTTGCTCCTTTGAAGAAACCCCTCTACATTCTGGTGCGCTTGCATCACCAATCAGCGCAAAATTTGTCTGAAATTGTTCAGAACAGGGTAGGTAAGCCAAAGGTTTGTTGTAAAAATACGTTGTTCATGTTTTTTCCATTTATATATGGCGCATTGCTTTTTCCATAAAATCGTGACTATCTTGCCTATATAGTTTAAAAAATATACACTTTTTTAAAAACAATGATAGAGATTGTTTGACAAGCAATATCCTAAATGCTATTAATAACTCGATGAAAATTATTTATTCTATTGGAGAAAACCATGGTAAGATCAGAACTTAAGTATTATTTAGGTGATAAATTCTCTAACTGGCAGGCTGAAGATGTTTCTTATGCCACAACGTTAGTTTTTGACATTATGACACAAACACTTGTAGAAGGTGACCGCATTGAATTAAGAGGGTTTGGAACCTTCGATGTTCGTATACGCGGACCCAAACAGGCACGTAACCCAAGAACCAGAAAGCAGGTTAAAGTTGGCAAACGTGGTCGCGTGCATTTCAAGCCAGGCAGAGCTATGCGCAATGTGGTTAATGCTTCTAAAACTCGTTTCCCAATTAAAGCAAAAGATGTAGCTGTAAAGTATGTCGAGAAAGAAACAGCATAATTTGATTGCTGTTTAAATATAGAGGCCCTCAAGTAAGATGGTCAAAGTAGTAAATGGAAATTAAGCGATAGCTTGGTGATATCTAGATTTTATATTGTCTTTTTTTGTCCATCAAATACTGTTAAACCCAAACTATTTGGATAGATCGGTTCAATAATTCCGATATAGATATTCCCTCATTAGAAATATTGGTTTTTTCCAGTAAATTTAACAATAAAAATTGGTATGTAATATTTGTATGCAAAGAGCGTGGTTAGCTCTCTGGTAGCGTGATACCTGTTTGCCCCATATATTTCCCGCCTCGATCTTTGTAAGAAGTCTCACAAACCTCATTGGCGCTTATGAAGATAAATTGTGCCACACCTTCGCCAGCATGAATAATGGCTGGAAGTGGTGTTGTGTTAGAAAACTCTAAAGTCACATGACCTTCCCATTCAGGCTCAAGTGGTGTGACATTGACAATAATGCCACATCTTGCATAAGTTGATTTGCCCAAGCAAATAACAATCACATCTCTTGGAATGCGAAAATATTCTACTGTACGAGCCAATGCAAAAGAATTTGGTGGGATAACACAGCGGTCTGTTTCAATGTGAACGAAGCTCTTGGGGTCAAAGTTTTTAGGATCAATTGTAGTGGAGTGAATGTTGGTAAAAATTTTAAATTCATTGGCACATCTTGCATCATAACCATAACTGGAGGGGCCATATGAAATAACTTTTTCACCTTTGGCATTTTTTCGAATTAAGCTTTTCTCAAAAGGTTCAATCATTTTATTGTTTTCTGATTGCTCTACAATCCAGTGATCAGGCATTACGCCGCCTCTTGTTGATCCACTCATGTTATTTTCCCACTGTTGTTACGGATATCGTATCAAATGGATTTGGACTTCGCACGGAATATTGTGCCAATCTTTGTGTAATTTTTTCTGCAAGATTGATGAAATCAGGATGGGCAAGGGGCTGCATAGATTGAAAATCCATATGATGTGGAATATTGAGTGAGTTATCTAAGTTGCTTGCGTTTGCCTGATTCATGACAGTGCCTAAGATAGGTGTGCCAAGGTGCTTAAACATTTTTTCAGATTTATCGACATCCAATGCAGCAAGAGGGTGCGCTTGACTGATTAACAATGCTGCGGTTAATGGCATTTTTTGAATTAATGTTAGGGGAATGTCACCGGTACCTGGCGGAAGATCGATGAGTAAATAATCAAGGTCTTTCCAGTTAGTTTGGTTATACAGTTGTGTTAGAGCCTGAGATATCATAGGGCCCCGCCACATGATGGCTTTAGAGGCATCTAAACTTCCAATAGACATGACTTGAATGCCATGGCGTTCATATGGTATGAATTGTTTTTTTTCATTCACAATGGGTTTTGTATCTAGGTTAAACAGCAAACTTTGACTTGGGCCGTAAATATCGGCATCCAGAACCCCAACCTTTGCGCCCATGTGCTGGAGTGCTAAAGCAAGATAATAGGTGACAGTTGATTTTCCAACACCACCTTTTCCAGAGGCAATGGCTATGATGTTTTTAATTTGATCATGAGGGGGGTTCTTGGATTCAAACTTAGGAATATTTTGGGTAATGGTGCCAATACTTTGCAGCAGATCCAATCGATGCTGAATCGGAAATTTAAACTGAATGTTGTTTTGATTGATATTAACTGACCGAGGTAGTAATTCTTTATTGATAAAGGGTAGGTTTGAGAGTTGTTCTAATGTGTTCATAAGCTTATTTTAGCAAAGTGTTTTACTAAAATATAGAACATTGCATGTTTTTCTCATTCATGCTACAAGGTAGCGTCACAGAGTGGAAAAGAATATGAGGCAGTATATTATTATTGGCGTATGCATTGTCACTGGATTATTAGCTGGGGCCTACTCTGAAGCATCAGTAAAAATGAATGTGCCATTGCCCATAGAAGATATGACGTTGTACGAAGATGTTGCGATTATAGCCATGAAAAACGGCCAATATGATGTTGCAATTCGATATTTCAAGAAAACCGGCAATTTAGAAAAAATAGATAAATGCTTGAAAAAAAAATCATTATCGGATGAGGTTCTAGAGAAGATCACTCAGTGTCTAGAAATGCCACATACTCACTTATCTCAAAAGTCAGCTTTTTCACGACTTGTTTCCATTGAAACCATACAGGAGTTACCTGAAGATGATCCAGTCATGTTGCCGCTGTTGTTGGCCAAATGGTCTGCAATGAATGACTTTGCTTTATGGCAAAATATTGCAAACCATCTAGAAATCCTATCTCAACTCATAGAAGGGTCACAGCCTGATCTCTCTGTTTTGTTGTATGAAATTAGTCAGTATGAGGTCATATATGATTAAGTTATTATTATTTTTAGCAAGCTTAGTGAGCTCTATGTTTGTGATTCTTTATTCAGAATTAACTTGGCAGTTAATTGTTGTGTATGGAAAGAAGAAATTGGTGTTGAATTTTTGGTTTGCAATACTGGTTTTGTTGCTTATTTATTTAACGATACATTGGCTAATTAAGCAGTTTATATATGTATCTCATCTACCAAACTTATGGTCTCAGTATCGAAAGCGTCGAAGCATTAGAGATGTTGAGTTTGCAAGAGGTCAGGCAATTATGTATGCCTTAGGCGGAGGGTATAAAGTCGCCCTTGGCCATATGCCTTGCCAGCATCAAACATTGTCCGATTTAATTTTAATGGCAATTTGGCACAACCAATTGCAAGATATTCAAAAACTAGATGATATCTTGGGTGAAATACAAAGTTTAAATAGAATTCCTGATGGTTGGATGATTTGGTTCCGCGCATATTTGCTATATGAAAGAGGAAAATCTGACCTTGCAAC